>Ga0208544_10000116_pt1 | contig 63634 bp, 53 predicted proteins | sample DEB08_DNA_9_FD_184526 | JGI IMG/M metagenome (GOLD analysis project Ga0208544, IMG submission 184526) | Aqueous microbial communities from the Delaware River and Bay under freshwater to marine salinity gradient to study organic matter... | ecosystem: Environmental > Aquatic > Marine > Coastal ...
TTTCTTTCAGTCCCAGTATTTGGGTAAATATTTTCGATGCTATCATCTAACAAAAAAATACTTTTTTGCTTTTTTTGTCAAATTTTATTTTTTTATATTCTTATCCCGTAAAATATGTAGTTGAACCTTTTATTTCTTGCAATAAATTGATTTTTAGCTATTTAGCCCTACTGATTACTGCCATTCAGACTACTATACATTTTGATATTTTGCTACTTAGAGTTGCAAGTTGGCAAGTCCTTACTTGATACTAAAATTTTAGCAAATCACCCCAATTACCTCTATGATTCGGTTGCTGCTTATTCAATTCAAGGTGTTGTAAAAAATCTTTTCTAGGAATCTCTTTAGCGCCTAAACTACCTAAATATTGTGTTTTTTGTTGGCAATCAATTAAATCAAAATCTAGTTTAATCAATGCCCTAACTAAAGAAATAAAACCAAATTTAGAAGCATTACTCGCTTTAGAAAACATAGATTCACCAAAAAATACTTTGCCTAAAGCCACACCGTATAAACCACCAACTAACTCCGCCTCTTTCCAGACTTCTATCGAATGTGCGTACCCTGCGTGGTGTAAATCAACATAGCCTTGAATCATACTTTCTGTTATCCAAGTGCCACCACCTTGGCCTTCCCGTTTTGCTTGTTGGCAATTGCGCATTACGGTTTCAAATTCTTGATCAACCGTTACTTGAAATTTTTTTTGATTAAAATAAGAGCGCATACTCTTAGCAACTTTCAAGTCTTTGGGATACAAGACAAAACGTGGGTCTGGTGACCACCAAATAAAAGGGTCTTGCTCATTAAACCAAGGAAAAATACCGTTTTGGTAAGCTTCTATTAATCGGGGTACGGATAGGTCACCTCCTAAAGCTAGTATACCATCCTCATTGGCAAGGTCAGCAGGAGGAAAAGCAATGTCGTCTTTAGCAAGCCAGTAAACAGGCATTTGGATATCAGTTGCCAGTTGCCAGTTACCAGTTTCAGTATTGGGGATAACTGACAACTGGTAACTGGCAACTGTTATTATTTAATTAAATCGACTTCTTCTGCTTGCAATACTTCTTTACTTTGTTCGGCATGATGCACAAAAGCAACTACCTTGCAATTTTCTGCCACCCATTCATTTGGCAAAGTAAAAGAAAAAATATTAGAAATGGATTGGTTCGCAATGAATGCTTCATTGATTGGATTGCCAAAAGTGTTGGTAATCATACTTCTAAAAACGTGGGTCTGGGCGTAATCATCCACTTTTCCATCAGGTGTTAATTGCACGTCAACAATATCGTTTTCTGTAATCAGTATACTCAAATTTAAAGCATCAGAAATGTTCTGGGTTGGCGTAATACCTACAGAAACATTTAGAATTCTATTAGAAGCATTATAAGTTGTTTCTAAATCCAATGCCATGATTGCAGCGGCTTCTAATTCTTGTCCAACGAAACCGCCCCAAGTAGCAAAAGCTTCGATTTGTAAATCATCTTCGCCCGAGAATTGTTTTCGATTAACTACACCAGAAGGAAAACCAATCGGTTGGTCTAAAAAATCTAAAATATCATCACCTTGGTCTGTTCGATAATCGTTTTTGCTATCATTATAAGGGCGAGAAAAAAAGCCTGCATGATAAGACACCGCAATAAAGTCTTCGCCAAAAAGTGCTTCCGATTGCAAATTTTCAATCTCTATTTTTGCTTGTGGACAATTTACACATCTTACACCTGTGAACTCTTCCATCAAGGCTTTTTTGACAATTATATCTGGATTTGGTGGTGCGACCGTTCCTTCACAACTCAAACAAGGAATAATTGGTTTATTTTCTGTGCAAGCCATTAAAGAATAGGCTAGGAGGAGAAAAAAGAGATATTTGATATTCTGAAAAACCATGTGGTTCTGTTTTATTTTGTACGCATGCAAAGACGCAGAGACGCAAAGTTTTTTTAGTACTTAGAATGATTAGAAAATAACTCCATCATTTTTTGCAGACCTCCAAGCGTCTTTTCGACCTTGGAGCGTCTAAATGACGGACTTATTAAAAAGTCGAACTTGTCGTAAATCGAAAACCACTAAAAGCAGGTTCTAATCGACAAATACCACCAGAACAAACCACGCCTTCCACCTGCTTAATATAACTCAAGGAAAAGCGATTGGATTTAATCGTATAAAAAAGATCCAATCTTGGATAATGTATTTTGTCCGTCTTTTTAGGGTCAATATTATACATATCGGATATCGTAAAAGTCCATCTAGGTGCAATAGCATATTCTGCCAAGCCAAAGATCCAACTGCCGAAGTCTTGGTCTGTTTTCATGTATTGCAATTCAAATCGAACACTCTTTTTACGGTCAATTTTATATAAATAATCTATAAAAGGAATAAAAGTTTTGACGATAGGTACATCAGGTTTCGTTTCAAATATTTCCTGATTGTATTGTTGAAATTGTAGACCTGCTGTTAAAATAAATTTCTTTCTTTTTTTGATTTGGATTTCTGAATAGCCTTCTCGATACAATAAGTTATTATCTAAATCGGTGATATTGGAAAAAGTTAATTCAATACCAATATTCTTTTTAGGTCTAAATTTTAAATCAATTTTTACCGCTTGTTCCCCTAATTCTTGAATAGCTGGCGTATATCGACTGGTCAGCCGATAAGTGTTAAATCGAGACATCGGTGGCAAAAAATTAAGCATCCCTCGATTTAAAGAAACAAATGGATTCGTTCGGAAGGTGAAATTTTCGGTACGTTTTCCTTCTAGTGTTACCCCAAATCCTTCGCCTGCAATACTTAAAGAGGAATAATAAACCGAGCCTTTTTCATTGACTAACTGCCCTAAAGAGGTACTACCATCTCGATTGGTTTTAGTCGCAAATGGATTAAAGAAAACATCTTCTGTTTTCCAGGCAGCTTCGGCATACCAACTTACATTGCCAACCGTTAAGGTGTTATACAAAGTCAAGGCAGACGTATTAAAACTTGGGGCAATGCTATCTGTAACAGAAAAAGTGGAGACGGTACTTACTATCCGTTGCATCGTCTCGTCATCATAAGTTCGATTCACGACACCAAAACCTGGTGTTAAAGACCAATTACTTTCTTCTTCGGTAATAAACCCATCAATACTAAACGCTTTAATAACAGGGTCATAAATATCAAATTGTTGTTTTTGCCGTCCTGTAAATGCTTTGATTTGCCAATTCTCTCCTAAGTCGTAGGCTAAGCGAATACCCAAAAGTGCATTATCAATCAACAAAGGTCGTTCTTCGTAAGCCCTAAAAATAATACCGCTACCGATTTGGTCATATAAATAGCCCCCTGCTAAACTGAGTTTATCAATTTTCTTTTTGATGTACCATCTACCAATTCCTTCGGCCGTATAAGAACCTTGAGGGTTCAATAAATTGGAATTATTAAAAAGGTCAAATCGAAGACCGATATCAAAACCACTATAATTATAATTTAAATTGAGCCAAGCATCCGCACCATATAATTGATGGTCATACTGTGGCGTATTGGTTGCGCCAATCGCTGAATCTCTGAGAAAAATATTGGCATTGGCTTGGAAATTACCTGATAGGGTTCCCTTGTCATTTTGTGCCAATAAGGTGAGTGAACTAAAAAGAATAAATAATAGGAATAGGCTAAGTTGTCGCATAAAAAACAGGAGTTCTGAATAAAATTAAAAGGGTTCGAGGGACTAGTTACTTTTACAAATAAATAGTCCCTCGAACCCTCTTAATTTATAATTAACTTGTCGGCTGATATACTTAATTTACGCCTTGAATGTTTCTAAAAAAGAGGAAGTGTGTCCTATCTTTTATAAAATTGGCTGAAATGGGTCATTTGAAAGACCGAAACTAGCCATATCTTTAGCACCTTTTATATTTGTAATTGGAATTTCACCAAAACTCGCAACATGATTTGTCGCAATTTTTGCTCCTGTAGGTAATGTTGTCCAATTTTCCCAAGTAGCTGCAATTCCACCAATTGGAATGATAGAGGTCCACATTTTATAACTAGTAGGCAATCCTTTGTCATCTAGTATCCATAAATAAGAATCTCCTGGAGTGGTACCACCAGAAACATAGGTTATCAATAGTGCTTTACTACCATCTTCTAAAGTAACAATCCTTCTTTCTGTACCGGGGTCAAAAACTTTGGCAGGTGCATTTAGCCAAAAAGAATCGTTACAAAAAAGCCCCCATGCTGCTTTTACTAATTTATCTCCTGCATCACCTGTAATTTCAGTACCATTTGTCCATGCCTTCCCGCTAATTTCATCAGGGTTTAACAATACCTCATTTCCATCCCAATTAACTTTTACTAGATTTCTAGTTCTATCCCATAAAAAATCGTGCCCTCTAGGAAAAGACCACTGTATAACTCCCGTTGTATCCCAAGCGGGTTTATCAATAGCGGCTAATACTTTATTGGCTAGTGCATCTGCTTCTGCACCAGTCGTTCCCTCTGGTATTGACTCACTAGCGGCTTTTACAAAAATAAAGAGTCCTAAAAGTATTACGCCGATAATACCTAATATCCACTTTAACCATTTTGGAATTCGCATTGTATAATATTTTTTTGATATAAAAGAAATTACTCAAAGGTAAGTTTTTCAAAGACTTTCAGGGAGTTTTGGCTTTTAAATCTTTTGACTTAGAAGGATTATTATGTACATTGGCTTTCTTTTATTCTTTAATTAAAACTTACTAGTCGGTTTCTATTTTTATGAATATTCCTTTTTTTGCTAAAAAATTAATCCTTTTATTCTTTTTACTACTTTATACTTTGGTCAGTATAGGGCAAGAAAATGTAATGGAATTTGACAAAGAATGGGAGAAAGCGCAAGCATATATAGCTGATTATGAATTAGACTTACTTTTAGAGACCGCTACTAATATGGAAAAATTAGTAGTCAGTAAACAAAGTACACAATTTGGAAAAGTAGCTTATCTTTTTGGTGAATATTGGTATGCTGAAGAAAAATGGTCTAAAGCAAAAAAATATTTTGATAACGCTATTCAGCTATTAGAAAAAGATACTGCTGAACAATTAGTATTAGCTGAGGCTTATTTGGTCGGAGGATTTGCAGCAGAGGAGTTGAAAGAAGAGCATCAAGCACTTCGATATTATCAAAAAGCATTAGGGCTAAAACAACAAATATTTGGATTAATACATCCGAGAGTCGCTAGTATTTATTTTAATATAGGTCAATTTTATCAATTAAAATTAGATTTAACAAAATCAGATAGTGCTTTTCAAAATGGATTGGCTATCCTGCAAGCTTTTCATCAAGAAGCGCATGTAGAATTTGCAGATTATTATGAAGAATTAGGTTACAATCAATCTTCAAAAGATAATTTCAAAGGAGCTGTTAGCTACCTGACAAAAGCACTTTCACTCAAGGAAAAGAAACTTAGGAAGATTGACCAATCGCTAGTTTTTCCTTATAAATACTTAGGTAAGGTTTATCGAAATGGCGAGTATTTTGGCGAAGCCATCAATTATTTCAATAAAGCATTACAAATATTAGAAGAGCAGCAAGAACGAGATATTTATCAAGAAGCGATGCTGCATTTGCATATAGGTAAATCTTATCTCAAGCTTAAAGATTATGAAAAAGCTTTGAAGTATATCGACCAAGCGACTGTTATAGATACAAGCAATCAATTTATTTTATTTGATGGTCATCGTTTAAAAGGAAAAATTGCATCGGAGAAAGAGGAGGAGGAAGTAGCTAATAAACATTTTGAGATAGCCTTGAAAGGGTTTGACAAAAAGGTGAAAAATAATGAAGATTATTTGATAGAAACCAATAAATTAATTGCTAAACATCAATTAAAAATAGGTAATTATCATAAAGCCTTGAAGTACACTCAGGTTGCCATAGCACAGGCATTGATTACCTATAAAAATCAACCCAATAGTTTTTTTGATTTATATTTATTATTAGGAAAATGTCATAACGCATTAAATGCTATAGAAGAAACAGAACATTATTTTTCAAAGGCAAGAAAAATAAATGGAGGTACGCTCAATTGGGAATTTGCTAACTTAAAACAGTTAAAAAATGAAGTTACCCTGAATTTAGAGTATGCTGACCTTTCTATAGAAAAGCAGCCGCTTGATTTACCTAATTTATTAAAAACAGATTCCATTCTTCTATCAACTATCCAATTAGTAGACTATATTACCACGACTTATCAAGAAAAAAGTACCAAAGAAAATTTTATAGAAGAATATCATAGAGTATTTAAAAAAGCCATTCGGGTTAAATATTTACTGTACGAAGCTACTCAAAAAGAACATCATCTAACAACCGCTTTTACCTTGGCTGAAAAAAGCAAAAATTTAATCTTATTAGAAACCCTTAATAAAGTGGATGCTTTAACGGCAGCTGTTTTTTCTGATGCGCTCATTAAACAAGAACAAAAACTTAGAACAGATATTACCTATTTAGAAAATAGACGATTTGAAGCCAATCAAGCCCATTCTCTAAATGAAGTAGTTATTAGGATATTAAATGGACAAATCTTTGAGTTAAAAGAACAATATAAAACCTTATTAAAAAAAATAAAAGTACAATACCCAGATTATTTTCAATTAAAATTCAACGCTACTTTTGTCTCTGTCCACGATATTCAAAATCGTTTATTATCCCCAGAACAAACCATTATTGAATACTTTCTAGGAGACGATTTAATTTATGTTTTTTTGATTAAGAAAAATGATTTTAAAGTAGTGACGTTGCCTAAAGAACAAGGTTTAATCACAAAAATTAATCAATTTAGAGAAAGTATTTATAGCTACCGACCAGCCAATACTAGTCAGCAAAAGGAATTAAATAAATCTTTGATAGCGATAACACACCAATTAGGTTTTGAGTTATATGGACTGCTTATAGATCCTTTTCAAAAAGAGCTGACGCAAAAGATAACCATTATCGCAGATGGTGTCTTAGGTTATTTGCCTTTTGATGCACTCATTACAAAGCTGCCAAGTGAGGATAATCAATTGACTAAGCCTTCCTATTTAATGGCGGATTATATGATTAGTTATGCACATTCTATTAATTGGTTAAGTGGACTTTTTAAGAAAAAAGAAGTCGCATTTTCCGAAAATTTTATTGGGGTGGCTCCTGTCTTTCAATCTACTAACGGAGACGCAGAGATTGCAGATTTCAGATTAGGATTGGGCCCTTTAAAACATAATCAAGAAGAGGTTATAAATATAAAAAATAGTATTGGAGGAAAAGTAATAACAGGTGTAGCTGCTACTCGACAAGCATTTATCAAGTACCTAAAGGAAGGGCAAATTTTACATTTGGCAACACATGGCAAGTCAAACGATAAACAAGGTGATTATTCTTACTTAGCTTTTGCCGCACCAACCGATGCTACCGACTATCAATTTCTATACGTAAAAGACTTATTCAATCTAAAAATACCCGCAGATTTAGTCGTATTAAGTGCTTGCGAAACAGGCCTCGGAGAAATCAAAAGAGGCGAAGGAATCGTAGGAATTGGGAAAGGTTTTTCTTATGCTGGCGCAAAAAGTATGGTCACAACACTTTGGAGGGTAAGCGATAATTCGACGGCTAACTTTATGCCTTTATTCTATTCGTATTTGAAAGAGGGATGTTCTAAAGATGAGGCATTATGGAAGGCTAAAAAGAAATTTATTGAAAAATATCGAAATGCTAGTCATCCGTTTTTTTGGTCGGGTTATGTAGCTTACGGCAATATGGAGGCTATTGAATTTCAGCATATAAATTGGTCTATTTCTTTTATCATAGGATTAATGCTAGTAGGAATTATTATACTGTTTTTATTACGCCGTCTTTTTAGACAATAAAAGGTAGGATAGCTTTCCTTTCGATAGGATAATTAGCAAAATTTTGTTGATACCATTGATGGTGAGCTAATGCCCGAGGAATCAAATTAGCTACCGTCCATATGACAAAAGATAGTGCGGGTAAATTCCAGCATAAAATAGCAAATCCTATCCACTCTATAATCTCCCCAAAATGATTGGGACAGGAAATATACTTGAATAAACCGCCTTTAGGAATTTTATATCCTTCTTCTCCTGGTTTTCTTAGTAGTAATAAAATATTATCCGATTGAATATTGATCATTGCTCCAGTTAAAAATAAACTACACCCTATAATAAATCTACTATCAAATAGCCATTCTATCGTATAACCAGTTCCAAAATTGCCCAAATAATAACCATTTAAGCCTGCATTGATGCCATTAAAAAAAATAGCAGAAGCCGCAATCATTAAGGGCATCTTCTTTCCTTTTGTTTTTATCCTAAAAGGAAAAATTAGGCTTCGATTAAAATAATGGATTAACCAAAGTCCAGCTATCAATAAGGTCGGTAAATTAAGATATTGATTGGATAAAAGAAAATAGAGGAACATGACTGGAGAAACAATTTCCATAAGTACCCATCCTAGTTTATTATCAATCATTAAACCCCATTTATTACTGACATGTCTGCCGTAGGGGGCAATAATTTTAAGTTGGATAGGTACTAAAATGAGCGCAAGGAGTATCCAGTAAATGGAAAAAGTGTTCAATGTTGCTAGGCTCATTTAGAAATGAATTAAAATTAAAATGCAAATTAAAAAACTCTAACAATGAGCCTTCTTCAATTTTAAAAAGGTAAATTTATTTTTCAGCAATCCTTATTTATTTTTCAAAGAAATTTTTCTCTTATGCTTCTTGTTTCAAAGCGGCTAAAACTTGTTCTGCTAATTCAAAACTAGTCCCTGAAGACATCCGAACCCGCTTTACCCGTCCATCCCAAGTAGCTGCTTTGGCTGCCCATACATGATAATAGCCCTTGTCATCCAATTCGCAATAAACACCTAAAGGCATGTGGCAACCACCTCCTAATAAATTCAAAACTTTCCGCTCTACATTCGTCACCGCCGCGACTTCAGAATTGTGTAATCGCTTAATAATTTTCCTAGTTTCTATATCTGCGGTACAAGTTTGATAAGCTAAAACTCCTTGCGCAGGGGCAGGAACAAATTCTTGTGTATTCAATTTGACGACTACAAAATCAGACATATCCAAATCTAATCTTGTCAATCCTGCTGCGGCTAAAATAATCGCATCAAATTGCCCATCTTTTAGTTTCTGCAGCCGAGTCGGTACATTTCCTCGAATATCTTTCAAATTAATATCTGGACGAATATCTAATAAAATGGCTTTTCTTCGAGCAGAAGACGTACCAACAGTCGCATTATCCTTAAGCTGATAAACTTTGCTAGTATCTTCTTGTCCTTTATTAATCACCAACCAATCCGCAGGATTTTCTCGATAAGAGACTCCTGCAATAGATAAGCCTTCTGGAGATTCCGTAGGTAGATCTTTCATCGAATGAACCGCTAAGTCTACCTGCCCACCTAATAAAGCATCCTCTAGTTCCTTGGTAAAAAAGCCTTTGCCTTCTATTTTATCAAAACTCAAATGTTGGATTTTATCTCCTCTCGTTTTGATAATCTTAATTTCCACCTCAATGCCCATTTTTTCTAAATTATCTCTGGTAAAATGCGCTTGCCAAAGTGCTAATTTACTGCCTCTCGTACCTATAATTATTTTTGACTTCAAAATTTTGTTACGTTTGTTATTATTCAATATAGACTAACGTCCATGCTACTTAAGTATTGCAAAGATACCGCCTTGATTTATTTTTATAAGCTATCAGCGTTTCAAATAAATATTTTTTCGTAAAACTCGCAACTCGCAACCCGCAACTCGGAGTAATTAATCCATCGTCGCTCGGAACTTTTCTTCCAAATCGGCCATATCATAAATATCAGCTAACTCATATTCTTGGACGACATTTCCTTCAATTTCTTTTCTAAAATAAACCAATCCTATATTTTTTGCATATAATTCAACACTATTATAAGCGACTTCTTGAAAACCAACTGCTTCTATCTCCAATAATTCTTTATTAAAAAATTGCACAGCTGGCACTTGTTGCCCTTTATAAATATAGCTTGCTTCGCCCATATAATGTCGATTTTTAATTAAGCGATATTTTTGATTGGGTTGCTGATAATCCCTCCAAAATATTTTATAGAGAAAAAGACCTGTAGAGTCTGTCACTTCAAAGGGAAAAACATTATCCACTTCCACTCTTACGGGATTCTGTTTTTGTTGCCCTGTAAGCGAATCCGTTTCGTAGAAATAAAAGTCATTTAGAATAACCCCATTTTTTACAATTTCTTCATTGGTGAGTTGCTGTACTATAAAATTATGGTCAAAATATTCGCTAGTAATGATGGTGTCTCCCTTGGAAATAGTCGTTCGGAAATACCAATAGAAAGGAGCTAGACTATCATTGACTGCTTGATATTCATATACTTTACCAGCCATAAAATCAGCAACAGGATAATAATAGCTGCGGATATTTTTAGTTTTAGTTGACGTTTGGCAACTATATAAGAAAGAGAAAATAAGTATTGCTATAACTAATTTTAAATAAACAACTATTGGAGATAAGGGAACAGTAGCGAGAATAGCATTTTCTCTTTGAATATCTTTCTTTTGCATAAAATTAAATTAGTCGAATATAGTTTATGTTTAATTTAAAGCGCTACTTCTTTAAAGGAACTAAGCTTTAATTTTGTTGTCATTTTTAGAGAAATTATTTAAAAAAATACCTTTTAAGAAATGTAAAAATACAGCAACCACCTCTTACATTTTAATAAACAATGACAGTTGTTAAGAACTTGCCAATATTTCCAAGGAAGTAACCAACTACCTGACAAGAACGTTTTAATACAATCATTGTAAAATCAGCAATCCACTTTTCTAGAACTAAAATATGTTCATTTTAGTTATAAAATAGTAGTCGGACAAAATGGAAGAATAGGAGAGGTTGGGTAGCATTTATTTCTGGCATATTCATTGGAGTGGATAGTTCGAGGATAACGGCTTGACTTTAGAGAGGCAAAATGTTACTTTTGCAAAAAACTGCGTCAAGAAATTAGAGAACGAAGTAACTTTTTTATAGGTCATTCGTTCTGCAAATTACTTATCAAGTAATATTTATCAATTTAGTGTTTTATAGAATTGTTTTTGGTAAGGAGGTATTAAATGAATGAAGCTAGGTCAAAATAAAAATCATCCACCAAGTTACCCAAGACTAAAGCGACTCAACAACACTTACTTAATTTTTTATATAGATGTATTGGACATTAGAATTAGCCTTATCACTAGAAGATGCGCCATGGCCTGCTTCGCGTGACGATTTAATTGATTACGCTATCCGAGAGGGCGCTCCTTTGGAGGTTATTGAAAACCTTCAGGAAATGGAGGACGATGAAGAACTATACGAGAGTATATACGATGTATGGCCAGATTTCCCAAGAAAGGATGATTTCCTCTTCAATGAAGATGAGTATTAACGACTCATATTCTGGCTTAGCTAAAAAGGTCTTACTGAATCATTCGGTAAGCCCTTTTTTATTTTAGAAAATTCCCTACCTTTGTTTAGATAGCTTAACAGAAAAATCTACACGACAACAATACATGAATTTTTCCTCAAAATTATTAGAAGAAGCGGTCGATGCTTTTGCCAGTTTGCCTGGCATTGGTAAAAAAACGGCCTTACGTTTGGTCCTACATTTATTGATGCAACCCGCAGAAGCTGCGGAACAGTTTGCGGCAGATATTGTCAAGATGCGTCGAGAAATTAAGTTTTGTGATAAATGTCATAACATTGCCGACGAAGCCGTTTGTAATATTTGTCAAGACAAACGTCGAGATGAAGCGGTTATTTGTGTTGTCGAAGGCATTCGAGATGTCATGGCCATTGAAGAAACGGGACAATACAAAGGCATGTACCATGTTTTAGGCGGTGTTATTTCACCAATTGAGGGGATTGGTCCAGGTGAACTAAATATTGATACCTTAATCGAACGAGCGAATTTAGCAGAGACTAAAGAAATTGTTATGGCGATTAGCCCAACTATAGAAGGCGATACGACCATTTTTTATATTTCTAAAAAATTGCGGGAGGCTTCTGTGAATATTTCGACGATTGCTAGAGGGATTTCTTTTGGTGGGGAATTGGAGTATGCGGATGAGGTGACTTTGGGGCGGTCGATTGTTGCACGGATTCCTTACAGAAAATAATGAAGCTAAGCATCATCATCGTCAACTACAACGTCCGCTATTTCCTAGAACAAGCCCTCCTATCCGTTCAAAAAGCGACTAAAAATTTAACTACAGAAACCTTTGTGGTTGACAATAATTCGGTAGATGATTCTGTACGAATGGTCGCTGAAAAATTCCCTGCCGTTCATTTAATTGCCAATCAAGATAACCCTGGTTTTTCTAAGGCGAATAATCAAGCGATTCGACTAGCAAAAGGGGAGTATATTTTATTGTTAAATCCAGATACTTTAGTCGAAGAAGACACTTTTGATAAATGTGTTGCTTTTATGGATGCTCATCCAAAAGCAGGTGGATTGGGTGTAAAAATGATTGATGGTTCAGGTAATTTTTTACCAGAATCTAAGCGGGGTTTACCGACACCGATGACGGCTTTTTATAAAACATTTGGCTTTGCTAAATGCTTTCCAAAATCGCCCATTTTTAATCGGTATCATTTAGGTTTTTTGGATAAGGATAAAACGCATGAAGTAGAGGTGCTAGCAGGTGCTTTTATGTTGATGCGAAAATCCGTTTTAGATAAGATTGGTTTATTAGATGAGACTTTTTTTATGTACGGCGAGGATATTGACTTATCTTACCGAATCATCAAAGGCGGCTATAAAAACTATTATTTTGCAAACACCACCATCATTCATTATAAAGGAGAAAGTACCAAAAAAGGCAGTTTAAATTATGTAAAAGTCTTTTATAATGCGATGATAATTTTTGCCAAAAAACATTTTCAGGGCGAAAAAGCCTCTCTTTTTGTAGGTATTTTACAATTTGCCATCTACTTCCGAGCATTCTTGACCATTCTTAGTAATTTTTTCAAAAAGATTTATTTACCATTTTTAGATGCACTGCTTATTTTTGGTGGCATGTATTGGTTGAAAGATTTCTGGGCAACTTCCTATTTTGACGATGCTCATTATTACAAACCCTCTTTCCTTTATTTTAATGTACCCTTATACATCAGCGGTTGGCTTGGGAGTGTCTATTTTAATGGCGGATACGACGAATCAAAAAGTGTTCGCAAACTTGTTAAAGGCTTAATTTTTGGATCCATTTTATTAGCGGCCATTTATGGCTTTTTACCTTCGGAATATCGCACTTCTCGAATGCTCCTTTTATTGGGTGCTGTTTGGGCAATTATCAGTACTTTTTTGCTTCGAGCTGTACTCCATTTTCTAAAATATAAAAATCTAAAAGTAGGGCAACAACCAACTCAAAACTTAATTATTATTGGAGAAAAAACAGAGGCAGAACGAGCCTTAGAATTATTGAATAAAGCGAGTATCCAACAAAATTTTATTGGCGTTGTTGCCCCTAAGCCTGCTCCTGATAAATCTTATCTAAGTCATTTAAGCAATCTAAAAGAAGTCGTACAAATCTATCAAGTCAATGAAATAATTTTTTGTTCCAAAGATATTTCAGCCCAATCCATCATGCATTGGATGACCCAGTTAGGAAATAAAATTGGATATAAGATTGTGCCGAAAGAAACGATGAGTATTATTGGGAGCAATTCTAAAAATACGCCTGGAGAATTATATACGGTTGATATTCGCTATAAAATTTCTGATGCCGTACAGCGACGAAGTAAACGATTAGTGGATATTATCATCGCCATAATTTTAGGCTTGTCTTATCCACTTCTTTTCTTATTTGTAAATCATAAATTTTCTTTTTTAAAAAATATTTTCAACGTATTATTGGGGCAAAAAACTTGGGTGAGTTATTTCAAAATTAAAGAAAAAAACAATGATTTACCAAAAATAAGAAATGGCGTTTTAAGCCCAATAGCAGGATTGAATAATGAAAAACTAGATACTGCAACTATTCAAAGACTAAATTTTTTCTACGCTCGGGATTATGATTGGGTGAAGGATTTGGAGTTGATTTGGAAAGGATTCAAAAATTTAGGAGACAAAATTTAAATAATTTTACGATGGCAGTTACAATTAATTTTAAAGACAATCGTCCAGAAGGCTATTATACGTATACGGATAAACAGTTGAGTAAAATTTGTAAAGAAGTCGAACAGTTTTTACTGCAACAAAATTTCTTTATCTTAACCCTCCTTGATGCTCGCAAGATTAGAGGTAATGCGGAATGATGAAAAGTAAATATTTATTTAATGGCATATCTATAGCCTATTAATTTTACTAAATCATAAGCTAATGTAAAAGCAGTAAAGACAAAAAAAACGACCCATCTGTCATACAAAAAAGCATAAAATAAAGTGGATAGCATATAATACCAACCAAATTTTAGCCAAAGAAAGGCTTTGGGCAGGCTACGATTTTTTAAAAAATCTCTAAGATGTCCAAAAATTAGAAAAAATAGAAAAAAAGGAAAGAAAATAATTATATCAAAAAAAGCAAGCAACAGGAAAGTAATAATGATTAGACAACTTGCTATGGCATGATTCCTATAATCAATTCTCATTCTAATGATGAAGGCCAAAATCATCGCCAATAAAATATTGGAGATATCTGTATGGAATTCTAAAATGATTAAACTTCCAAACATTCCCCATAAAATACCAAATAAAATGGCGTCTCCTTTAAACCAATGAACCCCATGTTCATTTAACCAATCTGCTATTTTCATGGTCACACCAAATAGGATAGCTAAGACATATAAATAGCAGTTTTCCATTTTATTCAATCAATAAATAATCATAATGAACCAAAGCCTTCTTTCCGTTCTGACCTAAATATTCTAGCGCCTTTTCCACATTATACTGTGCGACCCCCATTCCAATAGGCTCCCCTGCTTCATTCACAATTTTAATAATATCTCCTTTCTTAAAAGTACCCTCAATTTTAATAATACCTATAGGCAAAAGACTAGACACTTTTTCGGTGGAAGATAAAACAGTTGCTGCCCCTTCATTGATATAAACCAAAGCTTTTTCTTCCAATTCATTAAATGCCATCCATTTTTTAATGTTTGACGCTACTTTTTTAGGTAATATTTTAGTGCCGACAAAATCATCTTTCATGATATCTAAAATGATGTTCGGTCGTTTACCATTGGCAATAAAAGTAGTAATACCAAGCTTGGACACTTTCTTAGAGATATTAAATTTAGTATGCATCCCGCCTCGACCAAAAGAGGATTTAGAAGGCATAATAAATTCTTGAATGGCTTTATCATCGGGGTCAATTTCCGCAATCGTTTTACTTGTTGGTTTATCTGGATGCCCATCTAAAATGCCATCCACTGTACTTAAAATCAACAAAGCATCCGCATTCATCATAGAGGCGATTAAACCTGCCAATTCATCATTATCGGTAAACATTAACTCATTAACAGAAATAACATCGTTTTCATTAACAATCGGAATTACATTATCTCTTAATAAAGCTTGAAAGCAATTTTTCATATTTAAGTAATGCGTTCTATCCCGAAAATCTTCTTTAGTCGCTAAGACTTGTGCACAAAAAATCTGATGATTGCTAAATAAATTATTGTATAAATTGAGTAAATGAATTTGACCAACAGCAGAATAAACTTGTCGCTGTACAATTTTATTTAAGCTTTTTGACAATTGAATAGCTGATCTCCCTGCTCCTACTGCCCCTGACGACACTAAAATTACTTCTATACCTTGCTGTTTTAATTGCACAATTTGGTCCACAATATGGCTAATCGAAGTAATGTCTAAAGCACCATTTGTCCTCGTTAACACATTTGTCCCCAACTTCACCACGACTTTTTTGTAACTATTCATAAATCTATCGTACTGTTAAGGTTGTTTAATGATTGAAGGTTGATTGGTTAAAGGGCGGAAAGATAGAAGGGCAATCAAATTTCCCCTTTGAATCTTTCTAAATAGTCCGAAACTCACCTAAAAAACGTGCAAGATATGCCAAAATTTGTACCTTTGCAGCCAAATTTGAGTTAGATAAATAGCTCAACTATTATTTGAATAAAGAAGATTGATTATTAGTTACTTATAAACTATTAATTTTATTAATTTCACATCAAATAGTAGTGTTTAATTGAAAATAAATTGACTGATAAAAAGGAAGGTTGAAAACCAGAAATTCTGGTCATTCATTCTTCAACATTTATCCGTCAAAATTATACCATAATAATCTTATTAAAAAAATCATAAAATTATTAAGCTATGGCTTTTGATATTGACATGATTAAGGCTCATTATGAGTCGCTTCCTGCGAAAGTGGAGGCTGCTCGTAAAGAACTTGGTCGCCCACTTACGTTGACAGAAAAAATTCTGTATGCTCACCTACACAAGGAATCTCCATTAAAAAAATACGGAAAAGGAAAAGACTATGTTTTCTTTGCACCTGACCGTGTGGCGATGCAAGATGCAACTGCTCAGATGGCATTGTTGCAGTTTATGATGGCAGGTAAAGATAAGGTTGCCGTGCCTTCAACTGTGCATTGTGATCACTTGATTCAAGCTAAAGTTGGTGCAGACAAAGATTTAGCCATTGCGAATGATGTAAACTCTGAGGTTTATGATTTCTTAGCTTCTGTTTCTAATAAATACGGCATTGGTTTCTGGAAACCGGGTGCAGGTATTATTCACCAAATCGTTTTGGAAAACTATGCGTTCCCTGGTGGAATGATGATTGGAACAGATTCTCACACACCAAACGGTGCTGGTTTAGGAATGTTAGCAATCGGTGTTGGTGGAGCAGATGCAGTAGATGTAATGGCAGATATGCCTTGGGAATTGAAGATGCCAAAAGTAATTGGTGTTAAATTAACAGGTTATTTGAAAGGATGGACGTCTTCTAAAGATGTTATCTTAAAAGTAGCAGGTATTTTGACGGTAAAAGGTGGAACTGGAGCAATCGTAGAATATTTCGGTCCTGGTGCAAGAAGATTATCTTGTACAGGTAAAGGAACGATTGGAAATATGGGCGCAGAAATCGGTGCAACGACTTCTACTTTCGGGTACGATCCAGCAATGAAGCGATACTTAAAAGCAACTGGTCGAGCAGACGTAGCAAGATTAGCGGATAAAGTAAAAGCACATTTAACGGGTGACCCAGAATGTTATAAAGAGCCTGAAAAATATTTTGATCAAGTTATTGAAATCAACTTGTCAAAATTAGAGCCACATATTAACGGACCTTATACGCCAGATTTGGCATGGCCAATTTCTAAGTTTGCACAAGCAGTTAAAGACAATGGTTATCCTCAAAAATTGGAGGTTGGTTTAATTGGTTCTTGTACGAACTCTTCTTACGAAGATTTATCAAGAGCAGCATCTTTAGCGAAGCAAGCCGTTGCAAAGAATATTAAAACAAAATCAGAATTTACGGTTACGCCAGGTTCAGAACAAATTCGATTTACTGTTGAAAGAGATGGTATCTTGGATGATTTTGAAAAAATGGGCGGTGTTGTTTTGGCTAATGCTTGTGGTCCCTGTATCGGTCAATGGGCAAGACACACAGATGACCCAAATCGTAAAAACTCTATCATCACTTCTTTTAATAGAAACTTCTCTAAAAGAAACGATGGTAATCCAAATACACATGGATTCGTAGCTTCTCCAGAAATTGTAACCGCAATGTCAATGGCAGGAGATTTAGCCTTCAATCCATTAACGGATACTTTGACGAACGAGGATGGAGAACAAGTAAGATTAGATCCACCAGTAGGCGTAGAATTGCCTCCAAAAGGTTTTGCAGTAGAAGACGCTGGTTTTATTCCACCAATCGCTGATGGTAGTGGGGTAGACGTAAGTGTGAATCCTACTTCTAACCGTTTACAATTATTGACGCCCTTCAAGCCTTTGACACAAGATCAAGTACAAGGCATGCGGGTGTTAATCAAAGCAAAAGGCAAGTGTACGACGGATCATATTTCTATGGCAGGTCCTTGGTTGAAGTTTAGAGGTCACTTAGAAAATATCTCTCAAAACTGTTACATCGGTGCAATCAACGCTTTCAGCGGAGCAACGAATACCGTCTTAAATACAGAAACTGGTGAGTTCGGTGCTGTTCCTGATACAGGTATTTATTACCGAGATAATAACATTGGTTCTGTTGTATTCGGTGAGGAAAATTTAGGAGAAGGTTCTTCTAGAGAACACGCCGCAATGGAACCAAGGTTCTTGGGTGTTCACGCAGTTATCGTTAAATCTTTCGCTCGTATTCACGAAACGAACTTGAAAAAGCAAGGCATGTTAGCGTTGACTTTTGTTGACCCTGCTTCTTACGATTTAGTGAGACAAGATGATAAAGTAAATATTCCTGATTTCAAGGATTTTGCACCAGGCAAAAACTTGACGATAAGATTAGATCACGCAGATGGTACGTCTGATTCTTTTGAAGTAGCACATACTTATAATGCTGCTCAAATTGATTGGGTTCGTGCGGGTTCTGCATTGAATAAAATTAGAGAGGAAATGGGCGCAGCTTAAGCTTAGTCCTTTCTTTTTAAGATATAAAAGCCTCTGGTGGAATTTTCTGCTAGGGGCTTTTTTGTTTGTATCGAATCTCGTCTTGGGTCTATCGAAAATTAATGCTGTTGCTCTAAATTTGGCTTAATTTTAAACAATGATAAAAATTCGTGGGGAAAGTAAATCCGTGGAGCATATAATTTTCTCAATAATATCAATATGAAAAACCTAATCAAAGAAATAAAAAACTGCACCATCTGCCAAGAACACCTAATAGACGGTTGCCGTCCAGTATTTGTCACCCACCCAAAAAGTAAAATCCTCATCATTGGACAAGCGCCAGGGCGTAGAGTCCATGAAAGCGGCATTCCTTGGCATGACAAAAGCGGAGAGAATTTACGAAAATGGTTAGATGTTACCGAAGAAGAATTTTATGATGAACAACTATTTGGTATTGTACCAATGGGTTTTTGTTTTCCTGGAACTGGGAAATCAGGTGACTTACCACCTAGAAAAGAATGTGCCCCTCAATGGCATCCGACGTTATTGGAAAAAATGACGGATGTAAAATTAACTTTACTTGTTGGTAGCTATGCTCAGAAATACTATTTGGGCAAACAAGCAAAGAGAAATTTGACAGAGACGGTGATGCATTTTGAGGAATATTTACCTAAATATTTGCCCTTGCCACATCCTTCTCCGAGGAATAACATTTGGATGAAAAAGAATCAATGGTTTGCAAAAGATTTATTGCCGCAGTTAAAAGAAGTAATTAAAAAAGTCAAGTAGCCTAAATTTAACAAAAAGATATACTTTACCCAATTTGGGATACACTCATAAAAACTATGTTTAATAACTCTATGACTATGTGTTAAAATATAGCTCTCCGAATATGAATCAACTACCCAAAAATCCAATGATTAAATACAAAAAAGCAGTAATGCCACCACAAACCAAAGCATAAGGAAACTGTGTCTTCACATGGTCAATATGGTCACTCGCCGCAGCCATAGAGGACAAAATCGTCGTATCTGAGATAGGAGAACAATGATCTCCAAAAACGCCTCCACCTAAAGCTGCTGCAATCGCTAAATGTACATTCGCATCCATCGTTTGCGACATGGGAACAGCAATGGCAATCATAATCGCAAAAGTGCCCCAAGAAGTACCTGTCGAGAAAGCAATAAAACAACTGACAATAAATACAATAAAAGGGACTAAAGCAGGAGACAACCAGCCTTTGGCTACTTCCGCCACATAAATTCCAGTTTCCAGTTCTTTACAAACTGCACCAATTGCGAATGCCATCAACATTAATAGCGCCAGCGGCATCATTCCTGCAATACCTTTCAAAGTTAAATCAACCATTTCTTTTAAATTCATAATTCCCTGTACTTTATAGGAAATCATGGAATATAATAGTGAAACAAGTAAAGATATTAAAACTGAAGTGGAGCCAGAACCTTGTCCAACCGCAAAAAAGAATTGATCAAGGAAGCGGGCATTCGGTCGATTTTCCATAGCGGCTTCCCAACCTGTATAACCCAACATAACAGGCATCATCAAGACCATAATGGCAATCGGGATGATCATATTATGAGCTTTGGGGGTGATACCATTCTTAGTAGTTATAGCAGTTAACTCATCCGAAACCATTGGTTGCGCATCATCGGCTAAGAGTTTTCCTTCCTCTTTAGCCCTGCGTTCTGCTGTTGCCATTGGACCAAAATCTTTTTTGGTAAAAATGACAATTAGGACCATTCCCAAAGCTAAAATCGGATAGAAATTATATAGCACCGCATTAAGCAAGGTCGCAAATGGATTTTCAAAACCTTGCGCTAATAATAAGCTCATAATAAAAGCGCCCCAAGCATTAAAGGGAATTAAAATGGAAGAAGGAGACGAACTAGAATCCGCAATATATGCAAGTTTCTCTCTCGGTATTTTTAATTTATCAAAAATGGGGCGGTATAAGGTACCAACTGTTAAAACAGAAATATTAGATTCCACAAAAATTAACACGCCTGTTAACCAAGCTAAAAATTGGACAATTACTCGATTATTACCTGCTTTTTTCTGTTCTTGTTTTTCTAGTACTTGACTGATTTTTATAATAAAACCTTCTACTCCACCAGATTTTTGAATAAAAATAATGAGCGCACCAACCAAGGCAGAAAACATAATGGTTCTCGTATTTCCATCATCTTTAAAAACATCTACCAAGGCTTGAATAGTATCCAAACTACCTGTTAGTAAGTTGAAATCACTAATAATGACCCAACCTAGCCAGATACCAAATAACAAAGAAACAAAAACTTGTTTTGTTCGAATGGCTAGAATAATTGCTAATACTGGAGGAAGAAGAGATAAAAAACCGTATTCTGTCATGTGTATAACTGTAGCGCCAAGTCTTCCTTGGCTTTGATTTAATTAGTTAATACCAAGCAGAGCTTGGCACTACAGGAAATGTAATTACCGACAAGGTAAGGAAAATAGCTTAACCGACAACTACTTATAACCCCGCAATAAATGTATCAGGATTTTCTAATAATTTAAAACGGTCTTTCTCAATGGGTTCAGCATCTGTTTTACATAACTCTTTTAACAGCTTAGCATCTGCATTCCATTGACTCCCATCAAAAAATTCCAACCCTTTGTGATCTCTTACTTTATATAAAGAATGTTTGCCATAACAAGTGCCTAAATAAACATAAGCCAAGCCATTATCTTTTGCCCAATGAATCGTCCGCCACATCATCCATTTGCCTAAAGAATGTGATTTCATATAGGCTTGATTGAAGAAAGCATACCAGTATTGCAAGGAATTTCCTTCTAAACCTGCTAGGACATATCCGAGTGTTTCTCCATTAGAAGTAAAAGTTAAAATATGGCTACCTGTTTCTTTATTTAACACATATTTTAAACGAGTTTCTGTCATCGCATTTCCTGAAAATCTATCTCCTGCATAGTCCATACAAAAGGCAATAAATTCAGGGTCTTCAATATCAAAATCCGTTTTTTTATGCACCTCAATCTGGATGTCAAGATCTGTTATTTTTCGGTTAATTCTCCGATTCTCTGAAGTGTCTGTAAAGCGTTCTAAATTGACCCTTAAGCTCCTTGCTAAATAAAAAATATCCGCCGCTATTTTTAGGTTACCTGTATAAGGTAAAAAACCTTTTTCATAGATTTTAGGCAGTTCATTTTGTGCCTCTTTAATGCAATAAATAGCATAATTAAAAGTATAAGTAGAATAATCAGGTTGGTTCTCAGAAAAGAATATTTTCATAACAGGATAACTAATTAAAATTAAGGCTCGAAGGTAAGCTTATTTTGTCAAAATACATTCATTTTTCTTTATATCTAACACCATATTTTTGTACAAAAAAGGCCATTCTTTTTAAAAAAAAAGTAAGTTTTAGCCAAAGCATTGAATTGTGAATATAATTTGATAACTTTGAGCATTAAATTTTAACGGACTAGAACCGATTCATAAAAAAGATTTACTCAAATATATAAATGGGCTTATTTAATTTTTTCAGACAAGAGTTAGCTATTGATTTGGGTACCGCAAATACCTTGATTATAGAGAACGGAGAAGTGGTAGTCAATGAGCCGTCTATTGTTGCAATAAATAGGAAGACGGGAGAGACAATTGCGGTAGGGCATCGGGCTATGCAGATGCACGAAAAGACACACGAAAATATAAAAACTATTCGGCCATTGAAAGATGGGGTCATTGCTGATTTTCAAGCTGCGGAAAGCATGATTGAAGGTTTGATTGGTATTATAGGAAATAAGAAGAGATTCTTCTCTCACATGAAAATGGTTATCTGTATTCCTTCGGGCATTACAGAGGTAGAAAAAAGGGCCGTTTTTGATTCTGCGGATCATGTAGATTCCAAGGAAACTTACCTCATTCATGAACCTATGGCTGCGGCACTAGGAATTGGTTTAGATGTAGAAGAACCAATTGGTAATATGATTATTGATATAGGAGGTGGAACAACAGAAATTGCCGTCATTGCACTTTCTGGCATTGTCTGTGACCAATCTATCCGAATTGCTGGAGATGAATTGACCAGTGATATTACCAATTACATGAAGCGCCAACATAATATTTTGATTGGAGAACGGACTTCTGAACAAATCAAAATTCATGTAGGTTCTGCTTTGCCAGAATTGGAAAATCCGCCAGCAGATTATGCGGTTAATGGTAGAGATTTGATGACTGGTATTCCAAAACAAATTTTGGTTAGTTATCAAGAAATTGCGCATGCTTTGGACAAATCTATTTTAAAGATTGAAGAAGCCGTTTTAAAAGCATTAGAAACTACGCCACCAGAATTAGCATCAGACATTTATTCTACAGGTCTTTATTTAACTGGAGGTGGTGCGCTATTAAGAGGGCTAGATATACGAATCAGTCAAAAAACAAAATTACCAGTTCATATTGCTGAAGATCCTTTAAAAGCAGTTGTGCGAGGAACTAGTAAAGCTTTACAAAATACGGATACCTATTCTTTCCTTATTGATAGAAAATCTGTCTAAAAAATGATGGCGCTTTGATAAATTTGTTAATTATTAACGAATTTATCAAAGCGACCAAACTATTATCAATTCATGCGCAATCTTGTACTCCTTTTCTTACGGTTTGGGCATTTCATCTTATTTATACTACTAGAGATATTCTGCTTATACCTCATTGTGAACTACAATAGGAAACAAAGAGATATTTGGGCAAACTCCGCCAATATTTTCTGGGGCTATTCTTCTGAGAAATGGAATGATTGGACAAATTATCTTTCCTTACAAGATAAGATGGATGAACTAGCATTAGAAAATGCAAAGCTCAAAGAAAAATTAATTAATTACGAATTAAGCCCTATCGTTGAAAAAGATACGCTCCAGACATTAAACCAACAATATGAATTATTGTCTGCTAAAGTTGCTAGTAATACAACAGATAGACCTAATAACTACCTAACCATTAATAAAGGAATAAAAGATGGTGTGCGTAAAGATATGGGAGTGATTAGTGAAAACGGGATTGTAGGTATTATAAGAGAGGTGCGTAATGATTATGCCGCTGTAAATTCTTTATTACATAGACGTACTTTTATTTCTGCTATGATTAAACGTACAGGTGCTTTTGGAGAATTGAAATGGGTAGGGACAAATCCTCAGATAGTTAACTTAGGCTCAATTGAGAAGCACAATATAGTAGCAGTAGGTGATACGATTGTAACTAGTGGATATTCTACGCACTTCCCACCAGGATTAATGATTGGCACGATAGCGTCAACAGAATTGCCAAGTGGTAATAATTTTCATAATATAAAAGTGCGTTTAAGCAATGATTTTGGGACATTGAGGTATGTAGAAATTGTGAAAAATCGTAAACAAACCCAACAATTAGAACTAGAAAAGGAAATAAAAGAAAAATAGATAAATTGATTTTTGTCCCCCTACTTAGACGGAAATCCATTTATTAGTTTTATACAAACATAGTTAATTGGAGCGTTTTAATGAATAATGTAATTACACAAAATATACTAAGATTATTCTTTTTTGTACTCGTACAAGGCGTTGTCTTACAACAGGCTAAGCTAGGTGGCACGTTCTTTAACTATATCTCTCTTTTCATTTATCCACTATTTTTATTACTACTCCCGCTCAAAATATCTAAAATTGCTTTAGTATTAACAGGCTTTGGTCTAGGCATGTTAGTGGACGGCGCGTATAATTCTCCTGGCGTTCATACCGCTGCTTGTTTAGTAGTCGCCATTCTACGCCCTTTGGTCTTAGCCATTCTTGAGCCCAGAGAAGGTTATAATGTAAGTTTAGGCTTAACGATTAAAAGTTATGGTGTTCTTTGGTTCTTAAAATATGCAGGTGTTTTGCTCTTCATTCATTTATTGGTTTATTTCGTACTAGAAATTTTCACACCAGTTTATGCGATCGAAATCATAGGTAGAACAATTGCTAGTTTTTTATTTTCTTTATTCCTAATGATAATGTATATGGTAATTGCTAGGCCAAGCGTTTAAGTATTGACAAAAAATAACTTCCGCTTTTAGACTTTTCTGAAATGAGTATTTTTTGTCGTTTCTAAGCAAAGAAAAATGACCAATAATGAGTGATCGTTTTAATAATCGGTATCAAAGTATCTTAGCTGTCTTTCTAATTGGCACCTTGGTGTTGATGGGCAAAGCAGCACATTTACAACTGATAGATGATACCTATCGAGTCAAAGGGAATAATATTGCAGTTGATGAAATTACAACTTATCCTTCTAGAGGTTTTATTACAGATAGAAATGGAAAAATCATTGTTTATAATAATGCTATGTACGATTTAATGGTTACTTATAAACAAGTGGATGCTGAAATGGATACCGCTAAATTCTGTCAACTTTTAGGTATTGATAAAGCGGCTTTTATCAAAAAATTAAATAAAAATTGGCGAAGTGGCCGTTTTTCTAAAAGAAAGCCTTTTGTATTTTTAGATAAAATATCAGCTCGGCGATATACCAAGATTCAAGAACACTTATACGAATTCCCTGGTTTTTTTACTCGATTAAGAAACGTAAGAGGCTACCCTTTTCCAAATGCAGCCCATGTACTAGGCTATCTAGGAGAAGTTAATCGAAAACAAATAGAAACATCGGATGGCGTCTATTCCTTAGGAGATTATGTTGGACAAAGTGGGTTAGAATACCAATACGAACGAGAATTACGAGGAGAAAAAGGCGTAAAATTTATGCTCAAAGATAAATTTGGTCGAGAAGTAGAAGCTTACGATAATGGCGACTCTGATATACCCGCAGTATCTGGAAAAAATTTAATTACTGCTCTTGATATAGATTTACAAATTTATTGTGAAGAATTGATGAAAAATAAGCGAGGGAGTATTGTCGCTATAGAACCTGCAACAGGTGAAATTCTAACTATGTTAAGTGCACCTACTTATAATCCAAATCTTTTGGCCATTGGTCCAGATAGAGGAAATAATTATAAAGCATTAGAACGAGATAGTTTAGAGCCATTTTTTGACCGATCAGTGATGGCAAAATACCCTCCTGGTTCTATCTTTAAAACAATAGTCGGTTTAGTCGCCTTAGAAGAAGAAATTGTAACAATAGACCAGAAAGTAACTTGTAAAGGATATTATCAGCCAGGCAAAGCGAATTCAAGAAAATTTGGGTGCCACAACCATGAATGGCATGTAGATATAACCAAGGCAATCAAACATTCTTGTAATTCTTATTTCTTTAGAACATTTAGAGATATTGTAGACCAATACGGAGAATCTATTCCTCAAAAAGGGCTATCCGTTTTTAATGATTACCTCTCCGAATTTGGCATCGGCAAACCCTTGGGAATTGATTATCCAAGAGAAAAGCAAGGCAATAATCCTAGACCAAAATATTATGATAAAATTTATAAAAATGATGGTGGTTGGAATTCAGGAAAAATAATGTCTGTAGGAATCGGTCAAGGAGAAGTTGAAATGACCACTTTACAAATGGCGAATCTGGCTACAATTATTGGTAATAAAGGACGTTATATTTTACCACATTTGGCCAAAGGTTTTAGAGAAGAAGATGGCACAGAAATTAGAAAAAATCCGAAGTATCAAAAAATACAACAAGTATCTGTTAATCAGGCTCATTTCCAACCAATTGTTAATGGTATGGAACAGGTCGTACTAGCAGGAACTGCCAAGCAAGCTTATATTGAGGACATTCCAGTTTGTGGTAAAACAGGAACTTCTCAGAATGCAGGAAAAGACCATTCTATATTCTTTGCTTTTGCGCCTAAGGATGACCCTAAGATTGCCGTAGCAGTTTATATAGAAAATGGTGGTTTTGGCGGTACTTATGCTGCGCCTATTGCTAGTTTAGTCATTGAAAAATATTTAAAAGATAGTATTAGAAGCAAAAAAAGGCAATATTTAGAAGAAAGGATGATGGCGGCTAATTTAGTAGACCCGACAAAACCTTAACCTTTTACTCAATAATTTCTATTATTTTAACTGTTGAATAATATTCTGTTAAACCAGTCCATTCAACTCCTTCTGATGTTATTCGGTTTGTTTGTTTTTTAACAATGTAGACATTGCCTGTTCCTACAGTAAGATGACTAACCTGCTCAGGAAGAATAGTGATAGGCGAATTTACGGAATGATTGTCAATTTTAATCGTAGCAGTTTTATTATTCCTATCACTAAATAAAAGCACTAAGGTTTCCTCAGTTGATGCTAGTGTTCCCTCAAAAGTTATATTTGTTCCTGCTGTCTTACTCACCTTTCCTTTTTTGATAGCAAAGTCATTGATTGGTTGCATACGAATCGATACAGAATCTATTTCTATTTGATTCTGTCTGTAGGTTAAACTATAACTTTCAGCAAAAGGCATTTGTTTTTCTAATTGATAACGATACTGATTACCTACTTTTTTTCCACTTAATACATTATTGGCAAATAATACTTCTTCCATTTTTTTGGGCATTATTCTTTTAGTGGAGTCTACCTCTGCGAAACTTATATTCGTTTTAAGCTGTTTATCAGATTGCAAATACCTTACATAATAATCAACTTGTATAATGTTTTTTTTGGTCGATTCTTTTTGTCCAAAATTGCAACTAAAACACAAGGAAATTAGTAAGATAAAAGCAAGCAAAAGCGTATCTATATTTTTGAAAGTTGACATACTACAATGATTAATTTCTAAGTCAATAATAAAAAACAAAGATACCAGTGAAAAGAAACTATTTACTATTTTATTCGTTAAAATACGTGAATGTTTTGAAAAATAATTTATCTTTGCGGTCGCTTTAAAAGAAAGCGATTTTAAAGCTAAATTTTAAAAATATCAGGGTCGGGTGGCCGAGCGGCTAGGCTCAGGTCTGCAAAACCTGCTACCGCGGTTCGAATCCGCGTCCGACCTCAATCATAAAAGGCAACCTTCTGATAATCAGTTGGTTGCTTTTTTATTTATGGTCATTGGGACTGCCTTGACCCCAAAAAGACGATTTTCTTACCTTATTTTATCTTCTTCACCTAGTATCAATTATTTCAACCTATTATTTTTCATATTCCAACCTATCATTTCTGATAGGATAGAAGTACTTTTGTGATAGGATGTATAAAAAAATTACATTAAGGCAGGAAAAAATAGTAATCTTTCTTGAAAGCTACCCTTTAGTTAGTATTTCTGAAATGGCGGACATGCTTGATTTGGATGTTTCTATTCCTTGTATTAATAGAGACTTAGCTAAGTTAGTAGCCGTTGGAATTGTCACTAGCGTAGGGAACATTCCCATCAATTTATTTTAATTCATCCCTGAAACCTACATGAAAAAAGAGTTCCTCCTAAATATCCTCTTTCTCCTCTCCATCAATTTATTGATAAAACCGTTCTATATTTTTGGAATAGATCGAACCATACAAAACAGAGTCGGCTTAGAAGATTATGGCCTCTATGCCTCCCTATTCAGCTTCACATTCTTATTACAAATTATTAATGATTTTGGCTTAAAAAATTTTAATAACCGAAATATAGCTCAACACAATCAATTATTACCAAAGTACTTTCCTAATATGCTGCTATTAAAATTAGGATTAGGAATTATCTACACGGCAATGACTGTTTTAGTAGCGTTGCTTATTGGTTATGGTAGTCGGCAATTTCACTTGCTCTTCTTTTTTATTTTTAATCAAATTTTAATTTCTACTGTAGCCTTTTTTCGCTCAAATATTTCTGGATTAGGCTTTTACCGAACTGATAGTTTATTGACTATTTTGGATAGGCTTCTACTCATTATTATTTGTAGTTTTTTATTATTCAGTAATTTCATCACTACGCCTTTCCAAATTGAGTGGTTTGTCTATGCGCAGTCTAGCTCCCTCTTATTGACTGCCATCATAGCAGGCAGCCTCGTCTTTAATAAACTAACCTATTTTAAACTAACCTTTAATCCTGCCTTTTTATGGCTCATTTTAAAGAAAAGTTATCCTTTTGCCTTGGCTATTTTTCTGATGACGATTTACACAAGAGTTGATTTTGTCATGATAGAAAGAATGTTAGTAAATGGGGAAAAAGAGGCAGGTGTTTATGCTTCGGCTTATCGACTATTAGATGCGGCTAATGTCTTAGGTATTTTATTTGCAGGATTATTACTGCCTATGTCTGCTCGGCTTCTGAAAGAAAAACAATCCATCCGTCCTTTATTGCGCTTTACGCTACAAATGATTCTTTGCGCTGCCATTATATTTGCTACCGCTACCTGTTTTTTCAGAAAAGAAATCATGTTTTTACTCTATGAGGAGGCTAGTATTTATAGTGCAAATATTTTAGGCGTGCTGATGGGCACTTTCATTATTGTTAGTGCTGGTTATATCTATAGTACGCTATTAACGGCCAATAATAGTTTAAAGGAAATGAATCGAGTTTTTGCTTTGGGGGCAATACTAAATATTGGGTTGAATTACTTATTGATTCCTCACTATGGGGCTTTAGGTGCAGCAAGTGCTACTTTTTTTACGCAGGGATTTGCCTTAATTAGTCTGCTATTTATTGCCAAAAAAGCCTTTCAATTAAAAACTGATTTTTACTTAATCGGTCAATTTTTGTTATTGGGAAGCTTATTAGCAATCGTGAGTTATTTAATAAAAACTTCTTTAAATTTTCCTTGGTTCATTGGTTTTATCATCGTGTTATTTTCAGGTATTATCCTAGGTTTTTTATTAGGTTTACTAAAAATAGCATCGTTGATAGATTTATTAAAAGAAAAAAATACTAAAACAAATCTGTAAAAGTCAAAAGGCGAATAAATGTTGCCATCTATTCGCCTTTTAGATAAAAAATCAAAAAACCCTTAGATAAAATCTATTCGTTTTTCAATTCTTTTTTTTCTGTCTCTTTCATGCCTTCTTTAATCTCTGTTTCAATCGTTGCTTTAGCATTATTAAATTCTTTAATGCCTTTGCCAATACCTCGCATTAACTCAGGAATTTTTTTACCACCAAATAATAATAAAACAATAAAAAGAATGACAAAAATCTCTGTACCGCCAGGCAATCCAAATAGGAATATATTTTCCATAATAAATTAATTTTAATTGTTTATAGATTTGCTGCACTCAATAGATGATGAGCAATTTATTAAAGGTAACAGCGTTTCTTTTCGTGAATCACTCCTACAAAGTTACGCTTTTTTAAATCCCAATTATACTTTCTATCTATTTTTTGACGTAAGCCAATTTTTCTTCTCCAAACAGCTTATTTTTTCAGTCCAATCTCTCTTAATCGTTCATCTAAATATTCTCCCGCAGTGATTGGTGCATAATCTGGAGTTGCTTCCGTCACACATTTAGCCAAACAAGTTAAATCCATATTACTTTTTGGGTGTAAGAAAAAAGGAATGGACAATCTTGGTTTATGCCATTCTGCTTTTGGCGGATTAACGACCCGATGCGTCGTAGATTTTAAATAATCATTCGTTAGTCGTTGTAACATATCCCCAACATTAATCACAATTTCATCTTCTTCTGGCGTAATCGGCATCCATTCATCTGCCATATTTAATAACTGTAAGCCACCAGCAGAAGCACCGACTAAAAGCGTAATTAAGTTAATATCTTCATGTTGTTCCGCACGAATAGCGGATTTTGGTTCTTGTCGAATAGGTGGATAATGAATCGCTCGAAGAATACTATTTCCTTCTTCAATATGACCGTTAAAATAATTTCTATCTAATTCTAAGTGTATTGCAATTGCCTCTAATAGATGTCCGCCAGATTTTTCAAAAGCACGGTATAATTCAACACCTAACCTCAGAAAATCAGCGGCTTCTGCCACTTCCACATTATCAGGATATTGCGCCTTCAAGGGATGATTGGCTGGAACAGTTTGACCAATTTGAAAAAACTCTTTTAAATCTGCTACTTTGGATTGTTTCGCATGCTCTGTTCCAAAAGAAGTATAGCCTCTTTGTCCTGCCAATTCTGGCTTTCTATAGTTTTCTTTAAGGTCAGTAGAAAGTGCAAAAAATGCCTTGGATGCTGCATAAAAATCATCAATAAGTTGTTGAGAAACACCATGATTCTTCACCCCTACGAATCCAATTTCGTGGAAAGCATCACCTAATTTTTTAACAAAGGCTTTTTTTTCTGTCGTAGTTCCTGCTGTAAACTTTGATAAATCAACTACGGGAATGGTTCTTTTTGCCATACTTTTAATTATTATTTGGTGGACAAATTTTATATAGTTATTCGTTTTCTTTTAATAAAAGAGCAATAAAACAATTTTGAATACTAATAAGCTGATATATTTGTAACTACATTATCTTATTAATCAACTCAACTGCCTCAAGCAGGCGAGTATTTTAAAATCCTGTCATCCTGTACCCTGCTAAGATATTACTTTTTGGAGAACATACCGTCATAAAAGGCTCACAAGCCCTTGCTATGCCATTAACTGACTTTTTTGGCACTTGGCAATATCATACTAACCATACAGAATTAGAAACATTACAACAAGAGCTTCCCTTTTTTAAACAATATTTGAGAAAACAAGGTTTAATCGAATGGATTGATATTGATGCTTTTGCAACAGCATTAAATAAGGGGATATACTTTGATGCTAATATTCCAACGGGATATGGCGTCGGAAGTTCTGGTGCTTTATGTGCTGCTATTTTAGATAAATTCGGTAAAAAAAACAAAGACCTTTCGCTCTTGACCTTAAAGAAAATATTTGCGCAGATGGAAAGCTTTTTTCACGGTTCAAGTTCTGGTACGGACCCGCTAGTTTCTTATTTAAATTACCCAATTCTTTTAGGAGATAAAATTCAAAAAGTAAAATTATTCAAAAAAGAGGTAACCGATAATACCGCTTTCTTTTTACTAGACACCCGTATAAAAAGAGAAGCAAGTCCTTTTATTAATGGCTTTTTAGAGCGATGTAAAGCTGATTTTTATGATAGAAAATGTCAGACGCAATTAGTCCCATTAGTTGATGATGCCATCCATACTTTTTTACATGGACAATGGGATTTATTATTTAATACGATGCACGAATTGAGCTTATTTCAATTTAGGTATTTTGATTTTATGATTTTAGAAACCTTTAAAAATATTTGGCTGGAAGGATTGAGTAGCGACCACTTTAAGTTGAAAATTTGCGGCGCTGGTGGTGGTGGATTTTTATTAGGGATGAGTAATGATGTAGAAAAAACGAAAAAAACATTGAAAGGGCAATCTTTAATATGGTTGTAAGTATTATTTGATAACTCGCTAAATTAATGTCACTCGAACCATCATCACTACGCCAAATAAAAACAGTGCAATCCCAGAAATTTTCCGCATTCGCAAAATATGTTTAGGTTGTAGCCGCTTACTAATTTTTTCGGCAAGAACAACTTTTAGTACATCTGTAATAATAATAGTACCTAAAACGCTACCAAAGAAAAAATAACTATTCATAGAAAATAAGTCCGTTTCTATAGATCTTGCGGTGATTAAACTTGTCCAAAAAATGACGGAAAAAGGATTGACTGTGTTGATTAAAAAACCTTCTAACCATAATTTCCATTGTGAAGATAATATTTCTAATCCATTAGCTGCTTCCATATTTTCTGCGGGTTTAGAAATAAACATGCCTACACCAATACCGATTAAGACCAAACCACCTAATACCCCTAAAATAGGTTCAAACAAGGGAGATTCAATCATCTTAGCAATATGAGTGACCCCTAGCATAATGCCACCAATAAAGAAGATATCACTTGCCCAAATACCTAAAGCGACCCATAATCCCGCTTTGATCCCTTGTTCAATACTTCTTTGAATTAAGGAAAATAGAATGGGGCCTACCAATATAGACAAGGCTAAGCCCATTAATATGCCATTCCATAATTCAATCACTAGCTATTATTATTTTGATGGTATTTGGTTGGCAGCACCTGATAACCGATTTTGCCAATTGGAAATTTTTAAATCAATTATGTTTTGAGAACGTCCTCTGAAATACTTAGTTCAACTTGTCACTTTATTAATTAACCCAAGTTGCACGGTTATTCCAATTTAAATCGGAACGAACTCAGAGGGTTGAAATTTGAGTATTAATAATCAAAAGCCAACTAATTCTGTAATATTTGACTAAAATTCTATCCAACTCGCAACTTAAATTAATTAATAAACAAAACCTTAGCTACAGCAGTATTAGGATTACCAGAAAAACCAACGGCTTCACTAGTACTAAAAACTAAATAAACACCCGTACTCGCTCTTCTCCCTGAAAAATCACGCCCGTCCCAAATAGCTTGCCCGCCTAAAGCAGTCGTCTCAAAAATCAATTGACCACTTACATCGGTGATTTTTACATTAGCATCGCTTGCCAATCCTTTAATGGCAATAGGCCCATCGTATTCAGGACGAACTGGATTTGGAAAAGCATAAATGTCTGGACTATTAATTACTCCTCCTGCTATAGCTTCTCCTCTTAAAGAAATAACACCATTATTCGTTCCAATAAATGCCTCGCCCGTTTCTTGATTGATGGCGATGTCTATTATTGTATTATCAAAAAGCGGGCTATTTTCTGTATTGAAGAAAGCAATTTGTTCGCCGCCATCTGGAGATTGGATAAATAATCCATTATCCGTGCCTATCCATTTTTGATTCGCACCATCAACAGCAATCGTGTGTACGTTTTCTGTAGCTAATAAAATAGCGCCAACACCATCTTGGGTAACTTGTTTTAACGTTCCTCTACTGCATTGGGTATCTTCAAAAATGCTTTCGCCACAATCAAAGAAAATAGGCCCTTCGACCGTACCAACCCAAACTGCCCCTTCTAAATCTACTTCGATACAATTAATTCTATTCGTCGGTAAATTACTATTGGAAGGGGTAATTAACTTCATTCTGTTATCATTGATATTGTCAATCGTGCCATTATCATCGAAAACTAAAACCCCCTCATTGCCTGCAACAAACCATTTGTAACCATTTAAATCGATGGCGCATTGAAGTAAGCCTTTGACTGGTGCATTGAAATTTCGCCACTCACCATTTGCTTTTAAGACCGAAATTGGCCGACTTGCGGTATGATTACTCATCCATAAATTATTGTCTTTGTCGAAGGCTAAACCTGCTACTCTTTCTCTAGCATCATCTCCAACCGCACCTTGTAAGGAAGAGTTTTCGTCATTATAAACAGTGTAATTCTCCCCATCTATTTCTAATAAACCGCCCCAGAAAGTTCCTACAAATAGCCGCCCATCTTCAGGATGTGCAACGATTCTATTAAAATCTCTATCAATATTTTTTTCTAATAGAATAGGCGTATTTCCTCGATTGATGACGCTCCATTCATTCCCATCTTTAATGAAAATACCGTCTATTCGATTTAATGCGGTCTGATTGGAGGCTACCCCTCCAGTCGCTACATATACTTTATCATTCGCTAATAATATCTCGCTACTATTATGAGTTCCAGGCGAGTTAAAGTCTAAGGGATTACAACCAGTGCCTGCCTGATTGGTAAACCGAACTCCCCTAAATTGGTCTGCATACCAAATTCGTCCATTTGCTTCTTCAATGGCATATCGTGGACGGTCAATACATCTTCCGCCCGAATTGATAAAACTATCATCTTCCTTAAAAAATAAGACCTTTCCTCGACAGTTCCCATTACAAGTTAAGCCTGCAATTAGAAACTCTTTACCTGCTGATAAATAACCTATAGAAAAATCAGCTTCGGTATGTATTTCAGTTAAAACACCATTTTGGTATCGAAACAACCCATCATTGATATCTAAGTACAAACTATTATGGTGCGCTGCTACAGCATTGGAACTATAAACCGCAGGAAACCCATCTGCTACATCAAGTAATTGCCAATTATTAAAATCACCAAAATTAATGGATGGATTGTTTGCTACTCGGTAAATACCTTCTTCGGTAGCGGCATAAATATATCCTTCAAAAATTGCCATACTAAATACAGGTACGCCTGTAAAAGTCGTAAATTCAAATTCTTCTCGTTCCAAATTTAATTTAACAATCCCGAATCCTGTGGATAAAAAAGCCCCATTCCCCTCAAACAAAATATCGTAAACGGTTCTATCGCCAACTATAGAACTATTGGTTTGAATATCTCTGAAATTAATCGTTTCATCCGACTTAATTAAATCAATATTGCTATTAAAATAAACGACTAGTAAGGCATCTAAATCCGTATTGTATTTTATTTTATTGACGCCAACATCCGTCAAACCATCTACTGTTGAAATAAAATTAACCGCAAAATCTTCTTTTTCAATCGTAAAAAGGGAGAAAGGCGAGGCGTAATAAATAGTGGATTCACTTTGCGTGACCCAATTGCCAGAGTGGTACGGTAGATGGGATTTCCATTGGCCTATTCTTAGTTCATTTTCTTGCGCAAAACCTATTGTGCTTATACTTAGGAAAAATATACTTAAAAATGTTGAGGTGATGGTAGAAAATTTATTGGTGTATTGTTTAGTCTTTTTTATCATTTATCTTTTTTTAGCTGATTGGTTTTTGGAGGATTAGGGTAATTGTTGATTTGTATATGTTTTCACGATGTAATAAAAATATCAACTTTCTCACTTTCATTTCTAATTTAATTTTCACTTAGGATTTTCATTATTTGCTTTTCTTCATTAGCATGAGAATGGATTTCAAAAATTTTTCCGTCTCTTATTCTATATATCAAAGTTCCAATTCCATAAATCATATCATCATCTGGAATATTAAAATCCACAATTGAAATTGACTGGTAGTTTATTATTGCATAATCAACAAAATACTCAAAACTCTCTTGGTAAACCTTGTACTTAGAAATATCTAAATGATTTTCTAATTTCGACTTTATTTTGTCTTCCTGTTTTTTCATTCTTTCTTATTAGCCAACAACTTAGTTTATAGAGCTACTTAGCTATTTTTTTCCATGATTTTTGCTGTTGTAAACTATCCTTCTCTATCACTTCTTCCAACGCTTCATTCTCCGCCATAGGACAACCACAATCCGCACTTTTACAAGCAAAAAATAACAAACACCCAAACAGGCAAAATTTCCATTTTTTAGAAAAAATCATAACGTATTGAAGTTTAAATGATTGTAATATTCAATTCAAGACAATAAAAACCTTACTTTCTTAACGAAAAATCCAACAAAATAATATTAACTTGCTTATTATATATAAGCGTCATATCTTAAAGTATCGGCGAATTCGTTCGACGTTGTAATCAAAGGCGAATAAATCAGTTGATACTAGTCTCCAATTCTAAAATAGTAATTATGAAGCGTCAATTATTACTTGTTGTTTTTTTACTTTCTTTCACGCAAATTGGGTTCAGCCAAGAAGTGACCGTCTCCGCAGAAGTAACGCTTCGGAGCGACCAAAGTTATTCAATTATTGGTAAATTCAACGAAAAAACCTTGCTCTATCGAGATAAAGGGACAGAATTCGAAGTCCAGGCTTTTAATAACGATTTATTGGGATTGAGTTGGACAAAAGCATTAGAGTTGGATAAAAAACGACCAGAAGTAATAGATGTGTGGGGTAAAGATGATTATTTTTATGTGGTGTATAAATTTAAACAGAAAGGCAATTCTATTATCAAAGTACACAAATACAATGAAGCGGCTAACCTAGTAGATTCTACCAATATCGTTGATTATGGGAAACGCTTTTATTCGCCTGCACCAGAAATCATTTTGTCTCAAGACAAAAAGAAAGTTTTATTATATCATACTGAATATTTTACCAAAATAGAAGTAGCGGTATTTGACTTGGATAAAATGGAATTATTATGGGAAAAAGAATTTACGCCAACTGACATGAATTTTGGAGCTGATTTTCACCAAATGCTAGTTGATAATGATGGAGGTATGCACATGGTTTTAAATCGAGAGAATGACCGTGCTAAAAAAGATAAACCTCATTATTTTGAATTTATTTATCAGCCAGCAGGTGAAGAGAAAGCACCTATTAATTCTGTATTTCTAGAAGGTAAATTATCTTATGATGCTTATTTTAAAATTGATAATTTAAATAAAACGATTATTGGTGGCGGTATGTATTCTGAGAAAAATAAAGGTCGTACGCAAGGCTATTATTACCTAAATCTGTCTTATCTAAATCCTAAAAATAAATCCCTTGCTTTTAGAGAATTTGACCAAGCTTTCAAGGAGCAATTAGTTGATAAAAAGGTAAAAACGGAAAAAGGTTTATTTGATGTGGGTATTCAAGATATTGTCATTAGAACCGATGGGGGAGCGATTATTATTTGTGAACAACTAAAAGATTTTGAACGGGCTGCTGCTGCCACAAATACCACAACAACTGCTAGAGGATATTATTCTAGTCGAGAAAATGGCAGGTATGCAGTAGACCATTATTACGAAGATTTATTCCTTTTTTCTATTCATCCTGATGGGGAGCATCATTGGCAAGAAATCTTACATAAAAAACAATTTTCTCAAGATGATGATGCCGCTTTTTCTTCTTTCTTTTTAGCGAAAACATCCAAGAGTTTGCGCTTGATTTATAATGATGAAATTCGGAATGAAAATACGGTGAGTGAATATATTATTAAAGGAAATGGAGAATTCGATAGGAATAGTATTTTAAATACGGCAAGTCAAGAATTGCGCTTGCGTTTTCGGGAAAGCATGCAAGTAGCCGCTAATGAAATTTTGGTACCTAGTGAGCGAAAGAGTCGATTGAAATTGGTGAGACTATCGTTTTAAGTAGCTTAGACCTCTGGTCTGAGTAGCACACTATGAAACTACTCAGACCAGAGGTCTAAGCTACAGAAACTATTCAAAAATCTTACAAGTCAAAATCGTAAAATCATCAGGAAAATCTTGCCTACCTTTAAACAGTTTTATCTCTCTCATCAATTTATCATTAAAGGCTTCGGCGGATAAATGATTGTTTTGAAAAGTAAATTCATTAATCATATCAGCGTCTAAAAAATCGCCGTCATTATTCCGCAAATCTGTCAATCCATCTGTATAAGCAAGAATCGTTGCGTGTCCTTCGATAATTCCTTGCCCGATTTCTATTTGCGGCAATTCTTCAAAAGAACCTAGAATCGTACAACCTTTTCTGAGTAAAACAACTTCGTTATTATGTACTAAAATAGGCGGATTATGCCCTGCATTGATATATTTTAATTCCCTTGTTTTGGTATTGTATTCGGCAACAAAGAAGGTCAGGAATTTTTCACTTTGAGTAATCCTTAGCACCGATTCATTAAGCGCTCGAACAAACTCATCTAATGGATAATTTTTGCGAATTAAACTATGAAAGTTTGCTTGAAAGTTAGCCATTAATAAAGCAGCCGCAACTCCTTTTCCAGAAATATCTCCTACACAAAACGCAATTCGGTGTTCATCAAATTGGATAACATCATAATAATCCCCACCAACGCCTAAATGAGGTCGATAGATACTCGCAAATTCATATTTATTGCTACTTGGTAAAATTGCTGGAATTAGCATGCGCTGCATTTCGCTGGCTAATTCCATTTCTTTTTTGAGTCGCTCTTGTTCTAATTGGCGTTTGAAAAGACGCTTGTTTTCAATAGCCACCGCCACAATATTTGTTACCGTGGTAATGAATTGCACCTTATTATACATATCTTCATTTTCCTCAAAACCCCCAATAAAAACATACGCCAAGGGCGACTTTTTGTGCATGACGGGAATGACGACATCAAACTCTTTCAGTAATAAGTGGTCATCGGCATCTAAGTTATGCAAGCGATTATATTCTGGTAGTCGGTCACTAATATCTAAGGCAATTAAGCCTTCTGGAATCCCAGCAAATGCTTTACAAATCCATTGGTCGTTATCCTTAAAATAAAGCGCTAATTTTTTGATGCCCATTTCCCAACTAAGGAAAGAGGTAAACATATCAAAAAGCCCACGAGAAGAAACATTATTATTAATCGCTTGGGTAAGATTCAAGAGGCGATTGACTTGCAATTGCTTGAGATGCAAGTCTCGTTCGAGTTGCTGTATGTTGGATAAATCTTTATTTATTTCGGCTAATGAGGACATGGAACTAGTTCATTTTTATAAGGACGAGCAACTTAGCTTTTCGTCCTTATTTTATTAGTTGAATACGTATTCCTAAGGCCTTTTAGTCGTCTATTATTGCTTGGTAAATATAATTAAAATACTTAATATATTATAACAATTCACGTATTATGAAAAATAAAAAGCCTTTATAGATTATTAAATTGTTGTAGCGTGAAGATAATACTTTAAATGTTTAAAGTTGCATAAAATCTTCTTTTAATACTTTTCGGAGGTTGTCCAATAAAAAATTAGCGTTTTTCTGATTAAAGACAATAGGTGGTTTTATTTTTATCACATTATGATATAAACCATCCGTACTCATTAAAATACCTTGTTCTTTCATTCGATTGGCTAAATAGGAATTTTGTTTGGCTGCTGGTTCTAAAGTCGTGCTATCTTTGATTAATTCAAACCCTAGAAATAAACCATGCCCTCGGACATCTCCAATAATGGGAAATTCTTTGGATAAATTGGTTAATTCCTGCTTTAAGTAATTTCCCATCACCAAGGCGTTTTCTTGTAATTTTTCGTCTTTAATAATTTGTAAAACTTCCTTTCCGATAGCGCAAGAAACGGGGTTTCCCCCAAAAGTATTAAAATACTCCATACCATTATTAAAAGCATCTGCAATTGCTCGTGTTGTTACGACTGCCCCTAATGGATGTCCATTGCCAATCGGTTTGCCCATCGTCACAATATCAGGTACGACATTCTGGAATTCAAAGCCCCAAAAATGGTCACCTACTCTGCCAAAACCAACTTGTACTTCGTCCATAATGCAAACACCTCCTGCATTTCTAACGTGGGTAAAAGCTGTTTTTAGATAATTTGGAGGTAAGACTATCTGTCCACCACAACTCAAAATAGATTCACAGAAAAATCCTGCAATGTCTCTTCCATTTGTCCAATTTTTTTGAATGGCTTTTTCAATGTAAGCCGCATATTTTTCTCCTGCTTTCGAATCCTCTTTTTTAAATTCGCCTCTAAAAGTATCGGGCATCGGCACAATATGAATATGGTCTGCCTTGCCTTTTCCACCTGGGCTGTCAAATTTATAAGAACTGAGGTCAATGCAATTTTGGGTATTGCCATGATAGCCTACTTCTACTGCAATGAAATCCTTTTGATTGGTATAAGTTTTTGCTAAGCGCATTGCTAATTCATTGGCTTCGCTACCAGAATTCACAAAATAACAAACCGATAATTCTTCGGGTAAAGTAGCACAAAGTTGCTCCGCATATTCCATTAAATTTTTCTGTAAATAGCGGGTATTGGAATTAAATACAGCTAGTTGTTTTTGTGCGGCAGCTACCACTCTTGGGTGCTGGTGTCCGACATGCGGTACATTATTTACCGTATCTAAAAATCGACGTCCACCGCTATTATATAGGTATTGCATAAAACCTCGCTGGATACGCAAAGGCTTTTTATAAGAAAGACTAAGGTTTGGCCCTAAATGCTTTTTTCTAATATCTAGTAAAGCTTCATCTGTATATTTCTCCCCACCAATTATATTTTCTGGCATCCCAATTAATAAATTAGGGTCAGGAGAAATACTCGTAAAGATTTTTGTTTGATGTGGAAAAGCAGCGGCGGGAAAATCGCCTTTATACCCCAACATATCGAGTACAATCTGGAAATGTAAATGTGGTGGCCAATCTCCATTGATAGGTCTCGCTCCCATTCTAGCAATTTCTTGCCCTTTTGCTATAGGCATTCCTATTTCTAGACCGTCTAAAGAATCAATACTTAAGTGTCCATATAAAGTATAGAAAGTTAATTCCGAACTCACTTCATGTTCCAAAATAATAGCTGGACCATAATCTCTATCCGCCGCATTGTTATTAAAACTGTGGACGATTCCTGCTAGTGGGGCATAAACAGCCGTCCCTGCTTTCATAAAAACATCTACGCCAACATGTAGCGTTCGCCATTGTGGGCCATTATTACTCGTAATTGTGAAAGCATCAGATGTATAAATTGGGCGAAATTCATTATACTTCCCAATGCTAATATCCACGCCTGCATCTTCCATCATTCTATCAACTAGCACTTCAAATTTTCCAGCATCTTCAAAATTGGGATTATTCCCTAATTCTAAACTTCCTACACTTAAATCTAAAACTATCTTTTTATCGTTGACCAAATCAGCCTCCACCAATTTTCCAAAGCCACCTTTATTTTTTTCAACGAAATCTAAAAAAGCCGCATTTTTAGGACAAGCTTCTAAGCCACAAATTGACCGAAACGCATAATGCGCTAAATTAGGCGGAATCGCCTTTAATTTTTCTAATAATGCCCAAGCTGGTTTGGCGCTAATTTGTAAATAGGCATTATTCGGTTCTGCTTGTTGATTGATAGCTGAAACCGTTACGCTAATCATTAAACGAGCGGCAATGAGTGGAAAAATAACTTGACATTCCTTTTCGGTAATAGGAAAAATGGAATGAAAGCCTTGTACAATGGCGCAAGCGGAATCAAGCGGTGCGGCTTTATCCATTAAAGCATAAGCAGCAGCAATAGCTACTTCGTTGATGGTATGCGTATGCACAATATCTCCAAAATCAATGACTCCAGCAATTTGTGAATTGGCTAAATCATTATTGACTAAGACATTATAATCATTGGCATCATTATAATTGATACTCTTTCGTAAGTTAGGTAAAACGGGTTCAACTTCTGTTTGATATAGTGCTAGGAAATATTCAACTAATGCCTTTTTTACTGGCGTATCAAATACTTCCAAATGCGCTTTTATCCAACTGGCATTGGAGCTATCCCATTTAAAATAACGATGTGCAGCTGGATGCTTAAAATCCTGGAGCCCTTCGCATATTTGTCCACAAGTGCTGCCTAAATTTTCTAATAATTTATCCGTGTGTGGATTGACTTTAGCTAATAATCGACCTTCCACCCAAGTCAATAATCGGAGGTAAACTTGTTGCCCATCTTCTTTTGTAAAGTGGGTAATGGTTTCTCCGTGTTTATTGGCAATTATTTTAGGTAGCTGAAAAGGTAGATCTTTATTCGCTAAATGTTTTAAAGCGGCATTTTGCAAAGCTAAATTAGCCGAATCTCGATTGGCACTTTCTACTTTAAAGACATATTTTTCTTTTTCTGTGACGGTAAGGAGGAAATTCAATTCTATTTCTCCCGGTAATTGAGTGGCGGTTCCTTTAATGTTAAAAAGGTCGTCAATTATTTCTACGGCTTGTATTGTGGTCATGTAAAATCAAGTTGTGGGTTGCGAGTTGCGGATTTCTAACTCGTAACCCGCAACTCGCAACTCATTTACTGCATTCCAAAGGAAGGCTATTAAGTAAAGATTTATTAAAATTGAGATAAGTTGTATCTCCTAAGTCAAATTCTTTTAAAGTTTGTTGTATTGGATTGAATTCTATCCAACCAATAGCTAGGGGTGTATTGACTGCTTCAGTAATCATCCTAAATAAATAAACAGAATCAAGGGTGATATTCAAATTATCATCTCCAAAAGGATTGGCTTCTGGGATAAAAGCGATACTTTCTTTTTTTTGCATTAACTCTCTTTCTATCTGCTGGACTCTATTGGCACTTTTGATAATTTCTACTACTTTTTTCAAGCAATTATCCATAGTGGAAAGGGTAGAAGCTTTTTTACGCGTTAGCACATAATGGCTACTAATCGACATATCTTCTTTTTGAATAGCTCGTTTCTGCCATTTAAAATTTTCGTTCAAATAATCTTTATTTGCTTTAGGTAAAGTATAAATGCTAGCCACATCATTGGTATCCACAAAGCTCATTAATTTAGAGTCTCTAATTTCAACACCTTCTATATCCAGGAAGCCCATTTTGATACTATCCAATCGAATGCCATCAAAAATAGCATACCTGAAATCACCACTTACCTCCGAATACCTGAGGTCGGTATTTTTTAAAGTGGCATAGGTCATTTTAACATTCGCCATCAAACTATTACGTAAATCAGCATCACTAAAATTGATGCCATTCATATAGGTTTCTTCAAATTTTGCGCCTTGTAAATTGGCACCTATCAAATTAGCATATTCTAAATCTGTATTTCTAAAGGAAGCTCCTTGTAAATTTGCAAAAGATAGCTCAACTCCTTCCATATAATCTTCGTCAAATTTGGCATTTTTTAAGTCTGCATAACTAAAATCCGCTTTCGAAAAAAGCTTTTCATAAGTACTTTCGTGTAAATGACTATTTGTCAAAGAAATTAATAATTGCCCTCTTTCTGGACTCAACGGTTGTTTGATAAGTACATCATTTTCTAAATAACGGTAAGGGCGAAGTGCTTGACTTAAGGAAACGATTCTGCCAATCAGCGCATCGCTTAATATATTCTTAGGGCTAGCTTTTAATTCATCCCCCATTTTATCCATAATATTACTCATCAAAAAAATAAGGGAACTACGCCGACTGCCTTCTTCTAAATTTATTTGCTGGTCTAATCGGTCGTTTTGGGCAGCTAGTAATTGATTCTGCGTATTTAAAATATACGTTTGAATGCTTAATAGACATAATGGAATAAAAGCGAGCATCAAGGTGAAGATACCAACCCGCGTTAAGCGCCAAACTAAATGGGTAGAGACGTCTGCCAAAGTCACTTTAGAGACCTTTCCGTCTGGCAATTCTTCAAATAAACGTAAAACACTTCTCTTCAATCCTTTGCCTATGAAAACGTTTGTCGTGAATTTACTAGCTATTCTACTAAAAATAGAACTCGCTTTTTCTTTACCTTTTAGTAATTGTAATTCTGCTTTTAGTTTTAAGTTTTCTTTGATAATTTGATGGTATTCGTCCTTTGGATGATTAGATTCCATGCTTTACTTTTTCGTCAATGAATACTTCAATCAAATGTAGCCTTTTTGCTTTTATTTATGGTATAGTTCAGATAGTTATTTTTGTAGTATAATAAACGTTACCATTTTATAAGTGACGAGGTAGAAAATAAGTTTTAAAGTTTGAACGAAAAGAGGATTGAAAAAAGATAAAACTTGCAGGTATTAATGTGTAAAAAAACGAATAGTTCTCCCATGACTTATCACAAAAGACATAAAAAACTTTGGAACATGAAATAAAACGGGAATTACAACCTTCCGTATATACTCATAAGAAGAAGGCTATTTTGCTCCAGCTTTAAAACAAAAGAATTAGCGTGTTTCAGATTCCAAAAATAAAGCCTCCTACGGTAATCGTAGAAGGCTTATTTTTTCACATTATTTTATAATCAAAATTGTAATCCTACAATTTATCTTACATAATCAATTCTTTCTCTGATTCCAAAATGGTTAAAAATTCTGGATTTAGAATAGTCTCTTTGGCAGATGCTGTTTTAGGCATTTCGTACTTGAAGTAGAATTTCATCGTATGAACTTTACTTTCATAAAATTCAGCAGATTGTGTCAAGTTTCCAGTTACTAATGCTTCCTTAGATTTAGTCGCCATCTTCAACCATTGCCAGCCGATAACAATCGTACTTGCAAACTCCATAAAAATAGAGGCATCCGCTAAAAACTTATCATAATCTCCTTTCATCGCATATTGAATCAAGTATTGCATCACTTCCTGCACTTCTTTCATCTTACCGCCTAAAATTTTAGCATAAGGCTTTAATTCATCGTAAGTGTTCGCTGCTTGGATAGCATTTTGTACTTCTGTCATCAACGCCATCAATCCTTTTCCGTTTTGAGCAGTCGCTTTTCTACCCAATAAATCTAAAGATTGAATACCTGTTGTGCCTTCATATAAAGCCATGATACGAATATCTCGGTAATATTGCTGTAGTGGGAAATCTAAACAAAAACCATAGCCTCCTAAGATTTGTAAACCTGTACTCACAGAAACTCGACCCATTTCAGATGGATAAGTCTTTACAATCGGTGTCAACATTTCTAATAATAGATTCGCATCTGCCTTCTCTTTTCCTTCCGTTATAGATTGTACGTCAACCAATCGACTTGCTTCCATGCATAAACTCAATGCACCTTCAGAAACTGCTTTTTGTAATAAAAGCATTCTTCTTACATCAGGGTGATTGATGATTAAAGTCTGTCCTTGAGAAACATCTTTCCGTCCTCCTGTACTTAATTTTCTTCCCTGCGGTCTTTCTTGCGCATATTGTAAAGAAGCATAATAAGCCGCAGAAGCAATAGATGCTGCATTCAAACCAACATCAATTCTTGCACCATTCATCATTTGGAACATGTGTGCCAAACCTCTATTTTCTGTACCAACTAACCAACCGTAACAATTATCCTCTTCTCCAAAAGATAAGTGAGCCGTTGCATTCGCTCTTTGTCCTAATTTTTGGAAATCGCCTGCTGCTTTTACATCATTGCTTTCCAAAGTACCGTCTGCTTTAATTCGCTTTTTAGGAACAATAAATAAAGAAATCCCTTTTGTTCCAGCAGGTGCACCTTCAATTCTTGCTAAGAATAAATGAATGATATTATCTACACATTGGTGGTCTCCACTAGAGATAAAAATCTTTTGTCCTGTAATTTTATAAGAACCATCTGCTTGCGGAATAGCAGCAGAAGTAATATCAGATAAAGAACTGCCAGCTTGTGGTTCTGTCAAACACATGGTACCACCCCATTCTCCATTTAACATTTTAGGAACATACATCTCTGACTGTTCTTTTGTACCAAAAGAAGTAATCAAATGAGCAGCACCCGCTGTTAAACCACCATACATCACCAATGGATTATTGGCAGCAGTTAGAATATAGCCTGTAGCTGAGGCAGCCATAAAAGGCAATTGCATGCCTCCGTGTTCAGCATCGAAAGTTCCACCAATCAAGCCCATTTCTCCAGACTTCTGGATAACATTTTTTACTTGTGGGTGTACCAAAATTTCACCATCCTTAAAAACGGCTGGCTTTTCATCCATTTCTTGATAGTAAGGGAAAAATTCCTTGTCTCCTAAATCTTTAGAAGAGTCAATAATGAAATCAATGCTTTCTGCATCAAAATCCTGAAATCTTTCAGAATCCAATAAACTATCAAGGTCGTGAACTTCGTGTAATAAAAATTTTATGTTTTCTACACTACAATATTTATCTGCCATCTTTATAAATTTTTAGGAATTATAATTGGTTAATATAATTAAGTTAATAAATGAATTTCTAAATGGTCATTGCTAATAGTTCGCCTCGCACTCGTTCAAAAATCGTTCTTCCTTTTTCGGTAGCGTAGGGATATAATAAATTGGCAATGGTGATTAATCCCTCTTCTAAATTATTATTTTCTTCGCCTCGAATAATCTGTTGGGTTAACCAAAAATGCAAAGTCATCCAAATACTATGCGCTAAAGATTCGTAGACCCCTTCAAAAGGCTCTGCTACTAAATCTCCTTTTCCGACAGACATAAACATCAAATTGCGAATGATTGATTTTTCTTGCGCAACTTGCTGTTGATGTAATACTGCCAAGGTTGGATAAGAACGAATAATCTCTAAAGTATCTTGATAAAAAAAACGAAACTCCGAAATATGTTTTAAATAACCTTGAGCTACATATAGAGGGTCTTTCGTTGGATTCATAAACTGATTCCCTACTGCCATTTCCTCTAATCGCTTAATCATAAAGCGATAAACAGAGTCTAATAACTCTTGCTTTTTTTTATAATGATAAGAAACATTCCCTGGGCTAATCCCTAAATCATCTGCAATATCTCTAATACGCACATTGACCACCCCTCTTTCATTAAAGAGTTGAATGGCTTTCTGAATGATATTTTGACGCGTTTTACTCAAAGAATTTCATTTATTTAAAACATTGTTAGCGAATATTCGCTACAAATATAATAAATTTTATTAAAAATAGTTCCGTTGTACTAATTATTTTTAAATTATTAGTATCAAAAGATAAGCCAAGTCTATTTTTTTAGTTAAGAAACCTTATTTTATTAATTCCACAAAAACCATTACAGGAATAAGGAGAAGTGATTTTTTAATTTGTAAATAGCCGCTATCAGATAAATTCTTAAGTTTCATCAATTTTTTCTATTTCTTTTAGCAGAGATGCCTAATTTTACATACTAGATTATCAATAAACGGCTGTTAGTAAATAAAATTTATGTGTATGAAACTTAGATACTTATTTTTGGGATTCTTAATCCTAGCAGGTACAACTGCTTGTGAAAACGTCAATCCCAATTTCCAAGCAGAAGCAAAAAATGCAGAATTTCTACATCGCTCCATGAAGCAATTAACGGATGTAATTGTGCATGATATTTTCTCTCCGCCGCAAGCAAGCCGGATTTATGCTTATACTAGTATTGCCGCTTATCAGGCAAGCGTAGTAGATTATCCAGCATACAAAACATTAGATGGGCAATTAAAGGAATTAGCCAATACGCCTCAACCAGAACAGGGAAAAGAATACTGTTTTCCCTTGGCAAGTGCTCATGCATTTTTAACGGTTGGTAAAGCATTAATTTTTTCTGAAGATAAAATACAAAAATTTCAAGATGAATTATATGCAGAGTTTACCGCTTTGGAAATGCCGGCTGCCACTTATAAAAGGTCGATAGCTTATGGCAAGCAAGTTGCCGACCATATTTTAGCTTGGGCAGATAAGGACATGTATAAGCAAACTAGAACTTTTCCTAAATATTCTATTCCAGAAGACCCAGGACAATGGCGACCAACACCTCCTGATTATATGGACGGGATTGAACCACACTGGAAAAAAATTCGTCCGTTTACACTAGACTCTGCTGACCAATTTCCGCCTCCTCCACCTACGCCTTATGAAGAAGATAAGAGCAGTCTTTTTTATAAAGAAATGATGGAAGTTTACACGGTTTTAAATGAAGAGAAAGAAGAAAAAATTGCCATTGCAGAATTTTGGGATTGTAATCCTTATGTCTCGCATCATAAAGGACATGTAATGTTTGCGACTAAAAAGATTACGCCTGGTGGTCATTGGGTAAATATAGCTGCATTAACAGCAAGAAAGACAAAAGCGGATTTTATGAAATCCGCAGAAACTTATGCCCTAACGACGATAGCTTTAGCAGATGCTTTTATTAGTTGTTGGGATGAGAAATATCGGTCTAAATTAGTTCGTCCAGAAACGGTGATTAATCGTATGGTTGACGAAGATTGGGCACCTGCTTTGCAAACGCCTCCTTTCCCAGAATATACAAGTGGACATAGTGTCATTTCTAGAGCAGCGGCGGTTGCCTTGACCAGTATTTATGGGGATAATTTTGCCTTTGATGATGATACGGAAGAAGAATATGGTTTGCCAACTCGTTCCTTTAAATCCTTTTTAGAAGCATCAGACGAAGCGGCAGTTAGTCGTTTATATGGTGGAATTCATTATGCGCCTGCTTGTTTTAATGGCGTGGAACAAGGTGAGAAAGTTGGTGATTTTGTGGTGAGTCGGGTTAAATTGAAAAATCCGATTGGCATGAATGAATAAAGTTTAGTCATTAAGCTGAAGCACAGATAATTCAAACCTGTGCTTCAACTTGATTATGCAGGCTTATCACCTAAATAGTCCAGCTACAAATAAAACCACCACTGCGCCAATTACAGAAGTTATTAGAGAACCTGTCAACCCTCCGCCTACAGATATTCCTAATTCACCTAATAGCCATCCACCTACAAAAGCCCCTATAATACCTAGGATAATATTAACAAGTAGCCCGAATCCTCCACCTTTCATGAGTTGACCTGCAATCCAACCTGCTGCTGCACCAATTAGTAAAAAATAAATTAATCCTTCCATAATAGTTAGTTTTTATTTTTAAATAATCTACAATATAATAATTTATTTATTACTACAATAACAAAACTATATTTTAAAATGCATCAAATATTAGAATTGGCGTTATGAGAAAAATATAATATTAAATTATTTTTTCTAAAAATAGGGAACGCTCAAAAAATGAATAGCGTTATAACGCTAGGTTCGCCCAAAATTAGTTAATAAAATAAAATATTATCAAAATAATATTTTGATTTATGTTTAAAATGCAGAATTTTATTTATTTTAAATAAACTCTTTTCAGGTTATTATTTTAGGGTTAAAAATAATATTTTAATTATATTTATTTAATAAAAATAAATACGAACAAAATACTGTTTTAAAGATAAAAATACTTTTAATACAGAATATTATTTCGTGTAATTTATGTATTAATCAAAAATTTGAGCGAACCTAGCGTTATAAGGAGTATATTTTTAATATTATGAAATTAATTGCCTTCAACAACTTCACAAATAGACTGGATAGACCTCCGAAACCAATTTTTTGGACAAGCTATCCACGCATAATGTCGACCTACCTAAAATAAACAGTAGTAGAATACTGTTTACTCTATTTTTTACTACTTTTTATATCTATTTTTGCATTTCTTAAAAAAGAAATACTATTCACATCCTTGAAAAAGCAAGAATTATTAATTCATTGGATAACGTTTTGGGCTATAATGAGTGCTCCAATCCTTCAATCCTTTAATAATTCTATCCTTCAAGATAGGGTGGTCAAACACTATATTATACATCATCATGAAAGAACCAAAACGTTATTTAGTCACTTCTGCCTTGCCTTATGCAAATGGTCCATTACATATCGGTCACTTGGCAGGAGCTTATTTATCGGCAGATATTTTTGTGCGCTTTTTACGCTTAAATGGAAAAGATGTAGTCTACGTTTGTGGATCGGATGAACATGGAGCGGCGATTACGATTCGAGCGAAAAAAGATGGAACGACCCCACAAGCCATTGTAGATAAATACGATGAATTAATTAAAACAACTTTCGAAAAAATAGGGATTTCCTTTGATATGTATCATCGGACTTCTGCGCCAATTCACCATGAAACTTCGCAAGAATTTTTTAGAACCCTGAATCAAAAAGGGGAATTCATAGAGCAAACCAAAGAACAGTACTTTGATGTTGAAGCCAATCAATTTTTAGCAGATAGATACATTATCGGGACTTGTCCTAAATGTAACCATACCGAAGCTTATGGAGACCAATGTGAAAACTGTGGTTCTACCTTAAGTCCAACAGAATTAATTGACCCTCGTTCTACATTGAGTGGCGAAAAACCTGTTTTAAAATCAACCACGCATTGGTATTTGCCTTTAGACAAATACGAAGCTTGGTTAAGAGAATGGGTCGAAACAGGGAAATTAGAGGGAGAGTTATTACATTATCCAGAAGATTGGAAAAATCATGTTTTGGGTCAATGTAAATCTTGGTTAGACGGTGGTTTACAACCTAGAGCGATGACGCGTGATTTGGATTGGGGGGTAGATGTTCCTCAAGAAATTGATGGCTCGGAAGGCAAGAAATTATATGTTTGGATGGATGCGCCGATTGGCTATATTTCTGCCACCAAACAATGGGCATTGGACAATGGAAAAGATTGGGAGCCTTATTGGAAAGATAAAGAAACTGCCTTAGTCCATTTTATTGGCAAGGATAATATCGTTTTCCATTGCTTGATTTTTCCAGCTATTTTGAAAGCACATGGCGATTATATTATTCCAGTAAATGTGCCTGCGAATCAGTTCTTAAATTTAGAAGGTCGTAAGTTATCCACTTCTAAAAACTGGGCAGTTTGGGTACATGAATATGTGGAAGAATTTCCTGGCAAGGAAGATGAATTGCGCTATAACATGATTAAAAACATGCCCGAACAACGGGATAGCGAATTTACTTGGAAAGGCTACCAAGAATCGAATAATAACGAGCTGGTAAATAACCTAGCCAATTTCATTAATCGGGTAGTGGTTTTAACCAATAAATATTACGAAGGCGTTGTGCCAACGATTGACCAAGATATACAAATTGTAGATTCGTCCAATCAGATTGAAATGTCTTATCAGGAATCTGAGTTAGTCGATTTACATGATAAATTACAGGACCTTGGGCAGCATATTCGTACCTACGAATTTAGAGCAGCTTTAAAAGTATTGATGGAAATTTCTTCTACAGGCAATCAATTACTACAGTTCAACGAACCGTGGAAAATGATAAAAATAGATGAAGAGCCTGTGAAAGTAGTGATGAATACTGCCTTACAAGTGGTAACTGCATTAAGTGTCGCTTGTCGCCCATTTTTACCCTTTACGTCGGATAAAATTCGAGACCTTTTAAATTTACCTCATTTAAAAGATGAGGGCGAATACATGGATATATTGAATAAATTATCTGAAGGAGAAGTATTAATTCCAGATGGTCATCAAATTGGTAAATCTAATCATTTGTTTACCAAAATTCCTGATGAAGTCATTGAAGCACAGGTCGCTAAACTAGAAGCTGCGGAGAAAGCGAATAAAGGAGTAGAATATGCGCCAGTTAAAGAAACGATTTCTTTTGATGATTTTACAAAATTAGACATTCGGACAGGAACTATTTCAGCAGCTGAAAAGGTCAAAAAAACCAAGAAGTTACTAAAATTAACCATCGATTTAGGCTTTGAAGAAAGAACGGTCGTTTCTGGTATCGCTGAATTTTTCAAGCCAGCAGACATCGTTGGACAGCAAGTTGTCTTATTGGCTAATTTAGCACCTCGTAAACTAAAAGGCATCGAATCACAAGGAATGATTTTGATGGCAGAAAGCCCTGATGGGGAATTGGCTTTTGTAAATCCTAATGATGGAATAGGAAATGGGTTTATTGTGAAATAATGTATTTCTGTAGTGCCAAGCTCCACTTGGTAACGCATTACAAAAATATAAAAGTCGTTACTGTTATAAATAATAGTAGCGACTTTTTCATTTCCTCAACAATTTCAATCCACTCTTTTTGGAAATTGAAAATTGATAACGCCCACCACTTTAACATAAAAAAGCATCTAAAATAATTGAACAAGCTACTTTTTAGTTTTAAATTTGGCATATTCCCAATCCAAATTTCAATATTATCGATGAAATACCTGATTACTTTTCTACTGTGCTTTACTATTTTTACTGGACATACCCAAAAAGTCGATGGTACTTGGGAAGGTACGATTACTTTAGAACGACCTGGCCCACAAACAGAGCATAAATTTCAATTAGTGCTTAAAAGAGAAGGCAAAAAAATAAAAGGAACTGCCTATATTTTTTACGAAGACCAACCCGTAGCAATGGATTTATCTGGCGATTTTTTCTACGACCGTTCCATGCGCTTATTCAATCACAATGTATTATATCCCACTCAATCATCCAATAAAGAACAGCATATTCGAAAATATCAAATCATGTATACTCGAAGTGTTTTTGGAGATAAAATAGAAGGTTATTGGCAAGAAAAAAATGACCCTATTTTTGACATGTACCGCAAAGGTCGGGTTTATTTGAAACGACAGGAGAAGGTGGCAAAGGCATGAAAGAATTATATAGTGTAGTAGTTCTTTTGCCACGGAGGGACGGAGTTCATGCAGAACACGGAGTTTTTTTATGTGTATAGTTCGGATTTTAAAACGTATGCTCTTAACGGGATAAAAAAGTGATTTTAAAAAAATAAAGGGTATGCATAAATTTGAAGCGACGAAGCTTTAAATAAAATGCCTACGGTTAGATAAAAATAAGTTTGAAAATAAGACTAATTTCAATCATACTCTTTCTTGCAATTAGCTTAGGCATTGCACAAACCACCTCACCACCTAAAGACGATTTGGCGTTGCCTTCTTCACAAGATGCCAACTACCAATTACTTCAAACGATTCCTATCAATTGCACTTACCTTACTACAGATAATTTACAAAATATATACGCCGCTACCGAACAAGGGCAAATCCTAAAATTTGATAAAAAAGGAAATAAACAATTTGAATATTCCAATAATCGCCTAGGGCAAGTCGGGAAAATAGCCATTAAAAACCCACTAAATATTTTAGTCTATTATCCAGATTTAGCGGTCATTATTATTTTAGATAGAACCTTATCGGTCATCAAAGAACTTAATTTATATGACTTGGATATTATCGCTCCAAAAGGCATTGCCTTAGCCAACGATAATAATATCTGGGTATACGATGAAATCACGGCAGTTTTAAAAAAGATTAGCCCAGAAGGAACGACTTTATTTGAGAGTAGAAATTTAAATCAACTCCTCCAAAAACAATTAAACCCTTCTTTTTTACAAGAAAAAAATAATGAAGTTTATCTTAGTGACAAAGAAAATGGACTATTTATTTTTGATGCCTTTGGGCAGTTAAAGCAGACCATTCCCATCAAAGGAATTGACCAATTTCAAGTGCTTGACCAACAAATAATTATCTGGAAAAAAGGACAAGCTTATTTATTGGATGCCACTATCTTAGAAGCAATATCACTTCCCTTACCAACTACGAGGAAAGCTATAAAAATGATGACTATTAATGGTAATTTAGTTTATGTGGCTTTAGCGGATAAAATAGCCGTTTATCAGGCAGTAAACAGTAGCAATAAGCAGTAAAATTCTGATTATTAATACCTAAACTTTGCAAAATACAGTTAACCGAAGAATCTCCTTTCTGGCAAAATATTAAAATGCATCCGAGATTCATACACACCAAGCAGAGCTTGACGCTACAGAAAAAGTCCGTGGTATCTTTCATCCGTGGGGAAAATCCCTGTTAAAATTAATCAAATATAAAAAATCATAATAATCAGCGAAATCAGCGTCAAAAAATCACTTAGCTTCCAAATCATGCCCATCATAATACCCCATATCCTTAGCTTTCAACATTTTTACGATATAAGTCATCTGCCCCACATGGTAAGAAAAATGCTCTGTAATATGTACCAAAATACTCAAACCAGATTCTTGAAACCCTTGCACATTCCGAACTTCCAATAAATCTGCCACAATTGTGTTATCCAAAATAGCATCTACCTCTAGCATCAATTGGTCTATATCCGCTAGCATCTTTGCTACAGACACAGGTCCTTGTTCATCAAACTCTTCTTGTCTTTCTCGCACATCTTTATTTTTTCCTAAGCCAGCCACGACCCATTGGCGAACATTTCCGTGTAGATGCAAGACTAAATTTCCCACACTATTAGATGCCATATTCGGTCGATACCAGATTTGCTCGTCCGTTAATTCAGCAAGGCATTTTTTTAAACGAAACACACTTTCTTCAAAAAGGCGTCTTTTGATTTCCGCTATAAAAACAGTCGTTAAAGCGTTTGATTGGTTTTGCATAATGATTTTAAATCAAATTTATGTGGTGGTAATAAAAATTAACTTAAATTGAGGATTCAAAGTTAAGTACTTATTTTTAGACCAAAAAAAGATTTATGAAAGGTGATGTTCCTTCTAAAAAGAAAATACCATTTAAAATCAACGAACCTTTTCGGACTTATTTACAACGGTATAGTCGAGATACACAATTGCCTATCCAATATGATGATTTGTTACGGAGTAGTACGTCTGTTTCTTTATTAGATGCAGAAGGTAATGATACTTTATGGGAAACGGTTTATTATGAAGAATCGGATAGAGTGGAGTTGGATACTGCCTTAACAAAAATATATGCCCTCTTAAAAACAGATGGGGATTTTGAAGTATTGGAACACCTTTCGGTCGCTAGAATTGACTATTGTACTTTTGGGAATACGAAGCCTTTTCGAGTCCGAATTATCAATCGGCTAAATGATAATTACGACCATTTTTATGTCAAAAAAGCGGACTCCTCTCGACTGTATGGTTTAGAATTAGAAGATTTATTATCGCCTAATAGAATCACTTATTTAGTAGATAGAAATACCTTGATTGAAGAACATGTTGCTGGTATTCCAGGCGATAGTTTTATAGAAAACAATTTGGATGACACGCCTTTTAATCGCATTCGGATAGCCAAAGAATTTATTAAATTTAATGAACGTTGTTTTGTTCGTTTACTGGGAGATATGCGATCTTATAATTTTGTAGTCGATATTACACCAGATATTGAAGGTTCTCAATTTAGAATTCGTGCCATTGATTTTGACCAACAATCTTATGAAGGCAGGAAGAGCTTTTATTTGCCACAGTACTTTAAAGAAAATAATCCGATTATCTTTTTAGGCGTTGGAAATATGAGTAAACGAACCGTTTCTCAATATCAATTAGAGGAAAGAAGTATGATTGCCGCTAGAGTTAAACGGTCTAGACAACGTATCAATCATTTATTACGAATAATGGTAAAAGATACTATTTCTGATGATAGGAAAGTCAACCAATTGAAGAAGGAATTATCGTACCACCATAAAGCAAAATCCTTTTTAGACTGCAAAACAATGGGCGAAATAGTGCTAACAAATATTCAATTATTATTGGCTAAAGATTTTAAGCAAAGTATCTTATATGACGAGTGAGCGAACCCGCAGGGTGAATGTTCGGGGAACATTCAAGCGAATGAGCCACGAAGTGGGCGGGGTGGCAACTTATTAAGTTTGCTTTCAGAAACCTTCTGTCCTTATTTATACCAAATCATCCTCACTATAATTCTTTCGAGGCATAGGTTTAGGCGTGTCTAAATCTAGATACTCGTCCATATCAAAATCAGCATCCTCTTCTTGTCTTTTATCATGCGGTGGATTACGGTCATTTCTATATTTTGCCCTAGCTTTCATTCGCTTCACTTCTTTTTCAATTTCTTGGTCTTCCCAATCATCATTTTCCCCTAAACCCATAAATCCATAAGCTTTGACATAATGAGAAAATAAGCCAATTCCCCAGAAGAAAGCCACCATCATCCAGCCACCTCTAGACCTAAAAAAAGTGCCTGTAAATAGCATAATCATATTGACTATAATATAAGAACGAAGGTGATTATGGAATTTCTTCTTTTCGGCTACCCTTTCTCTGGCTTTTTCATAATATTTAGAATCACTCATTTGTTAGGAATCAATTAGATGTTTTAAGAGAATTGCTAGTAGAGTAAAAATACAAATACTTTTTAAATTTGAAAAATATTTATAACTATTCACTAGAATAGAGATGAGAGACCATTTCATTGAGAGAATAGAGATAAAGACGGATAAAATTAGCACAGCCTAGCAGTATGTTGGCAAAATTCCAATTTAAGTCCCTTTTCTCTAATCTCTGCTCTCTACTCTGTTACAACCAACCCATATAATCTAAGGCTAAATAGCCTGCGCCTACATTATTAAACGACTCTTCTTTCGGATTAGTTAATAGCCGACGAAATTTTTCGATAGGTAATAGGAAAACGTCTATAAACTCAGTTGTATCTAGTTTTTGAGTGGCTATTTTTTCGCAATCTACCGCTAATACACAAACCTGTAATTGTGTATTATAGGCTGCTCGAAATTTTTTAAGAAAGATATATTGACTAGCCTGATAACCTGTCTCTTCTAATAGTTCTCGTGCCGCTGCAATTTCAGGGGCTTCACCTGCTTCAATTCCACCTTCTGGAAAAGACGCCAATACCTTTTCTGGTCCTGGGCGATATTGTTTAATCAAAATCGCTTCTTTATTTTTTGTAAAAGCCACAATGGTTACAAAATCATTGGTTTGTATGACATCGAAAGTAGCTTTCTTTCCATCAGGTAATTCAAAAGTTTTTTGTAAAATACTTCTCCAGCCTTTAAAGGCTACTTTTTCGCTTATTTTTTTCCAGTTCATGTTGGTTGTCGGTTGCCAGTTAGTTAGTTATCAGTTGTCTTAATATTAAAACAGACAACTGATAACCGGTAACTGTTTTGTGTACTAAGTAGTTTCGGTCTTAGCTTTCCGTGTTGCATACAAAAAATAAGCAGTCACCAACCCTAAAATCAAGTGCAAGATACAAGCAGAAAGGTCTTTGAAAGCACCATTACTATACCCAAAATAGCCAGCCGCTGAAACGCCGAAATGAAATAGGAGGAAAGATTTTAAAAAAGCCTGCTGCATCACTTGACTCCGCATGTGTCGCCAAACTTGTAAGGCAAATAAACCTAAACCAATCGCTGCACCACCATACATTTTAGCAAGTGTGGTAGAAAGCGGATTAGCATTGGCAAAATCTGGAATTAAATGAGGAGCGAAAAAAAATACGAGTCCTGCTAATAATTCAATGACTGCCGTAATCAAGACGAATACTTTCATAATAGTTGGTTTTGTCGTTTTGTTAAGAAAAAAATTGAGAGAATGAGTTGATGAGATTGATGAGGTAATGAGTTACCCTCATTGCCTCATTAACTTATTACGCTTATTACCTCACACTAGCCTTTCAGCCCATTATAAACCGTCGTGGAAGCCATCAACCCACCATATTCTAAACCTAAGGTACGGTCTTTAGCAGCTTCCAAATAAGCTGGGTCAGTTGTCATGTCTATGAAATTTTGTATAGAAGGATACTCCACTAATAAGACAACTTGAGGTTGTTGAGTCTCCTCTCCAATAACTGTTGCGTTTACGTCTCCTCTCCATAATAATCGAGCACCTACTTTCTTCATAAAAGGCAAGACATTTTGACCATATCTAGCATAAGCCATTTCGCCTGTTTCAACACCATTTCCCGTTTTATCTTTATAGCGAAGAATGTTTATCATTACCACCCGTTGGTCTTTCGGATAATTGGCAACTAAGGATTTAAATTGTTCAGGTGTTGGATGGATATGATTGGTTAATTGCATGTATTAATTTTTTAAAATGTTTGATTTTTGAAATCTAAAATTAGTATAAAAATACTATATCGTAAGCATCTAGTAGAAAATTTAATTTCAACTGTCTTGATTATAATCATCGGATTGCCATTTAGCAGTCATTTTCTAATTGAGTTAATATTAAATCCAACAGATGATGTATTTTAACCGTTGATTATACCAGAAATTAAGCACCATTTTTGCAATAAGTTAAAGACTACCTTCCCACATTTTTTACTTAAAACCCTATTGTATGAATAATCCTACCTGTGCAATCGAATCATTGAGCAAGTATATTCCGTCTACAGAACAGCCGTGGAATGAACAACGCATCAAGCATCTCTATCGAAGACTAAGCTATGGCGTGGCCTTTTCAGATATGGAAACTGCTAAAAATAAAACGCCAGAACAATTAGTAGAGGAACTGATTGACGGTGCTATGACTACTCCTTTTCCAGATAAACCAGACTGGGTAACTTGGGATTATAAAAACTTTGAAGAACAGGCAGCCAATGAAGAAGAACGAGAAGAGTTAGTTAATCAGGCGATTTATGGCTGGTTAAAAACATGGATTAAGGACATGATGAAAAACGATGTTCGTGGAAAATTAACCCTCTTCTGGCATAACCATTTTGTCACCCAATTAGAAACCTATTATTTTCCTCGCTACTTATATGATTACCACCAATTATTGCAAGCAATGGCTTTTGGCAATTTCAAGGATTTTGTCAATGAAATGGGGAAAAATACGGCTATGCTTTTATTCTTAAATGGGGTAGAAAGCACGAAGTATGAACCAAATGAGAATTATGCCAGAGAGTTATACGAATTATTCACATTAGGAAGAGATAATGGTTATACACAGCAGGATATAGAAGAAACAGCAAAGGCTTTAACGGGTTGGAATCATATCCCCTATTGGGGACAACCAATTGAATTTGTAGCAGACTATGCTGATAAAGAAGAAAAAACAATTTTTGGGCAAACAGGTAATTGGGGTTACGAGGAAGTAACGGATATTTTATTTACCCAAAGAAAAGACCACATCGCTCAATTTATTTGTCAAAAAATATATACCGCTTTTGTTAACCCACAACCCAATGAAGTTATCGTTAATCAATTAGCGGAAACTTTTAAAGCGAATGATTGGGAAATAGCACCTGTCTTAAAGCAATTATTCAAAAGCGAGCATTTTTTTGATGCAACCAATATTGGCGTACAAGTCAAAAGCCCTTATGAACTCTTCTTAAATTTTTATAAAGAAGTTGATTTTGATTTAGTTGATGATGAAATGCTAGAAGGGTTAAATTATTTTACAGGCATGCTTGGGCAAGAACTAGCGACACCGATTGATGTGGCAGGTTGGCGAGGCAATCGCACTTGGATAGATACTGCAAGAATTACAGGACGTTGGCGAACTTTAGGCTGGACCGTTTATGGTGTCATGGACAAACAACCAGAAAAACTCACCAATTTAGCGATTGCTCTGACAGGAAGTGCCAATACTAATGACCCTGCCCTAGTCACCCAAAAAGTGATGAATTATTTTTTACCGAATGAATTACACACGCCAGAGATATACGAACGAGCCACCGAAGTTTTTAAAGTAGATATTCCGAGCAATTATTTTGACGATGGTAGTTGGAATTTAAATTGGGATACGATTCCTTGGCAAATGACCTCGCTATTGCAATACTTGATTAAGATTCCTGAATTTCAATTATTGTAATCATCTTTATTTGGTGCACGATTTACAGCACCACGGGTCAATAACTTTAAAAACTAAAAAAATACCACCATGCGTGATAATCATATAAAAAATACCAATAAAAAAATGCGCCACGGCAGTACGTTAGCCGATGGCAAAGCTCATAAGTTAGACCATAATCGTTGGAGCCGAAGAAATTTTATTAGAAATATGGGCGTCGCAGGAGGTATGTCCATGTTATTGGGTAATCTGTCGCTATCAGCTTCTGTAACTTCTCCACTAAGCCAAGCGTTAAGCAATTCCGAAACAGATAGAGTTTTGGTGCTCATTCGTTTAAAAGGTGGAAACGATGGATTAAACACCATTGTCCCATTATACGATTATAATACTTACCGAAATCTTCGACCGAATATTGGGTTGAAAGAAAGTGAAATCACCAAAATAAATGATGCGATTGGCGTACCTAAAACACTCAATCCATTAAACCCATTTTGGCAAGAAGGACAAATGAAAATTGTCCATAGTGTCGGTTATCCTGACCAGAATTTATCTCATTTCCGTTCTGGGGATTTATGGGCATCGGCACAAGATGAGCAAACTTTTGATGGCTCTGGCTGGTATGGTCGATTGATAGAAAATCAATTTCCTGACTTTTTAGAAAATCCACCAACCATTCCACCAGCTATTCAAATTGGTGGTTCTGCCAATGTCGCTTTTAATAATAAAGAAATGACCAATTTGGCAATTTCGGTACAAAACCCAGAGGAAATTGCAGAGATAGCCGAAACAGGTCAATTATATAGTACCGCCAATTTACCAGAATGCTATTATGGTGAACAAGTTGGTTTTGTGCGAGCTGTCGCGAATAATACTTTTTTCTACGCAGGTATTCTTTCAGAAACTTATAAATCTGCTAGAAATGAAGTCGAATACTCTGGCGATTTAGGGGAACAATTAGCAACTGTGGCACGCTTGATTAAGGGCAATTTAGGCACAAAATTATACATGGTGTCGATTGACGGTTTTGATACGCATGCCAATCAAATAACGAACCACCCCGCCTTAATGTCTGAATTATCAACCGCTATTTCTGCTTTTTATCACGATTTAAAAAAGGGCGGACGAGACCAAGATGTGCTTGCCGTCACTCTTTCTGAATTTGGTCGCCGCATCGAAGAAAATGGTTCGAATGGAACAGACCATGGAGCAGCTGCCCCGATGATGCTATTTGGAGCAGGTGTAAATGGCAATGGTTTTGTTGGAAAACAACCAGATTTAAAGGATGTAGATGAAGTCGGTAATCTAAAATACGATACGGACTTTCGGTCAGTTTATGCGACATTGCTAGAAAACTGGTTATGTGTGGATAGTAATGTTGTAGATGAAGTGATGGGACAATCGTTTACTAGAATGGCCGAATTAGGCTTAACTTGTAACACACAAACAACGCCTACTGCCGAAGTTTTCAGAAAAGAAATTGTTCATCAAGCGAGATATGGTATCAATGGAAATATTTCTATTTACTATCAATTGCCAGAAGGCAACCAAGTCAATGTGCAAATTTTTAATTTATTAGGACAACCTGTTGCGACTTTAGCGAATGGCTACCAGTCAGCAGGCGCTTATACTTTGCCTTTTATTAGTCCACGTAAACGATTGGCTAAAGGCCAGTATTTTTATCGAATTCGATTTGGGCAGCAGTTGTATAGTAATGCTTTTTTATTGCGGTAATCCTAACTATACAAGGCGGTTGTTTCCTACAACCGCCTTGTTTTATTTACTTTCAATCTTTTTTTTATTTCCATTACTTTTTTGCAATTAAAAAAAATGAATTAGCTTTGACGGCTATATCAAACCCTATTGTAAAAAAATAAAATATATTCAACATGAGTCGAAGAATCCGTATGGGAATGGTCGGTGGTGGAATTGGTGCTTTTATTGGTGGTGTTCACCGAATGGCAGCCGCTTTAGATGGAGAAATAGAATTAGTTTGTGGGGCATTTAGTAGCAATCCTGAACGGTCAAAAGCCTCAGGAGAAGAATTGCATTTACCTCCCAACCGAGTATATGGCAGCTATGCCGAAATGATAAAGGCAGAGAAAAAATTGCCTTTGGGCGAGCGCATGGATTTTGTATCTATCGTTACTCCTAATCATGTGCATTATGGGCCAGCAAAAATGGCATTGGACAATGGCTTTCATGTAGTTTGCGATAAGCCACTTTGTTTTAATATGCGAGAAGCAAAAACTTTGCTAAATACTGTAGAAAAAACAGGATTGATTTTCGCTTTGACCCATAATTATACGGGTTACCCAATGGTTAAGCAAGCGAAAGCGATGGTCAAGCACGGAGATTTAGGCAAGATTAGAAAAGTAGTTGCAGAATATCCACAAGGTTGGTTGTCTACTAAATTGGAGGCCTCTGACCAAAAGCAAGCGGCTTGGCGAACAGACCCTAAACGCTCTGGTGTAGCAGGCGCGATTGGTGATATTGGGACGCATGCAGAAAACTTAGCGGAGTATATCACAGGTTTAGAAATTTCTGAATTATGCGCTGATTTAACCACTTTTGTCGATGGTCGTTTATTAGATGATGACGGCAATATCCTATTGCGTTTTAATAATGGCGCAAAAGGTATTTTACATGCTAGTCAAATTGCCGCAGGAGAAGAAAATGCTTTAAGTATTAGAGTATACGGAGAAAAAGGCGGTATCGAATGGCACCAAATGGAACCGAATACCTTAATCACAAAATGGTTGGATAAACCCATGCAAATATTGCGTACGGGAGGAGAAGGCTTATATCCAGAATCGTCCGCAAGTTCGAGAATACCAGCAGGTCATCCAGAAGGGTACTTAGAAGCTTTTGCGACGATTTATAAAAACTTTGCTAAATGTGTGCGTGCTAGAATTGATGGCGTAGCCGTTGACCCAATGTTTGAAGACTTTCCAACAGTTGCAGATGGCGTAAGAGGAATGGAGTTTGTGGACAAAGTGGTAAAATCTAGTAAAAAAGGCGCAAAATGGATTAAGTTATAAGAATTGAGGGAGTGATGAGTCTAAGGATTGAAGATTTGCGAATGCGCTTAGCCTTAAATCAAACTTTAAACTAGATTTTTTCAGCGACTTAATAAAATAAGTTATAATTTTGCGACTCAATTTAAATAATAAAAATTTAGGCCTTTTTGAGTTGCCTAATTTATAATACCTAAAATTTTAAGATTATGGCTGCTACAGCAGGAACTAGTAAATATTGGGGACTTTTTGTGGTCTCTACTTTGGTAATGATTGCGATGTTAATCTGGATGAACGAATGGTTTTGGTTAGCACTTCCTTTTTCTTTGACTTTTTTAGTTAAAGCTTTGGGTGTGATAGACGCAGATTAATCTTCTGTAACCTCATTACCTTTTCCTTACTAAAGGAAGAATAAATCGGTATCGAATTAAATTTCGGTGCCGATTTCTTTTTTGTAGCTAGCCTTAAAATCAAAAAGTCCCTGAAATGTAAAAACACTTCAGGGCCATGTTGTGGATTGAATTAGGTTACAATAACCTAGTGCTTCTTATAGACGATAAGTGTTGACTTGTCGTTTATAGAGAACAATGACTATAAACCTAAATGGGAGCATCCGTTTAATAAAGGGGAGAAAATTGTGGATTGATGAATTCGTGGGGTATTGGGGAATCTAAACTAAATTTATTACAAGTACCGAAAATCAGATTAGCTGTTGACCAAAATCATACATCATCAATCATAAATCTGTTGTTTTTAATTAAAGTAGATTTATGATTTTTTACTCGCTAATCTCTCCTCAACACTTTTCAGTTTTTTCGCTTAGTCTTAACATAGGTTCGTTAAAAAACTAATAACGCCCACTCAAAAGAGCAAAGACAAAAAAGCGCAGGGGGGATACCCTTTTTGTCTTTCTCTTTGAAAACATTGTGTTAAACTACTAGGAAGAATAATTACTTATTCGCTACGTCTCTATACGTTCTTAATCTATTTTTTGCGCTTTCTACCGACTTTTCTTGTGCAGAAAAAGTTTGTTGAGTAGATTTAAATTGAGCATCTACTGCTTCGATTTTATTTTTAGCTTCTGTGATTTTATCCACATACTTCATAATCTCATTTGTAATTTCTCCTTTTTGCGCACGTAACTCATTTAGCTTATCTGCTAAGTTCTTCAATTGAGCTTCTTGCTTTAGTAACTCTTCCTCCATCGCTGCCTCAGAAACTTTTAAGGACATATCCCCTAATAATTTCTCTGCATAAGGAAAGCGAGTCGCATGCATATCTGATGCTAAAAAGGCACCACCTAAATCAAACCAAACCACTAATTCCGCATCGGGTCCTCTTTCTTCAATCAACGCATACACATCAACGGTATTTCGACTCATTGCTGGAATATTGGCATTATCTGTAAAATATTCACCAGTTTTAGCAATTTTCTTTGTTTTACCTCCGAATTCTTTCACAATTTTTAACCATTCTTTTTCCACATCTTCCTTATCCGATTTTTGTAAACTGACCACTAGTGGTTTGCGCAAGAAGTTAGCGGCAGTTAATATTCTTCAATTTCTTTCCTTTGTCGAACCCTTTGAACTTCCATTTTAAAGGTTTTACTAAGCACCGATTGTAGAACTCTATATAAGCTCTAAT
>Ga0208544_10000117_pt1 | contig 63354 bp, 56 predicted proteins | sample DEB08_DNA_9_FD_184526 | JGI IMG/M metagenome (GOLD analysis project Ga0208544, IMG submission 184526) | Aqueous microbial communities from the Delaware River and Bay under freshwater to marine salinity gradient to study organic matter... | ecosystem: Environmental > Aquatic > Marine > Coastal ...
TCCTGATCCAGCTACCGCACGAATGCAATTGATGGAGAGACGCTGGGACGCAAAAGATGTTGCTCCTTTGGTTCAATTAATTGACGACCCGCGACACAAGTTGAATGAAGACGGCACCTATAATCTCTCAGAAGAGCAGGCACGCGCTATTCTTGATTTGCGTTTGCAGCGCCTAACAGCGCTCGGCCGGGATGAAATCTCTGACGAGCTGCACAAGATTGGTGAAGAGATCAAAGACTATCTTGATATCCTGTCTTCCCGTGAACGCGTGATGACGATTATCAAAGACGAACTTGTTGCTGTTCGTGATGAATTCGCCACACCGCGTCGCACAGAAATCGCCGAGGGCGGTTTCGATATGGAAGATGAAGACCTGATTGCTCGCGAAGATATGGTTGTTACCGTATCGCATGCAGGCTACATCAAACGCGTCCCGCTTGATACATATCGTGCACAACGCAGGGGCGGCAAAGGGCGCTCTGGCATGTCTACCAAAGACGAGGATTTCGTTACCCGGCTCTTCGTTGCCAATACTCATACGCCGATCCTGTTTTTCTCATCGCGCGGTATTGTCTATAAATTGAAGGTCTGGAAGCTTCCGCTTTCTGCGCCACAGGCAAAAGGCAAGGCGCTGATCAACATCCTACCCCTTGAGCAGGGCGAACGCATAACAACGATTATGCCGCTTCCTGAAGACGAGGAAAGCTGGAACGAGTTGGACATCATGTTCGCGACAACGCGCGGTACCGTGAGGCGCAATAAACTGTCAGATTTCGTACAGGTAAACCGCAATGGTAAAATTGCTATGAAACTTGACGAGGGCGATGGTATTGTCGGAGTGGATACCTGTCAGGAAGATGCAACTGTTCTGCTGACGAGCGCCAAAGGGCAGGCGATACGGTTCCAGGTTACAGATATCCGTGTGTTCACTGGAAGAAACTCTGTTGGGGTGCGCGGTATTAATCTTGCATCGGGAGACGAGGTCATCTCCATGTGTATCTTGAACCCATCGCAAGCGGAAGCTTGGGAGCGGACTGCATATCTCAAACGCCGACGTGCAGCTTTAATGTTAGAGCAGGGTGATGAAGCGGCTGAAGTTGTCGTTGAGGCAGAAGAAGTTGATGAAAGCCTGGTACTTTCAGACGAGCGTTATGAGGAACTTTCTGCCAGTGAACAGATGATCCTGACGCTGTCGACAAAGGGTTTTGGCAAACGTTCATCTAGCCACGAATACCGTGTTTCGGGTCGGGGCGGCAAAGGCATAGCTGCCATGGCAGTCAATGATCGTAATGGTAATCTGATTTCGGCCTTCCCGGTTGAGAATGATGATCAGATTATGCTGGTGACCGATGGCGGGCAATTAATTCGTTGCCCTGTTTCAGGAATTCGTCAAGCTGGCAGATCAACCCAAGGTGTTACAGTCTTTAAAACCGGCAAAGGCGAGAAGGTTGTTTCAGTCGAGCATATTAGCGAGCCTGAAGAAGACGAAGAATTGGGTGATGTGGATGATATTGCTGAAACAAACGTAACGCCTGATGATGCTAGTTCAGATGCCAATGCATCAGATGCAGCTGGCGATGAGCCGACAGAGGCATAGTGCGAAGCTAGAGTAATAATATCAATTGGCCGCAGTTCTTATACGGATCTGTGGCCAATTACTTTTCAGCTAGCTTTTGTTCCAAGCGTTGAACATTTTCTGTCATACGGGTCGCCATAATTTTTACAAGCGCCAAAGCGAATTCGGGCTGGGTGAAATAGAGATTGTCGACTTCATAAGCCGTCATGGTTCGGATTTTGCACTCGGTTAGGCACCTTGCAGTCATTGTTCGTGTTCCCATTCCGGTGAACAAGCCAATTTCTCCAAGCAATTCTCCAGCCTTGATATGCGCTCCGTTTTCAACGATTTCTACAGTTCCTTCCGTGGGAACAAATAAACGGTCAGCTGGATCTCCCTTGGTAAAGATAACCTGTCCGGCGGGTAATTCGATTTCGGCCATTATCGGCAGCAGTTTTTCAATTTCATACCCGTAATGTCTTACGCGGCGAATTTTACGAGATGTATTTTGGACTTCAAACAAACGATAACCGCCGACAATCAGCGCAAATAAACCTGCAATGATCAGAACTGTATTGGTCTGCAAAAACGCATAAGCCAAAAACAATAGGGTAGATGAAAGGGTGAAAATTCTAAGGGGCAGCATGTTTTTCATGGCCAGCCCGAGGATAATCAAAATCAGCGCTAATCCTAAATATAGGGTCGGACTTGTGAGTTGTTCCATCGTCATATTGTCACCTGGTCAGTTCGTACAATTTTATCGCGCCGACTTTGATCGCAAAGTTGTTTTTGGGCAAGGACAGTCTCAAGAAAACTGTAGTGATCTAAAAACTGTTTGCATATCGGTTCAAAGTAAACGTTAGTGAAATAAGGCCAACTGACAAGGGACGCATCATATGGATTTAACAAATTACCTGCTTTTCGCCTTTGCTTGTTTTGCAATTATCATCGTTCCTGGACCGACGGTAACTGTTATTATTGCAAACTCCTTGCGGGATGGTCCTAAAGCTGGGTTGCTCAATGTTGCGGGAACTCAGCTCGGACTATTACCGATGATCCTCATCGTTGCATTTGGCCTTGAAGCCGTTGTTTCAGTCATGGCGGAATGGTTTTTCTGGATCAAGCTTGCTGGAGCAGCCTATCTCATCTGGATCGGTTACAATATGCTGCGCTCAGATGGAGACTTGGAAAGACCCGGCAAGAGCAAGAAACCAAAAATTGGTTATTTTTGGCAAGGCTTTTTGGTGATTTTGTCCAATCCAAAAGCGTTACTATTCTTCGGTGCATTTATTCCGCAATTTGTTGATCCTGCAGGCAATACCTTTGCTCAGTCGCTTATCTGTGGCTTCACCTTCATGGCAATCGCGACAATTTTTGATACTATTTATGCGCTACTAGCAGGACGGGCAGGGGCAGCCCTCACTCAAAATCGTGTCAAATTGGTTGAACGATGTAGCGGTGGATTGCTTGTTGCAGGTGGTATTTGGATGGCTTTGTTGAAAAGAGCCTAGTTTATCCTATCAGAAGTCTTCCAATAGTTTTGCATCTTGATAGTCACGTTTAATTTTTTCAGCGCTTGGATAGCGTTTGTCAGTATTTTTCATGAACCGGTGAATAAGAGCAATGCTCAATTGATCTCGCGCCGGAAGTTCGCCATTTTGAATGAGTGTATTGTAAAACGCCACTGTTCTTGAAGGCTCATGGGTGAAGACTTGCAACAAATCATCACCGACCGGTCCCAAGCCTGCTTTTTCCCAATCGAGTAAGTAGGCTTTACCATCATCGGTAAGCAAACATTCTTCGCAGATACCGCCGCCATGGGTGACTGAATACGTCAATTGGCCAACCAGAAACTTGGATGCGTTTTTAATGCCTAGCTTTTCCGCGTGCTTCAGAAAACTAGCTTCAGAGACACTGTTATTCTTCAACAACTTGCGCACGCTGCGTGATTTAGTTCCCCAACCTGCGAAGTATCTTTTGGCAATATGATTGAGATAAAGCGCTGATTGTTCTGCCTCAGAACCTTTCTTCGCATTTCCGATAAAATCCAAGACCAGCCACTTTAGTCGTGGATCATATGAATGGATAGCAGGTGTCAGACCAGTTCGGTCAGCTACCATCCTCAGCATTCTGATCTCACGCGCATGGTTTTTAGATCCAACTGCAACTTTCAATACGTAGCGGGTTTGTTTGGGGCTAATTTTCCCATTAGGTGACGGCCAGAATATGATAGCGTTTTCTTTGATCGAACCGCTTGCTCTTTGAGCTTTCCGTGATTTTGCAAAGGGACCGAGAAAGCCGCTAACGTCATTCTGATATAAAAGTATGGATACAGGCTTCCCCTGAATGATAGAGGAAAGCCTATTTTTCCATTTGTGTATTATACCAACTGCCGGGTTGGAAATCGCGACAATTTTTCGACCAATCAGCAATTCGTAAGAGTGAGGTAATGTGTTTTCAAATCGCGCACCTGCAGCCTTAGATGCATTTTCAAGATCTTTCACGAGTTCGGGCAACACAGGCTTTTGCCAAGACTTGAACCAGTCTGAAATTCGGCCAATCTGTTTCACTACAATGCCCCAATCATGCGCGAACAACGACCGGCGTTATCCCAAACTCAGATAACGTGTATTTATGTGATATGACCGATGAGGTAAAGACAGCAGATCGAACCAGGTTAATTTCAAGCCTAGTTTCTGATGTTTGGCCTGCGCGCATGCACATAAGCCGAAAAGCACTCGCTTCTTTGCTCATCTTCCAGTCCATATTTGGTTGCAACAGCAGCCACAGCACCTGTGATTGCCAAAATTGTTAGAAACATCTGTAACTCCGAGGTTGTATTGGGTTCGTCCCAGCCTGTCTGTGAGATAGGTATTGAATCTGGATATTACATGGCAAATTTTGTCACAGTTGATCACTAGTATGTGAGGAGTATTAATAGAACCTGTAAGATTTTTAGGTCCGTAGCGACTATTGCTTAACCAATCGGCAACTCTGATATGTTACGGATCTGATTAGTGCCGAAAAATGCGGGTGGGCCTAATTCCTACCGTATTCCGTTTGTATGCTCATTCCAAATGCTGCCAGTTGTCGTATAACTGTTTTCGATGGATGGCTTTTTACAGAGATTCTAATGCATAAGCGCCAAGACACGTTGACATTTTCAAGCATGAACAAGAAAAACAGGAAACTCATTTTGTTGTTTCCTTTGGGACTTGCTTTGGTGTCATTGTCTGGATGCTTAAAGCCTCTTCCAAAGGCGCCGTCTAAAACACCGGTTGCGAAATCCGAGCATATCAATAAGGAAACTAAGTTTTCTCAAAAGGAATATGGCGTTGCGAGCAGCCCGCGTGTGACTACAGAAAAAAGAACCCGCAAGGGCGGGGGGCGTTTTCAGATTGGAAAGCCTTATAAAATTCGTGGCAAGTGGTACACGCCAAAAGATGATCCGACCCTCAATCAGGTTGGACTGGCGTCATGGTATGGTCCCAATTTTCATGGTCGTTTGACTGCCAACGGCGAGATTTACGATCAATACGGAATATCAGCCGCCCATCCGACACTGCCTTTGCCAAGCTATGCCATGGTGACTAACCTGGAAAATGGTCGTAAAATAAAAGTTCGCGTAAACGATCGCGGACCTTACGCTCATGGCAGAGTTATTGATCTTTCCGCAAAAGCAGCAAAATTGCTGGGCTATGAGAAGCAAGGCGTGGTTAAGGTCAAAGTAGAATATGCCGGTCTTGCCGCAATGGATGGTCTTGATGAAGAGATGTTGCTGGCATCCTATCAAGGACCAGGCTTTAATGACTTTAACGGCAACAATGCTGCTGGTAGTGGAACGATGATTGCTATGAATGAGCAGGTCATTCCAACAGGGCCGGTTGCTGCGATTGATCAGAGCTTTGCCCCAACCGTTGCAAGTTTATCTGGCGGTGTTCCCGTTCCGATCGGGCGGCCAACGTTGTTTGAAGGCATTCCGCTTGCACAAAATCAAAATGATGGCAGCTTGATCAATGATGTGGAGCGGGTCGTTTATCGCCCAACCACTTCCAGTGTTGTAGGCAAAGCGCCCCGTCCAATGGCCTATTGGGATGATAGCAATGATACCAATTCTTTAGAGTACAAATTTACTCAACAGGAAGAAGACGTGGCGCGGCCTTTCGGCTCAACGGCAATCCAAATTGAATTGGGCCGCTTTGCCGATGTTTCTAGTCTATCAATTCTTGAAAAACTTTTCGCTGAAGCAGGTAAAATCAGTTTTGCAAATTCTTCTCAAAGGGCGATTTTAGACACTCAAGAACGCCATGCAAATCAGATACTTATTTACGCTCGTTCAATTGGTTTGTTAGACGCCAAGATCCGTTAATTCAGTTATATTTATTCTGATTTGGCTTTTCCCGGGCAAACTCCTTACGATAGGTCTTGTTTCGCTTTATTCAGCGCTTTAAAGTGTCTTTCGGGGTTTTGAAACTAAATGTGTCAAGGATTGAATATGTTTGCAATGCGCAACACCTTTTTGGTGAACCCAATTTCTGCGGAATATGGAAGTTGGATGTTACCATATTTGTTGTTGTTTTTAACGGTGCTTGTTTTTCCGCAAATGGCACACTCCCAAAACTTTGACAGCGGTGCGCCGCAAGCAGTTTTGCTGGATGCCGATACTGGCACTATCCTTTATGCAAAAGAAGCAGAGACACAGATACCTCCGGCATCACTTGCCAAATTGATGACGATGGAAGTCGTTTTTGACAGGCTCAAGCAGGGTACGCTGAAACTTACTGACGAATTTTTCGTTAGTGAAAATGCTTGGCGTAATGGCGGCGCTAACTCTGGTGGCTCAACCATGTTCGCCAAAGTGAATACCAGCATTACTTTGGAAAATCTCATTCGAGGCGTTATTATTCAGTCGGCCAATGATGGTTGCATTGTCATTGCAGAGGGACTTGCAGGCACTGAAAGTACTTTTGCTGATTTGATGAATGAACGAGCCCGTGCCATTGGCTTGGATAATTCTCGGTTTACAAACTCGACAGGACTTCCCGATGACAATCAGTATGTAACGATTTCAGATCTCGCGAAGCTGGCAAAACACATCATTAACACCTATCCTGAATATTATTCCTATTATTCAGAGCCTGAATTTGAGTGGAACAATATTAATCAGCGAAACCGTAACCCATTGCTTTCTATGAATATCGACGCTGATGGCATGAAAACTGGTTACACAGAAGCATCCGGCTACGCTATCGTTGGTTCTTCCACACGCGACGGTCAACGATTGATCACGGTTTTGAGCGGCATGACCTCTACAAAGGAACGTGCCGAAGAAGCTCGAAAAATACTCGATTGGGGCTTTAGAGCATTCGAGCGACTTAATCTCTTCGATGACAAACAAGTTGTTGGCAGTGTGCCTGTATATGGCGGTGCCGTCTCGTCGGTTGATGTTACGGGCAATGGCCCGATCGAGATTTATCTTCCAGTTGGAAGTCGCGATAAACTAGTGGCGCGTATCGCCTATAATTATCCAATGATGCCTGCGATTGAGAAGGGCCAAGAGATAGCAAAATTGAAAATTTGGATTGGTGATACCCTTAGCCAGGAAACACCTTTATATGCCATGAGTGATGTGGAAAAAGGTGACATCAAACGACGCGCGATGGATGCCATGAAAGAATTGTTGACCGCTTGGATTCCAAATTAAATTTAGGTCTCTGAAAACGTCGGATCACAGGTAGTATGGCAAAATCTAAAACAAAGAATACTTCTCGGGTGAGCTCGCCTGCTGTACATCCTCGTCATGGATTGCCCGGTTTCTTCATAACACTTGAAGGCGGTGAGGGTGCTGGCAAAAGCAGCCAAATGACGCTTTTGAAGACACGTCTGGAAGAAGCGGGAAAAACGGTTTTAACAAGCAGAGAGCCCGGCGGCTCTTGCGGTGCAGAAGCAGTTCGACATGTACTGCTGTCTGGAGCAGCTGAACCGTTTGGCGCAGAAATGGAAGCAATACTGTTTTCTGCTGCACGGTCAGACCATGTGGAAACTGTGATCAAGCCAGCCCTTAAAAATGGCTCTGTTGTCATTAGTGACCGTTTCTTTGATTCGACACGGGTCTATCAGGGTGTCAGCGGAAAAGTGGACGATGCATTTGTTCGACGATTGGAACATATTGCCTGTGATAATGTCTGGCCTGATTTGACAGTTATTATTGATCTTGATCCAGAAGAAGGGTTGAAACGCGCTAATTCTCGTCGAAATTTAGATGAAGTTCCCGACCGATTTGAGAAAGAGTCTCTGAAACTCCAAAAAATGCGCCAAAAAGCCTATTTAAAAATTGCTGAGGAAGAACCGGAGCGATGCGTCGTTATCGATGGTAACGGAGCGCGCGAGGAAGTCTTCGAGAGATTATGGCGTGTAGTCAACCAACGTATGGAAAGCGCTTCATTTACCAAAACCGTTGGTAAAAAAACGAACGGGGGTGGCCCAGCGAAAATGGTTGCAAAGACAAAGAGCAAGAAACTAAAAATGCTATCGCATAAGGATTTAACTACCAAAAAAGTCTCAGCCCAATTAGAGCAAGATTAATCATGGATCACGATTATACACCTCTTGCTTGGGATGACATTGAAGGGGTTGCTCCACCATCTGAAACGCTTGAGATATTCGGTCATGAGAATGCTTTGGACACTCTTGTGCGAAACTATCGCAACAACCGTCTTCATCACGCCTGGCTTCTATCTGGCCCCAAGGGCATCGGCAAGGCCACGCTGGCTCTTCGTTTTGCAGAGTTTTTGTTGCGCAATCCTGATCCGGCTCATTCCAGCGAAAACATGGAAATGCTTGATGATACCGTCCATTCACAGGTTTCAAAAGGCGCTCATCCCAATGTATTGATATTGCGCAAACCATGGGATCAAAAATCCAAGAAATTCAAAACTCAAATTACCGTAGATGAAATTCGCAAGACCGCATCTTTCCTGCAGACGGCGAGCGGGGCGAATGCATGGCGGATAGTCATTGTAGATCCAGCTGATGATATGAACAATAGTGCGGCCAATGCCCTTTTGAAGGTTTTAGAAGAGCCGCCAGCACGCACGATATTTTTCGTTCTGGCTCATTCACCGCGTGGACTATTACCAACCATCCGATCACGCTGTCAGGTGTTGCCGATAAAACCATTGGAACATACAGATATGGTTTCTGTGTTGAAGCGTCAGGCTTTGACCAGCGACTTACCTGAAGCTGAAATACAAAATCTCATTCATCATGCAAAAGGTTCGCCGAAACGGGCGTTTCTTCTTGCTCAGAGCGGCGTTTTGGAAACCTTTGCCAATTTCCTGAAAATTGTTTCACAGAAGCAGGCAGATATTGGGCAATTACATTTCCTAGCTGGGCAATTGGCTCCAGCATCAAGGTCTGGTGAATATGCGTTGTTTTTGGATCTGGTTTACGATCACATGGCTGACAACGCACGTACTATGGCTGTCAATGATCAGATTTCCATGGATCGAATTTCCAAATGGGCGGTGATTTGGGATAAGACACGCGAAGCCAATATGCGAGCTGAAACTTGGAATATGGATAAAAAGCAGGTTATTCTTGATCTTTTCAATGATCTGCGTGCCGCCTGATTTCCTTCAAAAGATGCCAAAATTTGTCGACAAACGCCTAACCGCGCCTTATTGCCTATTTCACAAGTAAAAACTTACGAGAATTGCATTCCCCATGAGCCAAGAAAATTTCTACATCACAACCCCCATTTTTTATCCTAACGGTGTGCCGCATATCGGACATGCCTATACAGCGATAGCCACAGATGTATTGGCGCGCTTCCAACGGCTGGATGGCAAGAATGTGATGTTTCTTTCAGGAACTGATGAGCATGGCCAAAAGATGCAGCAAACGGCTGAAAAAGAGGGCATAACACCGCTGGAACTTGCTGATAAAAATTCTGCTGTTTTTCGCAAAATGGTGGAAATGCTCAATTGCTCAAACGATGATTTTATTCGAACCACTGAAGAACGCCACACGATTGCCTGTCAGGAAATCTGGAAGCGGATGGAAGCCAATGGTGACATTTACCTAGATACTTATGGTGGATGGTATTCGGTGCGCCAAGAAGCTTATTTCGATGAAAAAGAAACGGTCGTTGGCGAAGATGGCAAACGCCGCGAACCGCTGGGCTCAGAAGTTGAATGGGTTGAAGAGGAGAGCTATTTTTTCAAGCTTTCAGCTTATGGAGATAAGCTTCTTTCTCACTATGAAACTAATTCAGATTTTATTGGGCCCAATGAACGCCGTAATGAAGTTTTGAGTTTCGTGAAGGGTGGTCTTCGCGATCTATCCATATCCCGCACAACCTTTGACTGGGGAGTTCCAGTCCCGGGCAATGACAAGCATGTGATGTATGTTTGGGTTGATGCCTTGACCAATTATATCACGGCCACAGATTGGCCAAATGGCGGTCCGCGCTCTGACTTTTGGCCCGCTGATGTTCATATGATCGGCAAGGATATCATCCGTTTTCACGCGGTCTATTGGCCAGCGTTCTTGATGTCTGCTGGTCTGCCTTTGCCGAAACGTGTCTTTGCCCATGGGTTTCTCAACAACAAAGGTGAGAAGATGTCGAAGTCGGTCGGCAATGTTGTCGACCCGTTTAATCTGGTCGAACAATATGGTCTGGACGCTGTTCGCTATTTTTTTATGCGTGAGGTGCCTTTTGGTAGCGATGGATCCTATAGCCATGAAGCAATTGTTGCGCGCACCAACGCGGACCTTGCCAATGGGCTTGGCAATCTTGCACAGCGCAGCCTTTCTATGATTGCAAAGAACTGTGAAGGCAAAGTGCCTGAATATGGTGAGCTGACAGATGAAGACCAGTCGCTGTTTGATATGGCTTATGGTTTGTTAGATGTCGTGCGTCCTGAAATGGAGAATATGCGCATTCACAAAGCTCTGGAGGCTATTTGGCAAGTTGTCAGCGAAGCAGATCGCTACATCGATGGACAAGCGCCTTGGGGATTGAAGAAAACCGATCCCGAACGCATGAAGACGGTGCTTTATGTCGTTGCGGAAGTTGTCCGTGTCATCACAATTTCAGCGCAAGCCTTTATGCCTGACAGCACGGCGAAATTGTTGGATTACCTGTCTGTGTCTCAGGAAAACCGACAGTTTCGGGTCAAGCAGGCTGCTTTGGTACCTGGCACAGATTTGCCTGCACCAAGTGGCGTATTTCCAAGATATGTAGAACCGGAGGCATAGAGATTTATGCTAGTCGATTCCCATTGCCATTTGGACTTTCCAGACTTTGCTGATGAGCTGCCGGAAATCGTCGCGCGGGCTGAGGGTGTTGGCATAGGCCGCATGGTCACGATTTGCACCCGCGTTGCCAAATTTCCGCAGGTGTTGGCAGTCGCAGAACGCTTCGAAAATGTTTATTGCTCTGTGGGGACACATCCGCACAATTCTCACGAAGAGCTTGATGTTACGGCTGATCAATTGGTCTCACTGGCGTCTCATCCAAGAGTGGTTGCCATAGGCGAGGCGGGTCTCGACTACTTTTATCAAAAAGACCATGCAGCTGCGCAAGCCCAAAGCCTGAGAGTTCATATTGAGGCTGCTCGCCAAACCGGTTTACCGCTCGTGATCCACTCACGCGATGCTGATGAGGATATGGCTTCCATATTGGAAGATGAAGCGGAGAAGGGCGCCTATCCGGCTTTATTGCATTGTTTCTCATCTGGTGTTGATCTGATGAAGCGAGGCGTTGCCCTCGGCCTTTATGTTTCCTTTTCCGGCATCCTGACATTCAAGCGCTCCGAAGAGTTGCGCGAGATTGCGAGACAGACGCCGATGGACCGATTATTGGTTGAGACCGATGCTCCTTATCTTGCGCCATTGCCCTTTAGAGGAAAGCGCAATGAGCCTTCCTATGTGGCGCATACTTGTGCTGTGCTGGCTGAGGTAAAAGGTGTTAGCGACGCTGAAATGCGAGCGATCACAACAGAAAATTTCTTCCGTTTGTTTTCCAAGGTGCCGCAGCCTGACCTTCATAAGGCGGAAGGATGAGCGCTAAAGCCAAAATGCGGTTTACCATTTTAGGCTGTGGCTCATCGCCAGGTGTGCCGCGTATCAATGGTGAATGGGGCGCTTGTGACCCGAAAAATCCAAAAAACCGTCGGTTGAGATGTTCACTGCTTGTCGAGAAAATTGGCCCAACAGGAACGACGACTGTCGTTATTGATACCAGTCCGGATTTTCGTCAACAAATGTTGGCGGCTAACGTGAAGCAGCTTGATGCCGTCTTATATACGCATCCCCATGCAGATCACATTCACGGCATTGATGATCTTCGCCAATATGCATTGTTTCAGAAAAAAAGAATGCCTGTCTATGGCGATGCTCCTACATTAGCGCATTTAAAACAGAGCTTCAGCTATTGTTTTAAAACGGCTGAAGGATCGATGTATCCACCGATTTGCGAAGCTAATGAAATCTTCGCCGAAGAATTGGTGACGATTAACGGGCAGGGCGGACCTATCACTGCAATGCCTATCAAACAGCTGCACGGCTCCATTCATTCGCTTGCCTTCAGATTTGACAAGTTTGCATATTCTTCTGATGTGTCTGGCCTATCAGACAATAGTGCGAGTCTGCTGAAAGACTTGGATGTTTGGATTATTGACGCATTGCAATATCGCGAACATGTCAGCCATTTTTCTGTGACTCAGGCGCTAGAATGGATAGTGCGTCTAGCGCCACAAAAGGCCTATTTAACCCATATGCATATTCCGCTGGACTATGAGACAGTGAAGGCTGAAACGCCTGATCATGTGGAGCCTGCCTATGATGGATTGGTGATTGAGATGGAGTGTTCGGAATAAAAAAGCGAAATGGGGATGACATTTATCGTCTGGCATTGGTCGCCCATGATGGTAAGAAACCAGACATGTTAAAATGGGCGAAGCAAAACGCGAAGACCCTGAATAAATTCAAGTTGTTTGGCACTGGTACAACCGGTGGCATGCTGAAAAAAGAATTGGGACTTTCCATCAAGACCTTAAAGTCAGGTCCGTTGGGCGGAGATGCTCAACTTGGGGCCATGATTTCAGAAGAAAAGCTAGACTGTTTGATCTTTTTTATCGATCCTCTATCGTCACAACCGCACGATGTTGATGTAAAATCACTGACGCGCTTGGCGGTTCTTTACGACACCGCACTGGCACTCAACGAAGAAACAGCGGATGCCATTATCGAACATATGAAACGCAAAAGGCTCTAATGGGTTTGGACGATAAAGTCTGTCCCGTCTCCCGTTTCAGTGCCAATACCATTGTCAGAAATAGCAAAGCTTGCTCCGCCTTCGAGCCGCGCTTCTATGAAAGTTCGAGCATCATCCGGCAATACAATCCTATCAAGTGTCTCGTTCACATTCGCGAAAACACGGGTGTTTCTATAGGCTTTTTCCAAACCATGGTCTCTAATGATATGATTTGGGATTTTGGATGACATTGAGATCGAAAACCAATTGGATTCACCGCTGCTATTTTCTGACATCATCAGCAAATGCGATCCCAAAGGTTTTTGCGGATCGCTCAAAGTAATCTGTGTTTCATAAATCGGCTGCTTATCTCGGCGAATAAAAAGCTTGGCTTTTGGTACAATTTTGCTACCTGATTGAACTTTCAGTGTATCCAACAGCTCATCTGTGATGGTGCCGGTTCTTTTCAAGCTGTTAGCAGATTGAAAGCGTTTTACGGCGGCAATGCTCATCTTTCCATATAGGCCATCAGGTTCACTGAAGGTGTAACCAAGGTCATAAAGTTGCGATTGTACGTAGAAAACTTCGTCCCACTTGGTGGCGCGGGTCACATAGATCCGCAACGGCTTGGCTTTGCTCGTTTTAAGTTTATCATCAGCATCGCCATCGTAATCCGCAATGCTTGTGCGCAGAGCAGCAAGGTTGATATCGGACTTGTTGGATTGAAACAGGGAAGGGTGGCTTACCCATTTTGGAACCACCTCCTCCGGACTAATAATTACATGGATACCGTGCTTTGTTTGTCCATAAAGCTTCTTGGCAAAGCCGTTCGGCAATCTGACACATCCATGAGATGCAGGATAAGATGGAACGCTATTTGATTCATGCAACGCAATGCCAGACCAAGTTAGACGCTGCATAAAGGGCATAGGAGCATTGCTGTAAATATTGGATTTGTGGAATTTTTTTTTGCCTAAGATGGAAAATATTCCTGTCGGCGTAGCGTGACCAGATTTTCCACTCGAAATGTTTGAATGCTCAATCACTTCCAAACCCTGATACAGCTTGAGGCTTTGATCTTTCAACGACACGGCTATCCAACGCGGCATCGTTTCGCTAGAAGGCTTTTTCGTCAGGACGTCAAGATTTCTGTTTTGTGTGGTGCTGGTTGTGACACGGTCCAAACCATGTTTGTCAGTATTGGATGTAAGCGACGTTGCCATTCGAAGCTCGACAATACCATTTTCAGCATAAGCTGCCGTACCATGAACCGATACCAATAAACTGGCTATCGGGATTGCAAGTTTGAAAGATTTTGACATACGCACACTCATTACATTGGCGACAGGTATTTCTTACTTTCATTAAAATACAGTTCTAATGTTAAGGATGTGTATCATGTCACAGAATGTGATCGCGAATCAATTACCTCGGTACAGTAGGTTTACTAATTACAATAAAACAAAGGGATAGCGGATTATTCTAAAGTAATATTTCAGCTTTATGGTTAGTGATTACCAACAATTGTTATATGTTTTAGTTCCATAATATATCTTATGCGACTAAGATGTGTATGGTAGCACACGTGTCTTTGATTGAATTTATCCAGCCAACATTCCCTATTGAGCACCAACGTAAACTAACACGCAAGCTGTTACCATTTCACGCCTTAAGGCCTATCACTCAGACATCATGACTGGCGTGGTCATCTGATGCACGATCGAGCTGGTTACGCCGCCAAATGCTTTTTCGCGAAGCCGTGAGTGTCCATAAGCGCCCATCACCAAAAGATCAGCGCCGATATCGGTCAGGTGATTGAGGATAAGCGTATCAGTGCTCAAGTCCGTATTCTTGATAATCTCAACCTTGCAATCAACACCATGGTTCGTGAGGTATTCTGCCAAATCAGCGCCAGGTGCTGCGCCGTGGGCGCTTTTGCGTTTATCAGGGTTCAAAATCAAGATTATCGTTTTACCGCGGCCTTTGAGCATTGGTATGGCATCGCGAACCGCCCTAGCCGCTTTTTTACTACCATCCCACGCAATCACAGCTTTTCGAAACTTTGTCTTAAACTGTCCATAGTAAGGAACCAGATAAACCGAACGGCCTGAACCGAAAAGAACACCTTCATATAAAGATTCGATAAAGGATGCACTCTCTGCATCAGGATCAGGTTGACCCATAACCGCAATATCAGAATGTCTCGCATAGAAAGCCAAACGTGCTGCTGCCTTGGTGGCATAACAGCTTATAATCTCACTTGAAGAAGGCACGTCAGCCTTTGCTGCCATTGCCTCAAAGCTCTTGATTAGTTTAGCCGCTGCTTTTTCAATGATTTTCTTTTGCTTTTTATCGAGGCCAGCAGATATTTGGATGCCTAAATAGGACGATATTGTCGACTCTAGTGCAAAAGCAACGCCCCTCACCCTTCCTCCGCTTCTAGCAGCCAACGACAATGCTGCTTTGACACGATCTTCGCAGGCCTTGGTATAGTCAAGGTGAACAAGAATTTCTGTATATGCCATTTTGCTTTCCCAACAATGTTTGTATTTTTCTTAGTTGGAAATGCATCTACGTCCCTTGATTTGGATCAAGCAAATTTGACGTATTTGAGCGTTGGTTCATTCGGTTTCGGTCATCAGTAGATACCAAGTTCACCGAGAATTGTTCCAGCAATGGACCTTCGATGTTTTGCATCAGACCTTTTAGTGATGTCGATGTTTACCGCGAATGTATGGATTGTATCGCCATCAGAAACCCACCCCACAAACCAGCCAATGTCAGGGTCCGGCGCGGACGTCCAACCCGTCTTTCCGTAAAGAGTTTTACCGTTGGCCGTATTCAACTTTATTATGTCTGCAACAATTGCTTGGTTTTTGTTAGCAGCCTCCAATGCCCTTGTCGCCAGTTTCCTCAGAAAATAGACTTGCTCAATTGCACTAATCTTCAGGAGACCATCAAGCCAGAAGGTTTCTACGTTGTTGCCGGTGGACATGTTTCCATAGTCAAATATTTTCAACCATTTGCTATAACGCATCAAGCCAATTCGCCTTGCCAACTCTTGGAACACCGGAACGTTAGAAATTTCTATTGCATCGCGCATAGACATATCTTTTTCCCAAGCAGTTATGATTTGTGGTTTTCCGCCATACGGGATCACTTTATTTTCATCGGCAACAACTGCAGTTTCCAAGGCGATTAGGCTATTGGCGATTTTAAAAGTCGACGCAGGATTGAAGCGAGTTTCTGCCCGGTCTTCGTTGACCAAGATTAGCCGGTCAGGAACAGTCGAGAGGACCACAAAAGTCCCCTCCACGCCCTCATCATCGAAAAAGCGTTGTAAATCTACTCTCTCCACAATTTCCGTTGCGGCGGAAATAGTGGACCAAAAAGAAAAAGAAACAATGAGAGTTATCAGGAAAAAAGTATGTTTCATTTCTTCTTCATATCAGGAAACCATTTTACTTTCTATTCTCCGAAAACCTCTTTGCGGAACCTGACAACATAGTCTGTTAGCCTTGGAAACTCTGATGCCATGATGCGGGTTGGTGTGGGTATTTCGGCAAAGAAGATTTCTTCAAGTTGCCCAAACAAAACTGCGTCGATGGAGTGTAATTTCTCTCCAAAGAACCATGTTTTATCTCCAATCATAGAATCGATTGCTGTTAGATTGGCGCGGACCATGGCAACCAGTTCTTCATTTGTATGACGACTGGTTCCTTGCAAATGTGATGTTTTAAGAATTTTTTTCTTCACGATGGCGAACACTATATGTCTGATAAAAGCAGGAACATCGCCCAGAAGTCCATTGCGTACTAAGTCTGGGTTATCTCGCCAGCGCAGATATGCAGAAATAAAATATTGACGTTTTTCCAACATTTGCTGGAATGCGTGTGACACCACCCTTTCCTGCTCGCTAAGATCAGCATCAATGTCGAAGCCGTGATTTGCCACAAGGTGGGCATAAATATTCGCGGAGTCCGGGATGACTGTTTCACCATCATGCAAGACAGGAAACTTTCCTCTAGGTGCTTTGGTCACATCGCCATATTTTAATTCGTATTCAACGCCGCTAAGGGCCAGCAATGCCTCAGTTTTCAAGCAAGGTGGACTAGGGCAACGTATTCCAAATGCAGGTCTGAAAGTTTCAAGAATTAGCATGTTCAAGCTCCGTTTTGATCATTTGAACCACGCTATAGCACCCCCCTACTGACACCCATATGTCAGTAGGATTTTTCGTTTCAGAATTTATCGCGCTACATCTGGTGACTGTATAATCGTGACTAAGAAATTTGGATGGTCATATATTCGGCTGTGGATAGACCTGTACAAGCAATGTGTCCGTGGCCCGTGCTCTGTTATATCCAGAGCATGAAACCTTCACGTGACATAAACCGTTTGATCGAAATCATGGCTGCCCTTCGTACGCCGAAGACAGGCTGCCCCTGGGACCTCGAGCAAGATTTTGCAACCATAGCGCCATACACAATCGAAGAGGCCTACGAAGTCGCTGATGCCATTGAGCGCAAAGACATGGAAGATCTTCGACTTGAACTTGGGGATTTGCTGCTGCAATCGGTTTACCACGCACAGATGGCTTCTGAGTCAGGAGATTTTGACTTTGGTGATGTGGTTGAAGGGATCTCAGCCAAGATGATCCGGCGTCATCCCCATGTTTTTGGAACGGAAGATGTAACAGCTGAACGCTTTTCTGCTTCAGGGATGGCCAAAGGCACATGGGAGAAAATTAAAGCTGAAGAAAAGGTTGAGGCCGCTGCTAAACGGGCTGCCAAAGGCCTTCCTCCAAAGCAAGCAAGCATGTCATTGTTAAGTGAAGTGCCAAACACTCTGCCCGGGCTAACCGTTGCTGTTAAACTTCAACAAAAGGCATCCAAAGTTGGATTTGATTGGAATGATCCAAAGGCGGTATTGGAAAAAATTCGCGAGGAATTGGGGGAGTTGGAAGATGAGTTAAGCAGCGCACACACCGCTCGACTGAAAGACGAAATTGGTGATATTTTGTTTGCCATTGCAAACTTAGCACGACATTTGGATGTTGATCCAGAAGCTGCCGTAAGAGGCACCAACCAAAAGTTCAAAAACAGATTTTCCTACATTGAACAGAATATCGGCTCAACAGGGAAAACGCTGGAAGCCGCTAGTCTGGAAGAAATGGAAGCACTGTGGCAGGCTGCAAAAAAGAGCGATTTGGGGAACGATTAATGAGAAAAATTCTGGCTATACTTGGTTTGATCTTGGTCTCGTCCTGTCAAACTGGAACAGACGCATTGAATGTTGATGATGTGCGCAAGAGCGAATTGGTTGCTGCAGAATGTTCGATATATTTTTCCGTTGAGGCAAAACTTGCAAGCGAAGGCAGAAGCGCAAATGGCAATATGTCCGAAGGATGTGCCGAGAGCGGCCCAAAAACTGCTGATATTGCTCCAATAAACCCACCAAAGCAGCTGGATAGCCGCTATGCTACACTATTGTATCAACGGATGATCGCTCGTGGCATGCCAAAAGACGTAGCTGATAACGTGCGAACTTCAAATGCGTTTTACAATTTGGTTGTTCGCAATGACGAGGTTTATGGTCGGCGCTAGTCCTTGGCACTTGATTTCAGAGATTGCTGCGCTTCGAGAATTGCCTGTTCTAATTTGAGAGGTTGGTCGATGCCGATAAAGCCAATCGCCTTTAATGTCGTTCTTCTTGTTTTCGAATTATAGTGAGCTTTTTTAGCGAAGTATAAGTTCCCTGGACCGTCGGCTGTTCCTGTTCGAGTGATGTCATCCAGATTTTCCAAGGGCCAGAACTGAAAATTTCGCACTGGATATCTGGTCAAGATTATCAACCGTTTGTTGGTCAGAGCATAGATCGTATGCTTGGCCGCAAAGGCAGACCATAAGGGTGTCAGCAACATGGCGAGCCCGATCAAAAGAAAAGGGATTCCAAACATAGGGAAGAAATAAGAAAATCCAGGCGGACCGTCGATACCGCCTCGCCTTAAAGGCTCACTTGCCATCCAGGTCCAAAAAACTGCAAAGGCGAAAAACGGGATGCCAAATAGAAAGGAGCCAATAGAGGAAAAAGCGTGATGGCTCGCGGATGCTGGCCGGTCTACCCAGATCAGTTTTTCAGACGGAGACAGCTCACCTGAAATTTGCTGCCTTGGTGTTAAATTTGCTCTTTGCGAATCAAGATTTCCATTACGTCCAAAAAGCATATCGATCCCCCTAATTGATAAGGTTATTTCCGCTCAGTTTTTCCCGAATGGCCGGAGCAGCTTTTACCTTTAGCCAAACATCACCGTTTTCGCGATCTTCGCGTTCAATGACCGTGGTGTTTTGATAAATCCAGGATATGCGGTCCATTTGGTCTGGGGTAAGAACCAGTTCCTGAAAGCTTTCAGAACCTGCGATGTGCTGCTCTGCAATTGCGAGCAATGCGTCAACGCCCTCGCCTGTTACGGCCGATACCATGAGAGGCTGTATATCTGCATTCTTGGTTGCTCGAATAGCTTCCAGAGCCTCCTTGTCCAGCAGGTCGATTTTATTCCAGACTTCGACTACGCCCTTGTGGCCATCGTTTTCTATGCCCAGTTGGGATAAAATGGCATAGACATCTTCTGCCTGTGCGCTTGTATCAGGGTCAGCAATATCACGAATGTGCAAGATCAAATCAGCTTCAATCACCTCTTCCAAGGTAGCTCTAAAGGCCGCCACCAAATCTGTTGGAAGATTGGAAACAAAGCCCACAGTATCTGACAAGATTGTTTTCGTGCCTTTGGGCAAAACCAACTGACGCAGAGTTGGATCCAGTGTTGCAAAAAGCATATCCTTGGCAAGCACTTCTGCACCGGTCAGTTTGTTGAAAAGCGTTGATTTGCCAGCATTGGTATAGCCCACCAAAGCGATAATTGGATGGGGAACTTTTTTGCGCTGTGATCGGTGAAGCTGGCGGGTCTTGCGAACTTTCTCCAAATCACTTTCAAGGCGCAAAATCTTGGCTTGAATTTCTCGTCTATCGGCCTCGATCTGTGTTTCACCGGGACCCCCCATAAACCCTGCCCCGCCTCTTTGGCGTTCAAGGTGTGTCCATTGGCGAACCAAGCGACCTTTTTGATAATTTAACTGAGCCAGATCGACCTGAAGTCGTCCTTCTTTCGTCTGGGCCCGATCACCAAATATTTCCAGAATCAATCCCGTCCGATCAAGAACCTTACAGTTCCAAGCCTTTTCAAGATTGCGTTGTTGTACCGGGGACAATGTGTGATCCACGATTGCCAAACCAATATGGTCTTCATAGATGATCTTTGTAATTTCATCAACTTTGCCCGTGCCCATCAATGTAGCTGGGCGCATGGCTTTTAGGGGGACAATCGCTGTTCTCGCAACTTCCAGATTGATGGCCGCTGTTAAGCCAACGGCTTCTTCAAGTCGGGCATCGATAGAACGATAAACGTCCGCCTGATCCGAGCGTCGCTGAAAATCAGGAATTAAAACGATTGCCCGTTCCGGCTTTTGGTCCTCGGCTTCCGACCATTGAAAACGGCTTTTGCCGCCGTCATCAGATGTGGTCAAGCGTCGTCCTCGCTGTCATCATCGGGACCAAGATTTACTGGTCCTGCTGGCATAATCGTGGAGATCGCGTGCTTATATACCAATTGGGCAATGCCATCACGTTTTAGCAAAACACAGAAATTGTCGAACCAGCCGACGATTCCATTTAATTTTACACCATTCACCAAAAATATTGTCAGTGGGATTTTCTGTTTTCTAACCTGATTCAGAAACGCATCCTGAAGGTTTTGAGGTCTTTCCGCCATCTTTTATCCGCATCCGCCTAATGTGAACTTCGCTTTGCACCAGTCGACCTTGCGATGTTCTATTATTATTATGTTGGTCAGTACATGCCACCAGCAGTTCATCCGCCTTGCTCATTCATATAAAGGGCAGGAGCGGTCTGGTTCAAGTAAAAGTTTTATTTCATTCATCGTCATGCTGCATGTTTTCGTGAAAAACGCATCTTAACGCTTGATCCAATAGGTCGGATTGATAGCAACTAGAACGGCAATGACTTCAAGTCTTCCGAGGAGCATGATGATACTTAGTATCATTTTTTGGGGGATGATCATTTCATTGTAACTTGGCCAGCCTTCAGTTCCCCTTGGCACCCAATCAACAGAATATGCCGGGCCTGCATTGGTTATTGCCGCAATAGACGCGGTAATGCTTGCCTGAAAGCTCATTCCTGAAAATGCCAAAGCCAGCGCACCAAGCACCATTGTTCCAATTAGAGCTGCAGCCATGGTCCATATAGATTTCATCAAACGCAGATTATAGATCTCGGCGCCAAAATGAGATTTAGTCACAACATTTGGATAGATCAATTTCGTTAATTCATTTTCTGAGTGGAACAACATGGCTCCCAATCGATAAAGCTTTATTCCTCCAGCCATAGAAAAGCAGCCGCCGCCAATGAGAAGAATCAAAAACACAACACTCGGTGTGATCAGCAGAAAAATTCCAGGGCGTGATTGAAGGCCTGATGTTGATATCAGGGAGCTGGCATTGAAAATTGCCTCACTAACTGTTTGAACCGGACCTACGACCGTGCTGCCTGACGCTCTAAAAATTGCTATCAAGAATACAAATGACAGCAATCCAGTGAGGCCTATCAGGTAATAGCTTTCCCTGTGGTTTTTCAAATTGTTGATTTGCCATTTTATTACCATACGATGCCAATAAACATTGGTTGAAGCGATGATGAAAAATACAGCCATGACAATCAGCGCGAATGGTGGCGCGATGTCCACCAGTGTTTTACCGGCAGGCGTATAACCTCCTGCTGTCATGGCCGTACTGGTCAAGATCAGACTTGAAAACGCGTCCACGCCAGACAACATTAGAAGCACGAAACAGATAATGGTCGCGAGAAAGAAATATAAAAACATTCGCCAAGCTATGCGATTGACAGCTGACGTGGTGCGTCCTGATGCTTCGCCCGCGCTGCTGCGAGGCTTTGGTAAGCCCCCTGCTCTAATGGGTCCTAAGAACAGAATAAAAGTAAGGATGGCTGCCAGACCGCCAGTCCATTGCAAATTTGATCTCAAGAAAATTGCGGCGGGAGAAGCCGCTTCAAGACTGTCAATGCTATCGGCAGCGGTTGTGGTGAAAGCTGATACCGCTTCAAAAACCGCATGGAGATAGGAGATTTGGAAAAGATCCGCTAAGGGAAACGCCAAGACTAGGGGAAAGATTATCCACGAAAGTACTGCAAGGTAGACGGAATTGACACGATCGAGGTTAATCTTTCTGCCGCGCGTTGCCATCAAAATAGCTGAAGAGAAAAATGCGCCAATTACTGCATAAATGAGCAATGTAAAACCGCTGTCAAAATCCGAAGTGCCGAAACCGACAAACGCAGGCAAGACCAATGAAGCACTTAAAAAAGCACCTATGACCGCCACATAGTTGAGTAGTGCAATCATGAGAGCCTCTTGCTCCCTATGATCCTAGAAATACTCAAGACTGACCCTGAACATTTGTTCCACCTGTCGGACACGTTCTGACAATGCCAACATGATGATACGGTCTGTTGGCTTGATTATAGTTTCTCCAGTTGGTTGAGAGACGACCCCTTCATGGATCACCGCTCCAATTCGAATGCCCGGCGGTAAATCGAGTTCACGCAAGGGCTTTCCAACCAATGGCGAAGTTGAAAGCGCTTCAGCCTCGATAATTTCCGCCTGTCCGTTCTGAATTGAATAAACGCCGCGGATGCGGCCACGTCTGACGTGTTGTAAAACGCTTGAAATCGTCACTGATCGCGGATTGATGTAGTCATCAATGCCAAGTGACTTGGTAAAGCCATGATATCCAGCATTGTTAAGTAGCGCCAGATTTCCTGCGCAACCCAGTTTCTTGGCAAGGACGCTGGATAGAATATTCACCTGATCATCATTGGTGATCGACACCATCAAGTCGGCATTTGCGATGCCAGCTTCGATCAACAATTGTTCGTCCAATGCGCTGCCATGAAGAATTACAGTCTTATCCAAACCATCTGCCATTTTAACCGCCACATCGCGCGATCTTTCAATCACACGAACTTTGGTTGAGGGCATCAACTCTTCCATCTGCTTAGCCAAGTAAAGTCCGATATTACCGCCACCTGCGATGATCAAACGACTTAACTCAGGCTTCTCTTTTCCGAAAATTCCCAGTGTGCGGCGCGCCTGTTTTTTATCTGTTATGACATAGGCCAAATCACCCAATAAAATCTGATCACCGGATTTGGGAGCGATCATCTCGCCATCACGCCAAATACCAACAACAGTCGCGTTCAAATCTGGAAACAGCTCACTCAACTGCGAAAGCGGGGTGTCGATTACCGGGCAATCTTCATCACAATCAATTGCCAGCATGGAAACCTGATCATCGGCAAAAGGTACGATATCTCGGGCGCCGGGAAGAGAAATGCGCCGCAGGATAACATTGGCAACTTCAGTCTCCGGTGAGATGATCACATCAATCGGCATGTGCTGGCGTGCAAACAGATTTTGCCAATGGGGCTGGCGATAACTCTGCGCTCTAATTCTTGCTATTTTGGTAGGCACATTGAAAAGCGAATGGGCGACCTGACAGGCAACCATGTTGACTTCATCATACAAAGTCACGGCGATGATCATATCTGCTTGATCAGCGCCTGCAGCGGACAAAACATCAGGATGCGATCCATGGCCGTGGTAGCCGCGAACATCCAATTTATCCTGAATGTTTTGAACAAGTTCAGCGGAGTTATCGATGACCGAAACATCATTGCCTTCTTTTGCCAAGCGTTCGGCAATACCGTATCCCACTTGGCCAGCACCGCAAATAATGATCTTCATATCAAGTCTCTTATGCTTTTGAGGTGGCAATGCCGCCTATATCTAGTCCGCAGTCACAGCTTCTTCATCGGCAGTGTCTGTTTCACGCTTTTCTCGAATAAGCCCAGACTTTTTAATTTACGATGCAGTGCAGAACGCTCCATACCAACGAATTCGGCTGTACGCGAGATATTTCCGCCAAATCGGCCAACTTGTGCCGCAAGATAGTCTTTTTCAAAACGCTCGCGGGCATCTTTCAAAGGCAGCGAGAGCAAATGCTCAGTTTCATCTCCACCAAAAGACGGTAACATTTCGCCAATCTCGCTAGGAAGCATATCGGCCGTTATCACTTCACCTTCGCCAACACGCGACAAGATCATCAAACGTTCTATGTTGTTGCGTAGTTGGCGGACATTACCAGGCCAGTTATGGGCCTGCAAAACAGCCATGGCATCAGCGCCCATTTCGCACTTTGCAATGCCGGATTGGCGTGAGATTTGGGCCATAAATGCCTCAATCAATGCGGGAACATCTTCACGTCGCTCGGACAATGGCGGCACGACAAGGGGCACCACTGCAAGACGGTGAAAAAGGTCTTCACGAAAACTTCCGTCCTTTATGAGCTGCTCGAGATTTTGAGCGGTAGAGGAGAGTACCCGTACATCCACTTTGACTTTGGTGTTCCCCCCAACGCGCTGGAATTGTTGTTCTACCAAGACCCGCAAAATCTTACTCTGTGTGTCGCGGGGCATATCAGCCACTTCGTCGATATAAAGCGTGCCGCCATGGGCTTCTTCCAGCACACCTACTTTGCGTCCGCCTTCACCCGTTTCTTCGCTACCGAATAATTCGAGCTCCATTCCCTCGGGCGTGATTTGAGCAGCGTTCAGTACGACAAACGGTCCTTTGTCCCGGTTCGACATTTTGTGTATGGTTCTGGCAACTAGTTCTTTGCCTGATCCTGAGCCGCCAAGGATCATGATGCGGCTGTTTGTTGGAGAAATACGATCTAGTGTCTGACGTAAATTTGCCATCGCCTGGGATGTGCCAATCAGATCTGTCATGTCAGTGCTTTTGTCTTGGAGCTCCTGAACCTGTTTTTTCAACTTGGAGGTTTCAAGAGCACGTTCAGCGACAAGCAATAGACGGTCAACTTTAAACGGCTTTTCCAAATAGTCATAAGCGCCATTTCGAATAGCTGCGACAGCCGTTTCGATATTCCCGTGACCGGAAATCACAACAACCGGAAGATCAGCATGGGTTTTTTTGATAACTTCCAGCAGTTCCAATCCGTCGAGTTTTGAGCCCTGCAACCAGATATCAAGAAATACCATGCTTGGTTTTCGCTCACCAATTGCTGCAAGAGCCGAGTCACTGTCACCCGCCATTCGGGTATCGTATCCCTCGTCCTCGAGAATTCCTGCCACAAGATCACGAATGTCTTTCTCGTCATCAATAACTAAAATATCGGAAGCCATTAGGACGTTGCCTCTTTTGTTGTCATGTTTTCTGTTATCGGATCAGGGGTATGCAAACTGCTTCCATCCCCTTTCGTTGAACTTTTCGCCCCATTTTCAACTTCACTACCTTGCTCTTCGAGCACTGCTGTTTCTTCATTTTCAAACAGTGGAATTCTTAGGCGCATCATCGCACCGCGGCCACCAGTTGAAACACTTGGTGCATCCATCAACTCGATGCTTCCTCCATGGTCTTCTAGAATCTTTCGGACAATTGCCAATCCAAGACCAGTCCCTTTTTGCCGTGTGGTCATATAGGGTTCCAGGAGCTTTTGACGATCCTCTTCAGGCAGTCCTTTGCCATTATCAATGATATCAATCACCACTGAACCTTTGTCATGCCATGCATGGATATCTACTTTCCCCTCACCTTTCGGTAACTCTGTTGCTGCAACCGCATCAATCGCCTCACCGGCATTTTTGATCAAATTGATTAGCGCCTGTGACATTAAACGATCATCAAACCTGACGATGTGCTTTTCGTCACCCAAGTCTAAAGAATAGTTGATGTGAGAATTGGCCACTTTTTGGGTAAAGAGTGCTTCTTGTATGGTTTTCGAAATATCGCCTTTGGACATTTCAGGTTTTGGCATTCGGGCAAAAGACGAAAATTCATCCACCATACGACCAATATCTCCAACCTGCCTGATAATAGTTTCGGTGCAGCGGTCAAATACTTCCGTATCTTCGGTAATGTATTTGCGGTAGCGTTTGCGAATTCGCTCTGCGGAAAGCTGGATTGGTGTTAACGGGTTTTTGATTTCGTGGGCAATGCGGCGGGCAATATCTGACCAGGCAGTGCTCCTTTGAGCGACAACCAAATCGGTGATGTCATCAATGGTAATTACGAATGAATTGTCAGACGTTGCATCACGTTCTTGAGTTACCTGCACATTCAAATTTCGTGACTGACCTTCGATCATCGCGCTGATCTGTTCTCGATATTCAGCTTTTCCTGACTGCCTGGCATTTTCAAGAACAACAGCCAATTCTGGTAATATGGTGCCTATATTTCCAGTCGCGGACTCTGACAGACCAAAAAGCGACTTCGTGGACAAATTGGCGATTTTGACATTGCCTGTTTCATCAACCCCAATAACCGCTGCACTTACACCTGATAAAACAGCCTCTGTAAAACGGGCCCGATCATCGATATCTTTGTTGGCTTTCAACAATGCTCCGCGCTGTTGTTTCAACTGCGTTGTCATGGTGTTAAATGTGTCTCCAAGGTTCTTGAAGTCCCCCTCGGTGTGCTGCGTATCGACATTTACATCGAGATTGCCTGACGAGACTTGATCCGCCGCATCAATCAGCCGCCGAATTGGCCGGACAAATCTATCTGCAACGCTAATGCCCATCCAGATAGCCGCGAGCAAAATCATCAAGGCCATTGCCAAATAGAGAACAGCGAATGTTAACTGAACAGGTAGTCTGCTGTTTTCCAGTGCCGTATATTCGTTTGTGTTTTCCTCCATTAGCCGGAGCGATAGCAACACATCTTCGCGCATTGGCCGTATGGTGTACAAATAAAGATCAGGGATAGCGCGCATTTTTAATACGGAACCAATGATATTCGTACGTCCACGAGGAATGAAAATGACATCGCCGGTTTTCGCCGCTTCTAACGATTCTTCAGGAACAGATGGAAGTTCTAATTCTTCGTTGACCTTGGAAGAGATAACAACTTCACCGTCTTCGCGAACCAACTCAGCCGCGACCATTCCCCTGCCCCTCGTCTGCAAGTTCATCAATTCAACAAAGCCAGTTCTATCCAAGCTATATAAGCGCCTTGCGCGGTCCAACTCGCTGGCCATCGATACTGTCGCGTTGATATGCACGCGCGCGCTTTCATCCACATAGGCTTGGGCAACGCTCACTGAACCTTGAACAATTTCCTTGGTGCGTATTTCAAACCAGCGATCGAGACCAAGATCGAGGGTGACACTTGCTACGATAGCCACCATGATCGCGGGCAAGGCAGCTACCAAAGCAAATAGGCCAACGATACGAATATGCAAACGGGCTGCAGCACGCCCTCTGCGTCTGGAACGCAGTAACCTGAGAACCTCCATGACAATCAAGGCAACAAGAACCAAGGCCAATAAAGAGTTGGCTATAAGTGCGGCCCTGACAACATTTTCATCCGGCTCAAGCGGTGTGAGGCCAAACAAAATGAAAAAGGTAAGCACGCCAGTCATCAAAAGCGCGATGACAGTTGCAAAGCCTAGTTTTCTTGTAAGATTATTGGATTCTCTTGGAATATAGTTGGAACTTGGTTGAGCATTTTGCGGCACATTTTTCAAATTCGTGTCAGCGATATGGGCGATATCACTTCCTGAATTCGATGCAATAGCATTGCCTGACTGCGCCAAAAACATCCCCGAAATACGTTTGCGCCTATGCAAACTCTGCAAGGGCTGTGTCTATATTTAACATCGATAAATTTGCTTGAATCAATGCAACTGATACGAACAATATGTTGCAACGATGCCACTGCAATGTGGCAAAAATGAAACACTTCGTCAATTGGTTCATTGGAGATAAATTAGTTCATTCGATTGAACCGAATGTCCAACTCTTTAATCTTCTTGCGTAGTGTGTTTCGATTGAGTCCTAACAAGTCAGCGGCTTTGATTTGATTGCCTTTTGTATAAGCCAGGCTTGCAAGGATCAGCGGTATTTCCATTCGTTTTAGAACTTCACGGTATAAGCCGTGGGGAGCCTGACCATCGGGGAATTTTCTGAAATGTTCACCGAGCCAGTTTTCCGTGGCAATGGATATATCAGCCTGAATTGTATTTTCCGGAGTGGAATTTTGCTGGAACTCACCAGATGATAATTCCTGTCTGACAATTTCTCCGCTAATATGATCCTGCGGATACAGTGCCGCCAGACGTAAAATAAGATTTTCCAATTCACGGACATTACCTGGCCACGAATAGCGCTGCATGGCATCTATACCGGAAATATCAATAGTTTTTGAACTCATACCGTTTTTGGCATTGATCGCTAAGAAGTGATCGACAAGATCGGATATATCTTCGCTACGCTCACGCAATGGCGGAAGGCGCAGCGGAACAACGTTCAATCTGAAAAATAAATCCTCACGGAAGAGACCCTGATTGATTGAGGACTTCAAATCCTTATTCGTTGCAGCAACAATTCGCACATCGCTTTTTATGGGCGTACGTCCACCGACTGTTGTGTATTCACCTTGCTGAAGAACACGCAGCAATCGAGTTTGTGCTTCCATCGGCATGTCACCAATCTCGTCAAGAAATAGCGTGCCACCTTCTGCCTGCTCAAATCGCCCTGCTGATCTTGAATGGGCGCCCGTGAACGCCCCTCTTTCGTGCCCAAACAGCTCACTTTCGATAAGGTCTTTTGGAATGGCTGCCATGTTTATCGCTACAAAGGGGCCGTTTTTCCGCTTTCCATATTCGTGCAAAGCACGCGCGACCAATTCCTTGCCGGTTCCAGATTCACCATTGATCAAAAGGGTTAAGTCCGTTTGCATGAGCCGCGCCAAGACCCTGTAAACATCTTGCATAGCAGGAGAGCGTCCAACCAAGGGCATATCTTGGAATTGCTTTGGTGATGAACTGGTTTCTGGCGAGCGTTTGGGCTGAGAAACTGCCCTATCGGTTATTGCAATCAATTCGGGTAAATCAAATGGTTTGGGCAAATACTCATAGGCGCCGCGTTCAGACGCTTTGATCGCAGTCATAAAAGTATTTTGGGCGCTGATAACAATTACCGGAAGATCAGGTCTGGCGCGCTTCATTTTGGGCAGGAAATCAAACGCGTTTCCATCGGGCATGGAAACATCTGTGATAACCACATCGCCGCCGCCTTCTGAAACCCATTTCCATAAAGTAGAAATATTCGAAGTGACCCGAACTTCAAATCCAGCGCGTGTCATTGCCTGATTTAATACGGTTCTGATTGCAGCGTCGTCATCGGCAATTAATACGGTACCTTTACTCATTCCTGATTTTCCCATTCATCGACAGACAAAGGTGTTTCTTTTTCACGGTTTTTATAGACGGGTAGAAGGATACGGAAGCTTGTTCCCCGATTGTCAGATTCGCATTCCAACATGCCCCCATGGTCACCAACGATTTTGGCAACGAGGGCAAGGCCCAGACCAGAGCCGTTTGTTTTGGTTGTTACGAACGGGTCGAAAATGTGTTCTTTGATATCTTCGGGAATGCCAGAGCCGTTATCTCGGACAATCAATTCAATCGGCAATGCGATGCGTCCGCCTGCACCTGGAATAGACAAATGGACCCCTGGCCTGAAACCAGTGGAGAGCGTCACCTCGGGGTTTTTAGTATTTTTGGTGCTCTCAACTGCGTTTTTGATAAGGTTTAAAAATACTTGAACCAACTGATCCCGGTTACCAATCACTGGCGGCAATGATGGGTCATACAATTCTGAAAATCGCACATTGCTGCCAAAACCGGTCTCAGCCAATTTTCGAACATGCTCCAAAACAGCATGAATGTTAACAGGAGATTTTTCCAAAGGTCGTTCGTCTGAAAAAACTTCCATTCGATCGACAAGTTTTACGATCCGGTCCGTTTCATCTTTAATCAATTGGGTAAGTTCACGGTCATCATCGCTACCCGACATTTCAAGTAACTGGGCTGCGCCTCTGATGCCTGACAAAGGATTTTTGATTTCGTGGGCCAACATCGACGCCAATCCCGTAACAGAGCGGGCGGCATTTCGGTGTGTCATTTGCCTATCTAGTTTTTCTGCTGCTGACTGAGGAATGAATTGCAATATGACATGGCCGGGCAACTCCCCATGGGAAGCACCAAATACATCAATGATTTTTTCCCTGCCGATACGCGGAGAGGAAATGTCAATTTTGTACTCATTGATAGAAGCGTTGTACTGACGCACTTGATCTATCAAAGATAGAATCGGACTGGCAAAAGGCAGGAAATAGCCGACGTGTTGGCGGCAGATATATCCTACTGAGGATTTGAAAAATACTTCGCAAGACTGGTTCGCATAAACGATGTTGTTGTTTTCATCCACAACCAATACAGGATGAACCAAGGCATCCAAGATTGCAGATGGTACAGGTTTTGATTGACTTGCGGGCGCATCCATCAAGCAGCGTTCCTTGAGCTTCTAAGGATAGCTTGGGCCTGAGCCTGCAAGGCTTCCAGATGCACTATGACTTTGCTTGACGCTGAAGCCGTCATCATTTCCATCTTCAACTTGGCTTCAATGTTGAATGTTTGGCGTTCCATCCACCAGCCTATGTGTTTTCGCGAGCATTTTGTGCCGAGGGCTTCACCATAAAAATCAATCATATCCACATAATGTTCGACGATATCGTAGGAATCGTGAGGAACTACATTTTGCGCCTCACTGATTATTCTGCCGGGCAAATCAGGTTGGCCATAGCTTGCCCTTCCAATCATGATTCCGTCAGCGCCAGATGCAATTAACGCGTCTTTTGCATTTTGAAGATTGGCTATATCGCCATTTACAAGCATCGGTAATGAAGTAGCCTGTTTTACCTGGCGCACAGCACTCCAATCCGCTGCACCTTTATAAAACTGGCACCGGGTCCGGCCATGAACGGTTAGCAACTGAATACCTGCGTCTTCCGCCCGTTTGGCGAGTTCTGGTGCATTGATCGTATCATGATCCCAACCAAGGCGCATTTTGAGAGTGACCGGAACTTTGACAGCTTTCACCACAGCATGAATTAGTGTCAATGCATGATCCAGATCGCGCATCAATGCAGATCCTGAATAGCCCTGAGTAACCCTACGTGCCGGGCAGCCCATGTTGATGTCGATCACATCAGCACCATTGGCTTCGGCAATGCGCGCTGCATGATCCATCCATTCAGCCTGTCGTCCCGCAAGTTGAACAACATGAACAGGAAGTCCTGCGCCTTCTGCTTTCATCTGCATTTCAACATGGCCTGTTACGAGCGCTTCGCTCGCCACCATTTCCGACACGACCATTCCCGCGCCAGCGCGCCAAGCAGCACGGCGAAATGGCACATCGCTGACACCCGACATCGGGGCCAACAAGGCGCGATTTCGGTATACTACAGAACCCACGGACAAAGGTTGCGCCAAGAGTTTTGCTGGCTCAATAGAAGGTTCGGGCTGTTCTTTAAGTGCAGCAGATGTCATATATGCCTAATATTTAATCAACTATTTCCAATGTGCATTTTATAGACAAATGAAATGCTTGAGACAAGTGTTGAATTGTCGCAAAAGGACGAATAGGGATATTGAAGCCCCTCTTCTTGGCCTATTGTGAGAGCTTCATGAAACCTGACCAATTGCCCGCTACGAAAAATGCTGTCGTTATTGTCGCCGCTGGTCGGGGTTCGCGGATGGGTACCAGTGACGATGGACCAAAGCAATATCGTTCCATCGGCTCACATTGTGTTTTGCAACAAACCTTAAGTGCATTTAACACTTCGCCGCTTATCGATTTGGTTCAGGTCGTCATCCATCGCGATGATCTTGATCTATATAACGAATTCGTTTTTGAGCATTCTAAGCTAGCAATGCCTGTTTTCGGTGGAGCAACACGCCAACAAAGCGTATACTTGGGACTGCAGGCGTTAAACGACGTAAAGCCGGAAAATGTTCTGATACATGATGCAGCGCGTCCTTTTGTTAGCCCGAAGCTCATATCGAATGTCCTTGAAGCAATTGAACCATCAATATGTGTGCTGCCAGCAATTGCCGTTTCAGAGACAGTTAAAAAGGCAAAGGCTGATGCCAATACAACTTGGGTTACTGATACTGTTTCGCGTGATAATCTCTATCTGGCGCAAACACCACAAGGGTTTGTTTTCAAGGAGATCATGGCGGCGCATGAATACGCGGCAAGTCATGACAAGCACGAATTTACCGATGATGCCGCAATTGGCGAGTTTTCAGATATGAGTGTAAAACTGGTTCAGGGTACAAGGGAAAACATCAAAATTACCACATCTGAAGATTTGGATTTTGCAAATAATATGAACGACTTAAATCATATACTTAAAGTTCCAGATATACGAACCGGGAATGGCTATGATGTTCATAGACTGGTCGAAGGAAAGGCCGTTATCCTTTGCGGCGTAGAAATCCCTTTTAACAAAAAACTGGATGGGCATTCCGATGCAGATGTAGGCCTACACGCACTTACCGACGCTCTTTTGGGTGCTATCGGCGATGGGGATATTGGCAGTCACTTCCCCCCCAGTGATCCTGAATGGCGCGGTGCGGCATCTGATCAATTCTTGGCTCATGCCTGTAAGTTGGTGAGGGCTCGCCATGGCATTATCACGCATATGGATGTAACATTGATTTGTGAAATGCCCAAAATTGGTCCACATCGTGAAAAAATGCGTGCCCAAATCGCTCAAATTTGCGATGTAGAAATCGATAGAATTTCTGTTAAAGCGACAACCAATGAAACAATTGGCTCAATTGGACGTGGTGAAGGCATAGCCGTCATAGCAACTGCAACAGTGGTGATACAGACATGAAGATTTCAGAAGAATTGGTGGAAACAGCGCGTTATGTGCTGGGTGTATTTCGGGAAAAGAGTGCTAAAATTACGACCGCAGAGTCTTGCACTGGTGGTATGATATCAGCGCTTTTAACGAGCATTGCCGGCTCATCAGATGTATTTGACCGAGGGTTCGTGACCTATTCGAATGCCGCTAAGCATGAGTTGATTGGTGTTCCTGAACTTCTGCTCGAAGAATTCGGCGCTGTGTCGGCAGAAGTGGCAATGGCAATGGCTCAAGGTGCCCTTGAAAAATCGAACGCCACTGTCAGCGTTTCCATTACAGGCATTGCTGGCCCTGGAGGTGGATCAGAAGAAAAACCAGTAGGATTGGTATTTATTGCCGTTGCTGGTCCCATGGGTTTGTTCGTGGAAGAATTGCGACTTGGCGATATTGGGCGTGATGAAGTTCGCGCTCAAAGTGCTCAGGCTGCTTTGGAAATGCTTGTAGCATTCGGGTTTGATGATGAAGATGCGCTGGATGACATTGAACCGAACCATTCAGACAATGGCACACCAAACCTAAACTAGGATTTTTTCTGTTTTACAAAGTCCAAGATAATCTGAGCACATATCGCGCCGGGCGCTTCTTTTTGCTTCATTTTTGAGTTTACCAATTTGAACCCATCCAGCTGTGCTTGACGGCGTGGGCCTTCAATCACCAAATCCTCAATCAAACGCGCGATAACTCCGGGACGGGCATGGTCATTAATCTGTTCAGGCACAATAACTTTGTCAGCAATTAAGTTTGGCAATGCTGCTGTCCAAGCGGTCATCAAGAAGCGCAACGCATTCACCAAAGGATCCAGCTTGTAGATCGAGACTGTTGGAATGCCATATAAAGCTAATTCAAGCAGCACAGTGCCAGAGGCAGCAATTGCAGCGTCTGCGGTCTGCATCGCGTTCCATTTCGCTTCTTCGCCGCTTAGTATTTCAGGTTGGTTCGGCCAATCAGCAATGACTTGTCGGATATATTGCTCCATATGTGGAACGGCAGGCAGAACGAATTTGGCAGTGCTTCCTCGCGCAATCAGTTCATCCAAACTGGCCTTGATAATAGGCAGCAATCTGCTGATTTCGCTCTTTCTTGATCCTGGTAACAACAAAACAGTTGGCGGACTTGCGGGCACCTGTTTCTTTACAAAGTTGGTTTTTCCGGCAAGGCGAACCAACGGATGGCCCACATAAGTGGTTGGCGGGCCTTGCAGATCCTTCATCACTTGCGGTTCAAAAGGCAGTATGGCGAACACATGATCAATATAAGAGTTCATTTTTTTCGCCCTCCACGATCGCCAAGACCAAACCGTAGGGCAAACATATTTGATTATCGGCAAATCAGGCCGCTTGGCTTTCACACGCTTTGCCACCTGCTTTGCGAAATCTGGGGAATCAATCAGTAGAACTACATCAGGTTCTTTGCTGAGGATATCATTTGCAACAGCTCGAACACGGGCGAGAAGTGTGGGTAGTTTGCTAACCACACCAGAAACTCCCATGATGGCAATATCCGAAGAATTGAAAAGCGGGCTTAATCCAAGACTTTGCATCTTGAGCCCCCCTAACCCCATGGGTTGCACAGCAATTTTTAGTTTTGCGAATTGCTCTAGCAAATCCGCCCCCAGGGCATCACCCGAGACCTCACCGACTACAAAATATAATTTTACCGAATCATTCACGATGGAAAGTCCTCAAGGGTAACTCCGATTATGAATATCTTTTTGGCATTCGCACGTTTTATGGTTTCAACGCGGTCTAGTATCAAAGATCGTCCAGCTTCAATCGCGATGCCGCTTAGCCCTGCGCCCACAACGCTATCAATTGTATCAGGTCCAATAGCAGGAAGGTCTGCGCGCATATCCTGCTTTGGCTTCATAGCTTTGGCAAGCACCCCTATTTTTGGCGTTAGAGAAAGACGACCGCTGTTTCGAAGTTGCGCTACGCGATGGATCATCGCATCGGTACCCTCAGCAGCTTCCAGCGCGATAACGCGGCTATCTTCGGCAATTGCTGCTTGCCCGACATCGATGGCTCCGATCGCTTTTGCAGCTTTGAAGGCTTTTTCAACAACTGGCATTATCACTTTTTTGGCAGGCTTTCCGCATATGATACCATGCGGCGCTAACAAACTGGGCACCACTTGATGTGCGCCTACAATTGTTATGCCTTTTTTGGCAAAAAAATCGGAAATTTTGGCAAGAATTGAGTTATCGCCACCCATCATTATTTTGACGAGGGTCGGCACTTCTTTCAAAGTATTTAGATCTAGTTTGAGTTTGGTGAAATCAGGACGTTTGGTAATGCCGCCAGCGAATATTGCGTGCTTGATGTCCTGCTTGCTTAACAATTCAAACAGTTTTGAAAGCTGCCCATAGGAAAGGACCTCCGCAGCAATATCCCTTAGATCTTCACTGACTTCACCCGATATTCCAATCAGCAGCGGATTTTGTTTGTTTTTTTGCATTTCCCGATAAATCTCGCCGGGCAAAATACCGTTGCCAGCAATGATCGCCACTCTCGATAGACTAGGATCAAACTCTGCCACGGCTAACCACCACTCGCGAAAAACCTAAGAAACATTGCCAAACAAAAACCATGCCCAGATTATAAGCCAAACTCAGACTAAATCATCTTTGTTGCGCGGAGTGCACAAAGAACGGTTTTCGCCTGACTTAATGAAATTTAAAATCCGTTTTACTACAGGATTGTCTGACATTGTGTCAGGAATATCATTTACCGCCTCGGCAATGGGAACGTCCCCAGAGAAGATATGTTTATAGACCGCTCTAGCCGCATGAATATCTTCACGCTCCAGCCCGGCGCGCTTCATGCCAATTACATTTAGACCGCCGAGATAAGCTCGGTTCCCAAGCGCAACACCATAAGGAATAACGTCGTTTTCCAACCCAGCCATACCGCCGATAAAAGCATTATTGCCAATGCGGCAAAACTGATGAACCCCAGCACCGCCGCCAAAAATCACGTTATCGCCGATCTTGCAGTGACCAGCAACCATAACGGCATTTGAGAAGATGATGTTGTTTCCCAATACACAATCATGGGCAACATGGGCGTTGGCAAGAAATACGCAATTATTGCCGATGATCGTTTTGCCCGCATCGCCAGCTGTTCCCGGGTTCATCGTAACCCCTTCGCGAATCGTGCAATTGGAACCGATTTCGAGCGTTGTAACTTCGCCTTTAAATTTCAAATCCTGTGGCTCATGGCCCAAAGAAGCAAACGGAAACACCCTTGTCTTCGTGCCTATAGACGTATGGCCAGCAATGACGGCGTGAGAAAGCAACTCAACCCCGTCCCCCAAATTCACATTGGGTCCTACATGGCAAAACGGGCCAATTTTTACATCTGCGCCTAAAACAGCGCCATCTTCTACAACGGCTGAAGGATGGATATTTGTCGTCATTTACTAGCTTCTTCTTCCGGCTCAACCATCATCGCGCCAATTTTTGCTTCGGCGACCTTTTGCCCATCAACCGTTGCATGGCAATCAAATTTGAATATTTGCCCACGTTGCTTTGTTTTCTTAACATGCAATTCCAAACGATCTCCCGGAACAACCGGTTTTCTGAAACGAGCATCATCAATTGTCATAAAATATACGAGTTTACGGGCGCCTTCTGAGTGCATTCTTGCACTAATCGCGCCAGCAGTTTGTGCCATAGCCTCTACAATTAGGACACCTGGCATAATCGGTTCGCCGGGAAAGTGTCCATTAAAATGAGGTTCGTTGAAAGTAACGTTCTTGATGCCAACGGCGCTATCATCGCCATTTATCTGTTCGATGCGATCAATAAGCAAAAAAGGATAGCGATGCGGGAGTAATTTGAACAGCTCGCTGATTTCTATACGATCAATTCCGGTGTTTGCACTCATCGTCACTCGCCCTTTTTTGATTGAATCAAAGCCTTCAATTTCATGTTCATTTTAACCCAGTCTTTAATAGGAACGGCCGGATATCCAATGACTTTAGCGCCTGCAGGTATATCACTATGGGTACCAGAACCGCCACCTATTTGGGCACCTTGCCCTACATTTGTGTGACCGCCAACACCAACTTGGCCGGCGACAACAACATAATCACCCAAAGTTGCACTACCTGCAATCCCGGCCAAGCCAACGACTACACAATGGCGTCCAATGACGACGTTGTGACCAATCTGAACAAGGTTATCAATCTTGGTACCCTCTCCGATCACCGTGTCGCGATTTGAGCCGCGATCAATCGTTGAGTTTGCGCCTATCTCGACTTTGTCTTGAATGATGACACGTCCAATTTGTGCGACCTTCAGGTGACCGCCTGGGCCCATGGCAAAGCCAAAGCCATCCTGGCCAATTCGAACACCCGAATGCAGTATTACATTGTCGCCAATATAGGCATTTGTGACTGTTGCAGCAGGGCCAATAACTGAATTGCGACCTATCTGTACATATTGGCCGACTATTGCATTTGCCATAATCATCGAACCTCTGCCGATTGCAGCACCCTTCCCGATAATTGCACCTGCTTCGACGATGATATCGTCTTCTAACTCCACATCTTCACCAATATGGGCTGCAGAACTAATACCAGTTTCACCGGTGATTGATTGCGGTCTGGCTGCTGTGGGATAAAGCAAGGAAAGCGCAACAGCATAGGCTTTGTAGGGCGTTTCATGAACCAATGCAGCGGTGCCATCTGGAACTTTGTCTAGCAGTTTTTCAGTGCAGAAAACGGCTGCAGCCTTCGTATCAGCGAGATATTTGATGTATCGCGGATTATCAATGAAAGACAAACTACCAGGGATTGCATCTTCCAAAGGGCTAGACTTATCTACTATTAGATCGCCGACACCAAAAAGTCGTGCCCCCGTTTTTTCGGCAAGTGCAGATAGAGTCATTGGACTTGGTTGGAAGAATAGATGGTTACTCATGTAATACTCTTTAAAAGGTATTTCTCATAACAAAATGGGGCATAACTGCCCCATCCTGTCAATCTTAACAATGTGTCGTATTAGAAAGTCGAACTAATACCAAAGTTAAACTGTCTGATCTCGTCCTGTTTCTGCTGAATAATAGGCTCAGCATAGTCAAAGCGCAACGGACCAAATGGCGAGTTCCAGATGATAGAGGCACCGACAGAAGCACGAATGTCATTGCCTAAAATCTGATCCATCTGTGATGAATTCAAACCAGCTCCAGCGTTGGCAGCAGCATTCGCTGTTTTGATAGCATTCACACCATTGTCATCTACGCCCCACAAAGAACCTGCATCAGCGAATACAGCGCCACGGATACCGAAAGACTCAGGCAAGAACGGCGCTGGAAAGTTAATTTCCGCTGTTGCATTCCAATAATATTGGCCACCAAGTGCATCGCCTGTGATCGGATCACGCGGGCCAAAGCCATTATTGTCGAAACCACGGATCTGTTTGCTGCCCTGGAAGAAGTTGTCCAATGTACGGAAACCATCATCTCCAAAGGTTGTCAAAGCTCCGGCGCGGGCACGAACCATACCAACAAAATCTGCTTCTTCAGACAATGTCGCATACGCAATTGCCTTGGCTTCCGTCTTCAGATAGGTCGCATCACCGCCAGCGCCAAATGCCGTTTGCGTAATTTCAAAGCCAACACCTTCTCTTGGAACCAATCTGCTATCGATTGTGGTGTAGTTCAGCGCATACCCAAACCCAGAACGCATCCAATCTGTTGGGGAATTCGGTGGGGCCAGCGCAGCAGACAATTCGTTTGCTCTGTTACCTTGAATTGTATCTGCCATAGTCAATGACGGAACAGGAACCGGTACCAACGGATCCGCGGGATCCAGCAAACTGTCTGAAATATTCGTGGAGGTATCAGCATAAGAATAGAACAGGGAAATCCCTGTGTTTTCCTTCAAAGGAATACCAAAGCGAATAATGCCAGTAGTTGATTCTGTACCGTAACTGGTTGTGTCATTCGAGTTGTTGGTAGTTTGCGCTAGGTCAAAACCTGCCGACATGCGATAACCCAAGAAATAAGGTTCTGTGAATGAGAAACGATAGGTTTGTTCCTCAGAGCCAAAGTTGCCCGAAATACGTAGCAATTGACCACGGCCCATGAAGTTCTTTTCAGTGAAGGAAACTTGAGCCAATGCGCCGCTGGATGAACTATATCCGCCACCGATTGAAAACTCACCGCTGGCTTTTTCTACAACACGAACATTCACAACAACACGATCAGATGATTGACCACCACGTGTCGTAATATCAACTGATTCAAACAAATCTAATGCCTCGAGGCGTTTCTTTGTACGCTGAATGAACACCTGATTGAACGCATCGCCTTCAGACATATCAAACTCACGACGAATAACATAATCGCGGGTCATATCATTACCAAGAATGTTGATTTTCTCCACGTAGACACGTGAACCCTGATCAACCAAATAAATAATATCGATCGTACCGGTTTCAAAATTACGGTCACCACGTGGAACAACCTCAACAAAGGCAAAGCCTCTGGTTGCAACTTCCTCAGTCAAAGCAATAATGGAGTTTTCAACTTTCCCAGCACTGTATGTTTTACCAGAAACTGTCTCCAGTTTATTGTACAAGCTGTCAGATTCAACGCCTGGCAAAGTGGATTCAATGCTCACATTACCAAATACGTATTTATTGCCTTCATCAACTGTAATGGTGATGTTGTACTCATTTGCGACTTCATCCAGCACAGCTGAGGATGAAAGGATTTGGAAATCAGCATAACCATTGTTGAAATAATAACGGCGGAGCTTCTCTTCGTCAGAAGATAGTTTTCCCGGGTCATAAATATCGTCATTTTTCAACCAGCTGAGCAAGTTGCTCTGCTTGGTTGAGATAACTTCTTTCAATCGCTGAGTGCCGATTGCTGTATTGCCAACGAAAGTAAGCGATCTGATTTTTGTTTTACCACCCTCATCCACGCGATAAACGATGTTCACACGGTTGTTTGATAGAGGAACAACTTCAGAAGAAACAACAACGTCAGCGCGACCTACGCGTGAATAAGCCTCACGAATTGCATCTACATCGGTAGAAATTGTATCCGGTGAAAAAATACCACGCGCTTGTGAGCGAACCATGCCTGACAGCGGGCCATCTTTCAGGCGCTTGTTACCCTCAAAAAATATCTGATTGATGGTTGCGTTCTCATCGACTTCAACAATCAACGCAGATCCCGACTGGTAAATGCTCACATCAGCGAACAACCCAGTGGCAAAAAGCGCCTTCACCGAATCGTCAATATCGCCATTGCTAAAGCTTTTTCCTGGTTCAACGGTAACAAACGAACGCACCGTATCTGCGCTCATTCTTGTATTTCCGCGAACTGTTACTGTGCTTACAACTGCAGCAGAAGCTTGGCTTGCTCCAAGAACCGAAAGAGTGGCGACTGAAACTGGCGCCAAAGACAAGAAAAGGACGGCAATAGCCATGTTTCTTGCAAAATTTCTGGCAAATAATTTGATTTTCATCATTTTCAGCACAAAAGCCTCATTCTTTTCATTCAACATTTTGACCAACCTATTTCGCTATCGGTTCGACCTGCTGGCCAATCTGTCTGCCTAACACTCAATCTCATACACCAAAGACCGGACAGAATCCGGCTTAGTTAACAAATCTTTTACAGGGATTCCCGTCCTGTGCAACCACTCTAATCAAAAGAAAATTGTAATTCTCTCAACATGTTGCATATTCGCCATGGATATTCGTTCGATTGGTTAACAAAACGTACCCAACTTTTCCTTACAAGCAGGAAGACACCGATAAACCGACTAAATCGTCCGAAAAATGCGATTTTTTGTAATAATTTTGCTGCAAACCATGACATTTATTGCAATAAATTTGAGCGCGCAATTCCGCATCTGACGCCCGTCCACATCTGTTTATTTGAAGAAAATTGACGATATATCGTTCCAAGTCGCAAAAAGCATTAACATCAGCACCATTCCAAAGCCAATTTTGAAGCCAATTTCCTGCGCTTTTTCACCCAACGGACGACCGCGAATGGCTTCTATTGCATAAAAAACCAAATGGCCGCCATCAAGCATTGGAACGGGAAAGAGATTTAACAGACCAATACTGACAGATAATATCGCTGCCAGGTTTACCAAAGCCGCAAAACCGAGCGTTGCTACCTCACCGGATACTTTTGCAATGCGGATTGGTCCGCCTAACTGATCGGCAGGCTGATGGCCGATGATAATATCTTTCAAATACAGCATCGTATTGGAAATAATAAACCATGTCTCGCCAACTGCTTGCCCCACGGCCTCAACAGGACCGCTTTTAACAACGCGTCCATCGGCTAGCGCTGGATCATTCATAATACCAATAACGCCAATAGCATTGGTATTTCCAAAACGATCGGTACGATCTTGTCGACGTGGCGTTACGCGAAGGTCTTTGACTTCGCCATTTCGTTTGATGGTGATGTTTAACTCACGCTCTGGATTAGGTGCAACGATTCTGGCGATGTCAGAAAAAGCAGCGATGGTGGTGCCGTCAACGGCAAGAATCAAATCACCCTTTAAGAAGCCAGCATCGCTGGCGGCGCTATCGGCAACTACATCAGACACTACCGGATCTGATGTGTAGCGGCCCAAAATCATGAAGCTCATAGAAAAAATAACGATTGCCAGAATGAAATTGGCAACGGGCCCGGCAACGACAACGGCAGCCCTCTGCCCTACCCGTTTATGAATGAAGCTACCTTCGCGCTCTTCCGCGGTCATTTCTGCGGCTTTCTCGAAATCAGGGGTTGAAGCGCCATCGGCGTCTCCGCGAAACTTTACATAGCCTCCCAATGGAATCGCACAAAACTTCCATCGTGTTCCGTGCTTGTCAGTACGTCCAAATAGTTCTGGTCCAAACCCAACTGAAAACGCATCGACCTTTACCTTGTTCCAGCGCGCTACTAAAAAATGTCCTAGCTCATGGAAAAAGACAACCACAGTAAGAACAGCCAGAAACGGCAAAATATAACCAAAAAAGGAAATTGAAGGCACTGGGAGGAATCCATTCATATGTTACTAGTTTTTGATTTGAAACAAAGGGTCTAGGGTGTTTCGCCTGACCATGCAAGTCTGCGGACATGCTGGTTCAATGTTCGTCTCAAACACCAGCGTTACAGCTCAAATTCGAGCTTGATCCCTAGCACAAAAACTTTGTCTAAATAAAGAACGCCTGCATCAAGAAGTCTGGTAATAATGTATTTGGGATAGTGTCGCTGGACACAGCATAACTGATGATCCATGCGGCAGCGATAGCGAAAATCAAACCGTCAATTCTATCCAGTATGCCGCCATGGCCAGGAATTATTTTTCCGGAATCTTTCAAACCAAAACGTCGTTTGATCCAAGATTCGAATAGATCGCCAAGTTGGGAAAATAGCGCCAGCAAAATTGCCAAAACAATCGCGCGCAGGCTGATTGAATATCCAAATGCCAGTTCAAGAAGCGCAGAAATTATAATTGCACCTATAATTCCACCAATAAAACCAGACCACGTTTTATTAGGCGATATTTTGGGAGCTAGCTTCGGTCCACCAAATGTTTTTCCGCTAAAATAGGCGAATGTATCAGCGCCCCAAACGCATGCAAATACAAACAGAATGATGAAAAATCCGCTTGGGCCAGCGCGCATATCCACCAAAGCCATGAACGGGGCGGCGGCATAAAGCAGCAAAACAGCAGCCCATATTCGCTTTTGAGTTATCCAATGCCAAAGAGCTAACGCGACGCACCCAACAGCAAGGAGAATTAATCCCGAACGATGATCGCCTAATATGTAAAACGTAAAAATCAGAACCAAGAACCCGAGCGCTGCAATAAGAAATTTGCCGGGCAAATGAGCCTTTACCATAGACTGGAATTCATAGAAAATGAGCGCTGATAGTACGAGAGCCAAGAGCTCAAACGTTCTGCCGCCAACCCAGGTGCAAAATAGCGCAAAAGCTGCAAGCACCGCTGCCGAAGCAATGCGCAGAGGCAGTTCAGAATACTTTCCGCTTTTAATTTCAGCCACTTTTGACATTCTCCCCCCCAGTCAAAGAATCCAACTAATCTAAGCCACGATAACTTAGCTACCAGCTTCCCTGATGATTTTCTCTTTTGATTGTGTTGTGGCCAATCCGCCGAACTTTCTTTGACGCATCGAATAGTCTTCAAGAACTTCTTCAAGATCAGATGGCGTGAAATCCGGCCAATATTTTTCAACGAATGCAAATTCTGAATACGATGCTTGCCACATCAAAAAATTTGACAAGCGATATTCTCCAGCTGTTCTAAGGATCAAATCTGGATCGGGAATACCGCCAGTATCCAACTCATCAGACAGCATTTTTTCTGTAATGGATTCAGGCGCTATACTGCCAGCAGCAACCTTTGCAGCGATTGATTTGACTGCGGAAACAATTTCCTGCCGCGAGCCGTAATTAAAAGCAACGACCAGCGTTTGCGCGCGGTTATCTTTGGTCAAGTTTTCTGCTTCATCGAGCAACGCCAAGATATCGGCGGGTAGATTGTCCCGATGTCCGATGATTTTCACTCTAACCTGATTTTGATGTAACTCGGCCAAATCACGGCGAATGAATAATTTCAAAAGTTTGAAAAGCTCATTGACCTCATCTTTGGGTCTCGCCCAGTTTTCGGTCGAAAACGAATAAAGAGTTAGATATTCTATTCCCTGCTCTCGCGCTGCCTTTACGATTGATTTAACCGTATCGACCCCTTTTCGATGTCCAAAATGACGAAGTAAGCCGCGCTCAGAAGCCCAACGCCCGTTGCCATCCATGATGATAGCAAGATGACGTGGTGTCTTTCTGTTAGGCTTGGTTGTTTCCATTTCGGACATTCCCGGGTGCGCTCCTCAACCACGATGGATTTAGGGTATAGACCTAATTAGGAGGTCAAACCCCAATACCATAAAAGATGTAAACTATACCTGAAGAATTTCTGTTTCTTTCTGAGCCAATATCGCATCTACATTGGTTACCATGTCGTCGGTCATTTTCTGAACCTTGTCAGAAGCAACCCGGGCATCATCTTTGCCCAATGTGCCATCTTTCTCAGCTTTTTTGGCTTCTTCCATGCCATCTCTGCGCACATGGCGAATAGCCACTTTGGCACCCTCAGCATATTGGTGGGCGATCTTGACGAGTTCCTTACGGCGTTGTTCGTTCAACTCTGGCAGAGGAATACGAAGGTTCTGACCGTCGGTAACAGGGTTCAAACCCAATCCACTTTCGCGGATGGCTTTTTCAACCGCGCCAACCATAGACTTGTCCCATACCTGCACGGAAACCATACGCGCTTCAGGAACGTTTACTGTTCCTACCTGGGAAATTGGCATTTTTTGACCATATGCTTCAACAACAACCGGATCCAAGAGACTTGCAGAAGCCCGACCGGTGCGCAATCCAGCCAGGTCATTTTTGAGCGACGTCAGCGCGCCCTCCATGCGTTTGGTCAAATCACTAAAATTAACAGCATCGTCAGACATAAATTCTTACCCTTGTTATTAAAACCATAGCTTAGCAGTTAAATCGGTTTGCCCGTTATGTCCAGCGGCTCAAGCCCCTAAACAGTTACCGTCGTGCATGTGGCATTGCCTTGCAACACTTTGGCCAAACCACCCTTTTCTTTCAATGAAAACACTACGATGTCGATTTCCTGATCCCTAGCCAATGCCACTGCAGACGTGTCCATCACCTTCAGCCCACGAGATAAAAAGTCCGAATATGTAATGGTGTCAAATCTGGTTGCGCTTGGGTCTGTCTTTGGATCGGCGGTATAAATGCCATCAACCTGTGTGCCTTTTACAATCGCGTCTGCCTTCATTTCGCAAGCGCGCAAAGCTGCAGGCGTGTCAGACGTGAAAAACGGATGCCCTGATCCGCCAGCAAATACAACAACGCGCCCTGCTTTCATGTGTTCATCCAGACCACGTTGGGTGAACGTCTCACAAAATGTCGTCAATTCGATTGCTGACAAGACGACGGCCTCAACGCCAGACGCATTAAGCGCCATTTTCATGGCAATCGCATTCATTACCGTTGCGAGCATGCCCATATGATCAGCGCTTACACGGTCAATGCCTTTGGTTGCCAAAGAGACTCCGCGAAAAATATTGCCGCCGCCAACCATCAAAGCAATACGAACACCCAATTTTTGAGCTTCGGCGATGTCAGCGGCAATGCGGGCTGTGGTGTCTGGATCAATGCCAAACTCCTGTTTGCCCATTAAGGCTTCGCCAGACACTTTGAACAATATGGTTTTATATTTGGTGTTTGCAGCAGATTTATCTTTTGTCAAAACGGCGCTTTCAATGTTGTGAATCGCATGAATTAATATTCGTAGTCGAGATACACGAAGGGCGCCCCGTTGTCACGAAGCGCCCTATCATTAGATCAACGAAATTGATCGGTCCGGAAAACGAATTTTATTGCTTGTTCATAGAAGCGACTTCAGCTGCGAAATCGTTTTCTTCTTTTTCGATGCCTTCGCCAAGCGCCATGCGCACAAAGCCAACCAGTTTGATTGGAGCGCCAGCTTCTTTTTCAGCATTTTTCAATGCCTGCTCAACGGTGTTTTCGCCATCAATTACGAAAGTTTGGGATAGCAATACGCTTTCTTCGTAAAATTTGCGCATACGGCCTTCGACCATTTTGTTGACGATTTCTTCCGGCTTGCCAGATTCGCGGGCACTTTCTGCAAAGATTGCGCGTTCACGTTCAGCAACATCGGCTGGAATTTCGTCTTTGGTTGCTGCAAGCGGGTTAAGCGCTGCAACATGCATAGCAATCTGTTTGCCGATTGAATTCAATACAGCGCTGTCGCCGTTTGATTCCAAAGCAACCAAAACACCCAATTTACCAAGACCATCGCTAACACCATTGTGCATATAGCTGGCAACAACACCGTGTGGCACTTCCATTTTGGAAACGCGGCGCAGAGACATGTTTTCGCCGATTGTCGCAATTGCTGCTGTTAAAGTGTCAGCTACTGATTTGCTGCCACCGCTGATGGTTGCTGCTGACAGCGCTTCAACAGTGCCGTCTGTGTTCAACGCTGTTATTGAAACATTGCGAACAATCGACTGGAACTGTTCGTTTTTCGCAACGAAATCTGTCTCGGAGTTCACTTCAACCACAACGGCGCTGGTTGTGCCTTGTTCGATACCGATTAGGCCTTCAGCAGCCACACGGCCAGATTTTTTCTCAGCTTTTGCGATGCCTTTTGAACGTAGCCAGTCCATCGCTGCATCAATGTCACCATTGTTTTCAGTCAAAGCGTTTTTGCAATCCATCATGCCTGCGCCTGATTTTTCGCGAAGTTCTTTTACCATTCCTGCGGTAATTGTCATTTCATCATCCTTCCTGGCAAATCTTCAACTGCACAATGCTCAGCCAGCCACACCAACCGAAATCTATTTTGCTTTGATAGAATTGCTTACCGGTACCATCAATTGCGATGCTTCATGCACCACCCTGCCCGGCTTCATCGTTTATATAAGAAGCCATTGCCGAAAACCAAATCCGGCAATGGTTACTGTTTTTCCTGATTAGGCTTTTGCCATCTCAATTGCCTGTGCGCGCCAGTCAGAAATCTGCTCTGCACTGAAAGGCATGTTTTCATCGATACGTGCTACATCTGCATCGCTAAGCGCTGCAACCTGAGCAAATGTTGTGATGCCTTGGTCATAAAGCTGACCTTTTGCAACTGGGCCAATGCCTTTGATCGTTGTTAGATCGTCCGGCTCACCAGCAGGCGCTGTGAACAACGGAGCTGCAACTGCGGCAGGTGCTTCAGCTACAGGTGCTGGAGCTGCTTCAGCTTCAACGGCTGGTGCTGGCGCTGGAGCAGCGGCAACTGGTTCCGCGGCCAAGACTTCTTCCAAAGGGGCTTCTGCCATTGCGCCAATATCAACGCCTGCGCGGCCTTGCTGACGGGCAATACCATCAAGGGCAGCTTTAGCAATCAGGTCGCAATAAAGCGAAATAGCGCGCGATGCATCATCATTACCGGGAATCGGGTGATCGATAAGATCAGGATTACAGTTCGAATCAAGGATCGCAACAACAGGTATTTTCAAACGGCGAGCTTCATCAACCGCGTTTTTCTCTTTGTTGGTATCTATCACAAACATCAGATCAGGCACGCCGCCCATGTCTTTAATGCCGCCAAGGGCAAGTTCAAGCTTGTCATGCTCACGGGAAAGCATCAAACGCTCTTTCTTCGTGAAGCTTTCAGCGCCGGAACCGCTGAGCATTTGTTCGAGTTTGCGAAGGCGCTTGATTGACGCTGAAATGGTGTTCCAGTTTGTTAATGTGCCGCCGAGCCAACGGTGGTTTACATAATATTGAGCAGATTTTTTAGCAGAATCAGCAATGATCTCTGAAGCCTGACGCTTGGTGCCAACGAAAAGCACGCGGCCGCCATTGGCAACAGTATCAGATACTGTTTTTAGTGCTTGGTGAAGCAATGGAACTGTTTGAGCAAGATCCATAATGTGAACGGAATTGCGTTTGCCGAAAATGTAACGTTCCATTTTCGGGTTCCAGCGATGGGTGTTGTGTCCAAAGTGGGCACCAGCTTCCAATAGCTGGCGTAGGCTGAAATCAGGCAGCGCCATGGTAATATTCTCCTTTTACCGGTTTAACCTCCGCGGGGAATGAACTGCCAAAAAGCAAGTCACCGGAACGCTATTTCATTTCTGAAGTCTGGCAGGTGCCATGCTTGTGTAAGCTGGAGGCTGAGGCCAGTCGCGCAATCCCGCGTGTGGAATGAGCGTGGCATTAAGCGAAAACAGATTGGAATGCAAGGGGGGATTGGAAACTAGGCTACAGGCGCATTATGAGATTGAGCAATTTGGCGGTATGACGAAGATCACATTGCCTATGAAAGCGCCTTTGCGGCAAATTCAAATGCGCCTACTCCCCAAACAACAAATCTAGTTTCTTAGCCATGTGATTTGCCAAAACACTGGCCAGTTTATTTGCTTCACCGCTGGCGGTTCCAGCATTTTCCCAAATGACCAGCCGACCTTTGCGAGGCTGAGAGCTATCAGCGCCCTCCTCTATAGCCGCTTTATATTCAACGGATGCAAGGATATGGATTGCGCCCGATACTGGACTGCCATCTGTCCCGCGAATGAAGAACTCGAGTAGCATGGGGCTGGAGATTTCTGCCGCTGCAATGGCTGATGTATAGGCATCATCCGGATTGCGCTCCCAGCTGATGCCGACACTGGCAGATTTCAATCCTTTAGCCGCTGCTTTTTCAGAGGCTGCCTTGATCAAGGTTTTGCACATTTGGTGTACAAATTTACGATCGCTGGACACTACACAGCGAATTCCGACGCCGTCCAAGCCGACCAGGTTTGCTGGTTCTGGTTTCCAGTCGGTTTTCGTCTCGGCATAAGAGTGATTGGCAAGTCCCAGCCCTATCGATCCAAGAATGAGGAGAAAGAGCATCGCGGCCTTAGAAAATTTCATGGCAATATATCCTTCTTTTCAGAGCTTCATCTTAGCTGAAAGTCCGACTTTGGGAAGGAACGCTAAATTCAAAGTGTGACAAAAAGCACATCTTTGGAACTGAGGACATGTTCAAAACAATTAGCCCGATGGTGGGCGTTACCGATTGGATTGTTAGACATGGAAATCTTTGGCTGTGGACACTTTGAAATCGCTGGCCTTGCGGGTGTTGCGCTGTATCTTGGTTCCTATGGAGCTCTTCAAGTGGGCGTCCTTAGAGGCAGCAGCCCCTATTATGCAATCGCAAATGGTTCGGCAGCGGTACTGGTATTGGTGAGTTTGATGAAAGACTTCAATGTTTCCTCTGCAATCATCCAGCTTTGATGGATTATTATTTCAGTCATCGGATTGGCTCGGATCTACTATGTGCATCATGCCATCAAATTCGATGAAAGAGAAAGTGACACGATTGCAAACAAACTACCGCACTTGCCCAAGGAATTGGCGCGACAGTTTTTCAAATCAGGCGAATGGGTGAATGAGAAAGCTGGCGCTATTTTGATCAATGAAAACCAAGCCATCGATTATTTCTATTATATTCGGTCTGGCTCGGCTTCTGTTTCCAGATCAAAGATGAAAGTTGCCAAGTGTAATGCAAATGAGTTTGTCGGCGAAATCACCTGCTTTTCCGGCGAGCCTGCAACTGGCACAGTGAAAGTTACTTCTAGTGCAGAACTGTTTCGGATAGACATAGAAACCCTGAGAAAAATAGCTCCAGAAGGCAGCGCGTTACGTCAAACGATTGAGCAGTCGATAGCTGATGATTTGCGTATCAAAATTGGCGGAAAAAATAATCAAACCTGGATTGATGACGAAAGCAAACAAAACTCGATCGGTATATTGAAAGACATAGATATCGTCTCTGCTGCTTAGGTGCCTTTCTTGATCTGCGTCAATGCAATGCCTCCCTCCTTCTCATAGCTTTTATAAGTTCATAGAATAATGGGAAGGAGCCAGCTATTGTCTGACGTTCGTATAAGTGAAGGTGCTAAGGTAGCAAAACCTGATCTACAAAGCCCGAATCCACCAATTGCTAAACAGACCGCAACGGTTGTACGTAAATTGGACAAAACCGATCCGGTTCGCTCGGTGTTTGAATCTGGCGAATATCCATATTCCAAGAAAATTAGCCGCCAAGCCTATGAAAAGAAAAAGGCTGATTTGCAGGTAGAGCTTTTAAAGGTTCAAGAATGGGTACGAAACTCCGGCGAACGCATTGCTATGGTTTTCGAAGGAAGGGATGCAGCTGGTAAAGGTGGGACTATCAAACGGTTTATGGAGCACCTTAATCCACGTGGTGCCCGTGTGGTGGCGTTGGATAAGCCGACTGACCGCGAACGAACACAATGGTTTTATCAACGCTATGTTCAACATCTACCCGCTGGCGGTGAAATCGTGATGTTTGACCGATCATGGTATAATCGTGCTGGCGTAGAGCGCGTGATGGGTTTTTGCTCGCCACAGGAATATTTGGAATTCATGCGCCAGACGCCAGAATTTGAACGTATGCTGACACGCAGTGGCATCAGGCTCTATAAATATTGGTTTTCAGTAACGCGCGATGAGCAACTTCGCCGTTTTAAAAGCCGGGAAAAAGAACCGCTAAAACAGTGGAAGCTATCCCCAATTGACCGCCAATCATTGGACAAGTGGGATGATTATACCGAAGCCAAAGAAGCGATGTTTTTTTACACCGATACGGCAGACGCTCCTTGGACCATCATTAAATCTGATGACAAGAAACGAGCCCGGCTGAATTGCATGCTACATTTTCTTTCCAGTCTTCCATATCCTGGCAAGAACACCAAGCTGGTTGGGAAACCGGACCCTCTGATTGTCGGTTCATCGGCGCATGTTATTGGAACAGATGCACATATTCTAGGAAAGACAATTCATCCTAAAAGCAAAAAATAGAGGATAAGAGCAAAGTTCTTTTAGTAGGGAATTACACAAGTTCCACTTGAAGAATACCAGGTACTGCTTTGATTGCATTGGCAAATTGTGGAGTCATTTTGAACTTCTCCCGCAAAGTGACCTCCACTTCCATCTCACCATTGCCGTCAATGACAATGACAGATACGCGACTTTCCCCGCGCCTTGGGCTGGATTTACCCGTCAGCATTGCTGATATGCCTGCGATGGGTTTTTCGTCGCGAAGGAAAATACGCAGATTTTGTGTTACACGCGCTGCCTCTGCTTCCAGCGATTCTACACTTTGAATGCGCACGGAAACGCCCTCTTCCCGTTGCTCAGCGCCTGCCAATAATATCACTGATTGTCCGGGTTCCAACGCGTCGCGAAAACGGTTTAAGCCCTCTTCAAATATCACAGCTTCATATTGACCAGATGGATCAGACAACGTGATGATGCCCATGCGTTTGCCCGTGCGTGTCTTACGCTCCTGCCTTCCCGTAACGGTTCCCGCCAAGCGGCCTGCGGTTGCCCCTGCGCGAACCGACTGTTCAAACTCGGCGAACATTTGAACGCGGGTTCTCGTCATCAAATCACGATATTCATCAAGCGGATGGGCAGAGAGATAAAAGCCCATAGCGCCAAATTCTCGCTGGAGCCGCTCTGATGGCGTCCACGGTTTGATGTCAGGCAGTTCGATTTTTTCAACCACACCCGTTGCTGCGCCAAACATGTCGTTTTGGCCAGACTCGCGATCACTCGCCATTCGGCTGGCAAAGCCCATCAAGCGTTCCATTCCAGCCAATAGCTGCTCGCGGGTGTGACCAAAGCAATCCAATGCTCCAGCGCAGATCAAGCTTTCAATGGTCCGCTTGTTTACTTGACGGATGTCTATGCGAGAGAAAAACTCAGATAGGTCTTTGTATTCTCCATTTTGCTCACGCTCGGAGATGATCTGGCGAACAGCACTTTCACCTACGCCTTTGATCGCCGCCAGAGCATAGTAGATTTTCGCCTTGCGAACTGTAAAATGTGCATGAGAGGTTTGAACGGACGGTGGCACAAGATCAATATCGAGGCTCTTGGCTTCCTGACGGAAAATCGCCAATTTGTCTGTATTGCCCATATCCAGCTGCATTGAGGCAGCCAAAAACTCTACGGGGAAATTCGCCTTCATATAGGCAGTATGATAGGAAACCAGCGCATAAGCTGCGGCGTGGGATTTGTTGAAACCATAGTCTGCAAATTTTGCCAAAAGATCGAAGATAGAGTTAGCGCGGTTTTCTTTGAGGCCATTTGCCATGGCACCTTTGACAAAGATGCCGCGCTGTTTATCCATTTCAGAACGGATTTTCTTACCCATAGCGCGGCGCAAGAGGTCCGCAGCACCAAGGGAATATCCGGCCAATTCTTGGGCGATCTGCATCACCTGTTCCTGATAAACGATAACGCCCTGGGTTTCCTTCACCAGATGATCGATCATGGGATGGATGGATTCGATTTCTTCTTCGCCGTTTTTACGAGCGTTATAAACCGGAATATTCTCCATTGGACCGGGTCGGTACAACGCCACCAAAGCAATAATGTCTTCGAACTGATCTGGTTTCATGCCGATCAGGGCTTTGCGCATGCCCATGCTTTCCAACTGGAAAACGCCAACTGTTTCGCCGCGTGTAAGCATCTCGAAAGTTGATGCATCATCCAAAGGAACTGCCAGAAGATCAATCTTTTGAGGATCTTCGGCGCGATTGGCAACAAACTCGACGGCTTTTTCGAGAACTGTCAAAGTCTTCAATCCCAGAAAATCGAATTTGACGAGACCGGCTGGCTCAACCCATTTCATGTTGAACTGGGTGACTGGCATTTCTGATCGCGGATCGCGGTAAAGCGGCACCAATTCATCCAGGCGCCGATCTCCGATCACGATACCCGCAGCGTGGGTGGATGCGTGCCGATACAGCCCTTCGAGGCGAATAGAGATATCAAAAAGCTTGGTGACAATCTCCTCACTGTCTCTTGCTTCCTTTAAGCGCGGCTCCTGCTCCATTGCTTGTTTTAGCGTAACGGGATTAGCAGGATTGGCAGGGATCATTTTCGCAATCCGGTCCACCTGCCCATAAGGCATTTGCAACACACGGCCGACATCGCGGATTACCGCGCGAGCTTGAAGTGTTCCAAATGTAATGATCTGGGCTACCTGTTCGCGTCCATATTTGTCCTGAACATAGTGGATGACTTCCTCGCGCCGATCCTGACAGAAATCGATGTCGAAATCTGGCATAGAAACACGTTCAGGGTTCAAAAAACGCTCGAATAGAAGGGAAAACCTCATGGGATCAATGTCGGTAATCGTCAAAACCCAAGCAACAAGAGACCCGGCACCAGAACCCCTGCCTGGACCGACCGGAATACCATGATTTTTTGCCCATTTGATAAAGTCAGCAACAATCAGAAAGTATCCAGGGAACCCCATCTGTTCGATGATACCCAGTTCATAATCCAGTCGTTTGTCATAGTCCTCTCGGGTAAAACCGCTGGCTGGCTCAAAGGCAGCCATCCGTTCTTCAAGACCCGCAATAGCTTGTTGGCGCAACACATTGGCTTCAGCTTTTAGCGCCTTTTCCGGGTCTTCGCCCGGTTCTGCAGCAAAGCGTGGTAAAATCGGCGCGCGCATAGGCGAACGGTAAGAGCAGCGTTGTGCAATTTCTGAGGTGTTATCGATGGCTTCAGGCAGATCATAAAACAGCACATTCATTTCGGCTGCTGTCTTGAAGTAATACTCGTCCGTGTAAGTCTTACGATCTTCCGCACCAACTACGACGCCTTCAGCTATACAAACCAATGCGTCATGGGCCATGAAATCAGAGCGCGCTGGAAAGAGAGCCTGGTTGGTAGCAACAATCGGCAATTCGTTTTGATAGGCTAATTCCAAGAGTGCGTTTTCTATTACTTCTTCACGTGGCTCCTCTCTGGAGCCGTGGCGTTGAATTTCCACATAGAGGCGATCCTTAAAGATCGCTTTCAAATGAAGGAGGCGTGACGTTGCCTGGGCCGCATCTCCCGTTTTCAGTGGGATATTAACTGGCCCCTCGCCGCCGCCCGTAAGGCAAATAATATCCTCAGCGTATTTTTCGAGATTTGCAGGCGAAACATGCGGGCCTAAATGGGTGGTGCGATCAAAGCCAGAATTCTTGTTATTGTTAGACCCAAGAACGACGACATCCTCGCTGGCGTCAATTTCAACAACCGCCTCCTTGTCGTTCACGTCTTCAGGCGAACCGATATGGGCAATGCTGGCAAGTTTCATCAAATTGCCATAACCTACCTCGTTCATGGCGAGCAGAATTATCGTGGGTAATGTTTCCATCACATTTTTGCGGGAGCCAGAAGTTTTTGCTTCACCATCATCAAAATGAATGGCCAGTTTTAAGCCCATTATGGGTTGCAGGCCCTTTGAGGCAGCTTTTTCAGAAAATTCCAATGCACCAAAAAGACTGTTTCGATCTGTCACCGCCAATGCAGGCTGATCATCTCCAACAGCCAGATCAATTATCTTGGCTAGGGGTAGTGCCGATTCAAGCAAAGAAAAAGCAGATTGCACATGCAAGTGTACGAACGGCTTTTGACCAGACGCAACTCTTGCAGCCGCATCTGATGGCGAAGAAACTTCGCCCTGTAATTGTTGATGAAGATCGTCTTTTTTACCCAAAGGTCTTTGCTCCCGTTCACAGGAACAGATTTGCATCGCAAACAGCGAACACACAAGGGTATAAGCAGCAAATTTAAAAAAGAGACAGGATTTTCCCTAACTATCTCGAGCAAGCCATCATTGCCCAGCTTCAATCATGTTACGAATTTCCACCGCTTTTTCAAAATGGTCCAATTGATGGGCACCAATCCACCAGACAGCTGCATTCAAAAGCAATTCAGGATCGCCATTTTTATTCGAGAAGAAAGCGTAGAATGACAATCCAACGCCTTCCCCACTCTTTCTGATTTTACGATTACAAACATCGATCGCCTTTTGTCTCAAATACGGTCTCATGTCTCACTCCAATGTGAATTCCGGACCAACAAGGAACAAAGTTAAATCAGGTAACAGCTTGTAAAATGTCTGCCCATGTAAAGATGGTAGTCAGGAAAAGACTGATGGTTCCAAGAGATGCAATATCGCGGAAAGAAACATACATGGTAGAACTCCTCTGAAAGCTTGCGGATACAAATTGGCAAGCTAATTCTTGTTATGTATTTATATTGTTCTTTATATGTTCTCATCTTAATTAAGTCAACAGGAAAAATGCGATGCAATCCATTTGCACCTTTTTCATCAGTTTTGTTTAAGAATGTTTTCCAGCAACGGCAGCTGCTCAATGGCGATCCGTAGCACTGGGCAAACAAGTTTGGGCGCGGTTGAATTCAACCAAATTGCTTATGGCAAGCGAAGTTAGAATTTCATCTCGACCACTTTACCGCCTTTAAGCGTGACGGTTTTGTCCATGCGTTTGGCAAGTTCGTGGTTATGGGTCGCGATCAAAGCCGACAAGCCAGTACTTCTTACCAGACTCTCAAGCATCTTAAACACGCGATCAGATGTTTCAGGATCAAGATTACCTGTCGGTTCATCGGCCAAAAGCAACTTTGGACCATTGGCAACAGCTCGGGCTATCGCCACCCGTTGCTGCTCTCCGCCGGATAGTTCAGACGGGCGATGATCCTCGCGGGCTTCAATGCCCATATAAGTGAGCAATTCCATTGCGCGGGAAGAAGCCTCACTCTTTGATATGCCCCGCAACAATTGAGGGATCATCAGATTTTCGCGTGCGGTGAACTCAGGCAGCAAATGGTGAAATTGATAGATGAAGCCAATATCATTGCGGCGAAGGCCAGTTCTTTGGTCTTCGGCCAAGCCAACTGTCGGCACACCACCTACATAAACCTCACCTGCATCAGGCTTTTCCAACAGACCCGCCAGATGAAGCAATGTGGACTTGCCCGCACCAGAGGGCGCTACCAAGGAGACCATTTCCCCTTGGCCTATTTCAAAGGATGCTCCGTCTAGAACTGTCACCTTTTTTCCATGGGCTTCGCTGTAAATCCGGCTTACGCCATCAAGATGTAAAACAGGTTGTGTCATCGTATTTTCAACCTACTCATATCTCAGGGCTTCAACAGGATCGAGGCGCGCCGCCCGCCAAGCGGGAAACAGGGTTGCCAAGAATGACAAAACCAATGCCATTCCCACAACCATCACGGTTTCGCCTACATCCATTTTGGCTGGCAATTGGCTCAAAAAGTAAAGTTCGGGATTGAACAAGGTAGTTCCTGAAAGCCACGAAAAGAACTGGCGAATGCTTTCAACGTTGAGACACACAACCACGCCAAGAATAACGCCGGCTATCGTTCCAAACACACCAATGGCGGCGCCCGTTAAGAAGAATATCCGCATGATAGCGCCACGCGTTGCGCCCATGGTTCTAAGAATGGCGATGTCCCTGCCCTTGTCTTTCACCAACATGAACAGACCAGAGATGATATTGAGTGCAGCAACTAATACAATTAGCGTCAAGATAAAGAACATCACATTGCGCTCAACTTGAAGCGCGGAAAAGAACGTGGCGTTGCGCTGGGTCCAGTCGGTCAAGAAAATTGGCCGCTGCGACGCGTCCTCAACGGGAATTCGCATTTCCTGAACTTTGTCCGGGTCATCAACGAAAATCTCAATAATATTCGCTTTGTTTTCCTGATTAAAATAGAGCTGCGACTCGGCAAGCGGCATGAAGACAAAGGTGGAGTCATATTCGCTCATGCCAACTTCGAAAATGGCCACCACAGGATAGGCTTTCACCCGCGGCGTTGTCCCAAATGGCGTCACATCGCCTTCAGGCGAAATAAGCGTAATATCATCGCCAACTCTGAGCGCCATGCTATTGGCCATGCGAATGCCGATGGCGACACCTTCATTGGTGTCAAAGCCTTCAAGCGTTCCACCCTTGATGGTTCCGGCAACCGATTCAATGCGTTTGATATCTTCTTCACGAACGCCTCTGACAAGCGCTCCTGAGCCGCCTGAGCCGCTGGAGACCAATGCCTGGCCCTCAATCAATGGAATAGCCAGTTTTACACCCTCTAAACCATTGATGCGCGCAGCGACATCCGCATAGTCGGTCAATTCTCCATCAATTGGGGATACAATCAAATGACCATTTAGACCTAAAATGCGGTCTAGCAATTCAGCACGAAAGCCGTTCATAACAGCCATAACGATGATTAGCGTAGCAACGCCCAACATGATGCCGGCGAAGGAAAAGCCAGAAATCACAGAAATAAATGTCTCACGGCGCTTCGAGCGCAGATAACGCCCTGCCAACATCCATTCGAGACCAGAAAAAGCCCGTGTACTGCCTAATTGCTTATCCACTATGCGCCCGTCCCTTGTGATTAGCTGGCACTCAGCTGATTGATTGCTTCATCAATGGTTACAGTAACCCGTGAACCATCAAGGCGGTTCTTAAGCTCGACCTGACCCTCTGCAATTGATCTTGGCCCGGCAATAATCTGCATCGGCAATCCAATCAAATCCATCGTAGCAAATTTTGCCCCAGCCCGATTGTCTGTCTCGTCGTAAAGCACTTCTTTGCCTGCGCCTTCCAGGGCTGCATAGATTTTTTCACAAGCGGCATCAACTGCTGCATCGCCCGGCTTCATATTGACCAAGCCGATATCAAACGGTGCAATGCCTTTTGGCCACCGAATGCCGTCATCATCATGGGAAGCTTCAATGATTGCAGCAACCAGACGTGATGGCCCGATGCCGTAGGATCCCGAATGAACAAAATGTTCTTTGCCATCAGGTCCCATCACTTTGGCCTTCATGGCCTCAGAATATTTCGTGCCAAAATAGAAGATGTGACCCACTTCAATGCCACGAGCAGATAGCTGAGAGCTGCTGCCTACTTTGTTCCATGCATCTTCATCATGCATCTCATCAGTTGCGGCATAGGGTGTTGTAAAATCCTGTACGATGGCAGCCATGGCGGCATCATCTCTATAATTCAGATCAGCTGAAGGCGCTGTCATTTCAAGATATGACTTGTCACAGAAAACCTGACTTTCGCCCGTATCAGCCAAAATGATAAATTCATGAGACAGATCACCACCAATGGGGCCTGTGTCAGCACGCATTGGAATTGCCTTTAAACCCATGCGCTCGAAGGTACGCAAATAACTGACAAACATTCTGTTGTAAGAAGCCCGTGCGCCAGCCTCATCGAGATCAAAAGAATAAGCATCTTTCATCAAGAATTCACGCGAACGCATTACGCCAAAGCGCGGGCGCACTTCATCGCGGAACTTCCACTGAATGTGATAAAGGTTTAGCGGCAGGGCTTTATAAGAATTGACGTAGGAGCGGAATATTTCCGTCACCATTTCCTCATTGGTTGGCCCAAAGAGCATTTCGCGCTTATGGCGATCTTCAATACGGAGCATCTCTTTTCCGTAATCCTCATAGCGTCCACTTTCACGCCATAGATCAGCAGACTGGATTGTTGGCATCAATATTTCATTGGCCCCCGCACGGTTCTGTTCTTCGCGAATAATGTTGCAGACTTTGTCCAACACGCGTTTGCCAAGAGGCAGCCAAGAATAAATGCCCGCCGACTGTTGGCGCACCATGCCAGAACGCAGCATCAAGCGGTGAGAAACGATTTCCGCTTCTTTAGGGGTTTCTTTTAGCAGTGGCAGAAAAAACTGGGATAAACGCATGATAATTCCGGGAATCAATTGAAAAACACTGTATCACCTTAAACCTGTATTCGTGGCGACATACAAGCCTTGGCCGTTTTGCAATTGAAATGTGTCAAGATACACAGTCCTCATGGCGAAATTGGCTATTTTATATCTCAAGGGCAAAACAAGGAGATATGAAAATGAAAGCTTCTTATGCAAATCTGTTCATTGAATTAGGCAAATACACTTTTGCAACGGTTATCGTGGTAACCGGATGCATTGCAAGTGCAGCTATTGCCTCTTCTCAATATAAAAACGCACCTGAATCAGGACCTCTTCAAACCAAGAGCGTTCAATTGGCTATCGAGTCGCCAAATATGAATGTTTGTCCGGCGCAGGCAAAAATGGCTGGTTGGATACATACCAACAAGCCGGGTAAAGTTAGCTATATGATTGCGAAAAAAGGAGCTGAAGTTTCCGGTCCATATTTCATTGATGCGGTAAAAAGCGTTAGTGGCGGTGGAATGGCCAGTTTCTCAAACAGCTTTCAAATTCAGCAGGCAACGGATAGCGAATATCAGATCCTTGTTGCCAATGCAGAAGGTAAAATTGTTAGCGACTGGGTGCCTTTGAAGGCAAGCTGTAAACTTCAGTTAGCCGGATAACCTAATCAAAAGTTTTCCGGATAAATGCTTGGAAACGAATGAAGCCCCATTCCCAGAACTTGTGTGGCGTAATACCAAGCCAGAAATAACACACCAGATATTACCGTGTTGATCAACAAGCTCTGGCCAATTTGTAATTTGGCCGGAGCGCTTGGCTCGGTTCCTGGAACTATTTCGCCGGCTTCGTCTTGGGTTTTCAGACCTATCGACAATACGGCAAACAAGCATACCCACCAGAACAAAACGTAATATGCGATTGCAGTTAAGGTTCCCATTATACTTGCTCCAACTCAACCAATGTTCCAACAAAATCCTTGGGGTGCAAGAACAGTACCGGCTTACCATGAGCCCCGATTTTAGGTTCACCGCTGCCCAGCACCCTCGCGCCTTTTTCGATCAGCTTGTCTCTCGCCTTCAAAATATCATCCACCTCATAACAAATGTGGTGAATGCCGCCATTTGGATTGCGCTCCAGAAAAGATGCAATGGCTGAGTCCTCGCCCAGCACTTCCAGCAATTCGATTTTGGTATTCGGCAATTCAACAAATACAACCGTCACTCCGTGTTCCGGCAAGCCTTGCGGCGGACTAACAGTTGCGCCAAGGGTATCACGATATAGAGCTGCACCTGCTTCAAGATCAGGCACTACGATAGCGACATGATTTAAACGACCAATCATGGTTTAGACCTTTGCAACAAATACAGTTACGGCTGGTTTTTTACCCCAGTTATTTCTGACAACTGCGCGAATGGACTTGAAGACCGCACCCTCGACGACAGATACGTCTTTGCGCCGTTTGGGCGGCATGCTTTCTACAGCAGCGCTTGCAGCGTCAAAAACGATATCGTCAAAGGATTCTCCATTAGCAGTCAATTCCGGCAACCCATGTAAAGAGATATCGATTTCATCGGCTAGCTTTCCATTGCGGTCAAGAACGATCGAACAGGCCACAAGCCCAGCATAAGAAAGCTTTCTGCGTTCCGTGACGCCAACATCTTCTTCGCTGCCGATTACTTTGCCATCTTTATAAATACGGCCATGGTGGATCGTATCAATAATTTCTGCAGGACCAGGGGCCAAACGCAATAGATTCCCATTGCGAACCGGTGCCACTTCAGGAACGCCAAAATCTGCAGCCAATCGGGCATGGGCGTTCAAATGCAGAGCCTCGCCATGTACCGGCACTGAAATCTGAGGTTTTACCCAATCATACATTTGTTTCAATTCACCAATGCGTGGATGGCCTGATACATGAACAAGCTCTTCCCCATCATTGATGATATCGATACCGCGATCAGCGAGCCTGTTTTGAATATCCAGAATATGTTTCAAATTGCCCGGGATCACACGCGAAGAGAAAACAACTGTATCTCCCGGCGCAAGGTGAACTCTTGGATGTTCATCGCGCGATAGCTTCGCAACAGCCGCGCGATCCTCACCCTGGCTGCCCGTACAAATAATGACAATCTTCTTGCGGTCAATCGACTCAAATTCATTCTCGTCGATAAACGGTTCAAGCCCCTGCAAATAACCCAATTCTTCGGAAACTTCGCATATGCGCTTCATAGACCGGCCCATAACCATGACACGTCTGCCAACGCTTTCAGCAGCTTTCGCGATAGAACGGATTCGCCCGACATTGGAGGAGAATGTCGTAATGGCCACCCTGCCTTTGGCGCGTTGAATAACATCAGCAATAGAAGCTGAGACCGTTGTTTCGGTTGGCGACTCGCCTTCACGCATTGCATTGGTAGAATCGCAAATCATCGCCAGCACACCCTCTTTGCCCAAACGACGGAAGGTGGCTTCATCGGTTGGCGCACCAAGCGTTGGTGCGTGATCGATCTTCCAATCGCCCGTATGAATAAGCGTGCCAAGCGGCGACTTAATCGCCAAGGAAACAGGCTCTGGAATTGAATGGGTTACATGCACCGCTTCGATTTCAAACGGTCCTATATTGAATTTCTGGCCAGCTTTATACACCTTGACAGGGATGTTCTCGCCAATTGGGTCCGATTGAAGTTTGGCTTCCAACATGCCAGCGGTAAATGGCGTACACCAAACCGGTTTGCGAATGAGCGGCCATAGTGCGATCAGCGCACCATAATGGTCCTCATGGGCGTGGGTGATAACAATTGCTTTCAGCGCATCGCCCAGCTCTTGAACAAAGCTGATGTCTGGCAAAACCAGATCAACCCCGGGTAAAGATGGCCCTGGAAATGTGACGCCGCAGTCAACCATGATCCATTCACGCTTGTTTTTCGGCCCGAAACCATAAAGCGCCAAATTCATTCCGATTTCGCCAACGCCGCCTAGCGGTACGAAAAGTAATTCTGCTGATTTATCCATAATTCCCTTATGCCGTTTCCAGCTTGTTCATGCAAAGAATATATCCGCGACAGATATACGCTCTATCTTTCCATTTGAGCCTTCTAAAAGCAGTAGGCCTTGTTCATCAATTCCGGTAAATTTTCCAATGCGTGTTGGTTCTTGCGTTTTTGAGGGCATTCTTACCTCAATCGTTTTGCCAAGATTGGATGCAGCTTGTAAAAAATCTGTCCTGATAGAAGCGAACCCATTTCCCTGGTTCCACTGGATCAACCGATTTGCCATCGCGTCACTCAAGATTTGAATAAAATCTGCTGGCTTGGTGTTTAATCCCTCGTTTATTAAACTAGTCGCAGGATGAAGTGTTTCAACAGGGAAATGTTCAATATTCACACCAATCCCGATAACCACATAGCGCTGGTTTCTAATAAGATGACTTTCAAGCAGAATGCCCGACGTCTTCTTTCCATTTAACAATACGTCATTTGGCCATTTTAAGTCGACTTTTGTAAGTCCCGCATTTGGCAGACAAAGAATGGCATCTCTAATTGCCAGACTGGCAACGAAGGTAAGTGTATGTAGCTTTTCAAGATGACCTGCCTCGCACAATAAAAGCGACGCATATAGGTTTCCTGATTCTGACACCCAGTGCCGGCCTCTGCTTCCGCGTCCTTGTAGCTGTCTAGTACCAGTAATCCACAATTGCCCGGGATCTCCCTTTTCAGCTTCTTCTACACAAAGAGAATTGGTGGAACCTACGTCCTCAAAAGCCAAATGACGAAAGCCGTGCGAAAGCGCCATAGGCAACAATTAAAAGAAGCTGGCGGCGGCGGCGCTAGTACGATCGAAAACTGGACCAGCAAAGATATAAAACAGGCTAATGAAAAGGACGCTGACACCCAGCACCAGTTTCAGCTCTGTTGCCATAGGTACGTATTTTTCAGTATTAGCGGTTTCATCAAACCAGATCATTTTTATGATGCGGATATAGTAATATGCGCCAACCACACTCGATAGAACGCCGATTACTGCCAATGCAAACAAGTTTGCTTCAATGGCTGCGACAAATACGAAATACTTCGCAAAGAAGCCTGCCAGAGGGGGAATGCCTGCGAGCGAGAACATGAGCAAGGTCATCAAAACTGCCAGCATAGGATGACGGGTTGCAAGACCTTTCAAATCATCGATATCTTCGACCATTCCATCCTTTTTGCGCATCCCGATGATGAGCGCAAACGTACCAAGGGTCATCACCATATAAATGGTCATATACATGATGACACCGTTGATGCCAGCTTGTGTACCTGCAGCCAAACCAACCAAAGCGTAGCCCATATGCCCAATGGATGAATACGCCATCAGGCGTTTGATATTAGTCTGACCAATCGCAGCAAAAGCGCCAAGCATCATAGATGCAATGGAAATGAACACGATGATCTGTTGCCAATCATGGGTTACTGGCTCGAAAGCGCCCATGGTGACGCGAACCATCAATGCCATTGCCGCCACTTTAGGAGCTGCAGCAAAGAATGCTGTGATCGGCGTTGGAGCGCCTTCATACACATCTGGGGTCCACATATGGAATGGAACCGCTGAAATCTTGAATGCGATACCCGCAAGAATAAAAGCAAGGCCGAAAATCAAACCTACCGAACGATCAGACCCTGACAAAGCTTCGGCAATGCCCACAAAAGTCGTGTGGCCCGTGTAGCCGTAAACCAGTGTAATTCCGTATAGCAACATACCGGAAGAAAGCGCGCCAAGCACAAAGTATTTTAGACCAGCTTCTGAAGCTTTGGTAGAATCGCGATTGATCGCGGCACAAACATACAGTGCTAATGATTGAAGCTCGAGACCAAGATAAAGCGTCAACATACTGGCTGACGAAATCATCAACATCATACCAGTAGTCGAAAGCAGAACGAGAATAGGATATTCGAATTTCTCAAACTGCTCGCGGCGCATATAGTTGATGGACATTGCAATGGTCAAAGCAGAACCAATAAGCGCCAATATCTTCATAAAGCGCGCAAACGGATCCATGATAAATGCGCTTTGCAGAGCATAGCCATTGTCTTCGATCTGATAGACAGAAATGCCAGCAATAACGAGCAAAGCAAGCGATAGACCGGTGACCAAAGTTGTTGCGTTTCGGCCTGAAAACACGCCAACCATTAGTAAAGCCATGGAGCCTAGGGCCAGCCAGATTTCTGGGGCAGCCATCGCTAGATTTGGTAGATCGATTGCGCTCAACATGTGCGTCTTTGCTCCGAATTCTATTTACAACAAAAGCAGATTAATGGGCTGCAGCTGTCGATCCTTGTCCAGCAGCTTCTAGCGCTGCCTGATAATTATTGATCAAAGCCTGAACCGATGCCTCTGTGACATCGAATATAGGTGATGGATATACGCCGAAAAAGAT
>Ga0208544_10000118_pt1 | contig 63236 bp, 48 predicted proteins | sample DEB08_DNA_9_FD_184526 | JGI IMG/M metagenome (GOLD analysis project Ga0208544, IMG submission 184526) | Aqueous microbial communities from the Delaware River and Bay under freshwater to marine salinity gradient to study organic matter... | ecosystem: Environmental > Aquatic > Marine > Coastal ...
ACCCCCGTGGCTTTGCCAAAAAGTTCAGCCATCGCGGCCTTGGTGGAAATCCCCCGGCCAATAGCCGTACCGTGCTGGCGATAAGCGGTAACAATACCATCACCCGGGATCAGGGCGGACTCAATACCCGCTGCGACTGCTTCCTGGCCAATATATACGTGGCAAAAACCACGAACCTTCTGCTGGCCATAGGCCATCAGGGCTTTTTGTTCAAATTTCCGGATGCGCAACATAAGGGTATACCATTCCAGGTACTGCTCCTTGCTATAGGTAGTTGCCGTTTTTTTGCTCTCCCTTTTCTTGGTCGGTGTTGCTGTTGCCATAAAGCGAGTTTTCGCTAATTGATTATAAAATAGATATACTCTTTGATTCAGTTGGTGTCCCTTCTATAAAAGGACTTAATTTTTAACAAACCTGCTCGCGCTTGGTTTGCCAGCGGGCACTATTATCCTGCTTTGGCTGCAAAGAAAGGGAATTTTCTGCTTTTAGCGGTAATGATTTCCTGAAATAGCATTTAATCAAAAGGTGCCTTGCGCAAGCGGGTTATAAAATAGTCATTTTAATGCTTTTTATGCCGTAAAATAGTACTATCTTTGCCCCCGTTTGGCTATGGAGCCAATTTATCAATTGTTTTTTACCTCGCTATAACTGATTCTTGTAATCACTAATGGCATAATTTAACCACATGGCAGTTTATCTTTCCAAAGAAAAGAAAGCGGAAATTTTCATCGAATACGGAGGCTCACAAGCCAACACCGGTTCCACTGAAGGCCAGATCGCTTTGTACACTTACCGTATCAAGGAGCTGAGCCAGCACTTGAAGGAACACCACAAGGATCACGCTTGTCGCAAAGCGTTATTGACAATGGTTGGACGTCGTAAGCAATTACTGACTTACCTGGCTAAAAAAGACCTCGAGGGCTATCGTGCTTTGATCGAGAAGTTAGGTATCCGTAAATAATAGTATACTCTGCAAAGCGCTGTTCTACCAGGAACAGCGCTTCGTTTTTTTAATTGCGACTACCATTTTGCTATCATGACGCGCTTGGAGATAGAACTTTAAGGAGCGCGGTCGATTCCCGATGTAGTTGCGCTCAAAATTTTATTATGGGACAAAGAAATCCTATCACAACCTCTTTCAACCTGCCTGACGGACGTGAGGTAGTTATTGAAACAGGCAAGCTTGCAGCCCAGGCCGATGGCTCGGTGGTTGTACGCATGGGTAAAACCATGTTATTTTGCTCCGTCGTCTCAGCGACGACGGTTCGGGAAGGACAAAACTTCTTCCCCCTCTCCGTCGATTACCAGGAGAAATTCGCGGCTGCCGGTCGTATCCCCGGCAACTTCTTCCGCCGGGAAACCAGATTATCTGATTACGAAATTTTGACTTCCCGCCTCGTCGACCGGGCTATCCGCCCCTTGTTCCCCGATGGGTACATGTACGACACCCAGGTGATTATCAACCTGATTTCTGGCGACGTGGATGTTCCACCTGATGCACTGACCGCATTGGCTGCCAGTGCAGCCCTGAGTGTTTCCGACATTCCTTTTGCGGGGCCCTTGTCAGAAGTACGAGTTGCACGTGTAAATGGTGAATTTCTAGTAAATCCCAACTTCAGTGACCTGGCTAACGCCGATCTGGATATCATCGTGGCAGCCACCATGGACAATGTCATGATGGTGGAAGGTGAAGCAAAAGAATGCATGGAGGCCGATCTGCTGGAAGCGATCAAGGTTGGACATGCGGCCATCAAAGTACAAGTTCAGGCTCAGTTGGAACTGGCCAAACTGGTTGGTGACAAAGCCCTGATCAAGCGCGAAATCGAAACCATCAAGGTCAACGAAGAGCTCAAAGCATTGGTTAAGTCGATGGCCCGCGATGAAATTTACAAAATTGCGCGGGGTGGACTCGACAAGAAGGTACGCAAAGATGGCTTCTCTGCCATCAAGGATGCCATGAAAGAAAAGCTCCTGGCCGAGAAAGGTGAAGAGTGGATGACCGAAAACGGGAGTACCCTTAGTGAGTATTTTGGCAAATTACAGAAAGAAACCATCCGCGAAATGGTACTGGCCGAAAGCATTCGCCTCGATGGCCGTAAACTGGATGAGATCCGACCTATTTGGTGTGAGGTTGATTATCTGCCTTCTAACCATGGTTCTGCGATTTTCACCCGGGGAGAAACCCAGAGTTTGACATCGCTCACTCTCGGTACAAAGTCGGACAAAGCAATGGTGGACAAAGCTTTGGGACTAACTTTCGAAGACTTTATCCTTCACTATAACTTTCCGGCTTATTCCGTCGGAGAAACGAAGCCTATGCGCGGTCCAGGCCGGCGGGAAGTCGGACACGCCAACTTGGCTGGTCGTTCCCTGCGGCAGGTGCTCCCGGAAGGATTGCCCTACACGGTGCGAATTGTCAGCGATATCATGGAATCCAATGGTTCGTCTTCTATGGCAACCGTTTGTGCGGGTAGCCTGGCCCTGATGGACGGCGGCATTAAAATTACCGCTCCCGTTTCTGGTATTGCGATGGGTATGATTGCCGACGGCAAACGCGTGGCCATTCTTTCCGATATTCTCGGTGATGAAGATGCCCTGGGTGATATGGACTTCAAGGTAACGGGTACCCACAAGGGAATTACCGGTTGCCAGATGGACATTAAAATTGATGGTCTGCCTTACGAAGAACTGGAAAAAGCCCTCAGCCAGGCACGCGCCGGTCGGATTCATATCCTCAACGAAATGGCCAAGGAATTGGCTGAACCTCGTGAAGACCTCAAGCCGCACGCACCCCGCATTGTCCAGGTAAGAATTGAAAAATCCTTCATTGGCGCCGTTATCGGACCAGGCGGAAAAGTGGTACAGGAACTGCAGGCCGAGACCGGAACGGTTATCAACATTGAAGAAGTTGAGGATTACGGTGTGGTCAGTATCGCCAGTAACAACAAGGAAAATATCGACCGGGCGGTGGCTGCGATCAACCGTATCGCCTTTACGCCTAAAATAGGTGAGGTTTACGATGCTATCGTTAAGACCATTATGCCCTACGGCGTTTTTGTCGACTTTGGCGGACGTAGTGGTCTGCTTCACGTTTCCGAAATGAGCTATTCACGTATCGACAACGTGGAAGAGCATTACAGCGAAGGTGATGAAGTTAAGGTTAAACTGATTGATGTAGATAACCGTACAGGTAAACTACGGCTCTCCGTTAAAGCTTTGCAACCTCGACCCGATGGTATGCCTGCCGACAATGGAGATGATCGCCGGGATGGTGGAGATCGTCGGGATGGTGGAGATCGCCGGGATGGTGGAGATCGTCGGGATGGTGGAGATCGTCGGGATGACCGCCGGGATGGTGGAGACCGTCGTGATGACCGCCGTGGTGGTGGAGACCGTCGTGATGACCGCCGTGGTGGTGGTGGAGATCGCCGCGACGACCGTCGCCGTTAAACGGTACCAACGTTATAATACATTAACCAGAAAACCCGGATTGCTCGTCAATCTGGGTTTTTTTTATTTGAAAAATTATTCTTACAAAGGAACAAAATGGCGTAATAATTTGTACTTTCAAGAAAATAAAGTTAACTAATTCAACCTAGTGAAGCAACATTACAGGGTTATCAAGCGTATTTCTAGTAAGAAAGTAGTGCGTTCTTCTGTTTTACTTCTTTAAACCCCCTTTAGAGGTAAAAAGCTTTAAAACCAACGCTTTCCGCATTTATCTACCATAAGGTACCAAATGACTTGTCCATGCGTCAGTTAAAAATCACCAACAAAATTACTTCCAGGGAAAGTCTGGCTCTGGATAAATACCTGACTGATATTGGGAAAATCTCCCTGCTGACGGCCGATGATGAAGCCGAGTTGGCCCGTCGGATACGTGAAGGAGATCAGGATGCACTGGATAAATTGACCCGGGCAAATTTGCGATTCGTCGTTTCCGTGGCCAAGCAGTACCAGAACCAGGGGTTATCATTACCTGATTTGATCAATGAGGGAAATGTGGGCCTGATGAAAGCTGCTCGTCGTTTTGATGAGACCAAAGGATTTAAATTCATTTCTTATGCCGTTTGGTGGATTCGCCAATCTATTCTCCAGGCTATAGTTGAGTACTCCCGTATTGTGCGCTTGCCACTCAACAAGGTTGGGTCTTACCATAAATTCAATAATGTAGTTACTTCTTTTGTGCAAAAGTTCGAACGGGAACCCTCCAATGATGAGTTGGCCGATTTGCTGGATATCACCCCCAAGGAAGTAGCGAATATCTTGAAAGGAAATACCCGGCACATATCCGTAGATGCACCCGTATCTTCGGAGGAAGGCAGTGCGACCATGCTGGATTTTATCACTTCTGGTGATGAGAGCCTTCCCGATAACCAATTGATGGAGGATTCGCTGAAAGAAGAGGTACAACAAGGGCTTTCTATTCTCGCGCCACGCGAGGTAGAGGTCTTGTCAGCCTACTATGGTTTGAACGGCTACAAAGCGCTTACCCTGGAAGAGATCGGAGAGATGTATGGTCTGACCCGGGAACGGGTACGACAAATAAAGGAGCGAGCTATTCGGCGCTTGCGTAAATCCTACAACCGCAACTCCCTGAGATCATTCCTGTAACTTATAGGTCGACTACTGTGGCAAAGATAAAAAGCCGCTTGATTCGTTCAGGTGGCTTTTTATCTTTGCACTTTATTTACTAAAAAATTATTCCATGAATCGATTGTTAAAGCAGTTGCCTGTTTTTTTTGTGATTGCGGCCATTTTAACGGGTTGCGGGAAGGATGCTGCTCCGGCGGGGCCCACCAAGGATCAATTGCGGCAGGCATTGGAAAGTTTCATTAAAGCCGATCTCGATACGCTGAATTCCCTCGTTTTTCAGGAATTGACCGTTGTTGATACGATGTACAGCAAGGAATTCTTAGAACGAGAAAGCGTTATTTACGAAAGAGGCTTAGTGGATAAAGACCGCCGTATGCGCATGGCTATTCAAAGTTCGAATGAAAATGGAGCAGTACTGGACGATAACCCTGATGACGCTACCGCAACAGCAAACTATAGGAGTGCCCAACGAACCATTGAGAATATCCAGGACAGCCAGCGGCTGTTTGATAGTTTGACGACGGTTCTGAAGACCCTGGACGATAACCTGACCGTTTATTATTATGAAATTATTGCGCGTTACGAAGTAAAGGGTACCGATGGACAGCCAGAGGAAGTGCTGTTTGTTGGCAGGCTCGATCCCAATCTCCAGGTTATTCAAGCCGGGAGAACAGGCGGAAAAGGCAAGCAAAAGCGTTTTCAAAAATAGGGAATGGCATTTTTTTTTCAAATAAAAAAGAGCCACCGCTTCCAGGCGATGGCTCTTTTTTTATTTGAAAAAAATGCTTTAGCGCTTGTTGGGGATTAACCCTTTGACCCGCAAAGTGAGCAAAAGTAAATCCCCGACAAGTGTTTAATTTTTAGTCACCCGATAAGTGTATATCGCGCTGTTGAGATCGAGTTCCACCGTGTAGTTGCCCGCATCGGTTACGGCAATGTTGTCGCCATCGTATTCCATTTTGCCGTCTGCTCCCGTGTCGCCGAGGTTGATACCCCAATCGTCGTTGGCCCGGAACTTCATAGCGGCACCCCCTACCAAATCTACCGTCAAACGCCAAAGGCGCGTATCCGGATCGTACGTCATATTGGTGTCGTTGTCCCAGCCACCTGGGGTAGCGTCACCAATTAGCCCCCATTCAGTTTTAAGGGCAGTGTAAGTGAGGGCATCCAGGCTGACGTTGAGCTTATACACCCCTGATCCTTCAGCAGCGGTAATATTATCGCCATTTTGCTCCAAGGTGCCATCTGCCCCCGTATCTCCGTAGTTGACATCCCAGGTTGGGCCATCGGTAAATTTGTACTCCGCGGCATCGTCAATGAAGAGGTAGCCTTCGTAGGCCGCATTGCTGTTGGCCGAAAAGATGACCGTCGTTTCGTTGGCCGGATCCCAGTTCTGGTAGCTACCGGGTACTCCAAGCTTAGGGTATTCAATTTCCACTGCGAGCGGAGAAACCCGCACGGTGATGGGACTGGAAATCAGCTGAGCCAACTTGTCGGAAGCATCAGCCACAATGCGAATTTCCATATCGGTAAATTCGCCGCCTGGCAGGCCTTTGGCAACCATCAGGGTATTCACCTTCTGGTTGGTCACCGCCAGCTTTAGACCATTGGTAACGGGCCCCAATGATACCGGTTCGGCAAATCCATTACCTGCAACATCCATCTGTGCCTGGTAATCTACGCCCGCCGTGAAACCAAAGTCAGCTGGCGACCAACTGATTTCTGCAAACTGGTCGGTTAGATTTTCCAGGGTAATAGCCACGGAATAGCCATTAGCCGGCGCAGCTATTACAGGTGCATCGCCCAGATTGGCGACTACAAGTGTGCGGTCGTCTTCACAACTGTAGGCAAGCAAACAAACCGCTAGTGTCAGAAAAATATATTTTTTTAACATTATTTTATTTTTTGCTGCTCCAAGTCATTTTTCGCAATGAATACCTGACTTGGAGCACATCGTTTTTCAATGAATTTAGTTGTATCCTGTATTCTGGCGCAACTTAGGGTTGACGCCCAGGTCAGAGGAAGGGATGGGGAAAAGATTGCGGAAACGGCCAACTTGGGTTCCTGTCAGGCTATTGCCCTTGAGGGGCCAAACGTAGCTGCCGTCCGTAAACTGACCAAAGCGGATGAGGTCGGTTCGGCGATGACACTCCCATTGCAATTCCCGGGCACGTTCGTCGAGCAGGTAGTCCAGGGTAAGGTCACTGGCAGAAATGTTGCCGGCTCCGGCCCGGTTGCGAACCAGGTTGGCGTATTCCAACGCCAGGCCAGGGTTGCCGTTTCCACCGCGGAGCGTAGCTTCCGCATACATCAGGTAGGCATCAGCCAGGCGGAACATGGGGAAGTCCGTGTCGGGGAAAGTCAAATCCTTGCCGTTGTTGCCGTTACGGTCAACGTTGCGGTACTTGGCAATGGCGTAACCCTGGTTGAACTGAGAGACATCGGTAATCTCCAGCGATTGGTTTTGGGTGAAGAACAGCTTGCGGTTGTCTACGGAATTAGACACAACGGAATAGGTGTAGTCTTCGTTACCCAGGTACAGCTTGATGGTATAGTTGCCACCGCCGGGGATGGCAATATTGTCGCCACCCAGCTCCAGGGAAGCATTGGCGCCACTGTCACCGAAGTTTACGTCCCAGCCGTCATTCTCGCGGAATTTAGCTTCACCAGCAATGAGATCCAGGGAGACTTCCCAGGCACCAGTAGTGGTGTTGAAGGTCATGTTGGTATCGTTGTCCCAGCCACCGGGGGTAGCTGAACCGATCAATCCCCAGTTGGAGGGTTGAAGCGTATAGGTCAGGTTAGGCAAATTCACGTCCAAGCGGTAAAAACCGGCCGCCGGTGCAGTCAGGTTATCACCCCCAGGCTCCAAGGTGCCATCCGCACCGTTATCTCCCCAGTTGTTGTCCCAGCCACCAGCAGCAATTTTGAAATCCAGGTTGTCAGCAGGAAAGTAGAGGAAACCCGTGTAAATGCCGTCATCATTGGCCGAAGCAATAGCGGTCGCATTATTGGTGGGATCCCAACCCTGGTAAGAACCAGGAATGTTGAGGCGCGGGAAATTGCGCGTACCCAACACCGCATTGACGACGGGGCCACCCACTTCGGGGAATTTGCCCACAAAAGCACTCGTCGTACGCAGGCCACCCCAGCCGCCGTCCATGCCGAATTCGGCAGCATTCATATCGCCGCCAATCGCAGCGTGCATTACGAAGGTCATCCCACCCCAGGTACGGGTGTTGTTGCCGTCGAACAATACCGGAAAAATGATTTCGCTGGAATTGTCGTTATCTGCCAGGAAAAGGTGCTTGTAATCCCCTTCCAGTTGGTAACCGGCGTTGATTACCTTGGCGCAGAAAGCAACTGCTTCGCTGGCGTAATTTTGCCCGGTATACACTTCGCCATTCAGGTACAACTTGGCGGCCAGCATCCAGAGTGCAGCCTGGTCGGCACGGCCGTATTCGTTGGACCGGGGAGCCAGCATGAGGGGTTCCAGGTCCTTGATCTCGTTTTCGAGCCAGGCAAACAGGTCCGCGCGGGCAATTTGCTCGGGCAGGTAGGAACCCACTCCATCTGCTTCCACCACAAAAGGCACATTGCCGAACATATCCAGCGCGTGCCAGTAGCTAAGGGCGCGTAAGAAGCGAGCTTCGGTGCGGTAATTGGCTACTTCGGCTTTGATGCTGCCCTGGCCGCGACTGTCCAACTTCGCGTCCGTCGACTCCCGGAGAAACTCATTACACAACGCAATTTGGAAATACAGTCGATCGTACATGGCGCGGATGAACTCGTTGTTGGCATCCCAGTCCATTTGCTCGTAATCGTGAATATTGCCGTCGTTCCAGGCAATGACAGCCTCGTCGGTGGTCAATTCCTGCGCTTTCCAGTACTGGCGCAGGTAAGTGGAGAACCCTTCGTCAATCCCGTTGATATCGGGTTGTCCGTCAGGGCCAGACTGACCACTCACGGCAAAGCCAGCGTAAAGCTTGGCCAGAACCTGGCGGTAAGCCGCCGGATTTTCGTAGACGACATTGGCCGTCGTATCATCCGGATCGATGGGTTGCACGTCCAAATCCTTGAAACAGGAGGTGGTGATAAACACCAGGCTTACCAGTAATAGTGCTAGGTGAGGAAAATTAATGCGTTTCATTTTTTATTTTTTAAAGTTTACTAGAAATTCAAATTCACACCAAACAGAACGGTCCGTGAACGAGGATAAATATCGTTGTCGATACCACCAAATACCTCGGGGTCAATACCGGTGTAATTGGTAACCAGAACAGGGTTCTGGATCGTGGCGTACAACCGCAGATTGCCACCCCGCGTAGCACCAAAGACATCCTGAATGCGGTAGCCCGCCGTGATGTGATCAATGCGCAGAAAGGAAGCATCTTCGAGGAAGAAATCACTGAAGTACTGAGGAACGGCGAATCCTACGGCATTGATATTGCTGTGCACATTGGACAAGAACCCGGTAGAGTTGTAAATCGAGTTGTAGTTCGTGGAATTGACGTAGCGGTTGTTGTACATGTAATTGCCCACGTTGGCCCGACCGGCAAAAGAGAAGTCGAAAGCGCCGTAGTTGAAATTAGACGTAAAGCCCAGGAAGTATTCCGGCGCTGGATTTTCGAAGCGGTACCGATCGCCAGGGGTAACCTGGCCATCACCATTGCGATCTACGTACAGGCCTTCAATCGGGTTGCCATTCTCGTTGTATACCTGTTGGTAGACGTAAAAGGAACTGGCCGGGAATCCAACCGAGTGGATCTGGATGTTGTTGCCAACTCCACCGGAAATACCACCGGTTTCAAATCCCTGGAAATTGGGGTCGTCGCCGAGGGTGAGGCTGGTGATCTCATTCTGGTTGCGCGTCAGGTTAACCCCCAGGCTCCATTCTGCTTTAGCATTGCGGATGGGCACGATATTCAGGGAAACCTCAAATCCTTTGTTTTCCAGGGATCCGATGTTTGCTGGAATATTGTTGGTCAGGTTGGTACCAGCGGCCGGACGAGTAGTCGTCAGCAGGTCTTCCGTGTCGCGTTGGTACACTTCAAAAGAACCTGATAAACGATCATCGAAGAGCCCAAAGTCAACACCTACATTGTAAGTGGTTGTTTCTTCCCACTTCAAATCGGAGTTGTAACCACCAGGGCGGTTGGTAGGTACAAATTCATCGCCAAACTGGTAATTGGCATTCGACAAACTGATGGTATAGGTAGGGATATAGGGATAGAAATTGTCACCCATGTCCTGTTGTCCGGTAATACCCCAGCCTGCGCGAAGCTTCAGGCTATTGATAATGCCGGTAGGATTTTTGTTGTCGATAAATTTGTAACCCACGGCAGCAGCGGGAAAAATACCGTAGCGGTTCTTTTCCGAAAAGCGGCTGGTACCGTCGCGGCGAACCGTTCCGGTCAACAGCAGGCGGTCGCCGAGGGACAGGTTTAAACGGCTGAAAACTGAAACCAGGAAGTATTCCCGTGCGGTCAGAATTTGCACCACGTTCTCGGGCGTACCCTGCAGGTCACTGCGGTTGTCTTCTTTCTCGAACTTGAAGTGCTGGTAGCCATAACCCGCCATCAGGTCAATCTTGTTGTTGCCCAATTCCTTAACGTAGTTCAGGTAAAAGTCGAACAGCTGATTGGTAATGGTTTCGTTGTAGCTGTTGTCGGTTCCACCACCGGTGGCCGCATCGAAAACTGCGCTGAAGTTAGCCGGTTCGTAGATTGTCCCGTCACCTTTGGCCTGGTCTATACCTACATTGATATTTGCGCGCAAATCGGGGAGGAACGGTATCCGGTAATCCACTTGTACGTTGCCAATAAATCGGTTGACGGTAGATTGGTCGTCTTTGAGTTCCAACTGTGCCAGAGGGTTAGCCGGGGCCAGTCGGTTGGGGGTACCATCGTTGTTCACGAAGGTGAAATAACCGCCGTAAGGGCTTTCTTGGTCGAAGATGGGTTGGGTAGGGTCAAAACTGACGGCCGATCCCAGTGCGCCGCGGTTGGCAAACAGGTTTTGGTTGTTCATCCCCTTGACGTTGGCCGTTACCTGGAGGGTATTGTCCAGGAAGCCAGGCGTCAGGCTCACGCCGTAAGTCAGACGCTGGAAATTGTCTGTTTTGAGCAGACCATCCTTGTTGGTGTAGCCCAACGAAACCCGGTAGGGGAGTTCACCAAGGGCGCCGCTGGCGCTCATGTTGTGGTCGTGGGTAATTCCGGTTTGGAAGATTTGGTCTTGCCAATTGGTGTTTTCGTTGCCGAGCAGGTTGACATTGGCGGGGTAACGCTCGTTGACCAAAGTGCGGAACTGGTCGGCTGACATGACATCAACCGTCTCCTGGATGCTACTGGCCGCAAAGCTGCCATTGTAGCTCAGGCGGACCGCTTTGCCGAGTGCACCTTTCTTGGTGGTAATAATAATTACACCATTAGAAGCACGGGAACCATAGATAGCCGTAGCAGAAGCATCTTTTAATACCGTCACATTTTCTACGTCGTTCGGGTTGACCAGGTTCAGGATGTTGCGATCACCAGCAACACCGCGCGATTCGATGGGCACGCCATCAATAACAATCAGCGGGTCATTGGATGCATTGAGGGAAGAACCACCGCGAATCCGGATGCTGGCACCGCCGCCCGGATCGCTGTTTGGTGTGATAGAAACCCCGGCCACCTTACCGGCGATCAACTCCTGGGTGGAAGTGATGGCACCCCGGTTGAAGCTTTCGCTGCTAATGGTTTCGACAGATCCGGTGGCGTCTTCCCGTTTGATGGTACCGTAGCCAATGACGACTACTTCATCAAGGATTTGTCCGCCCGCCATTTTAACATTAATGACATTGCTTGCGCCCACCTTGATGTCCTGGGAAGTGTACCCCGTGTAGCTGAACGACAACATATCGAAGCCAGCGGGGAGTTTAAGTTCGAAATTGCCATCAAAGTCCGAAATGGTACCGGTGGCAGTTCCGACTACGAGGATGTTGGCCCCAATCAGGGTTTCACCCGTTTCTGCGTCTGTTACCTGGCCCGTAATGGTTCGTTGACTTAAAGCTAAGCCAGGAACCAAAACTATCGCTGCCAATAACAGGATGGAATTGAGTATTTTTTTCATACCAATAAAGAGTGTTTAAGAATTATTCTGCGTTTTCAAAATAGATAGAACCCAAAGGCAAATCACGGACTTGCTTTTGGAAGTGGTGTAAAACGGCTTAACTAGATAGGAAGATGAAAATTTCATCCACTGCAAAGATTGTTATTTTTTAAAATTTAGGCTTGTATTTTCAGTATATTTTTGATTCTTTTCCTACAAAAGCTGCAATTTCAACGGCTATAACTGCTTTTGGCCAAATTTTACGCTAAAGCAGCATGCTCTTGGCATTCTTTTATCGTGGACGGATTGTTGGTGTCTGCGGCAATTGCTTTATTGGAACGCTTGCGCTTCCGGGGCGGAACGCCAACCGTTGAGGAAATCGGAAACGGCCATTCTGCGTTTGCCTGGGACTTGTAATTCCTGAACTTCGATGAATCCATCGGGAGTGGCAATGTTAAAAAATGTCTTGCCATCAGAGACAATAGTGCCTGGTTGCAAATTGTGCTTTTCCTGAAGTGGCTTGCTGCGCAGGATTTTCCATTTTTCACCGTCGAGGGTAGTCCAGGCGGCTGGAAAAGGACTTAGCCCGCGAATGAGGTTGTGGACCTGTTCGGTTGACTGGTGGAAGTTTATCCGGGTATTTTCAGGCGTAAGTTTCGGCGCGGGGGTAGCCAATTCGTTGTCCTGGCGTTGCGTAACCACCTCACCCGCTACGATGGCACGAACTGTTTTTAGAACGGTCTGCGCACCAAGAATCATCATTTTGTCATGGACATTCCCCGCGGTATCGGTAGGGAAAATGGGCATTTTCTCCTGAAAGATCAAATCTCCCGTGTCAATCTCCTCCTGGATAAAAAAGGTAGTCACCCCCGTTTCCTCGTCGCCGTTGATGACCGCCCAGTTGATCGGAGCTGCACCCCGGTAGCGGGGTAGGAGCGACCCGTGGAGATTGAAAGTACCCAGAGCAGGCATCGCCCAAACGACCTTGGGCAGCATGCGGAAGGCCACGACAATTTGTAAATCAGCCCGAAAATTTTGCAGTTCTTCCAGAAAAGCCGGTGCTTTGAGGTTGCTGGGTTGCAAGACGGGGATTTGATGGGCTACGGCATATTGCTTTACGGCCGATTCGAGCAACTTTTTGCCACCCCGGCCACCCCATTTATCCGTAGCGGTGACAACGGCCACCACGTCGTAGCCATTTTCTACTAAAATGGCGAGAGCTGGAACGGCAAATTCCGGTGTTCCCATGAAGATAATCCGAGGCTGCATAATTTGGTTTTTTGTATTCAATCGCTAAGATGCAAATTAAATCATTAATTTTAGGCCACACAACTAATGACCTGCGCATGGCTTCTTCCGATTTTTTTTGGCAAACGACTGATGGGATTAAGATTTACGGCACCGAATGGCCGGTAGAAAATCCCCAGGCAGTGGTAGCAATCATTCACGGCCTGGGCGAGCACGTACAGCGATACGCCCACGTAGCCAGTTTTTTTAACCAACATCATATCGCGGTATTGGGTTATGACCGTCGCGGACACGGCCAAAGCGGTGGCAAAAGAGGGCATACCCGTTCTTACAACGCCTTTTTGGACGAAATTGCGTACCTAACCGTCGAAGCGGAAGAACGCTATCCCGGTATCCCGCTTTTCCTTTACGGTCACAGCATGGGAGGCAACCTGTTGTTGAGTTACATCCTGCACCGGCATCCTACCATACAGGGAGCCATCGTTAGTGCCCCCCATATCCGGCTGTCCTTTCAGCCCTCATCCGTCATGGTGGGAATGGGCAAATTAATGCGTGGTATTTTTCCGGGTTTTTCTCAGCCCAACGGACTCGACGTTGAGCAGCTTTCGCGGGATAAGACTGTCGTAGAAAAATACCAGGCTGATCCCCTGGTGCACAACGCCATTACGGCTATTACCGGGATGAGTATGCTGGAGTCCGCTGCTGCCCTGGATAAATACCAGGGCTCCTTTCCCGTCCCTTTGTTGTTGCTACACGGTGGCGCCGATGGCATTACTTCTCCGGGGGGCACCAGCGATTTTGCCAGTCGCGTTACGGGTGATGTGACTTTGAAAGTCTGGGATGGCCTGTTCCACGAGATGCACAATGAGCCCGAACAGCAGGAAGTTTTAAAGGGTATATTGGATTGGATAACAAAACGGATTTAAGCAAATTGATATTAATTATCTTAGCAACTCCACCAAAATAAACCATATGCCACGCAAAGTAATCTCCCGGGGAGAAATTATTATTCTCGTTATTCTTGGTTTTGCCCTGCTTACCTTTGGTTTACAAAAGTGTGGTGTGAAAGTGCTCAATACTTCGGAGGATTCGGAGATGATCGATCGTCCCCACGCAGACTAAAACTTCACTATTTTTTGCCAGTGGCTTTGTCCACCCTGCTCCATGCCTAAAAAGTAGACACCTGCGGGTAGATCAGGCCAGGTGAATACCTGGCGAGGTTGAATAATACGCCCCGTCAATAGCTGCTGTCCGTAGCTGTTGTAGAGCACATAACGGTTTCCTTGCCCATGCTCAATCGTCAAAGTCTGCCAGAACGGATTGGGATATACCCGCCAGCTTTTTGTTGGATTAGTCGTATTGCTATTGGTAAAAACGCCAATGGTTTGCCCCACCGCTACGCCACAATATTCGTTACTGGCATTGAGCGTGACTTCATAAACGCCCGGATTGTCATAAGTATGCACCGGGCTTTCCAAAGAACTGCTATTGCCGTCGCCAAAATTCCAGAGAAAGCTGGTTGCATTGGTGGATGTATTCGACAAGCTGATGGTTAAGGCGTCGGTCGTTACGGCGAAGTTGGGGATGGGGGGTGGAAACACGCTCACCTGGGTATTGATGGCACTATTTGCTCCACCGTTGCCTACACGGAGGGTGGCGGTGTAGGTGCCGATGTCGGGGTAAGTAACCAGTGGTGTTGCTTCGGTGCTGCTGGCCGGACTACCGCCAGGAAAACTCCAGGTTCTTAGGGTGACATTGCCGACAGATTCGTCCTGGAAGCGGATGACCAAAGGCGCACACCCCGCCAGGCTACTGGCTCCGATGCCGGCTTGCAGTGGTTCGGTGATGGTAACCAGGAGTGTAAGAACCTGTTCGCCACAACCATCGTTAAAAGAGAAGCTGACGGGATAGCTGCCAGCCCCCGGGAAGGTAAAAATCGGATTGGGTATGGTGCTGGTCTGGGCATTGCCAAAATGCCACAAAACGTCGGCAGGACTGCTGAGGTTGGCACTAAAAGTGGCGGTGTTGCCATTCAGGATAAATGCGGGGTTAGCGGTGGCAGCCAGCAAAAGGTCAACTTGTACCGAAGTTGAAACAAGTTCAGTTGAGCACCCGCTGGCAGTCACTGCCAGGCGATAGGTACCTGCTGTTTGAGCATTGGCACGGAGCAGGAGTTCCGGGGTTTGCGTACCGCTGGCGTTGGCATCTTCGGGCACGTTTAACCAGCTGCCCAGTACCAGTCGTTGCCACCGGTAAGCCAGGCCCGTGCCACTGGTGACAGCAACCAGCAGCAGCTGTTCGCCGGGGCAAACCAGGGTATCGTTCGGGATGTTTAGAATTGCGGGTACCTGATACGGGCTGCCCGCTTGCAAGTTGGTCAGGGTGCCGACCAGGCCGGCGCTGCCCGCCGTTGCGCCATTGGTGCTCACTGGGCAACTTTGAGAATTGATGCTTGTACCTGCTATCCCACCACCTACGGCGGGCGCAAGCAAAGTATTGCTCCAGACCACGCCGCCACTTCCGCCACCACCAGGACCAAAGCAGCGGTTTTGGTTGCTGTTATTGGCCGTACCACCAGCACCGCCAATAGCTTCGAGTTGTGGCACACCGCTGCTGCTGTTGGTTAATAAGACAATCATACCTCCGGCACCACCACCTCCGGCACCATCTCCCGCCGCATTGCCTCCTGCGGTGCCATTGGCGCGAATGCGGCCACCCGCAAATTCGATAGTTCCGACTTTGAGGAGGATAATTCCTCCGCCGTTGCCACCATGCATGGTGAGGGTGTTATTGCTATGGCCAGCGCCGCCGCCACCGCCCATGAACAAGCGGTTATTGGCGTTGAAGACGACCTTGCCACCTCTGCCAGGAAAATTGCCATCGCAGTTGAAAGCGCCCGGTTCGTTGTTCTGACCACCTTGTCCGCCGGTGGTTAGCAGGCTCCCGCCACCGCCACCGCTGTTGTGATCGTTTCCGCCACCACCACCGTTGGCTTGAGCGCCCCGCCCAAAAGCCCTGCTGACGGTGGTGAGCGCTATCCCTTCTCCTTTGGGGGCGCCACGCCAGTTGCCTTGTTCGTAGGCATAGTTATTGGCCGCCGTTAGGAAGGAGCAGTTGTTGTCTGTAATCGCGACCGCCTGACCGCCCCGGAATCCGCTTCCACTGGCCTCGATATCGGCGGTTATGGTAAGGGTATTCGTGACTTCCAGTGCGATCACCCCACCCGTGATTCCATTCCAGGCTTGCGGTACCAGGGGGCTAGTTACGTTGGCTGCAGCCAGGATCGGAAAGCCAACAACCTGGGTGCCTGTGCCTGGGTACGTATGGACCAGGGCCAATTCCAGGGTGAGGTCATTTCCCTGAATAGCGACAATTCGATTGTATTCGTACTGGCCAGTGCCGTTTAGATCGGTCATGTCACCAAAGCTGTCGGTATTGCTCAAGTTGATATTGGCACCAGTCATTTGGATAACGAAGATGCCCATGCCGGGGGTGAAATCAATGGCGTTGTCAACCGTGATGGTATTGCGGCAGTCGTCCTGGCTGATAAAGCTGGCGTAGTGGTTGAGCTGCCCGCCAATATGGGTTTGGCTCCAGCCGGTGGCACCGCATAAGAGTACAAAGATGAGGAGGTAAGCATTTTTCATAGGTCGGCTAATTGGGTAGGTAAACAGGTGGTTAGTTAGGCATAAGGTACGTAGTATTGGCGTTTTATTTCGTGAATAGCCGTGAGGAGTTCCTCGGATAGCGTCAGGTCAAAAGCTGCGAGATTTTCTTGCAACTGGCCCATTTGAGTAGCCCCGATGATGGTAGAAGTGACCCAGTAGAAATGGTTGCACCAGGCCAGGCTCAGTTGGCTGGAGGTCATTCCGTGGGCGGCTGCCAGTTCCGTGTAGGCGGCTACTGCTTTGTGTACATCGGGTTGGTTGCGGAAGTTGCCGTGTCGGTCACTTAGGTTCCACCGGGAACCCGCCGGTCGGTTGCCATTGAGGTATTTTCCCGATAGCACACCAGTGCCGAGCGGTGACCAGGGCAAGTAGGCGAGGTCGTTCAATTGGCAAGACTCCACCACCATTGGCCAGTCTTTGGTTTGGATGAGGCTGAACTCGTTTTGCAGGGAAACCATTTTGGGGAGTCCGTTTTGTTTGGCCAGGTTGACGTATTTTTCAATACCCCAGGAGGTTTCGTTTGAGAGGCCACAGTAGCGGATCTTTCCTGCTTTGATACAAGTGTCCAACGCTTCCAGAATGGCCAGCATTTCGGCTTCCTCTTGTTCCGGATCAATGGTCGTGAAATCTACTATATTGAACCAGTGCCGGTTGAAGCTGGGGTTCGAGCGGTTGGGCCAGTGCAGTTGGTAAAGATCGATGTAATCCGTCTGTAAACGTTGCAACGAGGCGTCAATCGAGGAGGCGATGTATTGACTTAGTATTTTATCCCCGCCTCTGATGTGAGCCACGCCCCGTCCTGCAATCTTGGTCGCCAGGACTATCTTTGATCGCTGCTGCGGTTGGGCCTGGAGCCAGTTGCCAATCATAGTTTCGGTAGCACCATAGGTGGCTTCACGAGGCGGAACAGCATACAATTCGGCGGTATCAATGAAGTTGATGCCGTGGTCTACGGCGTAGTCCAATTGTTCGGAGGCATCGGCCTGGGAATTCTGTTGGCCAAAAGTCATGGTACCCAGGCAGACGCGGGATACCATTAAATCGCTGCTGCCAAGTTTATTATAGTGCATGATTAAAGCTTTGCTGGAGTAGATTTAGTGGCCTCACCAAGACTCGAACTTGGATCTAGCGTTTAGGAAACGCTTGTTCTATCCCTTGAACTATGGGGCCTTAAAAAGAAGGAACGCAAAGGTAACCGTTTTCTGAAATACTATCTTTACCTTAGACTGATAAATCTGTGCATGCCTATGGATTTCGATACTTTTCATGCTTACTGCCTGGCCAAGCCCGGCGTTGAAGAAACCTTCCCTTTTGACGAGGTCACCCTGGTATTCAAAGTCATGGGTAAAATGTTTGCCCTTAGCGGCCTGGACAGGGAAGTCTTTACCATGAATCTCAAGTGCGATCCCGACTGGGCGCTCGAGCTGCGGGAGCGCTACGAAGAAGTTCAACCGGGTTACCACATGAGCAAAAAACATTGGAATACGATCAATGGCGAAGGCGAAATGCCCGAAGATTTGTTGTACCAGTTGATTGACCACAGTTATGACCTGGTCGTGGCCAGTTTGCCTAAGAAGCTGCGTGCCGACCTGGAAGAGCTGGATAATTAAGCCGCACAAGTTTAACATTTATACCCAAAAAAAAACGCTCATCAATAATTCCAATTTTATCATTGTCGGTCATGGTATTGCAGGCGCGCTTCTGGGCTATTGTTTGGAGCAAGCCGGACAAAGCTGTCGTTATTTTGACGCTCCCGACCAGGTGGCGGCTACCAGTGTAGCGGCCGGTATCATCAATCCCATTACCGGCCGACGGTTCGTCAAGTCCTGGCGGATTGAGGCCTTGTTACCTGCAGCACAACAGATTTACCGGCAACTGGAAGTAGAACTGGGTATTCATTTTTACCACGAACGGCCCCTTTTGCGCACCCTTTTTAACCGCGGGGAGGAGAATGATTGGCAAGCGCGTAGCCTGGATATGGATTACGCCTCCTATTTTCACGCCCCCCCTGATTTAGGCTCAATTCCCCTGATTACTGCGCCCGCTTTTTCTTACCTCGAAGTTGCGCAGGCGGCTCAGGTTCATATTGGTCAATTGGTAGCAGCGCTGCGCCTCAGGCGGGAGCAGGCAGGGCTATACCACGCCGAAACCTTTGATTTTGCTGCCTTGGAAACCCGTGCTGATGGAATTGGCTACCGCCAGTTTACGGCCGACCAAATCGTCTTCTGCGAAGGATGGCACAGCCGCGCTAACCCTTACTTCAACTACTTGCCATTCGGTGGCAACAAAGGGGAAGTACTCCTGATCCGGCTCCCGGAGGCGAAATTGGAACAGATCTTAAAACACCGGCTTTTTCTGGTGCCCTACACCGAGGATCTTTACTGGGTTGGTTCCACGTCTGAAAATCAGTTCACGACTGCGGAACCCACCACCGCCGGAGGTGAGTACCTGCGGGGGCGTTTGGCTGAGTTGCTCACCACACCCTACGAAATTATCGATCACCGGGCAGCTATTCGGCCAACGGTCAGAGATCGCCGCCCTTTTTTAGGTACCCATCCAACTCATTCCCGGGTACATATTTTCAACGGGTTGGGAACCAAGGGCGCTTCGCTGGCCCCCTATTGGGCAACTCACCTGGCCGATCACTTGATTGCTGGAACCCCTTTGGATCCGGAAGTTGATATCAAACGTTTTGGTCATTAACCGCAGTACCAATCCGGTACAGCAACGATCTTTGCGGTGCATGTTTGTCAATGGTCAACGGTGTTTTTAGCTCGCGAACCAGGCGGCTGGTGGAAATTAAATTTTATCCGGACCCTCATACTGCTATTAACTTAATTATCGTTATTTTTAGGTGTAGTAGGCCGCTTAGTCAATAGAACAGCTGCTCAACCACCATTGAAACCAACAGGTTTATACCATCTTTTACCAACAACCACCAAGCCTTGAAAAAAACAATCCTAACCACCCTCTTAATAGCCCTGTTTACCATCTCAATTATGGCACAAAAAGTCCTGTCCAACGCCCCTTACGAGCGGGAATGGACGCTGGTAGATTCCTTTTTGAATCAGGGGCTACCCGAGTCAGCGCGCACAGCGTTGAATACATTGTCTCAACAATTGGAAACAACTGTGCCATCGCCGAATAGGGTGGCCCACCGGATTAAAGCGCTCTTGTATCAATCCAGCATCAATGCGCAGCTCGAAGAGCAGGGTGACTGGGCTGCTATTCAAATGCTGGAAGGGTCATATCGGCTGGCCACAGCGCCCGAGCAGGCTATTTTAGCAAGCTACCTGGCCAGTAAGTACCACAATTATTACCAACAAAATCAGTGGCAAATCCAGCACCGGACCGCCACCCCGGATCAATTGCCCACGGAGGACGAAACCACCTGGACCCCCGGGGATTTCCTCCTTCGTATTAGCGAACTGTACCTGCAGTCGCTGGAAGATACTAACTTGCGCACGATGGCTTTCGCCAGCATCAGTCCACTCATCGTTCCTGGTGTCAATGCAGACGATTTGCGCCCCACTGTTTATGATATTTTACTCAACCGGGCCTTGGATTACTTCGCCAATAACGATGCCTTTCTAGCCGAACCTGCTTACGAGGCCTCTTTCGACGACGTGTCTTTCCTGGCTCCCGCTGCGGTTTTTGTACAAAAGGCACTACCGACGGCAGAACGCCCGTCGGGAACGCAGCGGCTCCTGGAAATTTTACAAGCGGCACTGCGTTGGTCCTTGCAGGAACGGCCGCAGAGCTCCGCTTACGTAGATTTAGACCTGCACCGGCTGCAGCTGGTGTACGATTACCTACAGGCACCCGATCGCCACCAGGCTTACGAGCAAGCGCTCACCAATTTCGCCCAACAGTTGAGTGGGCAACCTGCCGAGGCCATGGTACTGATTCAACTCATGCAATACTATCGTCAGCGGGGTAATGATTACAGCAATGACCTACCTGCTGATCCTTTGCGCTGGTCCTATAAGACCGCCATCGAGCTGGGAAAAACGATCCAGCAGCGGTTCCCGGACAGTTACGCTGCCCAACAGGCCCGACAACTGCAAAGTGAGATCGAAGCACCTTCCTTCAGCGTGAACATTGAAACCGTTCATTTACCCGACGAACCCGCTCTGGTACAGCTTGCTTACACAAATACCAAGGTGGTCTATTTTAGGATATTACCGCTGCCGCTGGACGAATATTTGGTCTCAGACAATGACCCTAAGGTGCTAAAAGACAGGCTTGGCCGCAAAGCATTTCAAGCAGGAGAGATTCAACTTCCGCAAAGCGGTGATTATCGCAACCACATCACGGAATCCAGTTTTAAGGGCCTGCCGAAGGGTTTGTACACCCTCGCCATTTCGGGTAATCCTGATTTTCCAGTCGAAGATAATGCGACCGTTTTTGCTCCCTTCTGGGTGTCGGAACTCGGGTTGATCACGGGTGGGACCTACCAGGAAAATCCGAATTTTCTGGTCATTAATCGCCGTACCGGCGCACCCGTGGAGGGCGCAACCGTGCGTTTTTGGACGAACCGCCGCTACGACAGCAATAAACGCCAAAACCTGGGCGCTTACACCACCGACAAAGACGGAAAAATAACGGCGACCTTCAAGAACGCCAATTACCTGAACGTAGAAATCCGCAAAGGGGAGGACTTGCTATTTGTCAATGACAACCTCTATATCAATGGGAATAACCGGCCAGAGCGACAAACACCTCCCTACATGGATTTTTTCCTGGATCGGGGCTTGTACCGCCCGGGACAAACGGTCTACTTTAAAGGATTGGCTTTGCGCCAAAGCAAAAATGATATCCCGGGAATTGTCGCCAATGAATCCCTGACCGTTACCTTAGTAAATGCCAATAACCAGGATGTGGCAGCAGTGGAATTGCAAACCAATCGCTTTGGTTCGGTAACGGGTAGTTTCGTCCTGCCTGCCGGTGGCTTACTGGGGCAAATGTCCCTGCGTGCTTCGTTAGGCAATGGCAGTAGCCATTATTTTCAGGTAGAGGAGTACAAACGACCCCGCTTTGAAGTAAAGCTGGATACCCTCCAAACAGACCCCCGCTTGGGCGATGAGGTGACCCTTTCGGGGAATGCGAAGGCCTACGCGGGGCCCGCCGTAGCAGGCGCCAAAGTTGTTTATACGGTTACCCGGGCGACGCGTTTTCCCTGGTGGTACGGCGGCTATAACCGCTATTTCCCGATGAGGGGTGATGAACAAACCATCGCCACCGGCACGACTTCCACCGACGACAATGGGGGCTTTCAATTGACCTTTCTGGCCCTGCCAGATGCAGCCCTGAATGCCGATCAATTGCCCCAGTACAATTTCACGATCACCCTCGACGTGATTGATAGGACGGGCGAAACCCGCTCGGCGAAGAAAACCATCCGACTGGCCAAGTACCCGTTTGAGTTGTCGATAGGGATGGCGGAAGAACAGGATCGCCAAATGGGGTTGGCACTCCAGCTGAATAGTAAAAACCTGGAAAATCAACCCGTGCGTAAGGAGGTTACGGTAGTGATAGCGCGCCTGAATGCACCAAAAAACAACTTCATTGATCGCTACTGGCCGATGCCAGATACGATGCTAATGAGTGAACGTTCCTTCCGGAAAATGTTTCCCCTGTTTGCTTACGGAGAAAAAGATGATCCAAAAAATTGGCCGGTAGCTGCCAATGTTTGGAAAAAGACCCTGACCATTGAGGGGCAAGACAGTTTGACCATTGCCACGACCGACTGGCCGACCGGGCACTACCGGGTGACCATGGAGGTCGTGATTGCGGGCGGAGAGCCGCTCAAGACTACGCAAGATTTCCGGATCCACGACTGGCAGCAGCAGGAATTCGCCAGTGGAAAATGGTTGTATACCCGAAAAGAGCAAGCTACCTATCAGCCCGGCGAAACCTTGCGCTTGCAATGGGGGCAGCAATCGACATCGGTGTATTTGTACACCGAACTGGGTGGCCGGCAGGCATTCCTGCGCGAAGGTTGGCAACGCCCCGGCCAGCAAACAGGGTACACTTATCCATTGACCGAGCAGGAGCGGGGAGCGCTGGGATTCCAGGGGATCTACGTCCTACACAACCGGATGTACAATATTCGCGAAGACTGGGCTATCCCCTGGACAAATAAACAATTGGACATCTCTTACGAAACATTTCATTCCCGGCTTTATCCCGATGCTGAAGAGGAGTGGATTATCCGCATTGACGGACCCGAAAAAGAGCGGGTGATGGCCGAAGTTTTGGCCAGTATGTACGATGCCAGCCTGGATCAAATCTTACCTTTTTCCTGGCAGTTTTCACCCTACAACACCAACTATCTGACGCGCTATTGGAATGCCCAGGCTTTTGGTAATATACAGGTATGGCCGAACATTCGAGTTAATTATCCGTCGGGCAATGACCGGGGAAGAAGCTATCCAAGTCTCTGGGAGGATCTTTCGGCAGGAATCATGGTACGTGGAGGCCGGATGTACAAGCAATCGGCAGGTATTATGATGGACGGCCAACCAGCGCCGATGATGGCGATGAGCGCCATGGAAAGTGCGGCAGCCACGGGTACGGCCGCCTATGCTGCTGCCGGGGTTTATGAGGACCTTACCCCAGCGGACGACAACCTCGGAGCGCAACCACCTGCGCCTCCCGTGAAAATACGCACCAACCTGAATGAAACGGCTTTCTTCTTTCCGCAACTTCTAACGGACGAAGCAGGCCGGGTGGTACTGAAGTTCAAAGCACCAGAATCGTTGACCCGTTGGAAGCTGCAACTCTTTGCCCATACCGAAGACCTGGCGTATGCGGTAGATAGCAAGGAGGTGATTACCCAGAAAGAACTCATGGTTCTTCCCAATGCACCCCGCTTTTTGCGCGAAGGCGACCAGATGACCTTTACCGCCAAGGTGAGCAACCTGTCGGATAAAGTGTTGGCAGGCACCGCGGTATTGGAATTGTTTGATGTCCAGTCTGGCGAATCGTTGTCAGCGTCCTATCAGCTGACCAACCTGTCACCAGCGTTCAAAATCGCCAGCCAGGAATCACAGGCGGTTTCCTGGACCATCCGGGTGCCAAAAGGTGCAGCCGGTGTGCTCGGTTACCGGGTCATTGCGCGGGCAGGCAATTTTTCGGATGGAGAAGAAGCGGCTATCCCGGTGCTCACCAACCGAATATTGCTGACGGAAGCCCTTCCGCTGTTCGTGCGTGGACAACAAACCAAAACCTTTGAACTGGCGAACCTCAAGCAAGCCACTGCAGCTGCCGATCACCAGGCTTTCCGATTAGACATCACCAGCAATCCGGCCTGGGAAGCGATCAAAGCCTTGCCTTATCTGCAGGAATACCCCTACGATTGTACCGAACAGATCGTAAACCGCCTTTTTGCCAATCAGCTGGCCGCTACGGTGGTGGATCGATATCCCCGTATTCGTACCGTTTTCGAAAGCTGGCGCCGTTCTGAAAAATCCCTGCAGAGTCCTCTGCTGACGGACCCTGAATTGAAAACCGCCCTTTTGGAGGAAACCCCCTGGGTGCTGGATGCCAAGGATGAAAGCCTGCAGCGCGAACGCATCGCCTTGCTGTTCGACCTTGATCGCCTGGCCAATGAGCAAGCGGTGGCCCTGCAAAAACTACTGCAACGGCAACAGCCTTCGGGCGGTTTTTCCTGGTTCCCGGATGGCCGCGAAAACTGGTACATCACGCAGTACGTCGTGGAGCAATTGGCGCATTTGCAACAGCTAACGGGGAAAGCTGAGAATTACGAACTGAACAGTGCGCTGGAAAGCGCCGTCGCTTTCTGCGACCAGGAAGCCAATAAGCAATACCTGGATCTGAAGAAGAACCAGCAACCGCCAACCGATAATCCGCCTTCGCCGCTAATTGCCCACTACCTATATATGCGCAGCCTGATGTCTGGTGTCGAACTACCGGCTGCCTATCAGGAAATGTACGATTACTGGTGGCAGCAAGCGGATCAGCATTGGTTGCGTACCGATTTGCAGTCGCAAGGGCTATTGGCCTTAGCCGCGGCTAAAACGTCGCATCAGGCACTGGCCCAACGGATCTACGCATCTTTGCGCGAGCGCAGTCTGCGTTCTGATGAGCAAGGGCGGTATTGGAAATACACCAGCGGTTATTATTGGTATCAATTGCCAATCGAAACCCACGTGGTACTCCTGGAAGTTTTTCAAACCATGGGTGCCAGCGAAGAGGAAATGGCTGAACTGAAAATATGGCTGCTCCGCAATAAGGAAACCAACCGTTGGGAAACAACCAAGGCCACCGCTGCGGCCATTTTCGCGCTGGTGAGTTCGGGTGATGACTGGTTGGGTGAAACTACGCCACTTGATGTCAGTTTTCCGGATGCTCCTCCGGCCAATTACCAGGATCGATTGGCCACTGCCCAAGCCAATGCCAAAGCCGGAACGGGTGCTTATTCCGTACGTTGGAGCGGGGAAGAAGTGGCTGCCAATCTGGCCACCGTTCGCCTGAAAAACCGGACCAAGGTGCTGGCCTGGGGTGCGATCTACTGGCAACACTTTGCTGCCCTGGACGAGGTAACGCCGCCAACCGATAATCCCTTGGAAATCGAACGCCAACTTTACCGGAAAATCAATGAAGGCCAGGGGAACCAGTTGCAACCTTTGACGACTGACCCGCAAATGGGAGACCGCATTACGGTTCGTTTGGTGGTCCGTACCGACCGCGACATGGAATTTGTCCACCTCAAAGATCTTCGCGCCAGTGGCCTGGAGCCGCTGGATCAGATCAGTAGTTACCACTACCAGGGGGGATTGGGGTATTACCAGCAGACGACCGATCTCGGCACCCACTTTTTTTTCGATTACCTGCCTAAGGGCGAATACGTGCTGGAATACGACCTCCGGGTTTTTCACGCGGGGGATTTCTCGGGTGGACTGGCTACGCTTCAGTGTATGTATGCACCGAAATTCAGCAGCCACAGCGAAGGAGTGCGCCTGAAAGTTAATTAGCGCTTCTGAAAAGGGTAAGATTTTGCGGATGCCGTATGGCTGACAATCCATTTAGCCCGGACCTTACGGGTACTCATCCGCTTTTCGAACGCTATCGTCGAGAAATTAAGCATGCTGGTAAAAGATTGTAGATATTTGTAATAAATAGCACTGTATGCGTAAGCAAATCAAAGACTTTGCGACGAAAAAGTTAAAAGATACCATTATGAGTACTGGAAGTAATGATCGTGATAAGCACGCTGATACCGTTATTCGCAACCATGTAATTTGGTCCATGGGGGCGAGTTTTATTATTCCTATTCCAATTGCCGACATTTTCGCAGTTAGCGCCCTGCAATTAGATATGATCCGTCAATTGAGCCGGGTATATGATGTTGATTTTGCGGAAACGCAGGGCAAAGCTATCGTTACGAGCCTGACCAGTAGTACGCTGGCCCGGGCAGGTGCCCGTAGCCTGCTGAAATTGATACCAGGTATCGGTACGGTGATTGGTGGCGTTACGGTGTCTGTGTTCAATGGTGCTTCTACTTACGCACTGGGAGAGGTATTTAAGCGTCATTTTGATTCCGGCGGAACAATTCTGGACTTTGATACGGAACGTCTCCGCAAGATTTACAAGGAAAAATTCGAGAAAGGGAAAAAGGTGGTGCAGGATTGGAAAGCCGAAGTAGATAAATCTGAGGCACCCTATTCACCAACGAATCAGTCCAAACCGCCAGTGACCAAGACTGATCAAGCGACTAAGCCAGAAGTCCCTGTAACAAAGCCGGCAGCAGGTAATGTAATGGATAAAATAAAAGAATTATCGGCACTGCGTGAAGCGGGAATGATTACCGAAGAGGAGTTTGTTGAGATGAAGCGCAAGCTCATTGCTGATATGTAGACTCTCTTGATTATACAGGAAGTCGGCCGACAAGTTTAAATTGGTGCAAAATTATTTTATCTTCGCTTCGTCATCGCCCACCACAAGTGGTCGTTTTGGCATCTTGCGAAGCAAGCGATTCATGTAACAATAGCCTGTGGATAAAAATTTGTATTAAAATACAAAGAAATTCCAAAGATATTGACATATTAGCCCATCGTTAGGTTGCTAAAACAGGACAGAACGGAAAAAACGTATAATTGCATCAAAACAAAATCGGAAAATGAGATTGGTAGTAAACGTCATTCTCTTACTCATTGCAGCTGCCTTAGCGTATATGCTGTACAAGGGTATTGAAGAACCCATCGCTTTCAACAACGAAAAACTACGACGCAAAGAAATCGTCGTAGAGAAGTTGGAACTCATCCGCCGTGCCCAGGAAATGTACCGGGACATTACGGGATCATTCGCACCTACCTTTGATACCCTTACGGATGTCCTGGCCAATGGTCAGTTTGTCCGGGTAGCGGTTATCGGAGACCCGGATGACCCGAATTTCACAGGAACGATCACTTACGATACGTCTTATACCAAAGCGATCGATTCGGTGCGTACTCTGGGAATGGATCTTAGCACTTTGCGCTACGTTCCTCATTTTCCGGATACCAAACTTGTCGAATTTAAGATCGGGGCGGATACCATCGAATACCAGTCTACTTCGGTAGCCGTGGTAGAAGTTGGAACGACCTGGGGTTCTTTTATGGGTGCATATGCTGACCCCCGTTTTGCCAAGTACGACAGGAACTACTCTCCAGGTAAGATGATCAAATTTGGCGACTTGAACAAACCAAATCTTTCAGGTAATTGGGAGTAATTCGATACGATATTACGGAGGACGCTTTTGATAAAGGGCAACTTCCCCAAAGCGAACTGTCCATCCTTACCGGGGTGGACAGTTCGAGTTATTTGATAGTGGATCCTGCCCAGCAAGTACTGGCAATTCGCGCACTTTCCCATCCCGCAGGAGAGAATTGGTGGAAAGTTGATGACCGCTTGCAACATGGGTACAAGAAAACCCGACTGGCCTGGCTGGGCAGCCGTTTTACGATAGTCCCTGCCCGCTTGTACTCGGGTGACCAGCGGCGGTCTTATTTGACCGGCCTGACGGAGTTGAAGGATACGGAAACAGTCTTGGCGGATCCCTTGCCGGAACTGGATGCTTTTCTGGTTTATGCACTGGATCAGGAACAGTTGAGTGAGTGGCGCCGTTCTTTTGTTGGCTGCCGTTTTTACCATGCCCTTACACCTGTACTCAAGCAACTGATGCTGCTCAATCGGCAACAGGGGCGTGCCAAAGTATATGCCTATTTTCGCAATGGCATGCTCATTACCGTTGGCTTAGATCGGAACCGATTGATCTTCTGTAATGCTTTTGCCTGTCCGAACACGAAAGATTATTTGTATTACTTATTACTGACTTACGAACAGTGCCAATGGGATCCCAGCCAGGTGCCGCTCCGGTTATTCGGTGAGATCATGCGCGATGCTGAAGTACACAAGTTGTTTTATCGCTACGTTCGCGATGTTGACTTCTTGTCGGTAGCCGGAATGTTGCGTTGGGGAACCCAGGCAGCCTTGCAACCCAATCACCTTTTCTTCGACCTGGCAGCACTGCAGCTTTACCACTAAAAGACCGTTAGTCATGCGTATTATTGGAGGCGAATTTAAAGGGCGCCGATTCAATCCGCCCGCCAAAAACTGGCCTACCCGACCAACAACGGACTTTGCTAAAGAGGGCTTGTTCAATATTCTTATCAATACTTTTGACTTATCCTCCTTACGGGTACTCGATCTTTTTGGGGGTACGGGCAACCACAGCTACGAATTTATCTCCCGCGGGTGCCGGGATGTTACTTACGTCGATCAATTCCATGGCTGCGTGGCTTTCGTCCAAAAAACGGCCCGTGAACTCGGCATAGAAAATTACCTGAAAATTGTTCGGGCAGATGTTTTTCGGTTCATCCAATCGCCGCAACAACCTTATGATTATATCTTCGCAGGACCTCCCTATCCGTTGCCCAATATTCCAGAAATTCCTGATTTGATACTTCGGCAGGGCCACTTAAAAACGGGTGGCTGGTTGGTTTTGGAACACAATCCCCAACACGATTTTAAAAACCATCCTAATTTGTTGCAGGTTCGCAACTACGGAACCACCATTTTCAGTATTTTTACCCCAATGGATGAGGAAGAATAGACTACACACCCCAGATTTTCCATCCTAGCATCGGTACCCTTAGCGGAAACAATTCCTGGCAGCGGGATTCATACCCCCAGGTAGCTTAGGCATTGATGCTTACAAATGAATGCGCATGTCCAAGTGGTGTGGACTTTTTTTATTCCTGATGCTCTGCGCTGTTGTTCAATTATCAGCCCAGGAGACTATTCGCCTGGTGGGTTCCTGGTCAGGCAACTTGAGTCAAAATGAAGGGGGCTACCTCGATGATTACCATTTTGAAATTTATCTGATTGAAAAACAAGACCAGTATACCGGACGTACCTATGTTTCGGCGGCTGGTGTGGAGGGGGTCATGTCCGTGAGTGGCGTTTTAAGGGGGAATATCCTTTATCTTGAGGAAGGAAAGTTGTTGTACTCCCGTAAACCTTCCGATTTATCCTGGTGTTTCAAACGCATGCAGTTGCGGATATTCAAAAAAGCAGGTGAATGGCAAATGGAAGGCCCCTGGCAGGGACAGTCGGCTTACGGCAACTGCCTACCCGGTTGGATAGCACTGAAAAGAGTAACGCCCCGCGCCTAGTTTTTGGTGACTACCCGTAAATACCACGTCAGAAGACAAGATGAATACAATTCCAGCATTAAGTCAGCGGTTAAATTTATGGGGTCAGCAGCGGAAGCCTTTTCTATTGTTAGCCGATTTTGAGTTGGAGCAGGTGCAGACTTTCGCGCTGGCCGACCTTGATCCTGCTGAATTGAGGTATTGTTTTCACCACCAAACCAACTGGCCGTTTTCCGGCATGCAGCCCCCGGTACCCCTCCAGTGGGATGCTTCTTTTATTCCGCCGGCAACTTACCAGGCAGCCTTTGCCACGGTACAAACGGGGTTGCAACGAGGCGATAGCTTTTTGACCAATCTAACTTTTCCAACCGCTATTCATACCAACTGGTCATTGGCTGATATCTATGAGCAAACCCGATCCCGTTACAAGTTGTGGTGGAAAGATCATTTTGTCATTTTTTCTCCAGAAATCTTTGTGCAAATACGGGGCGGAAAGATTTTTTCCAATCCGATGAAGGGCACAGCACCTGGCTATTTGCCCGCCAGTTCACTGCTGGCTGATGCCAAAGAACAGGCAGAACACGCAACCATCGTAGATCTTATCCGCAACGACCTCAGCCAGGTGGCCAAAGGGGTGCAGGTAGATCAATACCGGTATTTGGAAAAACTCACGACCCACCAGGGCAGTCTCTGGCAAACCAGCAGTCTCATTTCCGGTCAGTTGCCGGTAAATTTCCATACCCAACTCGGTGATATTTTGCTGCGCCTCCTGCCCGCAGGAAGTATCAGCGGTGCGCCCAAACCGGAAACCCTGCGCATCATTCGGGAAGCCGAGGGCCAAAAGCGTGGTTTTTACACCGGCATTGCGGCTTTGTGGGATGGTTATGAATTAGACAGTTGTGTGCTTATCCGCTTCCTGGAACAGACTGACGAGGGCCTCCGCTACTGGTCGGGGGGGGGGATTACCGCTTACAGCAAATGGCAAGAAGAGTACACAGAACTAAAAGAAAAGGTATATTTGCCTATAGAAGCGGTCGTTGGGGTGGTTTAACCTGCCTCGGTGTGGCCGCCGGCAATAGAAATACGATATACCCAACCCTATTGGTATTTTGTCCGAAAATGCAGTTCAACTCCTGGAAACAATCTGTTTGCTCAACGGCAAAATGGATTTGCTGCCGCTTCACCAAGAACGGGTAAATCATGCACGCCGGAAATTGTTTGGCATCAAAAAACAACTCAATCTACGGACCTACCTGGCCCAGCAAGTATTGCCTGCCACCGGCTACCACAAAATTCGCATCGTCTACGACCAGGGGATACAATCCTTTAGTTGCACTCCTTATTCCCCGCGTAAGGTTTCCACTTTGCGCATCGTTGAACTGGAGCCTTTTAATTATCGTTTCAAATATGCCAACCGTAGTGAGCTCGACAAAGCCTTTACCTACCGCGATGGTTGTGATGATATCCTGATGTCCTGGAATTCTTACCTGACGGATACCTACTACGGCAACATCGCCCTTCACGATGGCCATAAATGGTGGACCCCAGCCCACCCGCTACTCAAGGGGGTTCGCCGGGCTTCTCTTTGTCGACAAGAACAATTACACCCTACCCTCATTCGCGTACCCGATTTGAAGTACTTCAAAGAGCTGCGCATTATCAATGCCATGATTCCGCTTGCGGATAGCGTGCCTATTTCGATGGATCAGATTTTTTTGCCGGGGGCGGCGCTGGTGTAGGGGTTGTAGTGCGCCGAAGAATGACCACGGGCAAGTGGTGTTGCCCCCACCAAATCATAATAAGCCTCGCGGTGTTCATTTACGCATTATCTTCTGTAGTTTTGCCCGCAAATAAGTAATATGAAAACCGCTTCCCCTGAAATTATAATCATTGGTGCCGGCCTGACGGGGCTCACTTTAGCCTATCTGTTGCGCCAAAATGGTCTTAACGCGACTGTCCTGGAAGCCCGGAAGCGGGTAGGGGGAAGAATTCACACCCGACAAACCGCTGGCGGTACGAAAGTAGAAATGGGGGCTACCTGGTTGGGTAGCAAACACCAGCAACTCCGGCAATTGCTGGCAGAGTTGGGCCTGGGTACCTTTGCGCAATTCCTGGGTACCCACGCGATCTACGAGCCTATCTCCACCAGCCCACCACAGCTCGTTACCCTGCCGGCTAACGACGAACCCAGTTACCGGATCCAGGGCGGAACCTCAGCGCTGATCGAAGCCTTAGCGGCAACATTGGACGATGCGCAAATTGTTACCGGTCAGGTAGTGGAAAGCATATGGCAGGAGACGAATAGCTTTTTAATCGTTACCCAAAATGGCCAATATCCGGCAGACCTGGTGGTTAGTACCTTGCCTCCCTTCTTGTTGAAACAAACAATAGCCGTGTCGCCGACATTACCCGTTGAGCTATTGGAACTTGCTGATAAAACCCATACCTGGATGGGAGAATCCATCAAAGTGGGCCTGACTTACGCGCGTCCTTTCTGGCGGGAAAGCCACACCAGTGGCACCATCTTTAGTAGCGTGGGGCCAGTAGGGGAGATGTATGATCACTCGGATGACGAAAACGCTCACTTTGCGCTGAAGGGCTTCCTGAATGGCGCCTACGCCGCTACTACCCGCGAGCAGCGAATGGCCGTGGTTACGGCACAATTGCAAAAGTATTACGGTGCCGCTGCGTTGGACTACCTGACCTACGAAGAGACGGTTTGGAGCGACGAGCCTTTCACTTATTTCCCTTACCGATCACAACTGCTTCCCCACCAAAACAATGGTCAAGCCAGCTACCGGGAACCTTTGCTAAACGGGCAGTTTTTTCTGGCAGGTGCCGAAACAGCCCCTGGTCATCCCGGTTATATGGACGGAGCTGTGGAAAGTGCCCGAATCACCCATCAGCTTATTTTACAGCGCTTAGACCACTAGTCTGTTTCTTGTTAATACCCGCTGACATCATCATCGGGATTGCGCGGATCGCCGACGGCAAAGAGCGTGCCATCGGGCTGGCGCAGGATGGCCTTAATGACCGCCATGCGCTCCACGTCGCGGAAGGTATGCCCCATTTGGGTGAGTTGCATCCTGGTGAGCGAATCCAGGGCATTGGGTTCTACCCAGATCTGGTCTGGCAACCACTGGTGGTGGAAGCGCCCGGCTACGACCGCCGAATCGAGTGGCATGCCGAATTCGGCCACGTTGATGAATACCTGGAAAACGGCCGTAATAATGGTAGAGCCGCCTGGTGCACCCAGCACCAGGAACAACGCCCCGTCTTTTTCGATGATGGTCGGCGTCATGGAGCTCAGCATGCGTTTGCCGGGCGCAATGGCGTTGGCTTCGGCCCCTACCAGCCCAAATTGGTTGGGGGTGCCAGGCTTGGCGCTGAAGTCGTCCATTTCGTTATTCAACAAGAAGCCGGCGCCATCAACAACCACCTTGCAACCGTAGTTGGAGTTCAACGTTGTGGTCAGCGAAACGGCATTGCCATCTTTATCAATGATGGAAGTATGAGTGGTTTCAAAACTTTCTTTAATGGTATGAAATGACCCCGCAACGAGTTGCTGGCTGACACTGGCGCTGTCTGACGAAAAATCCTGCATGCGCGAGCTGAGGTAGGTTTTGTTTAGGAGTGAATCTACCGGAACGGGGTAGAAGTCACTGTCGCCCAGGAAAACCGCCCGGTCAGCGTAGGCACGGCGTTCGACTTCTGCCATCAGGTGCACCGCTGGTACGCTGTGAAAGCCATAACTGGTCAGCGGAAATGTTTCTATCATTCCCAGCATTTCCAATAGGGTCACCCCACCACTTGACGAGGGAGGCATGGCAATAATGCGGTAATTTTTATAGGACTCCACCAGTGGAGTCCGCCAACTTGCCCGGTAGTTGTTCAGGTCTTCCTGGGTGATGAGCCCCTGGCCAGATTGCATTTCCTGGAGGAGCATTTGCGCGGTTTCTCCCTGGTAAAAACCCGCGCGCTGCCGATCACGAATGCGGCTCAGGGTGGCTGCCAGATCGGGCTGCTGCAAAATATCTCCTGGTTGCCAGTTGGCTTTTATAAAGGGGCAGGTTGCGTCATTGAAAGCCAGAAAGTCTTCCTGGAAACTATTGAGCCGGTCAGCTTCGGTCAGAGAGATCGGGAAGCCATTTTTCGCCAGATCAATAGCCGGTTGCACCAGGTCTTTCCAGGGCAACTTGCCGTAGCGACTGTGCGCTTCGACCAGACCGGCCACGGTACCGGGGACTCCTGCCGCCAGGTGCCCCCGCGTGCTCAGGGCAGCGATGGGGTTGCCAAGGCTGTCGAGGTACATGTCGTGCGTCGCAGCAGCAGGTGCTTTTTCCCGGTAGTCCAGGGCGCTGGTGGTGCCGTCCTGGGCCCGGTAAACCATAAATCCACCACCACCAATGTTCCCGGCGCGGGGATAGACCACCGCCAGGGCAAACTGTACCGCAACGACTGCATCTACCGCATTGCCCCCTTTTTCCAATACCTGTTGCCCTACATCAGACGCCAACGGATGGCCCGTCACCACGGCAGCCTGGGCAAAGACCTTGCTCTTTTCTGCCGTATAAGGTTGCGGCTGTTCCTGCCGGCAGGAGACGAGTAAAAGCAGGCAAAATGGAAGGGCCACTATCCCTTTACGGAAAATTGGTACGATCCTTGATTGGATAAGATTAGACTTCATGTCGAATAGTTTTTTCAAGTCAAACGGCTTGTTAAGATAAGATTTTCCGGGACAATAGGTGAGGGTTAACGGTGGGGACCAATAACTGTCAGTATCTATTGTCCCTTTTTTTTTGTCTAAAACACAATCGATCACCCTTGTGCCTGGCTAATGTAGGTATTTGTTGGAAGTCGAATTTCATTGCTGTTGTTAATTAAAAAGATATTTTACTCAGATAAAAAATTCTTATCAAGTATCGTCTATTTATAATAAAACCACTTCTGCAAAAAGAGAAATTTTTCAGCAATTGCCTGGGTATCGTATTTCATTTGCCAGTGCTGCAATTGATTAAGCGTAGCAGTAGGGGAGTGGCTGACCAGCAGCAAGGCCTTCAATTGGGCTAAAAAAAGCTGGTCTGCTGGTGGTACAATTCGAGTCCGGTCCACAAATCGGGGAGCAGGCGATAAGCTTCTGCAAACTGATCCCGATCGGTATATGGTATGCTCAAAAAGCCAACGCCAGTCATTCTTCCGAATGACTGGCGTTAACTTTTTGAGCCCCGAATTTGGACAACGGCAGGTTGCCTACTGATTTTGCAGCGCCTGGGCCGTTTAACTTACTTGAGCTTACCCAACGCCGCTGCAATCCGCCGCGCCGCCTCGCGCAGGTCTTCCTCCGAAGCTGCGTAAGAAATGCGGATACAGCCAGGAATACCAAAGGCTTCGCCAGCTACGGTAGCGACGTGGGCTTCGGCCAGCAGGTATTCGGACAAGTCGTTGTCGTCGTTGATGACCTGGTCGCCGAGTGATTTACCGAAGTAGGCACTTACCTCGGGGAAGAGGTAGAATGCGCCCTGGGGGTGATTGACCTTCAGCCCTGGAATTTGCTCCAGCAGGCCGATGATAAGTTCACGGCGTTTCTGAAAGGCGTCGCGCATGGCGTAGGTCGCCGTCAAATCAGCATCCAGGGCGTGGACCGCTGCTTTTTGGGCAAAAGCGTTGGCACCCGAAGTGACCTGACCCTGGATTTTGGTACAGGCATTGGCAATGAAGGTGGGGGCACCGATGTAACCCAGGCGCCAGCCCGTCATGGCGTAGCCTTTTGCGAAACCATTGACCGTAATCGTACGAGCCGCTACGCTGGGGATCGTGCCCATACTCACGTGCGCACCAGAGAAGTTGATGTACTCATATATTTCGTCAGCGACAATATAGATCTGTTCGTGTGGGGCCAGCACCGCGGCGATGGCCTCCAATTCATCCTGGGTAAAAACCGAACCAGAAGGATTGCAGGGCGAAGAGAATATGATCAGCTTGGTCCGATCGGTAATGGCAGCAGCTACTTGTGCGGCCGTCACTTTGAAATCCTGGTCAATACCTGCAGCTACTACGACGGGTACGCCCTCGTTCATGCTGACAATGTCGTAGTAAGATACCCAGTACGGCGCAAAGAGGATGACTTCGTCGCCGGGGTTGAGCATGGCCGCACAGAGATTGGCGATTGACTGCTTGGCTCCGTTGGACACCACAATTTGAGCTGGGGTAAAATGTAGGCCATTGTCTCGCTCAAACTTGCGGCAGATAGCTTCGCGCAATTCCATTAAACCAGGAACGGGGGTGTATTTGGTGTAACCTTCATCGAGGGCTTTTTTAGCAGCTTCCTTGATGTGGTCAGGGGTATCGAAATCTGGTTCACCCAGGCTTAAGCTGATTACGTGATGGCCTTTAGCTGCCAGGTCACGCCCGAGTTGGGCCATTTTCAAGGTAGCAGATTCTTCCATTGCCAGCACTTTCCGCGAAAGCACTTCGGTACTTACCATTGCCATAATTAATTGAGTTGTTGTTAGGCAACAAAGCTAAGACATTCTACCTGGATGGCGTTAGGTTTGCGGGAAAGTTTGGTAGCTGGAGACTGCTTTTTTAACTCATTTTTACGATCGCTGAACATCGATCTGCAATGATTCCGATCAGAATGCTTCATTTTGACCAAGGGAACCTTACATTTGTGGATGTAGACTTGTGCTGCCGGTCATACTTAGGTAACCGGCTTAATACCCTTATTCATGGCTGCGAAGAAGAAAAAAATAACCGAAAAGCGTGTCAAAGACAACCCTGCTGAACCCGCCCGGGGGCCGGCTCGCAATTGGCTGAATTGGACTTATACGCCAACAGCCGAACAGGTGGAAACACCTGTGGAAAGAAAGGTTTACTACGGTTTGCTGTCATTGGCTACGGTGGTTCTACTTGGCCTTTCTTTTGCGTCGGGTATCAATGCGGATGAAAAATTCCAGGACGATTACGCCGAAAAGCTTGTCAATTACTATGCTTCAGGAGGTGCGGATAAGGCTGCCCTTTACGAGGGAGACCAATCTAGCCAGCGCTACAACAAGTATTATGGCGGCTTTTTTGAGTTGGTCAGTGGTTCCGTGAATCGGGTGCTTGGCAATACGCCGGGGCCAGCCTACCACCGGGCCCGACATTTCTTAAACAGTCTTTTCGGGGTGCTTATCCTCGTTTTGGTAGCTGCCTGGGCCCGGCAAATGGCAGGCTTACGAGCGGGGATACTGGCCATCATCCTGTTTTTGGCGAGCCCCAGACTACTGGGACACAGCGTAATGAACCCTAAGGATATTCCCTTTGCTGCGGGGTATCTCATGGGCGCTTATTTCCTTTACCGCTGTTTGTTGCACCTGCCCAAACCCCGCTGGCAAGATGGCCTGGGGTTTGTTCTGGGGGCAGCATTGGCTACTGCTACCCGTGCTGGTGGCGTATTGGTGTTTTGCTACGCTGGCCTCTTCCTTGGGCTGGATTTCTTGTTTCGCTACGGTTTTAAAGGTATCGTGCAGCAGTCGGGCTTGTTTTTTCGCTATGCAGGGTACTGGATGGGAACTACCCTGGTGGGTTTCGGACTGGCGCTGTTATTTTGGCCATTTGCCCTGCAGGCTCCATTGGCACATACCAAAGAAGCACTGGATTTGTTTTCCAATTATGCCGTTCGCATCATCATTTTGTTTGGCGGAGAAAACATGTATTCTGATGGGATTCCGCGTTCTTATCCCGTTATCTGGCTGGGAATTAGCGTAGCCCTTTCGGTCATCGTGGGTTTCCTGGGAAGCCTGGTAGCCTTAGGCGCCCTGGGAAAGCGGTACGGGCGTCTTCCGCTCTTGTTGCTTTTCTTCTGCACGTTGTTTCCGTTGCTTTACATCATGATCAAACAGAGCCCGCTTTATGATGGCTGGCGACAACTCCTCTTTATCTATCCGACCGCACTGGTTACTTCGGCGCTGTTTTTTACCTACCTGGGCGATTATTTAAACCGCTTTTCCTGGGGCCGTTACGCCCTTTGGGCTGGCGTGTTGCTCCTCTCGGCAGATGCGCTTTTCTTTACCGCCCGCAACCCTTCCTATCCTTACGTCTATTTCAATCCCCTGGTAGGAGGTGAAAAAGGTGCTTTTGGCCAGTACGAAATGGATTACTGGGGCTTGAGTAGCCAGCAGGCCATCGAATGGATGGAGGATCAGGGGATTTTGCATGCTGGTATGGATAGCCTTACCATCGGTACGACCTTCCCCTATAATGTGCAGCGGCAGTTGGATTTCTCCTACAAGGACAAGGTTAAAGTTCAGTATATTCGGTATCACCGGCGATTTTCAGAACCCTGGGACTACGGAATTTTCCCCAACCGGTTTATTCGCAGTGCTCACCTTAAAGCCGGAACCTGGCCCATGAGCAAAACCGTACATACCGTCACGGCCAATGGGGTCCCCCTGGCCGTAGTAGAACACGATCCTCAAGGGTTTGCCATGCAGGCCGAAGCCCTACTCAAGGCCAACCAGGCAGCAGCAGCTGTACCACTGTTTCAGCAGGAAGTTGCTGCCTACCCCGACAATGAACAAGGGTGGACGGGACTGGCATCAGCGCTGGTGACCATCAACCAGCCGGATCCTGCGCTGGAAGCGGCCGATAAAGCCCTGGCTATTGCGCCGGATAACGAAACGGCTTTGTATTTGCAAGGTTATGCATACCTGCAAAAAAACGATGCCGCAAAAGCAATGGGCACTTTTACCTACTTGCTGAAAGTAGACCCTGAAAACGCGATGGCTTTTTACTGGATGGGAGAAATATATAAGCAGCGCAACGAATTACAGAATGCTTTTGATAGCTTCCAACAAGCCATTCAATACAACCCCAAGCTGAAGCAGGCCTACCTCTCGGCAGCTGATATTCTGGAGCAGCAGGGGGATAGCAACAATGCTGCCCGTTACCGGCAGGCTGCTGCTCAATTGTAAAATGTGCATCGGGACCAAAATAGTAGCACCTTAAAATAATTGATATGCGTCGTTTTTTGGCTTTTGGCGGATGCTGGATCAGCTTGCTGATCACCCTGACTTGTAGTCATACGGACGACAGGCTGGCCCAGTCGACCTCTTCCAAACGGGCAGAAGTCTTTGCGTTTTTCAATGCGGTTCGTCTGGATTTGGCCACCGAGGAAGGATCCTATTCCCGCCTGGAAGGCTTTACCGAAGGGACGAAGACTTTTTTGGAAGATCGCAAGGCACAATCCTTGTATCGCATTGCCGGCATGTATTTTGAAAAGAACCTTGACCGCGAGCAGGGAGCTTACGAATACGCCGACCGTTTTTACGGTGAAGGTCTGGTTGTTCATCTCATCATTTACCCATCCGACGAGGAATACATTTGGGAAAGCCTGCTGGGGAAAGATAAAGGGAAGGGAAAACAGGTCGGTTCGAATTTTGTTTATTACCAAGTCTTTACCGCCAATCCGTCAGATCCTGACCTGGAGGAAAAGATAACCCTGGTTATTGAAAACAACATTAATAAATACGCGGCTACCATTGGGCAACCCCTGGAGCTTTAGTTCATTCGCTTGATTGCTTCAATACGATTTTCCATGCAAGACAAATTACAACTCCTAGCGCAAAAACAAGCAGAAGCGCTCCTTGGTGGCGGTACCAAACGAATTGATGACCAGCACAAAAAAGGAAAATTAACAGCCCGGGAAAGGATTCACTTTTTCCTCGACGCCGGGTCATTTGAAGAAATTGGTAGCCTGGTGATGCACCGCAGTGCCGATTTTGGGATGGAAAAGCAGCGTATCGCTGGCGATGGTGTAGTGACTGGCTACGGTACGGTCAACAGCCGGCTGGTTTATGTGTATGCCCAGGATTTTACCGTTTTCGGCGGATCCCTTTCGGAAACGCACGCCGAAAAAATTTGCAAAGTCATGGACCTGGCTATGGAAAACGGTGCACCGGTGATCGGGCTCAACGACTCGGGCGGTGCCCGCATCCAGGAAGGCGTGAAGTCATTGGGTGGCTATGCGGATATTTTCTACCGCAACGTCATGGCGTCGGGCGTTATTCCGCAACTCTCCGCCATTATGGGTCCCTGTGCCGGTGGTGCCGTTTATTCGCCGGCGATGACCGACTTTTCGATCATGGTGGAGCAAACGAGCTACATGTTCGTGACGGGCCCCAACGTAGTCAAAACGGTGACCAACGAAGAAATAACGGCCGAAGAACTGGGCGGTGCCATGACGCATGCTACCAAATCAGGGGTCACCCACCTGACCGCTGCCAACGATATTGACTGTCTGGAGAAATTGCGGCACCTACTCAGCTACCTGCCCCAAAATTGCGAAGAACGCCCCGAACATCTTCCTTATGCGTTGGGGGAAGAATTTCGGGAAGAACTCGCCGCGCTCGTACCCGCCAACTCCAACCAGCCTTACGATATGCGGGAAGTCGTGCAGGGTATTGTTGACGAGGACTCCTTTTTTGAAATCCACGAATACTACGCCGATAATATTATTGTCGGGTTCGCCCGTTTGGGGGGGCGCAGTATCGGCATCGTTGGCAACCAACCGCTGAGTTTAGCGGGCGTGCTCGATGTGGAAAGCTCCCGCAAGGCAGCCCGGTTTGTGCGTTTTTGTGATTGTTTCAATATCCCCTTGTTGGTTTTGGTCGATGTGCCCGGTTTCTTGCCTGGTACCGACCAGGAATGGAACGGTATCATTGTTAATGGGGCCAAACTACTCTACGCATTTAGTGAGGCTACGGTGCCGCGCATTACCGTCATTACCCGCAAGGCCTACGGTGGTGCCTATGACGTGATGAACTCGAAGCACATTGGAGCTGACTTGAATTTCGCCTGGCCGACCGCCGAAATTGCCGTCATGGGGGCCAAAGGGGCTTCGGAAATCATCTTTCGCAAAGAAATCCTCAAAGCAGCTGATCCAGAACAGATGCTGGCCGAAAAAGAAGCGGAATACAAGGAAAAATTCGCCAATCCCTATTTGGCTGCGGAGCGTGGGTTTATTGACGAGGTAATCGACCCCCGGCTCACCCGCCGGAAATTATTGAAAGGTTTCGCTATGCTGGAGAATAAAGTCCGCAAATTGCCCCGCAAAAAGCATGGCAATATCCCGCTGTAGCCTGAAATTTGAGTGCTAAAATCTTAAAGGGGCTGGTCTGCACGGACCAGGCCCCCCTCAATAGGTAGAAGGAATTGAAAAGGAGGCAGCGCCGCTAATGGGGGCTTAGATTCGGTTGTTATTGATCAACTCCAATAATTCGTCCCGGTAGTTTTTGCCTACCGGCAGATGTTTGGCCTGGCCTTTTTCTTGCACCTCGACCATATTGCCAATCAGGGCATCAATGCGCTTGATGTTGACGATGTAGGAGCGGTGAATTCGTTTAAAAAACGCCGGTGGAAGTTTGTCTTCCAGGCTTTTCATCGTTTGCAGGGTAACCACCCGTGAATTTACCATTCTGATAATGACGTAATCTTTAAGGCCTTCGATGTAAACGACGTCCTCGAAGTTGATTTTAATCAATTTTTTGTCTGCTTTGACAAAGATGAAGTCTGGATTGGACTCCTGGGCGCCCTCACTGCCTCCTGCCGTACCACTGGCCTGCTTTTTCTTCAGGTTGATTTGTTCAATCGCCTTATTGGTAGCTTTGAGAAAGCGATCCAGTGAAATGGGTTTGAGCAAATAATCGATGGCGTTCAATTCAAAACCGTCAACGGCGTAGTTGGAATAGGCCGTCGTAAAAATAACTTCGGGCGGATGTGCCAGCGACCGCAAAAAATCAGTACCCGTCAGTTGCGGCATTTGGATGTCCAGGAGCATTAAATCTACCTGATGATTCTTCAGGGCTTCATTGGCTTCCAGCGCATTGCTGCACTTTTGCACGAGGTTGAGGTCGGGGATTTTTTCAATGTAGGTTTCAAGTACGTCCTGTGCAAGGGGTTCGTCGTCGACGATTATTACGTTGATCATGCTTTTCGGGCTTTTTTTATTTTTCTCAAGATAATCATTCCAAATCAATGGTTAAATGAACCGCGAAGGTGTTGGGATTATTGTGAATTTGTAATTGGTAGCGTTCGGGGTACAATAAATTGAGTCGGCGCCGGACATTTACCAACCCGATGCCACCGCTCGGGCGGTTTTCCTGGCGCGGAATGGTTTGCCCTTTGCTATTTTCAATGGAAAAATCCACATATTTATCAGCCACTTTCAAGTGGATGTTGACAAAGCCTGCCTGGAGTTGGGTATTGAGGCCGTGTTTAAAGCTGTTCTCCAAAAAAGGGATGAACAGCAAGGGGGCTATTTGTTGATCCGTAATTTGGCCTTCCACCAGGAAATTGATATCAATATCGTTGCTTTGGCGGAGTTTTTCAAGGTCGAGGTAGTTTTTTAGGTAGTGGACCTCCTTTTGTAAAGGAACTTGTTTTTCGTTGCATTCGTACAACATGTAGCGCATCATCTCCGATAGCTTAATGACTATTTCCGGGGCTTTGTCCGACTTTTTCAGCGTAAGCGCGTACAAGTTGTTGAGCGTGTTGAAGAGGAAGTGGGGGTTGATTTGGCTTTTGAGAAAGCGCAGTTCCGACTGCATGGTTTGCGTCTGCAGTTCCTGGTGTTCGCGCAGCTGCCTAAACCAATCGGTAATTATTTTAAGGACAGTAGATCCACTGCCGATGAAAAAAGTCAGGGCAAAGTAATTGTTAAGGTTGCCAATTAAGGGTTGTTGCAGGTGAGGCATCCCGGAAAAGCGGAAGTAAAAGAAAATAACGCGCAGCGGGGTGAGGACAAAGGTGGCGGCCAGCAGCAGCAACAGGTAAGTACCCAGTCGTTTTTTGGTAAGATAATTGGGGATGAGGTACAGTAGGTTAAAATACACAATAGCGCCGTAAAAAAGCAGGTTGATGAATTCGTTAAACCAGCGATCGGTGCGGCTCAGGCCGGAGTCATCAAAATAAAGCAAAAAGGCAAACAGCGTGAGCCAGAAGATCAAATGGTAAACGATCCTACCCCATTTGGAGGGAAGGATCGCCGGTGGCAAATTGGTGATGTAGTTAATATGTTGGGTCGCTTTTTTCATCCTGCTTAATAAAGTGGGTCCAATTTGATAGCCCTGGAAGCAGGGATTATTATGGCTTTAAAAATAGACATGTTGTGCGGTAAAGATGCTAATTTTTAGATTAATGTCTTCAAGGATTAGACAACCACATCTTTTCAGTAGCTTTGCAGGCTCAATAAAGTGCAAAAAACTTGCCAATGGCTTACCGACACCAGGACATTTATGATGAGGAGGTAACGAACAAGCTCGAAGGTTATTACAGGGGAATAATAGCCGGATTAGGAGAAAATGACGACCGGGAAGGCCTCTTGAAGACCCCAGAACGGGCAGCTAAAGCGATGCAGTTTCTTACCCAGGGGTACGATCAGGATGCCGACGAGATTTTGCGTTCTGCCATGTTTGAAGAAGGGTATAGTGAAATGGTCATCGTTAAGGACATTGAACTTTACTCCCTTTGCGAACATCATCTACTGCCTTTTTTTGGCAAGGCCCACGTCGCCTACATTCCCGATGGATACATTGTCGGATTGAGTAAAATTCCGCGCGTAATTGATGTATTTGCCCGGCGGCTGCAAGTGCAGGAGCGGCTGACGGACCAGGTGCTGCACGCTATTCAGCGCACCCTGCAACCACGTGGAGCAGCAGTAGTGATCGAAGCCCGTCATATGTGCATGATGATGCGTGGTGTTCAGAAACAAAATTCAATTACGACGACCTCTGCCTTTACGGGTGAATTCCAAAAAGTAGAAACCCGCAACGAGTTCTTAAATTTAATCAACGCAAAGTTACATTAAGATGAAAGCATATGTTTTTCCTGGACAAGGTGCCCAATTTACGGGTATGGGACAGGACATGTATACGGATCATGAACTGGCCCGGGAATTTTTCGAGCAGGCCAATGAAATCCTGGGCTACCGTTTATCTGATGTGATGTTTTCGGGGGATGAAGAAGCACTTAGAGCCACAAAAATCACCCAGCCAGCGATTTTCCTGCACTCCGTCATCAAAGTGATGTTAGCGGGTACCGATTTCCAACCTGCGGGAGTAGCCGGGCATAGCCTGGGTGAATTTTCTGCGCTGGTAGCCGTTGGCGCTATAGCCTTTGAAGATGGGCTGCGACTGGTTCATGCGCGTGCGTTGGCCATGCAGGAAGCCTGCGAATTACAGCCGGGGACCATGGCCGCCGTACTGGGCCTGGATGATCAACTGGTGGAGGATATCTGTGCGGCGATTACCGACGTTGTCGTGGTGCCGGCCAATTACAATACCCCCGGTCAGCTGGTCATCTCGGGCAGCCTGGAAGGCGTTGGTCGGGCTGCTGAGCAATTAACGGCAGCCGGGGCAACCAAGGTGGTCGAACTGGTCGTAGGCGGCGCTTTTCATTCCCCTTTGATGCAGCCTGCCCAGGATAAATTAGCCGCCGCCATTGAGGCAACGGCTTTCCGGAATCCCCGCTGTCCGATCTACCAGAATGTCGACGCCTCTCCGCACATTGATCCTGTGACCATCCAGCAAAATCTCGTCAAACAACTTACCGGACCAGTACGCTGGACCCAGACGGTGCAGCAGATGGCCCAAGACGGCTATGACACTTTTACGGAAGTAGGCGGCAAAGGCAGTATCCTTCGGGGGCTGATTCGCCGAATCGACCGGTCACTGGCTACTGATAGTCTCTAATGATTCGCAACAGTAAATCAACAGCATGTTGGAAGCAACTGTTAAAATAGGCAATATCCTCCTGGCGGAACCTTTCATGGTAGACCCTAACTTCAAGCGTTCCGCAGTGCTGCTTTGTGACCACCACGAGGTGGAGGGGAGCATCGGTTTTATCTTGAATAGACCGCTGGAAACTAATATTGACGAACTTATTCCCGATTTTCCAACCTTTGCTGCGGAGGTTTTTTTCGGGGGACCCGTGCAGACGGATACCATCCACTACCTGCATAACGTCGGTGATTTACTGGAAGACAGCATCGAGGTTTGCAAGGGGGTTTACTGGGGAGGTGATTTCGAAAAATTAAAATTTCTGGTGAGCTCGTCTCTCATCCAACCGGCTCAGATCCGGTTTTTTATGGGATATACGGGTTGGTCGGAAGGCCAATTACAGGACGAGATGAAATTTGGTTCCTGGATTTTGGCTGAGATGGATGCCAATTATTTGTTCAAGACACCACCGCAAACCCTTTGGAAATCAATTATGTATAACAAAGGGAATTCCTTTACCATTCTGGCTCAGCTAGAGGAGGATACCAGTTGGAACTAACCCACTGGTAAATAACGCCAAAGCAAATTTCTTAAGAAGGTTTATATTTGCCGCATGAATGAAAAAATCCTGATCCTCGACTTTGGATCGCAGTATACGCAATTGATTGCCCGACGTATCCGTGAACTTAATGTTTACAGTGAAATTGTGCCCTATAATAAGATTCCTGAACTAGACGATAGTATCAAAGGAGTTATTCTTTCCGGCAGCCCTTTCTCCGTCAAAGATGACAATGCATTACATCCGGACCTGGAAAAAATCATTGGCAAACGCCCCGTCTTAGCGGTCTGCTACGGTGCCCAGTATTTGGCAGCCTATTACCAGGGCGAAGTAGAACGATCACAGAAGCGCGAATACGGAAAAGCTAACCTGGGTAATTTTGCCACCAACGATCCGTTGATGAAAAACGTGACGGAAGGCTCTCAGGTATGGATGTCGCATGGCGACACCATCAAGGCTTTACCGTCGCAATTTGAAGTATTGGCAGGTACAACCAGCATTGAAGTAGCTGCTTTCCGGTCGGTCTCAGGTGCTTTTGCGCAACCCGTTTACGCCTTACAATTCCATCCTGAAGTTTACCATACGCTGGAAGGCGCCCTTATCCTGGAGAATTTTGTCCTTGGTATTGCTGGCTGTTCCGGTTCCTGGACACCGGCATCGTTCGCAGAAGAAACCATCGCCAATTTAAAAGATCAAATAGGGGAGGAGCGGGTTTTGCTCGGGCTTTCCGGCGGCGTAGACTCTACCGTAGCGGCGATGTTGTTGCACCGCGCCATTGGCAAAAAGCTGTTTTGCTTCTTTATCGATAATGGCCTGCTCCGGAAGAATGAATACGAGGAGGTCCTGGCATCTTACCAGGGGATGGGCTTGCAGGTAGTCGGCATTGATGCTAAACAAAGATTTTATCGCGAACTGGAAGGAGAACAGGATCCCGAAGGTAAACGGAAAATTATCGGGCGGGTTTTTGTCGAAGTATTCCAGGAGGAAGCGACGACTTTGAAAAATATCCAGTGGCTCGGGCAAGGAACCATTTATCCTGATGTAATCGAGTCGGTATCGGTACATGGTCCTTCCGTAACCATCAAATCCCACCACAATGTGGGTGGGCTACCAGAACACCTTCATCTAAAGATCGTTGAGCCGCTGCGGATGCTTTTTAAAGACGAGGTTCGCCGGGTGGGTAAAACCCTCGATATTCCTGCTGCTATTTTGGGGCGTCATCCTTTTCCTGGTCCCGGATTAGGAATTCGTATATTGGGGGCAATTACGCCAGAAAAAGTTGCGCTTTTACAGGAAGCTGATGCTATTTTTACAGAAAACCTGCGGTCTGCCGGTCTTTATGACCAGGTTTGGCAAGCAGGAACGGTTTTATTGCCGGTGCAATCTGTTGGCGTTATGGGTGATGAGCGAACCTACGAAAAAACAGTTGTGTTGCGCTGTGTCAATTCCACCGATGGGATGACGGCAGAATGGAGTTTTCTTCCCCACGAATTTTTAGCCAAAGTGTCAAGTGAAATCATCAACAATGTCAAAGGAATCAATCGCGTCGTATATGATATCAGTACCAAACCTCCGGCAACAATTGAGTGGGAATAGCACGGTACGCCGGGCACTAGGGTGTCTGCTGCCCCTGCTTTTTGTGGTTACTTTTTCTGCTTGTGAATTGTTTAAGCCCATTTCACAGGGCCCCAACGAGCCCCAATCTGGGCAGAAACCCAAAGACGAACTGGATCCTATTCAGGGACGTCGGGTATACGATCCCGTAACCGGCACTTATGTATTGGTACGCAATTCTCCTACCGATCCGATGGATACCATTGTGTGGCGGGATATTCCTTCCAGCATTGAGCCCCCCATCTATTCTACTACTGCTCCGGTTGGAACAGGTCCGATCGGCAACCCGGTCAATCCCATTGGTGTAGGGGAGGGGAATTCCCAACTTTTGTCTTTCTACAATGTAGCTGTTGTCTTACCTTTCCTCTCGGATCGGTACAGTGCGGTAGACAAGACGTTCTCCTCCAATTCTTCCTGGGCCTTGCAGTTCTACAGTGGCATGCAGATGGCGTTTGATGAATTATCGGCCCAAGGCATTCCTTTAAATGTTTCCGTCATGGACTCCAAAGCCAGTGAGCAAGTTGTTACGACCCTGGCGCGTACGAACCGCGATTTGAACAATGCCCACCTGATTATAGGCCCTTACCTGCGCAGCAATGTCAGTATCCTGGCCGAAAAAGCCCGCAGCACCGGGGCCGTGTTGGTTTCACCCCACTCGGCATCCTCCAACGTATCGGAAAAGAACCCCAATTACGTACAGGCAAGTCCGACGCTGGAGTCTCATTGTCAGGCAATTATGCAACACGTGCTGCAGCATTTCAGCGCAGACCAGATTGTTTTGGTGGCGTTGGATACGCCCGGTGAGACGGCTCGCTTTGATTATTTTCAGAAAGAATACGATCGCCTGACCGGACTAAAAAATACCACCCCTCTAAAAACCCTGGCCATTGATTCGACCAAGACGACCATGTCTTCCGTTAACCTGTCCAGTTGGTTCAGTAATTCCGGTGAGACCGTATTTATCGTCCCCAGTTGGTCGCAGGAAACCTTCATTTATAATTTGTTGCGCAAACTAGACAATGATCGTTCTTCGTATCAGCAAGTTACCGTTTACGGAATGCCGCAGTGGATGGAGTACGAGCGAATTGATTTTGATTATTACGAAAAGCTGAACGTCCACGTGAGTAGTAGTTCATTTATCGATGATCTGAATCCTGATATTCGCCAGTTCAAGCGCCAATTTTACGAACGTTACGGAGATATCCCTAAGGAAGAAGCCTATTCTGGCTACGATTTAACCCGGTATTTTGGTCGAATGATCAACAAATACGGTACGAAATTCCAACTCAAGCTGGAAGAATTTCCCGAGGAGATGCTCCACACCCAATACGCCTTTCAGCGGATCATTGTGCCTACGACTACCGGAATGGAGTTTCCGCAGGTCGAACGCTGGGAAAACAAATACGTCAATATCTTGAAATTTCAAAACTACCGTTTTAGTAAAGCCGATTAGTATGCCGAAGATGACCGAAGAGCGACTTACGCGTCTACGCACGGTAGCCTGCCAACGGCAAACGAATTTCACGGTAGTTTTAGAAAACGTACACGATCCGCACAATATCAGTGCGGTGCTGCGCAGTTGTGAAGCCGTAGGTATTGCAGAAGTGTTTGTATTGTACACGGAGCCAAAGTTACAAGAAGACTACCTGACGCTGGGGAAGAAGTCTTCTGCCGGAGCCCGCAAGTGGCTGAATGTAAATTACTACACCCAGATGGACAATTGCTTTGCTGCTGTACGTGCTCGCTACGATCACATCTATGCTACGCATATGGCCCAGGATGCCTCGTCTTTGTACGACTTGAACCTGACGGAATCGGTCGCCTTGTTGTTTGGCAATGAACACGATGGCGTTAGTGAAGCGGCACTGCGGTATACCGATAGCAACTTTTTAATTCCTCAAATGGGAATGGTACAGAGTCTTAATATTTCGGTGGCTTGTGCGGTAAGCGTTTTTGAAGGCTTGCGGCAACGGATGACTAAAGACTTTTACGGTGCTAATAATCCAGCTACGGAATCAGCACAAGCCGCAATTTTACAAGACTATATCCAGCGGCACGAAGGCAAAGCTTCGGGTAAGAAAACGCGGCGAAAAGACTAAGCGCTTGTTGGGAAGCGGTTATCCTTTGGCCTGTAAAATCACGGCTAAAAAAAAAAAGGGAGAACGTTTGCTCTCCCTTCAAAATGGTATGTAAAATAGATAGCTTCTTGAGAATAAGCAGTTTTACGCCCAAACACCAGGTCTGGTAAAAAAGGCAGCTTAAATTTAGCTGTTTCCTTTGCGGTAATCTGCCAGGAATTGTGCCAGGCCAATGTCGGTCAGCGGGTGCTTGAGCATGCCCAGGTAGGAGCTCAACGGACAGGTCACTACGTCAGCTCCCGCCAGCGCCGCATCGACTATATGCTTGGAACTGCGGATGGAAGCTGCCAGGATTTGTGTTTCAAAGCCCTGAATAGCATAAATTTCCGCAATTTGTTTGATCAGTTCCATACCGTCCCAGTTGGTATCATCGATCCTGCCGATGAAAGGAGAGACGTAGGTTGCGCCGGCTTTAGCCGCCAGGATAGCCTGGGCGCCACTAAAGACGAGGGTACAGTTGGTCGGAATACCGTTTTCGGTACACCAGCTCATGGCTTTTACACCGTCCATGATCATCGGAATCTTCACGATGATATTGTCAGCAATCTCCACCAATTCTTTCGCTTCAGCGATCATGCCCGCAAAGTCGGTAGAAATGACTTCCGCACTGACATCGCCCTCCACCAGCGCCGCAATCGTCGCATAATGCTTCAGGATGTTGTCTTTTCCAGTAATACCTTCCTTCGCCATTAAGGATGGATTGGTAGTGACTCCGTCAAGCAGACCCAATTCCTTGGCTTCCTTGATTTGATCGATACTGGCCGTGTCGATGAAGAACTTCATGTAGCTTGCTTTCTTGAAGTGGTGAGATGGGAAAAAAAGATGGTGAGCAAACATACCAACCGCTACAACCTCGTACCCTTGCTGTGTTTCCACCCTGGGGGATTAGAGGGAGCAAGTTCCATGCTGCCCACCGGACGCAAATCTAAATAAATTGTTGGTCTTGTCCAAATTTATGCCAGATAATACCAATTGTTTTCAATTTCCTCCTTTCCCCATCAGCTGCATTTCATTACACTTATCCACACGGCTATCCAGGCTAGCCCCTTAAGCAGGAAAAAGAGGAAACCCGTAAAACCAATCTTTTTAAACCATCCTTGCAATTTAGCTTTGTCCATGTGCACGGACTTTATGTTTGTATCAGGCCCAGGTTGAAAGGTTCCAGCGGTGCGTGATCTGCTGCGGTGATTCCTTCGCTGATCCACCTACGGGTTTCGCGTGGGTCTATAATTTCGTCCACCCACAACCGGGCGGCCGCGTAGTAGGGCGTTGTTTGTTCGTCGTATTTGGCCTCTATACGCTCTAATAATTCTTTTTCTTCCGAAGCGGTAACTGTTTCACCCTTGGATTTTCGGCCTGCAACTTGTATTTGCAAAAGGGTCTTAGCTGCCTGAGCGCCTCCCATAACGGCAATCTTTGCTGTTGGCCAGGCTACGATCAGCCGGGGGTCGTAAGCTTTGCCACACATCGCATAGTTGCCAGCCCCATAGCTGTTGCCAATAACCACCGAAAACTTGGGGACAGTACTGTTACTGACGGCATTTACCATCTTAGCACCGTCTTTGATAATTCCTCCCTGCTCAGAGCGGGAACCGACCATAAAGCCGGATACATCGTGGAAGAAGACCAGTGGAATCTTCTTTTGGTTACAATTCATAATAAAGCGGGCCGATTTGTCGGCTGAGTCACTGTAGATAACGCCACCAAATTGGGTTTCGCCGGTGGCGGATTTTACAATTTCCCGATTATTGGCCACAATGCCTACTGCCCAGCCATCGATGCGGGCGTAGGCACAAATCATGGTTTTGCCGTAGCCATCCTTGTAGTAGGTCAGTTTCCCTTCGTCGACGAGGTGTTCCAACAAGTCTTTGGTTCGGTAAGGCGTTGTGCGGGTGTTGGGGAAAACCCTTAGCAGGTCATCGGGATTTCCTGCTGCTGGTAGGGGAGTCGCCCGGTCGAAACCGGTGCGCGGAAAGGCCCCCATTTTGTCGACCAGTTCTTTGATGGTGTCCAGGCAGGAGGCATCATCGGGGCATTTGTAATCCGTAACGCCACTGATCTCGCTGTGGGTACTGGCTCCGCCGAGGGTTTCCTGGTCAACTTCTTCGCCAATGGCGGCCTTCACCAGGTAAGGGCCTGCCAGAAAGATCGATCCGGTTCCTTCCACAATCAGGGCTTCATCGCTCATAATGGGCAGGTAAGCCCCGCCAGCTACACAGCTGCCCATAATGGCGGAAATTTGGGGGATACCCATACTGCTGATACGGGCATTGTTGCGGAAAATGCGCCCAAAATGTTCCTTGTCCGGGAATATTTCATCTTGTAGTGGCAGAAAAACACCCGCACTGTCCACCAGGTAAATCAAAGGAATCCGATTTTCCATGGCGATCTCTTGGGCCCGGAGGTTCTTTTTGCCCGTAATAGGAAACCAGGCACCCGCTTTAACGGTGGCATCGTTGGCGATAATCATGCATTGTCGGCCCTTAACGTAGCCAATACCAGTAACGACACCGCCCGCAGGACAACCACCGTACTCTTCGTACATGCCATAACCGGCAAAAGAACCTATTTCTAAAAAGGAACTAGCGGGATCGATAAGATAACTGATGCGTTCACGGGCAGTCATTTTACCTGTTTTGCGAAGCTTGGCCATTTTTCGTTCGCCACCACCGAGGTGAATTTTATCCAGCCGGTGGCTCATTCGCGAAACCAGGAGTTTCATCTCGTCTTCATGACGGTTGCGCTCAATTTCTTTTTTACTCATCGGGTATACGTTGCTGTTGTGTCGGAATTTCGAGTGACTGGCGGTGATTAACGGTCGCCAATATCAGAAATGACCTCAAAATAAGGCTACTTGTTGGTAAAGGAATAGTAGTAGGCACCCTGGTAGTTTTCGTAAACACCTTCAAGGACTACTTCACCGGCAGTTCGCTTTAGAAAGCGAAGCAAATCATTCAGGTTGTTGATCTTTCGATCATTAGCAGCAGTAATGATAAAACCGGGTTCCATATTGGTGGTCTCCATTTCGCTGCCCCTAAAAATACTCATTACTTTTACACCCTCCGTCTTAAGTCGCGATTTTTCCAAATTGGATAAATTCCGGACCTCAAATCCCAGTTCGTGCAACAGCCTTTCTTCGTTGGCGGTCAAAGTGGAGGTGCTATTGAGTTTGTTTTTCAAGACCAGGTTGACCAATGCTTCCTTCCCTTCCCGGATATAGTGGAGCTTCACCCGATCTCCAGGGCGTAATTGGCCCAGAATTTCTTGTAACACGGGGACTGCGGGGGTAGCCACATTGTTGATCTTGACAATAACGTCGCCTTTCAGCAGCCCGGCATTTTCCGCGCTACTATCATCAGTGACTTCGGTAATCAAGACCCCTTCGACCTTGTCCAAGCCTTTTTCTTCGGCAACAGCCGCTGTTACATTGGCAATATAAGCACCGAGGATTCCCCGTTGCACGCTGCCAAATTCGCTGAGATCGCGCACGATTTTCCGGATTAAATTTACCGGAACGGCAAAAGAATAGCCTTCGTATCCGCCCGAGCGGGTAATGATAGCGGTATTGATGCCCACCAATTCTCCGTTGGTATTGACCAGCGCGCCACCACTGTTTCCAGGGTTGACCACGGCATCGGTTTGAATAAAGGACTCAATCCGGTCTTGCCCATCAAGGATGTCGATGTTGCGGCCTTTGGCACTCACAATACCAGCCGTGACGGTACTCTCCAGGTTGAAAGGGCTACCAATAGCCAGTACCCACTCCCCAACCTGTAAGCTGTCCGAATTGCCCAACTCAATAATTGGAAGTTGCTCGCCGTCTATTTTGAGCAACGCCAAATCGGTTGAAGGATCCGTACCGATGACCGTACCCACAAATTCCCGTTTGTCGTTTAAGGTTACCTCGTAACGTTGGCCGAACTCAATGACGTGGTTATTGGTGACAATATACCCGTCTTTAGAAATAATGACGCCCGAACCCGTGGAAATAGCAATGGTTTGGCCGGATCGGTTAAACAGCCCCGTAGCGCTTTCTTCAAAGGTTCGAATAAATACGACGGCAGGAATGACCGCACTGGCGGCTTGGGTAAAATCAGTAGGGGTGGCCGACAGGAACGTTCGCGGTCGCAATTCACTGAGCCAGTCGTTGGTGCTGGCGTAGCGTGGTTCCGCATCTTCGTGTATGACAATCTGTTTGGAAGGTGACAGCGCCTGAAAAATGCCCACGGCAAACAAGGCACTCAACAGGGAACAAAGCAAGGTAAAAGCAATTTGTCGGGTCGTCATAAAAAAAAATTGCGAAATTTAGGCAAAATTAAACCTTGGTATGTCTGAAAAACGTGATCCTTTCGACGGAGATTATATAGGTAACATCTTTGGGCCAAAAATTACCTTATACGGTGGCCTGCTCATCCTCTTTTTTGTGGCAATAATTCTTTACCGACACTGGAAACTCGATGTTCCTTTTGGGTTGGAAGATCCAGCGAAAATGGAATCACCGATGGAGAATGATAGCACTAAATTACAAGAATGATTCCGAAAGGCCTATTTATTAGCCCCGATAATGGACAGTTCCTGCAGTGGATGCCCGCTGATGGGGTTTTGCGAACGCCAGCTGGCCAGTTCAGTTATCCTTTCCTGGATGGATTGGCCGTATTGCTTCCTCAGCAGGATAAGGCACCGCTGGCCCCTGGATCCAGCTTTAATTACGTGGACCATTACCAGAAAGATGCCGAGGTATTCGATTATTTTGCGGGCTGGGAAGATCCGGCGGCCGTTCACGAAAACCAACGGTTACACGAAATGATCCTGGTCCAAAAGCCACCAAAAGCACAGCGCATACTGGACGTAGGTTGTGGCTCGGCCTGGGTTGCTGCTCATTTTGCCGAATTGGGGGTAGGGGAGGTTTTTTCCCTGGATGTTTCTACGGTAAACCCCCAAAAAGCCCTGGCCCGTTACCCTTTCCCCGGCCATTTTGGGGTAGTGGCTGACGTGTTTCACCTGCCCTTTGCCGACGCTACGTTTGATTACATCATTGCCAGTGAAATTATCGAACACGTAGCTGATCCGGCAGCGTTTCTACGCTGCTTGTTGACGGTACTTGCACCTGGCGGGCGGTTAGTGGTGACGACTCCCCACGCTGAAAAAATTGCCCACAGCCTTTGTATTCACTGCAACCAGCCGACACCTCATCATGCCCATCTGCATTCTTTTACGCAGGAAAGTTTGCGGCAATTGCTACCTAAACCCGTGCAGGGGAGTGCACAAACCAAGGTCTTTATGAATAAATTGCTGCTGTATGGCCGAACGCACCGTTTACTGAAGCAGGTCCCCTTCCGGGTGTGGCAGCGGATTGATCGGTTGGCTAATTTTTTCGTTCCTAAAACAGCCCGACTGCTCTTGACTGTAGATCGCAGGGATGGATTTTCGGAGCAACAATAAACAAGGCGGCTGAGCGAGAAACCGTATCTCCAGTGACTGCTTGCTCAGTCTTCCTTTATTTTCCAGAATAGCTTGACCTGCTCCAACAGTTGGCTGCGTACCTGGCGCAAATATTTGACTTCGTGTTCGGCCTGTCGGCGGGTTCGCCAATGCAGAAGCCACTGATTCGCCAACTCACCGTAACGGATCAGGTACGAAGCAGCCAACAGTTCCACGGCCACCCATCCCAGCAGCCACCAGGTGCCAGAAAATACGGCAAACAGGCACCAGCCTATGCAATACAGCAGGTAAGCCACCAGTAGGCCCGCCCACTTTACCGGACTGGCAAATTCCAGGGTGTCCATTTTTACCCCTGAGAACCATTGCACCAAGAGGATAGGCGGCAGGTGCCAAATCAGCAGTAATAGCATTGGTATCAATCCCAGCAGGACCATGAGGTGTTTTTTTCCTGCTGCGCGGTACCGGCCCCGGAAAGATGCATCGGTAATGCGCATGCGTTCAAGGCGACTGAAGTAGTCGTGACTAAGTGCGGTCAAGGCTGTTTTTTCAGCGGTCGGCAGGTGGTTGATACGGTCGGCAATCTGCTTTTCAGCCCGTAAGAAGCGATCGGTATGGCTGATGTTTTGGCGTTCATCGCGCGGCTGCTCCGTGCGGTAGAGGCGCAACAGGTTTTCCAGCAATGGCTCATCCGCCAGCTCGTTGATAATGACTACTTCCTGTGCCAAACGCGTCTGTAATTCTTCGGTAAGCTGGTTGATGGCGGCATTGGGATTGGTGCGGTAGCTATCCATAAATTCGCTCGCCCGCAGTGGCTCACCACAATTGATCATCAGATTGGAACGGGGGCGATCAGGATACGTGTAGTTTACGCCAACGGGAACGATGTATACTTCGTCCAGGTCGGTACTGTCCAGCGCGCCTAAGGCAATGCGTCCGGTGCCTTTGCGAATAGGCCGTAGCCGTTTCTCGTGGATGCAGCGGCCTTCGGCCAGGATCATCAGGTTTTTCTTTTGTAGGAGGACCTGGGTGGCCTGGTCAAAAGATTTATAGTTGTTCTTGATGCCCTGGTATCCTCCGTCCCGCAAACGGTAGACCGGAATAATATGGACACCTCTCAGGAGTTTGGCAGCCAGTGGATTTTTGAAAAAATCGCCCCGCGCCATAAAATGGAGCGGTTGTTCCAAAAAACAAGCCAGTACACAAGGCTCGATAAAAGTTGTGGGATGGTTAGCGGCCAAAATAACTGCTGCATTGGGGGGGATTTTCGCTGCGTTGGCCAGGTCGATATGCCGGAAATAAAACTTTAACCCAATTTTAGCCAGGGGACGAACAAATGCATACAGCATAATAAAGACAGGTTTGCTGCGCAAAAATAGGTTTTTTTTAGGTACTTTGATCGATCGTGGAGGTGTAACTTTACCCCCTTAAATAGCTCAATGAGATGAAAGAGAAACCAGGGCCTCAAATTGTTGAACCGCTGAAGACGCCTAAATATCTGATCGTAGTAGGCGGGCCGACTGCTTCTGGCAAGACCCGTTTGGCGATCGAGCTGGCCAAACATTTCGATACCGTTATCCTGTCGGCAGATAGCCGACAATTTTATCGGGAAATGCGGATTGGAAATGCCCGTCCGGAGGAAGCGGAGTTGGCCGAAGTGCCTCATTTTTTCCTTGCGGATCGCTCGGTCAACCAGCCGTTGACTGCTGGTGCTTATGCGCGGGAAGCGCTGGTCCGGCTGGAGGCCGTTTACCAGGAGCGCGATTATGCCGTTTTGGTAGGCGGATCGGGGTTATTCATTCAGGCCCTCACCAGTGGATTTGATACTTTTCCTGTCGTTAGCCCTGCTATCCGGCAGCAAGTGGATGAACTGTATACCCAAACGGGGCTGACCGGTTTACAGGCCGAATTAGCGGTATTGGATCCGGATTATTACGCACAAGTCGACCGTCAAAATCCCGCTCGCCTCAAGCGGGCGCTGGAAGTGTGTTATGCTGGCGAGCAGCCGTATTCTGCTTACCGCCAAAAAGCGGTTGCCGACCATCGTTTTATTCCTGTTTTTCTACAACCCAGTTGGACCCGGGCCGAATTGTACCAACGCATCGATCAACGGGTAGAACGAATGGTTGCTGCTGGCCTGGAGGAGGAAGTCCGATCTTTGGCCCCACTGCTGGATAAGCCGGTCTTGCAAACAGTGGGTTACCAGGAATGGGCGGCTTTTTTTGCCGGTAACCAAAATCTTGACGAGACGATAAAGCTGATCCAGCAAAACAGCCGGCGCTACGCCAAACGACAACTGACCTGGAACCGCCGGGAAGGACACTGGAAGCAAGTGCCCCGGGGAGCTATCAAATCCGCACTGGCTTATTTGCACGTCGTTACCCGCGAAATGCTGCACTTAGGGAAGGTGGCGGATACCGGTAGCCTGACAGACTCTGTTTTCTTTTTTCCGCAGGAGAAGATCAATCAGGTGGGCTTGTTTCAGCTCGTTGATCAGCAGCTGGTTGGCCGTATCCAGGCAATAACTACGCGAGACTGGGCTGCTCTGCTAACCTGGGATCTGGCTAATCTGTCGACGCTGGGGCAAAGTGTGTTGTTGCACGAATCGCTAAACCGTACCGAATCGACCAGGGTATACGCCAAATTAGCGGAAGAAGCAGAAAAGGCTTTTTTTCTGAGCCAGGGCTTCCAGCCCGTAAGCTACCAACACCTGCCCCGTAAACTACAGCAGGTCTGGCAAAATTCCCCACCAGCCTTGTTGTTGGAATGGAATTTAGCGCAGCAGCGCTTCTAATCAATTTAAGGGTTATCGATTTTTAAGGCTTGCCCTGGTGGTGTTGCAGTAGCATCCGTTGTGGTTGTTGCGTGGTTAAGCGCGACTGGATGAATGCCCTGAAGTTGGGGTACGTAAAAATCGCGAATGGCCGCAAATTTACCCATCAACGAATCGGGTAATGGTTTCGCTGGTGGAAGATCCATTTTCAAGTGGTTGACCTGTTGGCCATTTTTCCAGAAGCGGAAACACACGTGGGGACCAGTTGCCAGCCCTGTGGAACCCACATAACCAATAACCTGTCCTTGGTGTACTGCTACCCCTGGCCGGATGCCGGTCGCAATTTTCTGCATGTGCAGGTACTGGGTCTCGTAGGTTTCGTTGTGGCGAATTTTTACGTAGTTTCCATTACCGCCGGTGTAGGAAGCATTGGAAACGGTGCCATTACCGACAGCAACGATCGGTGTTCCATAAGGTGCGGCATAATCGGTTCCGTAATGTGGGCGCCGGTACTTCAGCACCGGATGTAGTCGGTTAAGGCTGTAGTAAGAGGAAATTCTGGCGTATTCAACTGGTGCTTTCAGGAAGCCGGCATTCATGGGCTTGCCCGCCAGGTCGTAATACCCCGTCTCTTTACGCTGCGCACCGTTGTCAAAATAAATGCTGTGGAAAACAGTATCTGCCGTCGTGTATTGGGCAGCAATTACATTGCCAACGGCCACGGGTTTTCCTTCAACGTAGTCTTGCTCATAAACCAGGCGAAACTCATCGTCTTTCTGTAAGTGGTGAAAGTCTATCGACCATTTGAGCGCCTGTTCCATCTTGGCGGTAAGTTCGTAGCTGTAGCCCCGATCAACCATCGCATTCCAAAGCGAGCCTTCAATGATACCGGCTGCGGTTTCAACTTTACTGGTGACGGGTCGCACGAATTTTTGTACGGATTGATCCCGGTGGAGGTCGAAAACGATATACTCATACACGGAAGGTTCGTAGACGAGGTAGTCAATTCCCTGGATGGAATCCTTTGACAAAAGGATGAGCGGTTTTCCGGCTCGCATACCCCGCAGGTCAAATACCTGGCCCGCCTGTAAAATAAGGGATTGCATTTTTTCACTACCAATTCCCAGCGCAGCCAAAATATCTGATAAAGATTGGCCTTCATCGATCGTTTTGTGAACCAATTGCAAGGTATCCAGGGCAAAACCCCAGGCCATATTAGGTACAATAACGGGAAAAGCGGCTAATTCGACGTCAGATTGGTCGTGCTGTTGTTGCTTTTTGGTATAAAAACCGAAGGTGATAATAGCCGTTGTAAGGACGGCAAACCCAATCAATAAGCCTTTTCTGCGCAAGATATTTGCGTAAAGGCGAGTAGGCACTTTATATAAATCCACGAGTTGGAATTTCTTTCTTGATAAATATAGTTTCTCAAAGCTATAGGCAAATATAAGCCCCTGAAGAATACCTTGTGTATAATTACAAGTTAAAATCACGGTTTCCTTTTACCTTTGCCGGAAATCTTAAACCATGGGCGAGTCCTCAAAGTACGAAATGCGCGGTGTTTCCGCCACCAAAGCAGAAGTCCACGCCGCTATTGCGGGATTGGATAAAGGGTTGTTCCCAAGGGCATTCTGTAAGATATTGCCGGACTTTGCAGCTGGAGATCCGGCATATTGCAACTTGATGCATGCCGATACGGCTGGCACCAAGCCAAGCTTGGCTTACCTCTACTGGAAAGAAACCGGTGACCTGTCCGTTTGGGAAGGTATTGCTCAGGATGCCCTGGTGATGAACCTGGACGACATGGCTTGTGTGGGGTGTGTGGACGATATTATCCTCTCTTCCACCATCGGTCGCAACAAAGGCCTTATCCCTGCCGAAGTTATCCGGACCATTATCCAGTACACTCAGCGATTTGTTGACGAAATGAAACAACTGGGTGTTAATTTGCATTTAGCTGGCGGTGAAACTGCTGATGTAGGCGATATTGTGCGTACGATCGATGTGGGTTACACGGCTTTTGGCCGCCTGGCCCGAAAAGATTTATTGGTCAATCACATTCAGCCGGGTAATGTAATCGTTGGTCTGGCTTCTTACGGACAGGCTACCTACGAGACGGCCTACAATGGCGGAATGGGAAGCAACGGACTTACTTCCGCCCGGCACGATGTATTTCAGCACAGCTACGCGGCAGCTTACCCCGAATCTTTTGATCCTGCTCTGCCAGAGGCCGTTGTATATATCGGCGGAAAAAAACTGACCGATACCATAGACATCAACGGCAAGGCTATTCCTATTGGGAAATTGGTACTTTCACCCACCCGTACGTATTTGCCGGTCATCAAACAGCTTTTTGCCGAATTGCGGCCCCACCTACACGGGATGATCCACTGTACGGGTGGCGGCCAAACCAAGGTGGTCAAGTTTATCGACAACGTAGCGATCATTAAAGACAATTTGCTGCCCGTACCGCCTTTATTTTCCCTGATTCAGGAAGAAGCAGGTACTTCCTGGCAGGAAATGTACCAGGTTTTTAATATGGGGCAGCGGCTCGAAGTCTATCTTCCACCAGCTCACGCAGCCCGGGTAGTCGCTATTTCCCAGTCTTTTGGCATTGACGCCCAGGTGATCGGTAGGGTAGCCGCTTCGGACCAACCCCAGGTTAGCATTCATTCTCCTTACGGACAATTTACCTATTACGAATGAGCCAGCGATTAAGCCGCCAGGCAAAGGCCGATGCCATTGCCGAAACATTGGAACAATTGTATCCGGAAACACCTATTCCATTGGATCATCAGGACCCGTATACCTTGCTGGTTGCGGTACTCCTGTCGGCGCAGTGTACCGACGAACGGGTCAACAAAGTTACGCCCGCTTTATTCGCCCTGGCTGACAATCCCCACGACATGGCGCAACAGTCCGTTGAGGATATCAAAGCTATTATTCGCCCGTGTGGACTTTCCCCCCGAAAATCGCAGGCTATTTATGAGCTTTCTCATATTTTGGTAGAAAAGTGCCAGGGCGAAGTACCGGCCGATATGGATTTTCTGGAGACCTTGCCAGGGGTGGGCCACAAGACGGCCTCAGTGGTCATGTCGCAGGCGTTTGGCATACCTGCCTTTCCAGTAGATACCCATATTCACCGATTGGCCTACCGTTGGACGCTGAGTACGGGCAAAAATGTTGAAAAGACAGAAGCTGACCTGAAGCGGTTGTTTCCCCGGGAAAGCTGGAACAAACTGCATCTGCAAATTATCTTTTTTGGCCGTGAATACTGTCCGGCACGCGGGCACAACCCCCAGTTGTGTCCGATCTGTAGTTTGTACGGCCGCAAATCACTTTTTAAAAACTGAGCCGATCTCAGGCCAGTAGGTAAAGTCTGAAATAAGGTAGGAGCTACCCCCCTCGTATTTGTCGTTTAGAACGGAAATCCCAGTCCAAAGTTAAACCCAAAATCGGAAGTGTTTAGCTGCTTAAAATCATTCCAAAAAGCAGATTCAGGGGCCACTTCTCCGGGCGGCAAATTGGGGTCAGGATAGGGATAGCGCAACTTCATGCCCACATCGAACCGGAAAATAAAATAGGATAAATCTACGCGTAACCCCATGCCTCCGGCAACCGCTAATTGTTTGTAGAAGGGATAGTAAACAAAGTTCTCGTCGATCTTTTTGGTGAACCTGAATTGGGAGGCCCGGCGCTCATCATCCCTTTCGAAAGTCCAAATGTTTCCCACATCGGTAAAAATGGCTCCTTTGAACCAGGAAAAAATAGGGAAACGGTATTCCAGGTTCATCTCCAGCTTGAAGTCGCCCGTCTGGAAGAGGCGGAAATTGTTTTTGATATCCAAAGACAAGGTGTCGTTATAGCCCCCCGGTCCCAGGCCGCGGGGTGCCCAGGCGCGCATACTATTCGCACCACCTACAAAAAATTGTTTCACGTAAGGAACATCAGAGGTGAAACCAAAAGGCTGAGCTGCTCCGATATTAAAGCGACCGGCAAACACGCGGTCGGCCGGTTGTTGCTTTTGAAACCGCAGGTCCAATTCAAATTTTACGTACTGGCTAAATTCTATTGTATCCCGCAGCCGGAAGCTACTGGATTTGTTGGCAATGGCGTTGTACAGTTTATTGATACCGAGTACTTCTATGCCTGCCACTTCCAGATTGGTGTTGAGGTAGCCAGAAAGCCCCCGCAGCGAAACTTTACTACGACGGGTATAATCGACACCGCGAAACAGTAAACTCACAAAGACCTGTTGTCCAAAACTACGGGCCAAAAAGCCATTTTCTGCTAAGCGAAGCTGAAAATCAGGTTTTGCATCGGGGATGAGGTAGTTGATGGCAAAGTGGTTGATCTGGTAACGCTCAAAGCGGGAGGGTTGCAATTCATAACCGTACGAAACATTGAGGAGGTTATAACTGTACCAGTTGAAAATCAGTAAATAATTATAACCCAGCCCAATATGGGTATCAGCTTTCTGGCGAAGATTGCGGTAGAACTTTTTGCCAATCAGGCTATTGTCTTTACCCATCCGAATGCGGGCCAGGGCCCGTGAGAGCCCCAGGTAATCGATAAACTGGGGAATGGAAAGATCAAAATCGGCACGAAGATCTACGGTGTTCCAGAAATCATCTTTACCAATTTTACCCGGCGCCATTTCTACCCCGGCAGATAGACTTGAAGTGAAGAGTTCGGCACCTCCCAAAAAATTGCGGTGCAAGATGCCGGGGCTGAGCGACAACCCAAACAGATTGGGCGTCGGACTGTTGGTCCGGTTCGCGTAGTTAACCTCAAGACTGGCATTGAATTCCAATAAATAATTGGGCGTCAGTTGAATCGTCAGGTTAATGGTGTTTTTTTCCAGGGGATCCGGTGTGGATTTAATCCTGACAAATCGAAAAATCCCCAATTCACTCAGCAAATCGTTGGTTTTGTTGAAATTGCTTTGGTTGTACAACTCACCCGGGCGCAAGGAAATGGCTCGCCGCAAGGAGGCGGCATCAACGATAAAGCCGCGTTCGGATAGGAAAAAGCGGAGACCAGCAATGGTCGTGTCACTAACAATATTCGATCTATCGACGGAATAGTCTTGGTAGACATTCACGTCGCCAATGAAAAATTGTTGATTTAAGGAGTCGCCAAATGGAGGGTAGACCGTGAAATAAACGTTGGCGTGGCCACTAACCTGGAAAGTATCCAACTCCAGATCGCCAATTTGCGTTTGGTAGAATTCAGCATAACCATTGTTGCGCAGGTAGTCCGTAATCCGTTGCTTTTCCTGTTCGAAAAGGCTCAAATCAAGTGGCGCGTTTGGCTTGTAAAGGCTGGCTGGTTTGGCTACTTGCAACAAACTATCGACGGCAGGGTCGCTGGAATGGAAGGTAAGGGTGTCCATTACAAACCGTTTACCGGGTAAGGCGTAGTAGCTGACGTGCATCTTTTTGTGGTGCGGATCGCGCTGGGGAATGACTTTAGCACGCAGGTAGCCCTTGTAGTTGAGGTAGGCTTGCATGTCTTTCGCCGTTAGCATAGTCAGGCTGTCGCTGTAAATGCTGGGGGGCTCAGCTATTCTCTTCTGGGACTGGGCTTGATTTACTGCGCTGGAATCCTGGCCCTGGGGGGCGGAACGGTAAAACCACTCCCGGGGAATAAAAAACAACCAATTGCTGTTGGGTTCTTGCCGGTAAAGGGTAGACAACTTGTATGCCAGGTCGCTTTTGTTGTCTAGCTTTTCTTTGATCACCACCTGGTTTTTGGTTAACAGGTAGGTGTCGGGGGGTAATTTTTTGGTTGTATTGCAACTACTTAGAGCCAGTCCCAGTAAGATTACTGGAATTATGTATTTTACCGGCCAAATTGATTTATTGTGCATGGCACTATCTAAAAATACCATCAAGTTTATTAAAGCTTTACACCTAAAGAAATTTAGGCAAAAGTATAATAAATTTATCGCTGAAGGCGAGAAGATCGTTGGCGAATTACTGCTTCAGGATGACTATGCTGTTCAGGAGGTCTACGCGTTGGCGGAGTGGGTAGAAAAAAACACCTCCAGGGGCAACTTTTTTTCGAGTCCTGTTCACGTAGTAAACGAACAAGACTTAAAGCTTATTTCCCAATTTTCGACTCCTAACAAGGTTGTCGCCGTGGTAGACAAACCGGCACCACGGCCCCAACCGGATTTTGGCAACGATTGGTCGCTGTACCTGGATGGCCTTCAGGATCCCGGAAATGTAGGTACGATCCTGCGGATTGCCGATTGGTTTGCCATACCCCGGGTAGTAGCAGGTCCGGGTACCGTAGACCTCTACAACGCCAAAGTACTGCAGGCAACAATGGGCGCTTTTCTTCGGGTGAACTGGATTGAAATGAGCCTGGAAACGGTCCACACGGCTTACCCCCAAGTCCCGGTCTGGTCAGCAGAAATGGGCGGCAAGGACATTTTTTCGCTTCCCATCCCCGCAGCAGGGGTTTTGATCATCGGGAACGAAGGACAGGGGGTAAGTGCAGCGGCGCAGGCCCTGGTCAACCAGCAGGTAGCCATTGCAGCGCCGGTGGGTAGTGGTGCTGAATCGCTGAATGCGGGCGTTGCTACCGGAATTTTGTGCGCGGCGATTCGCCGGCAGGTATAAACAAAAAAGCGCATCCTGCCTGGCAGGATGCGCTTTTTTGTTATTGATTAGTGGTCGTTACTGGA
>Ga0208544_10000119_pt1 | contig 62686 bp, 69 predicted proteins | sample DEB08_DNA_9_FD_184526 | JGI IMG/M metagenome (GOLD analysis project Ga0208544, IMG submission 184526) | Aqueous microbial communities from the Delaware River and Bay under freshwater to marine salinity gradient to study organic matter... | ecosystem: Environmental > Aquatic > Marine > Coastal ...
TGGCAGAGTTGTTGAGGAAGCAAAACCCGCCCGCAAGATCGCCGAATGCATGGTGGCCGGGAGGCCGCGAGAGGGCATAAGAGGCGCGCGTGCCGTTCAGCAGTGTATCGGCGCCAGCCACTGCAGACTGCGCGGACCAATAGGCCGCCTCCCAGGTTCCAGCGGCTATTGGACAGGCGCTGTCGGCTTGATGAAACCCGGCTTGGCCGACGGCAGACTTCGGATAGCTGTCGGAGCGGTTCGCAGGGTGAATGTTAGGGATTACTTCCTCGCCAGCGCCATCGATATACTGCCAGCGTTTATGGATGGTTTTCAGAAATGTCAGATATTCGGGTGAATGGATGGCGGCAATCGGACCAAGCCCCGCGTCTTCAGGCACTTCGAAAACACATCCTGCGGCCTCCGCTCCAGTGCGAAGTACTTTGATCCGTTCAGGTTGTTCGGGGTTCGGCAATACCTTGCCGTTGGCCATGAAATGCTTTGGGTCATGGTTCCATTGGCGATCGTCAAAAATGGCTTTCATGTTTGGCCTTTCAGGGCGTCTAACCCGTCCTTATTGAGGAAGAGAGTTGTTTCATCCGTGCGCACAGAGAATCCTAGACGGTCGTAGAATTTGCGCGCGTCGGGCGAGCCGTTATAGACGACGAGCTTGAGGAAATTGGCCCCCCACCGAGTTTCGGCGAACGTGGCGGCCTCCAATAACAGCCGACGGCCCAGTCCCTTGCCACGCGCCTCTTCAGCGACCCAGAGGTCCGAAATATACAGCCCGGTTGCAGCCAAGGTCGTCGAAAGAACAGGCGAAAAGACAATTACCGCGCAGGCCTTATCGGGATCGCTTAACGCAATTAGAGCATGGAAGGCTGGCGTCGGGCCAAATCCCGCTTCTGCCAGAAACTTGATATCGGCGGGATGCGCATCTCCGAGGTCTTTGGAAAGCGCTCTTAGGGCTGTATCCAGCAACGGTAAATCGCGCGCGGCAACGGGACGAATGACAGGGTGCTCCATTCTTATATGGCTGTCCGGTCGCCGCCTTTCAGACCCAACATCGCGCGTGCCTCGGCCGGTGTGGCGATTTCGCGCCCCAATTCTTCGACAATGCGCCGGATCTTGGTCACTTGCTCCGCGTTGGTCGTGGCCAGTTTTCCGCGCGAAATCATCAGGCTGTCTTCCAGCCCGACACGGACATGTCCGCCCATGGCAGCCGACATGGTAGTCATGGGTATCTGTTGGCGCCCGGCAGCGAGCACTGAAAACATGTAAGTATCGCCAAACAATTTGTCGGCAATACCCTTCAAATGGGTCAGGTTTTCAAAGTCTGCGCCTATCCCGCCTAGGACACCAAACACAAACTGGATGAACAGCGGTGCTGTTACCATCCCACGGTCCACAAAGTGGCGAAGCATGTACAGATGGCCGACGTCGTAACATTCAAACTCGAACCGCGCACCGCGTTCCTTCCCCATCTGTACGAGGATGCGGGCCATGTCGCGGGGCGTGTTTTTGAACACCAGATCGTCAGAGTCTTCCAGAAAGGGCTTTTCCCAGTCGTACTTCCAGTCGGTGATCCGTTTGGCCGCCGGATAAAGGGCGAAATTCATTGTGCCCATGTTGAGCGAACACATCTCAGGCTCTGCGTCGAGAGGGGCCGCCAGTCGGTCTTCTAGCGACATTGTCGCGCTGCCCCCTGTCGTGAGGTTCACAACCGCATCACAGCTTTGCTTGATGCGCGTTAGAAATGGCCTGAAATGCGCGGGAAGCGCCGATGGACGCCCGTTTTCAGGGTCACGTGCATGAAGATGCAGGATCGCAGCGCCTGCTTCGGCGGCCCCCACCGCGTGCTCTGTGATCTCATCGGCGGTAATCGGCAGATGGGGCGACATCGACGGGGTGTGGATCGAACCGGTGATGGCACAGGTAATAATGATCTTTGACACGGAGTATGTTCCTTTATGACGTCGGATCGGCTGGGTCGGGAATCTCTGTCATGAGCTGTTTCATTGAATGATCCAAAATCTCTGCGATCTCATCGAGCTGCGGCTCGGTCACGATCATCGGCGGGCAGATAAGAAAGTGATCGCCAGAAATGCCGCCACGGGTCCGGCGGGAATAGATGATCAAACCGTTTTCATAGGCGATATCGACAAGTCGGCTGTGGGCATTGAACCCGACGGGCAAGGGCGCCTTTGTCGCGCGATCCGCCATCAGCTCGAACGCAAGCAGCAATCCTTTTCCGCGCACATCGCCAATGACTGGATAGCGTTGCATCAAGGACTCTAGGCGGGCTTTCAGCGCATCGCCCATCAGGGCTGCATTTGCCGTCAGCCCCTGCTTTTCGATCTCGTTCAGTACTGCCAGCCCAGCGGCGCAAGCCAGCGGGTTGCCAGCATACGTGTAGCCATGGATGAAGCCGCCCGCTTCCAGCACTGCTTCGACCATATCAGTGCGCGCAATCATCGCACCCAGCGGCACGTAGCCCGCACCAAACCCCTTGGACAAGGAAATGATATCGGGGGTCACATCCCAATGCTCTGCACCAAAAAATTTTCCCGTACGCCCGCCGCCAGTCATAACCTCGTCGTGGATCAGCAGAACGCCGTACTGGTCGCAAATCTCGCGGATGCGATGCATGTAGCCCGCTGGAGGCACCAAGGCACCCGTCGCAGCACCGCCGATCGGCTCCAAGATGAAGGCGAGGACAGTCTCAGCGCCCTCTTCGAGGATTTTGGCCTCTAGCATATTGGCGTAATACAGCCCCGTTGCCGGGTCCCCCATATCTAACCCGTCAAGATAGGCCCGCGGCGCGGGAATTTTCGGCATCGACTTCATCATTGGATCAAAAGGCGCTGTCATCGGCGCGTATCCGGTAATCGCAAGCGCCCCCAGCGTGGAACCATGATAGCTGGGGTAGCGCGAAATGACCTTAAATCGCTGAGCCTGCCCTTGCGTCAAAGCATATTGGCGCGCCATCTTCAGCGCACTTTCTACCGCCTCCGACCCGCCTGAAACGAAGAAGGCGCGGTCCAGACCCTTGGGGGCCAGCCTCGTGATCTTTTCCGCTAAAGCCTCGCTGGATGCGGTTTGGAAATGCAGTCTGTAGCCAAAAGTCGACTGGTCCATCTGCGCGCGCATCGCAGCCAAAACCGCAGGGTTCGAATGCCCAATATTGCTGACCATCGCACCGCTTGAGCCGTCGATATAGCGTTTGCCGTCTGTATCCCACATGTGAATACCCTCGGCACGCTTGAGCATCTGGCGCGGCGATTTCGTCTGATAGAAAAGATTGGTCATTTGGGCCACGCTTTCAGCGACTGAGGTGTTTTCGCAGGAAATTGCGGGTGCGGTCTTCTTGGGGGTTCTGGAAGATCACGGACGGGGGACCTTCCTCCACCACCACACCCTGATCCATAAACAGCACGCGATCGCAGACAGAGGCCGCAAAATCCATCTCGTGCGTCACGATGATCATGGTCATGTGCTCTTCGGCTAACTGCTTCATCACCAGGTTCACTTCTTCGACGAGTTCCGGGTCAAGCGCCGATGTCGCCTCGTCAAAAAGCATCACCTTGGGTGTCATCGCCAGGGCGCGAGCGATGGCCACGCGTTGCTTTTGCCCTCCCGAGAGGCGCGAGGGATACTCGTCGATCTTTTCAGCCAGGCCGACTTTGGCCAACTGTTCCTCGGCTAGTTTGTTCGCGTCCGCCTCGGACAGACCCTTGAGCATACGGGGGGCGAGAGTGATGTTGCCGCGCACAGTGAGGTGCGGGAACAGGTTGAAGTGCTGGAACACCATGCCGATATCTTGGCGCACCTGATTGACGTGCGCTTCGTACTGCCGATACGGCAGCTTCTTGTTGATCTGCACACCCTCCAGCCAGACCTCGCCCGAGGTCAGCGGATCAAGCTCGTTGATCGCACGCAGCAGGGTCGATTTGCCGGAGCCGGACGGCCCGATGATGGCAACGATCTGGCCGCGCTCAACTTGCAGGTTAATGTCCTTGAGGACCTCGAGTGCGCCAAAGCTTTTGGCGGCGTTCTTGATAGTAACAAAGGCCTGATCGGTCATCGTAGGGTTTCCTTCTTAGCGCGAAGCGGCGATGCGGCGTTCCAGACTGCGCAATCCCGCCTCTAGCGCAAGGTTGACGATGTAGTAGCAAAAAGCAGCTGCTAGGTAGAATTCGAACGGACGGTAGGTTCGGCTGATTGCCTGCTGCGCCGCCAGCGTCAGTTCCATCACACCGATCACCGAGACCAGCGCAGAATCCTTGAGCAGTGCGATCATGTTGTTTCCCATGGGCGGGATCACGGCATGTATCGCCTGCGGAATGACGATGCGGCGCAGGGTCTGCCCACGCGACAGACCCAGGGTTCGGGCGCCCTCGTACTGGCCTTTGTCGACCGCGAGGATCGAGGCCTGGATTAGCTCGGAATTATACACCGCAAAGTGCAGGCCCAGCCCGATCACCCCGGCCAGGAAGGCTGGCAGGTCGATGCCGATCTGGATCAAGCCAAAATAGATGAGGAAAAGTTGCAGCAGCAGCGGCGTGCCCATAAACAGGAAGGCGAACCCTCGCACCGGTAGGCGCAGGCTCCAGTGCCCGTAAAGCGCAGTAACGGCGAAGATAATGCCACCAAAAAAGCTTAGAAGGCCTGCGCAGACGGTGATGGCAACAGTCCAGCCTGAACCCATCAAAAGCACGCCGAAGTAGCTAGGCACTACCGTGAAATCAAGCCCCATGGCGGTCTCCTATAATGTCGTTTCTGCTATTCATATGATGCGCGCTCGACGGTCGAGCCAATTGATGCCGTGACCGACAACATAGATGATCACCATGTAGAGAAGCCCTGAAAGCAGGAACATCTCGAACGGTTTGTAGGTCGATCCGATGAAGCGTTGAGCCGTGTAAGTCAGTTCGACGACCGATATAGGCGCGACCAATGCGGTTCCCTTAATCAATGCATTGATGTTAACGCCCAAGGGGCGGATCATCATGCGCGCAGCCTGTGGCAGGACCACCTTGTGCATCGTTTGCCAGCGGCTCATGCCCAACGTGCGCGCGGCCTCGGTCTGGCCCTTGTCTACCGACACGATGGCACCCCGGATGGTCTCGGTCATATAGGCACCGATGTTCACCCCAAGGGCGATGGTGCCAGCGGCGAAGGAATCGAGTTGGATGCCAATCTGTGGGCCGCCAAAGTAGAGGATAAAAACCTGGATCAAGGCCGGGGTGCCGCGCCAAAGGCTCACATAAGTCGCCCCGATCCAGCGCAATATGGTCAGCCGCGACATGCGCGCCGCTGCCCCCAAAGCTCCGCATGTCAGGCCGAGCAGCGCCGTAAGCACTGACAGTTCTATTGTCACCACCGCCGCTTCGAGGAAGAACGGATAGACGCGTAGCATCAGATCAAAGTCCAAGTCTCTCGCCTTTCAACTTAGTGATGATCCTGGCGCTGCAGGATTGGCAGCGCCCGGATTTCGCGGATCAGGGCCGTGGTCTCCTCAATGGCCGCGTCTAGAAACCTTTTGCCGGTCTCTGGATTGGCCACGGTCGGGTCGCCCATGGTACCGTCCGGGGATACCTCGGACCACCACCGCATAAGCATCGCTCCACCCCCCGCGCCCGCAAGATCGAGATTAAAGAACTTGCTGTCGGAGTTGTGCAGATTCTGGGTTGTCGATTTTTCCAGAACCACGCGCTCTGGATGCAGATGCATATACATCGCCGCCTCGAACTCACCGGCATGGGCGATCCCACCTATCTCGGATTTTCTGATCTCGTTTATCCGTGCGGACATCAGGTTCCAGTAGGAAGCCGAGACGCAGATGATCCCGGTTTCGATCACCGTCTTGCGGGCGGCGAGGTCAAGAACCGGATGGTTCGATCCATGTGAATTCAGCAGCAGGATGCGGCGGAATCCGTGGTGGGCCAGAGACTTGGTGATGTCGGTGACAAAGGCGATCAGGGTTTCAGGCTGAATCCAGATGACACCGGGGAAATCCTTGTGATGTTCGTTGAAGCCGTAAGGCACCGGTGGCATCACGAAAACTTCCTCAGGGGCTGCCTTGGCCACACCTTCGGCCACGGCCATCCCCAGCACCGTGTCGGTATCAAGCGGCATGTGCGGCCCATGATCCTCTGTCGCTGAAACGTTCAGGATGACCACGCGATCCTTGTCGGCATCACGCACGTCTTCCCAAGTCAGATGGCCGTATGCGGTTGTCACGGGAGCAGTCCTCATGCCGGGGACGCCTGCCGGGGAGGGCCCGGCAGGCAGGCAGGTCTATCGGATGTCGCCGCCGACCCATTCGTTGGCAATTGCGAGGTAGGTTCCGTCGTCCATCATATCGTCCAGCGCCTTTTGCATGGCTGCAGCCAGATCTGGGTTGCCTTCGCGGATCGCGATGCCCGCGCCGATCGGCTCTGCCGCCGGATCGTTGATCGTTGCCAGATCATACTGTCCGGCCTTCATGGCCAGCATGACCGGAATGGAATCGTTCACGATGGCGTCGACCCGGCCATTGTCTAACTCAAGCAGCAACTCAGGCAGGCCCTTGTAGGTGTTGATGTCATATCCCTGATCGCGGGCCCATTGCTCGTGGGTCTCGCCAAGGGTGACTCCGACCTTCGCATCGTCCAGCTGTGCCACGCTGGTGATGTCAGAGCCAGTCTTGGTAAAGATAGCCCTCTTGGTGTTATAATAGGGTCCGACAAAATCGATCACCTTGTCGCGCTCTTCGGTGATCGACATGGAGCCCACGACCGCGTCGTATTTACTGGCCAGCAACCCACCAATAATGCCGTCCCACGCGGTGGTGATGATCTCGACCTCCACTCCCATGCGCTTGGCAATTTCGGTGCCAATGGCGGGGTCGAAGCCAACCACCTTGTTTTGCTCATTCACGAAATTGAAGGGAGGATACTGGCCGCTCATCGCGATCCTGAGGACGCCTCGCTCCTGGATATCCGCCAACTCGTCCGCATTCGCGGTCAACGGCGCAACGCTCAGTCCCATCAGTACGACGGACCCCATCAAGACGCTACGGCGCAGGATGTTCATGGATTTTTTCATGTCAGTTTCCCTGTTGTTTTGGTGACTTTCGCACCGCGCACGCTGAGTCGCAGTCCAAAGCCTTTATGCAAACAGGTTGCGCCGTGACGATACATAGGGCAAATAGATAATAAAAATTCCAAAAATAGATGAAATCTATGCTCAAACCATACGAACAACGCTTTTCGTGGAACCTGGACTGGAACCTGTTACGTACTTTCATGGTCGTGGTGGACGAGGGAGGCATCACCCCCGCCGCGCATTTCCTGGGCCTGAAACAACCGACGATCAGCGCCGCGCTGAAACGACTTGAGGACATCACGCAGCGCAAACTTGTCAACCGCTCGCCTAAGCATTTCAGCGTCACCCCCTGGGGCCGCGTGCTATATGCCGAAGCTTGCGCGATCTTCGGCGCAGTCGCGCAGCTACCGGATCTGATGGACAGCCTGGAAGACGAAGTGACGGGCCAGATCAGCATCGCGGTGGCCAGTCATGTCGTCTCTCCGCATTTCGATGCTGTTCTGGAACGCTTCAACGCGCTCTATCCGCGGGCACGCTACACGATCTCGACCATGGACAGTGCTGATGTGATCGCGCATCTGCAGCAGAACCGTGTCACCTTTGGTATCTGTCTTTTCCAACAGCAGCCCACCGGGCTGGAGGCTCGGGTGCTTTATCGCGAATTCTTCGGCTTTTTCTGCGGTCCCCCGCACCGGCTGTATGGCCGGGAAAATATCGACGCCTCCGAGCTCAAAAATGAAGATGCTGTTTCATTTCAGACCGATGAACTTGACGGCCCCCTTTCGGGCGTAGCGCATTTGCGGCGGCGGCTAGGCATGCGGTCCGATCCCAAGGGACTGTCGTCCAGTCTACCCGAGGTCCGTCGTATGATTGTTGCCAATATTGGCATTGGAGCCTTGCCGGTTCATGTCGCGCGCAAAGACGTGCAATCAGGTTTGTTGTGGCAGGTGCCGCCTTACAATTCCCTCCCTGCCGTGGACATTCAAATGCTGACCAATGCCAGACGCAGCATGAACCGCGCCGAACAAACCCTGCTCGAGATGCTGAATGCAGAACTTGATTCTTTACCCCTAACCGATCGCACTTACAGTGCTTAGACGGGCACTGTCAGAACAAATCGGCTTGAGACGGGTAGGGCGGTTTTGTAGTTTCCACCCATGACAAAAGGCGACCCATTCAAGGACTTTGGCTTTCGTAACGTGCGAAGTTTGCAGAAAGGCGTCACCTTTCATAGCCACTTCATCCAGGAGCGCAGCCTCTACTCCCGCGAGAGTTTCAATACCAAGCGCACGGCTGCTCGCTTCGAGTGGCGCGGCCTCGGTGCAGCATAAAGGGCCGTTTCACTGTCATTGCAGAAATTGGCTCACGTCCGTCTGACAGCACCCTCAAGCGGTCATCGAATTGCTGTATTTCTTATATACCTATCCACTGGCCGACCCTAAAATGGCACAAGGTTCTTTCACCGTTTAATGAAGTAACAACATCGCTTGGAAGCTCTTTTGGAACCCCTTATCGTTTTTGGCGTCTTTTTGATCATCGCGATACCGATCGCGGTCATCTACCTTTTGATCTCCAATGCCGGACTAAGGACGCGCGTTGCGACACTTGAGAAGCGAATTTCAAGCAGCATCGCAGAAACCTCAATTGAGCCGACCCTCGCCCCGCAAAGCGCGCCTGACAAGTCGTCTTCACCCCCGAACCCATGGCGTGTGTCAGAAATTACCGAACCAGTGCCAGAACCTTCTGTTGCGGTCGTGGGACCTCCTAAGACCGTTGTTCTGAGCGGCGAAAACCTCAGGTTTCTCATCAGCTGGACCATGCAGAACTGGTTTTATGCAGTGTCTGCGTTATCATTGGCGCTCGCCGGCATTTTCCTGGTGCTTTATGGCGTGGAACAAGGTCTGCTGCCGCCGTCCGTGCGTATTTTGGCGGCCTTCGCGTTCGGTGGTGCCTTGGTGGGCGCAGGGGAATACATTCGACGACGCTACGGCGATGAGGAAGACAGCAGCACAGCTTACTTGCCATCAACCTTTTCCGGCGCGGGTATCGTCACGCTTTTTGGTGCAGTGCTTTCGGCGCGCTTACTCTACGGGTTTATTGGACCGGAATTCGCCCTTGTCGGCATGGCACTGGTGGGCGTGCTGGCGCTGGTCTTAGGATGGTTCTACGGGCCACTTCTGGCTGCGGTTGGTGTGATCGGAGCCATGGCTGCTCCTTTCATTATTGGTGGTTCATCAGACACCCCTTCCTGGCTACTTGCATATTTTGCCATAGTGACCGTTGTCGGTCTTGCAATCGATACACTGCGCCGTTGGGCTTGGGTTTCTCTTATATCATTGACTATGGGGTTCTTGGCCGCGTTCTTATTGATGCTTGGGTCAAGCGCGCTCATCAAACCATATTTCGTGATCTACTGTGCTCTATTGGTCGTGGCGGCTATCGCCATACCGGTGCGTAAGTTGGTACCGGATCACAAGGGCACGCTGTTAAGCATGGCGATCTTCGCTCGCGCGAGGCGCGATGCCTGGCCTGAGTTTCCGACGCGGCTTGCCGGCGGGGCCGTCATCGCGGCAAGCGGTTTGATCTTGCTAACAGTGTTTGAGACATCCCGCACAGATCTGTTCTGGACCAGCACTGTGGTGCTCGCTGGTTTGGCACTGGCCTTGCTGGTCTGGACGCGTAATGCCACCGCACTCACCGATCTTGCTGCCCTACCAGCGGCGGCTCTTGTCGCCGTTGTTGCCGGCGGCACGCGTATTTGGAATGTGCAGGCGAGTGCCGCGATGGAACCCGAAGCGGACATGCCCCTTATGGCAAGCATGCTTGTGGCAATCGGATTGTCCCTGTCCATCGTCGCAGCATGGCGGTCTCTTCGCGGTGGCCCCGCGCAGCTATTCATCGCCGCTGGTGCCGCACTGCTCGCCCCTGCATTGGCCATCGCAATAGAGGTGCTCTGGGATCCCGCTGAGACGATTGGCACCTACATTTGGGCACTTCACGCTATGGCTATCGGGGCATTGATGGTCATCATGGCAGAACGTTACGCCCGTGCGGACGGGCCTGATGACAGGCAGCGTGTATCGTTTGCGGTTCTCTCAGCGCTGGCTTGCATTGCATTTGGCGTGGTTATCTTGTTCACCTCTGCGGCGCTTACAACCGCATTCGCGATCACAATCGTGGCTGCGGCTTGGCTTGATCGGCAGTTCAACTTGCCGCTTATGGGGCTTTATATTCTGGCGGGGATCACCACCGTTGGGTACCGTCTGGTAGTTGATCCTGGCATAGATTGGGCAATCGAGGCCCCTTTGGCTGAGATGCTTCTTTCGCATGGCGGGGCAGTGCTCGCATTTGCTGTATCTTGGGTCTTTGTAAAATCCGCGAAACGCCCTCGATCAGAAATTCTGCTGGAGAGCGCGGTGTTTTCCTCGGCTGGCATTTTGATGTCGCTGTTGCTTTACCGGTCGATACAAAGCTGGAGCGGCGAAATTGCTACGGTAAGCCATTGGTCAGTCGGTATAGGGGCTACGATTTGGATAGCGCTTGGATTGGCGCAACTCCGCAGGCTCCAGATGGGTGGGGCGCTTTCGAGGCTGCGGGCGATACTCGGCGGCGTATTCTTGTTTATTGGAGCGGCTCAACTTGCGCTTGCAGTTTCTGTGCTCAACCCGCTCTTCGATGTCTTTGGCAATCCAATTCTGGGTCCTGGCGTGCTGAACACATTGATCCCTGCCTACTTGTTGCCGGCCATCATGCTGGCAGTGGGCGCACGGTGGCTCCGTGACCTCACCCCCATCGTCAGGCTAGGATTTATTGCGGTGTCAGTGGCACTGGCCGGCCTGTGGCTCGGCTTGGCGATCAGGCACTTCTGGCGTGGACCGGACGGCATGAGCTTGCCCGGGGTCGGGCAGCCCGAACTCTATAGCTACACTGTCGCGCTACTGACCGTCGGAGCCGCCTTGTTTTACCAATCCCTGGCAAGGTCCAGTGCGATGTTGCGCAAGGCGGGGTTGTTGGTGATCGGGCTGGCGGTTGCTAAGGTCTTCGTGGTCGATATAAGCGGCCTTGGCGGCCTTATCCGAGTATTCTCTCTTTTATTCCTTGGCTTGGCTCTGGCAGGACTTGCATGGCTCAACCGATGGGCCGCGGAACACGCCAAGGACGTGTAAGGGGATTGTCAGATTAAACTCATCTGCTGGAGTTTGGGAGAAGAACTTCGGCTGGTTTCGCGCTGAGCTGTTTGAGAACTATTAAGAAAATATAGATATTATATCCTAGCTTAAACGCCCAGGGCGGCGGTAGAACCAGCAGATCCGTTTATTCTGACACGGCCCGTCTGAGACATTTGCGGTGAGCGCAGCAATCAGCACAAAGGGCGGAGAGACGACGCTTCTGCAATCTCAACGAATGATGGCGGTATTGCAGTTCGCCTGGCTCAGCCCCTTGTTGATAAAGATCAAGGAAGTCAGCGTGCCGATCGCTAGTCTGTGCGTCACAGCATAGGAGGAAGCCCAATGCATTTCCGCATTCTCGTACCCGTCGACTTGAGCAACGTTGACAAGCTGACCAAGGCTCTCGACATCGCCGCCCGCACTGCGAAGGAAAACGACGCTACTGTGGTCTATGTCGGCGTCGTGGATGCTGTACCTACGACGTCGGCGCGTACTGAGGGTGAACGAATGAAGGAGGCTCTTGACATCTTTGCCGCCGATCAGGCGAAAGCCTATGGCATCAAGACGGCTGATCAAATCGCACTCCGCCCAGATCTGCATCTGCACGTTGGGTCAGGGATCATCAGTTCTGCCAAAGACGCCAACTGCAACTTGATCATAATGGCAAGCCACATACCGGGCATCAAGGATCACATCTTTTCTTCTAATGCGGGTTACGTCGCCACCCACGCGCCAATTTCTGTTTATGTGGTGCGCTGACCGTTTCAGCCAGTCAGAATAAAGCTGTTTCGCCAATTAGGCGTTTGATTTGAAACTTCGCCGCGTTCTGAGTTGGACGTGTGACTTTCAGACGCCGAACGAAAGGCTGGTGTTCATCGCTTTCAGCGCCGGACGGCGGATGGACGAAAACGACCGTCCTGGACGCTTGGGTTACCCGATAGCCTTGACGAGCGCCGCTAGCGTGCTCTGCCGGATGTTGCCGTGATCGCCTCAACAGGCGTACCCGCCTCGCTCTCCAGACGGGCATTGCGAAGGCGCGTTGTCTTGACGGCGCGTATTTCCGCCTCGTCTTCGGCTATTCTCCTCATGATACGCGTGGTCTTGTCCAGCGGCGTTTCTTTTTTGGCGCCGATAGGTGTAAGCACGATCGTTTTTGCGAGTTTGGCCATCAATAATCTCCTTAACGTATTCTTTGCTTGGGTTGCGCTGCAGACAGGCTGGCTTCGGATGAGCCCGTGTAGCGCGCGTATGAATTAGTCGTGTCGATTGGCGAGTCCTACAGTTCTTGAGCTATCAGGATCAGCAACTGGCCACAGTTTCTCCATCCGCTTGATCCGGCTTGAAGCCCGTAGTCTTCGTCGCCAACCTGTCCGGTTTCGCACACCTAGACCCCTTGGGCTCATTGCAGAAAACCAATGGGCTATGCTGGCTCCGGGACGACCAAAACAGGACATGGTGCGAACATCGTGACCCTGCGGGAAATAGAAGAATCGAACAATGCTTCGAGCCAGGAACGGTTTGGAGAACCAACCACGATAACATCCGCATCGCAGTCATCGGCATAGTCGACGATTACCTGTTCGATTTGGCCGCTGCGCACCTCAATCTCGACCTCAACGCTTGTGTCACTTTCAACCCTCAGCTCTGCAAGTTGCTGGTTGCGATCTTCAATGATTTGAGAGTTATCAGTAGTCACTAAAGGAACGGCCGTAACCATTGGTCCTGCAGCCGCTAGTCCGGCCCCCTCGAACGCCGTTGGGATTACATTAAGCAAGCACACTTTGCCGTCCACGACCTCTGCCATGTCCAAGGCAACGTCAGCGATTTCGCGGTTCAAATCTTGGTCGACAGTCGTTACGACCATGATCCGCTGGAAGCGGGCGTTGTGCTGACTTGACTCAACACCGGCATCAGATTCTTTGGTTTTTGCGAGTTGGATTAGGGCAGACTGAAGGTCCTCGGCATTGAATGCCGGATTGGTACCAGCCATTCCCTCGGACGCCGCCTCCACCTTCTGATCTGCGTCAACAGCCATTGATCTTAGGACTTTCACCTTGTCATCGCGGCTGAGTTTGTTGTCACTCGACACATGATCTGGTGTTTCGAAATAGCGTGAGGGGTTCGATATTCTCGCGTTTGTGTAGATAGTCATAAGTCTCCTTTTTCACCGCGATTGGATACCAATCGGACAACTGTTGTTGATTGACGTGTTTTTTCGACCGCCTAGTTTGGTTAGGTCAACTTGGAACCTGCGAGCCGCTTGGATGTTTTGTTCAAGCGCGCACTTCTGACCCAGCTCTCATGTGGGTTTTTTGGCTCCAACAATTTAAACCTACAGTAAATAAAGGAAAAACCCAAGGTGACCTCAAGTTCTGATTGCAGGCCTCGATAACTAGGGGTCTGTCCCAGCCGAGGGGCAAACGATACCCCAACCCTGAGCGGACAGTGCGTCGTCAAAAAGCCAAGATCGCCTCAAATGAACTGAGCACGTTTCTCAATTTCGGGTTTGACCACCTCCAGGGCGGCCTCCAAGTCGATGCTTCCGTCGAACAAGGCGCGTCCAATCAATGCCCCCGATACGAAAGGAACGTATTTCAGACGCGACAGATCATCGAGTGTCCGTGACAACCCTCTGGCTATAACCTGGGTTTTGGCTTCGCCGGCCAGTTGCGTGATCAAGGCAATACTGTCTTCGGCATCGCCGATGTTCGCGTCGATATCGGTTACGATGATCGCCGCGATAGGATCATTCTCAAAGGCCTTTAGGAATGCCGAGGGCGTAAAGGCACTTTTCTGTCGCCAACCATCGCTGACCACCACGCCTTCAAAGACATCAACTGCAAGCACAATCTGATCGGGGAATAGCTTTGCCGCCTCTTTGACCAACGCAGGTTGATGTAGGGCCAGAGTTCCAACAATGATGCGCCCGGCGCCATGGTCAATCCATTCGGCTATGCGTTCCAAGCTACGAAAGCCGCCTCCCAACTGCACCGGAATACCCACAGTCCGGATGATCTCACGAATAAGATCCGTGTTACGTTCATCGCCGGACATGGCATCGAAGTCGGTTATCTGCAGCCATTCTGCTCCAGATTTAGCAAAACTTTTCGCCTTTTCTACAGGATCGAGATGCCAGATGTGGGGCTCGTCGGTGCGGCCACGAAACAGGCTAACACATCGACCATCAAATAGTTCAATCATTGGATAGAGGATCATGGCAAGCTTCCTTTTGATCGCATTCTGAATTCTGGCTCTGCGCAGCTTTTAACTGCGCTTCGACTCAAAAAATCATCAGAAGTTGCGTCCAGTGTCGCATACTTTGTCACAGGATTGGCAAAATACACTCCGTTGGCTAAGAAAATGCAAATGCGACGTGGCCGCGACTGTCGCAAATCCACGCATTCAAATGCGCCATATCCAACGCTCATATCAGATCCTCCAAGCCAGGGACTTGCTTCAAGTATCCAATCGAAGGCAAATGAACACACAAGACCCTTATTGCGTCAACCTTTCGACCTCATAAGCATGCCGAAAAGATCGCGCGGGTCATCCGGATCAGCGACCATGTCGAGGTTCTGGTAAAACCCGGTATCTTTGAGCCGGTGGCGGACATAGCGCAGGGCCGAAAAATCCTCGGTCGCAAATCCCACACCGTCAAACAATGTGATCTGCCTGTCGTTGACCCGGCCGGGCGCAGTGCCATTGATCACCTGCCACATCTCGGTCACTGGAAAATCATCCGACATCTGCTGAATTTCTCCCTCAATCCGGGTTTGAGGAGGGTATTCGACAAAAACGGTCGCGCGACTGAGGATATCTTTATGCAGCTCGGTCTTGCCTGGGCAGTCGCCACCGATGGCATTGATGTGCACGCCCGCGCCCACCATGTTGTCGGTCAGGATCGTCGCATATTGCTTATCGGCAGTGCAGGTGGTGATGATCTCTGCCCCCTCTATCGCTTGTTCCGGCGACGTGCAGGCGGTCAGGGTCAGGGCCAAACCCGCAAGGTTGCGCATTGCCTTTTCTGTGGCGTTACGGTCGGTGTCGTAAAGGCGCAGGTGGTCGATCCCGCAGATCGCTTTCATCGCCAGCGCCTGAAATTCAGACTGCGCGCCGTTGCCGATCATCGCCATGGTGCGTGCGCCTTTGGGTGCCAGATGACGCGCGACCATAGCAGAGGTCGCGGCAGTGCGCATGGCTGTCAGTACCGTCATCTCACTCAGCAGCACGGGATAGCCAGTATCGACTGCCGCAAGAAGGCCAAAGGCAGTGACGGTTTGCAGACCCTCCTTGGTGTTGCTCGGGTGGCCATTCACGTATTTGAAACCATAGAACTCGCCGTCCGAGGTGGGCATCAGTTCGATGACCCCTTTCTTGGAATGCGAGGCAACACGCGGTGTCTTGTCGAACAGGTCCCACCGGCGAAAGTCTTCTTCGATATAGTTGGCAAGCTCGCTAAGCATCGGCTCGACGCCGATGTGGTGCACTAGCTTCATCATGTTTTCGACACTTACGAAGGGCACATAAGCCAGTTTGGATGGTTTCGGGGCGGTCATCTTGGGTCTCCGGTTTCTGCCAATGGCTCAGAAGGACTGGGTTGGACGGTCAAAGACACGCCGCCCCAGAAGCGAGGCGGTGAGGTCGACCATCAAGGATGCGGTGCGGCCACGCTCGTCGAGAAAGGGATTGAGTTCCACAAGGTCAAGCGAGGTGACAAGCCCGCTGTCGCCAAGCATCTCCATGACCAGATGCGCCTCGCGGAAGGTCGCGCCACCAGGCACCGTAGTGCCAACCGCGGGCGCAATGGCAGGGTCCAGGAAATCGACGTCCAGCGACACGTGCAACAGACCATTGGCAGCGGCGACAGACTTCAGAAAATCGGATAGAGGTTTGGCGATACCATGCTCGTCGATCGCGCGCATATCCACCGCCGACATGGCGCTGTCTTTAAGCATGGCTTTTTCAGCACCATCAACGGATCGCAGGCCAATCATGCAAATGTTCGCTGCTGGGACGACCTTTGGCATTGGTGGAAAGGCGTCAAATCCGTCGGCTCCAGCGACGTAGCCGAGAGGGGTGCCGTGAAGGTTACCTGAATCGGTGGTCAGCGGAGTATGCAGGTCAGTGTGCGCATCCAGCCAAAGAACGAACAGCGGGCGACCCCGATCCGCAGCATAGGCGGCCATGCCGGCGACGGTGCCGAGCGATAGCGAATGATCACCGCCCATGAAGATCGCAAACCCTCTGGCAGCGGCGTCCTTGCCGGCGGCGGCCAGTGCCTCGGCCCAGGCGACCGTTTCGGACAGCGAATGCACCAGCGGGTTGGCACAGCTGACATTGCGTCCTGTGGCAGGGACAATATTGCCAACGTCAGATACCGAATGGCCGAGAGCTTCCAGCGTCTCGGCAAGCTCTGCAGTGCGGTAGGCGTCTGGACCCATCATGCAGCCCTTGCGCTTCTTGCCAGTATCTACCGGCGCACCGATTAGCAGGCAGTTTCGCTTTTCCATTCGCGTTCCTATTGTTTGAAGCTGTCCGAAGTGACTTTCTATCCAAAAGGTGATGGAAAACAGTGCCCATATAGGATATAAAGAAGGTTAATTTAACTAAACGAAAGGGATAATTCACAAAGTGGATATCGCCGATACTAAGATAGTCGCAGAACTTCGCCGTAACGCGCGCATTTCACTTTCAGACCTCGCATTGGTCGTCGGGCTTTCGCGTGTCACCGTACGTGCACGTTTGACACGGCTTCAGGCGGAAGGCGTTATTATTGGGTTCACGGTCGTCCTTGCCGACGACGTCCAGGAACATCCAGTGCGCGGGCTGATGATGCTGGGGATCGAAGGCAAGGGCACGGACCGGATTTCGCGCAGCCTCGGGGGTATTGCTGCGGTTCAGGCCATCCACTCAACAAACGGAAAATGGGACCTGATTGTCGAACTGGGAACCGAAACGCTTAAGGACCTGGACAAAGTGCTGGCCGAAATCCGAAAACTGGATGGGGTTTCGATAAGCGAAACCAGTCTGCTGCTTGCAACACAAATGACAACCAAGCGGTCACAAAGTGTGGAAACTGCATCCTCGTTGGATCGAAAATGACCGACGCCTTCATCGCAGCAGGTGTCCCGCAAGCCTTTACATATCTACAGGTCAACTTCGGTCATGATGGCTGCGTGTATCGCCGGTAAATCGCCGGGAAAGGGATGACAAATTTGCAGCTCTTGCCCATGCCACTGGGCAGCGCGGGCATGACCATCACCCAGTTGCCATCGCCTATACTCTGATCGAGACATGCAAGCTCAAGTGCGTAAACCCACAGGCTTGGCTTGCATGGGTGCTGGAACCCATCCAAGACCATCCCGCCCACCGCATCGGCGAGCTGATGCCGTGGGAGTAACAGGCCATCCTTGATGCCCAATAGGCCGAGGCCAAAGCAAAAACGTCGCGTGATTGGCCGAGTGTTGAAGCTTATAGTCCTTCTGACAAGACCAGCACATTTCTTCAGAGGGCCTTATCGGCTCCGGTTATTGGCACCGTGCCTCAAATAGGTGCCGTCTCCCGCGAGAATAGGTGCAAGCCTCTGATACAAAAGGGATAATAGAAGTCATAGGTCAAGTTGAGATGATTGACCGAAGCCTCCCCGCCATTGTTGTTTTGCCAGCCCGCACGGATAGCGAGCGACGTGATGCCATCCCCGTCAAGCCGGTTGAGTACCGTCTGGGTTTCCGCGCCCACCGTGTATTTCATTGACTGCCAGTAAGCCAAAATTATCGCCGCGATGACGGTGGTCGACCAGCAGCGATCTGATCTTGCGTTCGGGCATTCTCGCCAGCGCCATATGGACGATAGCCAAACGTCCACACATGGCAATGCCTGCCTATGACAAAATCACCAGCTCCCAATTCGCCGATGCAGTCTCAGTCACCGTGTTCAGGCGCGGGTTGCTTTCTTATCTGCCTTCGCCATCAGCTTTTTACGCGCAGCCTTCTTGGCCTTCTTTTTCATGACGGCTTTCTTGGCTCTTTTCTTGATAGCCTTTATTTCCTTGGCCGCCTTCTTGATCGCCGCCTTTTCCTTGGTTTTCATATTCTTAGCTGCTTTTTTGGCCGCAGCCTTCTTCTTGGCTTTGGCCTTTGCCTTCTTGGTGGCGGCTTTTTCGGCAGCCGAAACGCCCGCTATTTCTGGCACAAGGAGTAACTGGACCTTTTCGGAAGCGGGACTGGCCTTTGTGGGTTTGGCTTTCGCAGGGCTGACCTCACCGAACTGGCTTGCCGCCGCTAAAAGAGCTTTGGCCCTAAGCACGCCAATACCCGGGATTGTCGTCAATTGAGCAACTGAAGCTGCCGCAAACTGCTCCGCTGTGGTGATGCCAATCTTGGCCAATGCCGCAGCTAATCCTGGCCCGATGCCTGAGACGTTTGTAATAAGTGTCATTGGTCATTTATCCTTCTACTCAGAATGGCAGGGTTCGAAGAAGGGATGGCCGTTTGGCCACCCCCCCCCTCACAGCGCACTGATTAGATCAGGTGGCTTTTTTCAATGCCTTCTTGGCAGCTTTTAACTTACCTAGCTGTCGCGCTACTTTGGACATACGTGCTTTGACTTCTTTTTTGAGCGCTTTTACTTTTGCTTTTTTCTTAGCCACGGGGACTTCTCCTACCTTCAAAAGGGTTTACTTGTCAGACCTATCGTCGTTCTCCTTGAGAAAATCACGGATAAAGCGCCGTATTTCGCGCGCAGCGCTCGTGTCGAGCGCATTGCAGAGCGAAACAAAACGATCCCTGTCAGACTCGGCAATTCTAATAATCAACTGACTGTCTTTCAGGTTCTTTTTCTTCGTTTTTTTCTTTTCGGCCAACTCGGTGTCTCACTTTATGAATATATAATGTTACTCTACTGTAGTTCGTTTGTATATACTTTATGAATCAAGGCTTCGGGCGCGTGTATCTAGCAAGCCTTTGATAAACGCAGGATGTTCACGGCCACCATATCCCCTGCTCCCAGCAACAATAAATGAAGACGATGACTAGGGTCTGGCCTCATGACCAAAACAAAACGGTTGCCGCGAGGGCGATGGCTGACAGGAAAATTATGGGGCATCTATCGTATCGGGTCGCGAGCCTGCGCCAGTCCTTCGACCGTCCCAACATGTTCTCAATCTTGTGGCGGCTTCGATAAATCTTGATGTCATGTGGGATGAAGGCTTTGCGGTTCCTGCGCGATGCGATGCAGGGTTCGATGCTTCTTTCCTTCAATCCTTCGCGGAGCCAGTCGGCGTCATAACCCCGATCTGCCCGCATCCAATCCGCAGCAGGCAATGAGGGTAAAAGCGCCCGCGCACCGAGGTAATCGCTGACGTTGCCCGCTGTGAGGAATAGTTGGATTGGACGACCCGCCGCATCGGTTACGGCATGGAGTTTCGAGTTCAGTCCACCCTTGGTGCGGCCAATCAGGCGGCCACGCCCCTTTTTTTGAGCCCCATGCTGGAGACTGTTAGATGGGTCTTTAGATGAGTCACATCAATCATCAATGTCCCTGTTCCCTCCCCTTGAGCGGCCAGTTCGGTCGGGATGCGTGCAAAGACGCCCATGTGAGACCAACGGGCCCACCGGTTGTATAGCGTCTTATGCGACCCATAATCGGAGGGAGCATCACGCCAGCGCAGGCCATTCCGAATGACGTGGATGATGCCGCTGAGAACGCGTCGATCATCGACACGCGCAACACCCCGAGGCTTCGGGAACAGATGTTGAATGCGTTTCAAATCTGCTTCGTGAAGCCAGTAAAGATGCGACATGGACAGTCCTCCTGTCGCTATTGACTCACGAAGCCACAATGAATGGAATCGGCCAAAGCAATTTCTGCTCAGCACGCAACACCGATCATCCGACAAAAACTGCCAGATGACCGCAACGAGCCCTACCTGGAAGTGCTAGTTTTTCGCTGCGTGTCCTCGCAGCGCGAAAGATGCTGCAAGTGCGCGGCTCGCGGTGCTGCTGCGCGACAGAGAAACCGGCCATTCACGTGAAGCGCAGCGAACATTTGAACAGCAACAACCGGTTCGCTGAACTGTCGTTGTTCGCGGCATCTGCACCAATGGCTGGTTTCGACCCGTTTCGAGCAATCACCGGATCGTCTGGCCCGGCGTTCTTTCGACATCTCAATCGGTGAAGCAACCAGATCGTCCTTCGGGCGCCGCGGGTCCGTCCGCGTCTTGGCACAAAACAACGGACCTGTGTGACTCATTGCCATATCCGGTGCCCGCCAGCGTCACCCGATCCGTGCCAGCAGGGCAAGGACATCCGAGCGGTGAAGTAGCCCGACCACCTTTGCCCCCTCGATGACCGGAAAGACACGGTGCGGGTAGGACACGAACATTTCTGCCACGCGAATGACGTCATCGCGGGCATCGACGCTGATGACGTCTTGCGACATGTGATCGGCGACGCTGCCGGTCCACTCTTGATAGTAACTTGCGTGTACCGCCGGTTTGAAACAGTCCTTCTGGGTCAGGATTCCGGCCAGTCGACCATCGTCGCCGATCACGGGCGCCGCTGCGGCGCGGGCTTCGACCAGTTGGGCGACCGCGCTTCGGATCGGCGTTTCGGGGGTGAGCGTCGGTATATCCTGGCGCATGATCGACGCCACACGATAGGCGGTCATTGATCCGCCTCCGCGGCGGCTGCGCGGCGGCGCAGCGGGCAGTTGTCGCACCGCAAAGCGTCGGGCAGGCCCGCGGACGCCCCGCAGCTTGCCTGCGCCGGTCCACGCCCCAGGGCAAGCCCGAGACCGAGCCCAGCGGCCGCAAGGCCGAATATCGCGATGGCGAGCAGGATTTCCATTATGGGCAGTCCTTTTTCATAGCAAAATGCCCTCGATCGCACCGGTTCTGATTTGCCGGAATGAGGCCCCATCCCGGACCAGAAAGAGCGCGTCAATCGCATGGTCGCTTGCCTGTGCGGGGCCATCCGTCGCCCCGGCTGCAAAGAGTGCGGTGGCCCAACCGTCGGCCATCATGGCCTCGTCCGCCAGAACCGTGACCGTTAGAAGCCCGGTGTCGGCAGGGCTCCGCGCCGCCGGATCGATGATGTGGCCGTAGACGCGGCCGCCCAGTTCGTAGCTTTGGGTGCGCTGTCCGGAAGTTGCCACGGCCCGCCCTGTCGGAAGCCGTATCATGGCGGTTGGAGCATGGTCCGGCAGTGGGTGCTGCACGGCGATCTGCCAGTCGCGGCCCGATGGGTGATGGCCAAGCGCTTTGAGTTCGCCACCGAGGTCGAACAACAGGTTACCAAGATTTGCCTGAGCGGCCAAGTCAACGGCCAGATCCAGTGCCCGGCCCTTTGCGATCCCGCACAGATCGAACGTCAGGTCACCCTGCGTCTTGCCGATGCGACCGTTACCGGCGGACAATCCGCGCCAGTTTGGCGTGGCGCCGCCCTCAATCGGTCCGAACCCCCATTGCGCCACAAGGGGACCGACGGTCGGGTCAAAGGCGCCGCCGCTTTGGTTTGCGAGGGTCAGGGCGTGATGTGCCACATGAATGATTTCCGCCTCCGCTGCCTGTGATCCCGCAGGGGCCGCGTTGAACTGGCTGAGTGCGCTGTCTGGACGCCAAGGGGACATTTGCCGGTCGATGGTGGCGAATAGCGCCTCGATGTCGGGCTGGATGTTCATCAGGTCCACGACCGGCGGACCGACCAGCCGCCAGCCGGTGCCGAAGGCCGCCCCCGAAATGCCATCGAGGCCTTGCGCCCACCCGGTTCGGGGACACAGCAGCGTTGCCCCGATCAGGCCCAGAGCATGGCGACGTGAGGGGAAATAGGCGCGTTCAGTCATGTCTCAGCCTCCGAAATCGTCAAAGAAGATCGACTTTGGCTCTACGCCAAGCCTTTCCAGGGTGCCAAGGACCGCCGAGATCATAACCGGCGGACCGCACAGATAGTATTCGCAATCCTCTGGCGCGGGATGAGTGTTCATCTCGCGCCGCAGGATCTCGTGGATGAAGCCGGTCGCGCCGATCCAGCGATCGCCGGGGGCCGGATCGGACAGGGCAGGGGTCCAGGTGAAGGTGGCGTGCTTGGCGGCCAGCGCTTGGAACTCGGCGGCATAGAACAGGTCGGCCGCCGTGCGTGCGCCGTAGAAGTAGCGGATGGGCCGCGTCGTGCCGCGCCCAAGTTCCTGATGGATCATCGCGCGCAGGGGGGCCATGCCGACGCCGCCGCCGACATAGACCATCTCGCGATCGGTCGGCTGAACGTGGAAGTCGCCGAAGGGGCCAGAGGCGGCGACCGTGTCGCCCGGCTGCAACGCAAAGAGCCAAGACGAAACGATCCCCGGCGGCACGTCACGTTCGCGCCCGGCGGGGGGGACAGCAAGCCGGATGTTGAAGACAGCTTGGCCCACATCCTCGGGGCGGCTGGCAAGCGAATAGGCGCGCGTGACCTCGGCATCGGAGGCGAGGCTGAGCTTGCGCCAACCGGCGATGTCCCAAGCTTCGCAAAATTCCGGCAGCACGTCCAGCGTTGCAAAGTCGAGGCTGAAGGGCGGTGCTGCAAGCTGCATAAAATCGCCCGCCCGGAAGGTCGCCGGGATGTCATCGGGTAGGTCGAGCACGATCTCGCGGATCAGCGGTGCCAGCATTCGGGTGGCGGCGACGGTGCAGGTAAAGCCCGCCCCGGCGCTCAAGATGTCGTCAGGCACGTGCACGGCGCATGCGCCGCGCAGGGTCGCCTGGCAGGCAAGGCGGACTTGCGTGCGCCGTTCGTGCGGCGAAAGCACGCCGCGTTCTGTCGCAATTGGTTCGCCGGCCCCCGTGCCCGTGACCGTTACGCGACACAGCCCGCAGGTGCCAGTCCCTCCACAGGCCGCCGGTATCCGTATTCCGGCATCATGGAGCACCCCCAGAAGCTTGTCGCCACGCTTTGCCGCAAGGTGCAAAACGTCGTTCACGGTCACGTCGATCCCGCCTTGGGTAACCAGTCGGCGACGCACGACCAGAAGACCCGCGGCAAGTCCGACGACGAGTGCGGCGATGATCAGGCTGCCCAACATAATTTCGATCATGGTGCGGCCGCCATCTGTGCAAACGAGGCAAAGCCAAGAGACATCAGGCCGGCAAGGACAAAGGCGATGCCCAACCCCCGAAGCCCCGCAGGCAGGTCCGCATAGGCCAGCCGGGCGCGGATCGCGCTTAGCATAACCACGGCCACCGCAAACCCCACGCCGCTGCCAAGCCCGAAGATGGCTGATTGTCCGAGCGAATAATTGCGCTCGACCATAAAGAGGCTTCCGGCAAGGATCGCGCATTGCACGGTCAGAAGCGGCAGGAAGACACCAAAGGCCGCGTGGATCGCGGGGAAATAGCGATCGAGCAGCATCTCAAGCAGTTGCACGGTCGCCGCGATCACACCGATGAAGGCGATCAGGGACAAATAGGACAGGTCAAGTTCCGGCAGCCCCGCCCAAGCCCATGCCCCGGGGGCAAGCAGCCCCTGATAGATCAGGTGGTTGAGCGGCACCGTCACCCCCAACACACCCGTCATGGCGATGCCGAGGCCGAACGCGCTTTCCGTGCGCCGGGACAGCGCCAGAAAGGTACAAAGCCCCAGAAAAAGGGTCAGCGGCATATTGTCGACGAAGGCCGCGAACACAAAGAGGGACCACGCGTCGCTCATTCGGCAGGCTCCGGGCGGACGGGGGGCGTGTGCTCGGGCGGTTCGATCTGTTCCGCTTTGATCGAGCGGACGGCCCAGACAAGGCCCCCGAGAAGGAAAAAGGCTGACGGCGCGAGCAGCATCAGGCTCAGGGGGGTGAACCAACCGCCCTCAGTGGCGAGCGGCAAGACTTGAGCGCCAAGCAACTGCCCCTTACCAAAAAGCTCCCGCGTGGCCCCGATCACGATCAGGACCAGCGAATAGCCCAGCCCGTTGCCAAAGGCGTCGATCATTGCCGGCAGCGGCGCATGATGGCGGGCAAAGGCCTCGGTCCGGCCAAGGACAAGGCAGTTCGTGGTGATCAGCCCGACATAGACCGAAAGGGCGCGGCTGATATCGGCAAAGAAGGCTTGCAAGACCTGATCGATCACGATGACCAGAGAGGCGACGATCACGATCTGCACGATCAGCCGGATGGTGTCGGGGATGTGCCGCCGGATCATGCTGATGATGCCCGCAGCCAGCGTCAGCACAATCGTCAGCGATATCGACATGGTCAGCGCTGTGGCCAGCGTTGTCGTCACCGCGAGCGCCGAACAGATGCCGAGGATTTGCAACGTCACCGGGTTTTGCCGGATAAGCGGATCGGTCAGCGTTGCCCAGAAATCGGTCCGTTCGGCCATGGCTCAGAACTCTCCGCGCTCAATGGCATCTAGAAGGGGGCCGTAGCCGTCCGGACCAAGCCAGAAGCGCATCATGCGGGTGACCCCGTTGCCGGTGCGCGTGGCCCCGGTAATGCCGTCGACCTCATGGGCGTTCGTCGCACGGCCACGGGCGACGCGGAACCTGACCTCGCCGGTGTCATCACGAATTTCTGTGCCGGGGAAGCTCGCCTGCCAAGCCCGCTCCTCGATCCGACCGCCAAGGCCGGGGGTTTCGGAATGGCCGGTGATCGTGATCCCGGCGATCGTTTTCATGTCTCCCTGCAGGGCAAGGATCGCGTCGATCCGGCCACCGTAGCCCTGTCCTGTGACCGGCAGCAACGCGAGCGAGACGTCTTCCCCATCCCGCAACAGGAAAATCTGCACGTAGTCCGGTCTTTGGCCCAAACCGGCCACGTCCGCCTCGGCGTCCAGCGCGGTCCAGTTGGCCGGATCGGCAAGTGCTGTATCCAGGGTCCCGGAGGTCACGTCTTGCGCTGCACGGCCGCGTTGCAGGTCGATGATCACGGTCGACAGCGTGCCCCCGGACTGTTCGAGAAGGGCGGCCATGCCGGGGATGCTGCTGACGAGGTCCGCGATGCGGGCCTGCTCCTCTGCGGCGCGGTTGGCCGTCTGAATTGGGCGCAACAGGACCGTTGCGCCGCTGACCAGCAGGGCGCAGACGACGGAGACGAGGAACGCCACGATGACCGTCTTGGTCCGACTTTCGTTGGGCAGTGCCAAGAAACGGCGCCACGGGTTCCAGTCAGTTTCGGCCATGACGCCTCCTCCGTTGGGCAATCCAGAGCGCCAGTGCGATTTCATCCAGAAGCGGCGTTGCAAGCGAGGTCAGAAGGGCCGCCGCGACCGCAATTTGCACCGGCGCTGCCCCGCTCCAACCGGTGGCGAACAGGATTATCAGGCCCGCGTAGAGTGCACCATTCAGCCACCGGCCAAGGGTCGTCGCTGCACTTGTCACCGGATCGGCGACGAGAAGCACAAGGACAAGTCCCGCCGCAGGCCATACGCTGTCGGGGAGAACGCCAGTGCCGGTCCCCGCCGCCCCGACCAGCACTGCCGCCACCAGAACAGCGGCGGGCATCGCCCCCGTTGCAACCCCGATGAGCGCCGCCGGGATCGCGGCCCAGACAACCGGGTCGTCGAAGACCGGCCATGCAAAGCCCGGAAAACCAAAGCCGAGGAACGACAGCGCCACGGTTGCGGGGTGGACGACATTCCGGCCCCAACCACCGAAGACAAGCTCGCCCATCACTGCTCCGAAGCTGATGCCAAGAGCAAGCCGGACTACGCCTAGACCTTCGGGGGCCAGTATCGCGACGGCCAGCGCCGTGGCCACCGCCGCAAACGACGGTGGCTGCGCACGCGCCAGCATGAAGATCAGGTGCCAGACGGCAAGGACAAGCAAGGCAAGTCCAAGGCGCACGAAGGCCTCCGCGCCGCCGTAGAGCAGCCAGAAGAGCGCCAGTGGCCCATAGGCGGCTAGCAGCATCAGGGCGACAGTTTCGCGGTTCCACAGACCTCGGGTCATGCCGCGAACTCCGTCCGAATCCGGTCGAGCATGCCGCGCAGAAGCTCCGCCAACTGCGCCTCGCCGCCGAGCACGTAATCGGCGAGCCCCAAATCCTCTTCCAGCAGCGAAAGGACCCCGAGTTTTATCGCCATCTCATCGTCGCCCGAGCTGAGCGCGCGCACAAAAGGTGCGGCGGGAAGTGCGGCACCGAACGCCTGGGTCAGGGCCGCCGTGGGTATGACTGGCGTTGGCAGGCCCGACCGCGTCAATGCCGAGACGAGCCAATGTGGGGACTTGCCGCGATTCTGCCGGGGCAGAACCGTCACCTGCCGGTGACGTGGGGCAAGCCAGTTGGCCTCGTGCCCGTCCAGCGGTGAGCCTGACGTAAGCACATGCGCACCGGGCGTCACGATGCGCCGCGTCAGCTCGCGCAGGTCGGCACCGGATTGCGTGTGGATCAATCTGCCCTCGCGCAGCGCCGACCCGGCCACGCGCACCAAGCGGGTCATCGGCAGGATGCCGGTTTCAAGAAGGTCGCCGAGTGCGGCGACATCCTCGGCGTGGAGGTCCCAGATCGGGGTCTCAATCGTGGCGGGCGCGAGATCGTGGATACGAATGCCCGCAGAGCCCTGCGGGTGGCGGGGCCCGCAATCGACGGCGCGCACCCGCCCGTCGCCAAGCCCGCGGTCGAACAGCGACGGTCCGGGCTGTTGGCAAACAAGAACAGGCCCATCGGTCAGCATTGTCAGGGTGTGTAAACCCCGCGCGAATGCGGCCTCGCGGTCCTTGAGGGCGTGGCGGGGATCCGGGGCGAACGGGCGTGTGTCGGTGGCCATGACGATGATGGCAGCGGGGTGTTCGGCGTCGGCGGGCATTCTGCCGAACGGCCGCCGTCGCAATAGGGGCCAAAATCCGGCGGTCTGCATCAGGCGACGCAGACCTTGTTCGGTCGTCGCATCTGCGACGTCGTGGGTCAGCACGTCGCCACCAGTTTCGCGGAACAACACGATTTCGGAGAGCTTGCGCCCCGGCTGAAGGGCAATCCGTGCAACGCGCCCGGGCATCGGGGCTACGAATTGCACATCAGGCGTATCGCGCAGGCAGGCGACAGGCGCGCCCTGCCGGACAAGCGCGCCTTCCTCGACAAGGGGTGTCACACGCAGGGTCAGGCCCGAAGATGTGCGGATCGCCGCCTCTTGTGTGATGACGTCTTCGGGATAGGTCATGCCGACAGGTGGCGACGGAATTGGGAGCGTCAGACCTGCGCCGAACACAAGATCGAGCATCGTGTCTCTCCTTCGCCGAACCCCGCCTGCGGACAGCAGGAATTAGGGAAATGGTGAATTTTCTGTGAAATGATAACATGCTTGTGATAGTAAGAAAGGGCCAGATTTTGACGTGCAGTGGAGGCAACCTGTGATGAACGCTACTCGAATACCTATCTTTCTACTCGCGCTTCTGACGACAATCTTCATTTTCTCCGTCGCTCGCGTGGTGCTGAGTGAGAGCGTCGAGCGCGAGGTCGAGGTTCCCTTTGCGCTGCCGCAATCGGGCCCGTTCACCCCGGCGGATATCGAGGTCAAGAACAGCCAGGCGATCGACGACTGGTTCCGTTCAGCCCACGCAGATGCGGCGGCCGAGGCGTTCCGGCATTGGGACGAAGACGAGGAAATCCGCCCCGCCTGCGCCACCTGCCATTCGGGCGAGGGGTTCCGGGCCTTCCACGGGCTTGATGGCAGCGAGCCGGGCGTGGTCGAGGGGCCAATTGATACCGGTGGCGTGGTCGATTGCGGAACCTGCCACAATGCGGGTCTGGCCGAGATCACGGCGGTGAGGTTTCCCAGTGGCCTGATGCATCCAGTTCAGGGGGTTGAGGCCTCCTGCATGACCTGCCATCAGGGCCGAACGGCTGGCGTCAATGTCCGCGAGGCGATTGCGGGGCAGGACGACGATGCTACGAACCCGGAGCTGCGTTTCATCAATCCACACTATGCCACGGCGGCGGCAACCTGGCTTGGCGGGTATGGCGGCGCTGGGTATCTCTACGAGGAACGTGACTACTCCGGTCGCTTTTTCCATGCCCGACCGGTTTCGACCTGCAATTCGTGCCATGAGCCTCACACGCTTGAAGTCGCGTTCGAGCCCTGCCTGACCTGCCATCAGGCCGACAGCCCACAAGACATCCGCATTTCGCGGCAAAGCTATGATGGCAGCGGCAACACTTCGGTCGGCATCCGGTCGGACATTCAGGCAAATGCCAGATTGCTTCTGGAAACGGTCAAGTCCTACGCCGCCGACGTCGCGGGCGCGCCGATGGTCTACGATGGGACGCAGTATCCCTATTTCTTCTCGGATGCGAACGGCGACGGTGTCATCGACGTAAGCGAGGATCAGGCCGTTGCTTACAGTGCATGGACGCCCCGCAGCCTGCGCGTCGCCTATAACTGGAAGCTGGTGACAGCAGATCCCGGCAGTTACGCCCACAATCCGCATTACGCGCTGGAGCTTCTCTATGACTCAATCGAAGATATCAGCGCACCTTTGGGCATCGACATGGAGGATCTTGATCTTCTGCGGTAGCCGGTCACCGGGGGCGGCTTGCCGAACCTGCGTGCATCCCATGGCATAGGGGCCGCCGGGATTGGAATAGGCATTGCTGCTGACCGGAGGAATTCGGCAAATGGAACAGCGTGTTCAAGCGGTTCCGCAGGTGGGTCAAAGCGGATGCTTTCTACCATATGTTTAAAGCACTTACCTCAGACGCCGACCTGGAATACGCCATGATCGACGGTACCATCGTCAAGGTTCACCGCTCGGGGCAAGGCGCAAAAGGGGGACTCTTTGCCAGGCCATTGGGCGTTCTCGAGGAGGGATAACGACGAAGATACTGGCCCTAACGGACGGGCTCGGAAATCTCGTTGATTTCTGTCTGATGCCAGGGCAAGCCCACGACTTACGCGAGACCGACACACTGATCCGCGACCTGACAGCCGGACATCTTCTGGCGGATAGGGCCTTCGATGCGGATTGGTTGCGAAATGACCTTCTGGCCCGCGACATCACCCCGGTCATACCGCCAAAATCCAACCGCAGGTTCCCAGAAGACTTCGACAAGGAGACCTGCAAATGGCGGCATTTGATTGAAAACTACTTTGGTAAGTTGAATGAAAACAGATGGATAGCTATGCGGTCGTGCAAAACAGACCATAGCTTCACGGCTTGCATCTCTATTGCCGCAACAATCCTTCACATTCGGTGAACGTCAACAGTCCCTAGATTAACACTACTAAATCCTTGGCATTCCCTTTGGCCGCATCAGACGCTTTTGGGCCGCAATCCGAAATGGGGCGTTCGGCGCGCCATATCCCCGGTAGTTTCCGCGCCGCTCGACGATCTCGAAGAACATTCCGCCGCCATATGGTCGGGAGTAGAGCTGGAGGAAGGCGCCATCGGCATCTTCGTCATACAAGATGCTGCCAGCCTTTAGGCTATCAAGAAGTCCCGGCGCCAAATCGAACCTTGCGTCTAAATCCGCATAGTAGTTGTCGGACATCGGCAGGGGTTTAAAGCCAAGCTCGACCAGTGCGGAAGACGTTTTAAAGATGTCGTCCGTCGCGAATGCGATGTGCTGGACAGAGGCCCCAAAGCTGTCGGCAAGAAAATGTCCGGCCATGGTGCGATGCGTCTCTGCGCCATTCAGCGTTATCCGAAACGAGCCATCAAGTGTCTCTAGCGCTTGACTGCGGACAAGCCCGTCAGGGTCAACAACATCGAACATCGGCGATTTCTGCATCTGGAACAGGGTTGTGTAGAACAGCGACCAACTGAGCATTTCTTCGTAGCTCATGGTTTGGGCAAGATGGTCTATCCGATAGAGACCGGCACTGGTGGCTTTGCCTTGTATTTTGTTAAATTCTACTGACCATACATCATTGAGGCCGCTGGCTTCATCAATGAAATGCACAACGCTCCCGGATAGGCCACGGATTGCAGGGATGTTCAATTCACCTGGGCCTGTTGCTTGTTCGAAGGGGGTGGCCCCAAGGTGTTTTGCCCTGGAAACGGCCTGCGTTGCGTCGTTGACAGAAATACCGATGTCGCAAACGCTCATGCCATGCGTGATATAGGAACTGCTGGCGAACCCGGTGGTTTCGCGGTTCACGACGATCCGGATGTCGCCTTGCGTCCAAAGCGAAAGCCTCTTGGAAATGTGGTTGCCGGAGTGCTGAAAGCCCAGCGTTCTTAACAGGTCTTCTAGCGTTTCTGCCTCTTCGGCGCGCGCTGCAAATTCTACGAAAGCTACCCCTTCAACATCTAACCGTGCAGGCATCTGAGGCAGGCCTGACACGGTAGACGGTTCTTCTCGCCGAACATCATCCATCAGCGCAATAAGCGCGCGATATCCATCCTTTGCAATGCTCCGGGGTTGTCCGCCGCGAAACTGGTCATTGAAAATCTCTAGCGAAATCGGCCCGGAATACCCGGTGGCCATGACCGCTTTCATGAAATCAGTAACGGCCAGATCGCCTTCACCGGGCATGTTGCGGAAATGGCGAGACCAGTAAAGCAGATCCATGTCGATGAGCGGTGCATCAGCCAATTGCACGAAGAAAATCTTGTCGCCGGGGATGCGCCGGATCGTTTCTGGGTCGATCTTACGGGCAAGCGTATGAAAGCTGTCTAGGATCAGTCCGACATTCGCGTGATCAGCGCGCCGTACGACCTCCCAAGCATCGCGGTGATCGTTGACATGCTTACCCCAAGCCAGTGCTTCAAATCCAACCCGAAGGCCACGCTTTGCGGCGCGGTCCCCAAGGTCGTGGAAATCCGCTGCGGCCCGGTCGATGCCGCCAAGCGCGTCTGGATGGCAGGATGAGCAGATCAGAACCAGGTCGGTCCCAAGATCTTGCATCAGATCGAACTTACGTTCTGCCCGATCAAAGGCCTTGGCGCGCAACGGTTCTGGCAGCCCTTCAAAGTCTCGGAATGGCTGAAACAGCGTAATATCAAGGCCCATGGAGCGGATCAAATCGCCCACCTCACGCGGGTTGCCGTCATGGGCAATGAAATCCTGTTCAAAGATCTCGATGCCATCAAACCCAGCAGCAGCGATGGCCTCGAGCTTTTCCGGGAGGTTCCCTGAAATAGAAACCGTGGCGATAGATGTCTTCATAGCACGTCCCCTGGAATGGTGTTTCGTTTGACGTACACTGCCTGCCCATATTCATTCTGGCTTAGAAAAGAGGGCTAGCCAGTGATGATGTTGACCGCCTTGACCTCTGTGTAACTGAGCAGTTCATCGAGACCTTCTTCGCGTCCCGTGCCGCTGTTCTTAAAGCCGCCGTGGGGGACGTTGCGGAAGTGGGTGCCTGTGCCGTTGACCCAAATATAGCCTGCCTCAATCTCGCGGATGAACCGCATTGTCAGATCAAGGTCGCGGGTCCAGATCGAGGCGGTGAGACCATAGTCCACGTCGTTTGCCATGCTGATCACTTCGTCAATCTCGCGCCATTTGAGGACAGATAGGACGGGTCCGAACACCTCTTCTTTCGCGATACGCATGTCCATGGTGACATCGGTAAATACGGTGGGTTCTACCCAGAAACCTTTGTCAAATTCGGGGCCTTCGGGACGCTTGCCGCCTGCCATTAGGGTCGCGCCGTCCTGTTTGGCGATCTCAATATATTCCATTGTCTTGTCGTATTGCATCTTACTGTTCATAGGCCCCATGGAGGAGGCTGCATCAAGCGGATCGCCCGCCTTCATCTTGCCAATCCGGTCGAGGACCATCGGCAAAACTGTATCGTAGACGTCTTCATGCAACATCAGCCGGGAGGTGGATCCGCAAGATTGACCTTGCCATGCGAAATTCATGCCGCGCACGGCTGCGGCACCGGCTTTTGCTAGATCGGCGTCCGGGCAGATGATCATCGGGTTCTTACCGCCAAGCTCCAGCGACACGTGCTTGACCGCAACCTCAGCAGCGGCGCGTTGGATCGCCATGCCGGTTCCTGCGTGGCCAATGAACGCTATGCGCTTGATCTTGGGGTGCCGAACGATGGCGTCGCCTGCTGCCGGACCACCGGTAACGACGTTGACGACGCCAGCCGGAAGGATCTCATTGACGATCTCGCCCAGCACACAGGCCGATAGGGGGCTTGTCTCGCAGGGCTTTATGATGATCGTATTGCCGGGGATAATTGCGCTCGCGAGCCGGGAAGCAGCAAAGCCAAAGGGGTGGTTGAACGGAATAATCCGGCCAACGACTCCGTAGGGCGTGCGCAGCGTGAAATGCAGGCCAGCAGACGTAGAGGGAATGGTTTCGCCTTTCAGTTCCAGGCCTAGACCCGCGGCAAGGCGAATGCGTTCGACTGCCTTTTCGACGTCGGCCACCATTTTGCCAATTGTGTTGCCGGTATCAATGGCCTCGAGCCGTGCGAGTTCCTGCGTACGGGCTATAATCGCATCGCCCAATTTATTGAGGTAGTCGGCGCGCGTCTGCATATCGAGAGCAGCCCAAGCGGGCTGTGCAGCATGGGCTGCGGTATAGGCGGCTTCGACGTCCTCGGTGGTGCCTTCTGGGACACGTCCGATCAATGCCTCGGTGGCTGGATTGATGGTATCGCGCCACTTTCCACTGATACTTTCGACGAATTTTCCACCGATCAGCATGCGTCCTATGATGAGGTCGTCGGTCTTAGTCATATTGCCGTCTCCTATGCGTTGCCGGTGATGCTGGCTTCCATCATTTCCCGTAATTCCGGCGTCACGTCTGGGGTCAGGCCGAACCAGAGTTTCCATGCGGGCGGGCCTTGATGTAAAAGCATGCCCAAACCACCGACCGCTGTGTTGCCGCGTGCGCGGGCCGCTTGGACGAATGATGTTTCGAGAGGTGTGTAAATGATGTCTGCAACAACCGCGTCAGGACCCAATGCATCGAGCTTGAGTTCCAGAGGCGGCTGCCCGACCATGCCCAAACTGGTAGTGTTTACGACCGTCGCAGCCCCGTCCAGTGCCGCGTGGCGTTCATTCCATGACAGAACCATAATCGGCCCGCCGATGTCGTCGGCAAGTCTCTGGGCGCGGTCGTTGCTGCGATTAACCAGACGGATCTCTTGCGCACCTTCCGACAGGAGCGCGTGACAGACAGCGCGCGATCCGCCGCCTGCTCCAATCACGGTGGCGGGTCCTGCATTGGCGCGCCAATCGGGCGCCGATTGCTTGAGGTTCCCCAAAAACCCCAACCAATCGTTGTTCGTCCCCAAAAGAGAGCCGTCCTCGAGCACGACCACGCAACTGATTGCGCCAATTTTGCGGGCGACTTCGTCCACTTCGTCAACGATCTCCATTGCTTGCAGCTTGTGCGGGATGGTCAGATTGCAGCCCGCAAAGTTAAGCGCGGGCAGGGCGCGAAGCGCGGCAGGCAGCCGTTCAGGTGGCAGCGGCAGATAAACATATTTGCCTGGCAACCCTGTTTGATCGAACCAATAATTATGCATCAAAGGCGACTGAGAGTGCATTACGGGTGATCCCATTACACCAATTAAATGATAGCTCTCATCGGTCATGCGTCCTCCAGCTTGGCGGCGAAGTGATCCCATGTGCGGCTGAACAGGCTGGGCGTATAAAGCTTTGTACGGGCTACTTCGATTTCGGCTGCACTGAAAGCGTAGGGCGTGCCAATCTGCAGCGCCATATACTGGCGCCGCGCATTTTCTTCTAGGTAGGTGATCAACACGAAGGCTTCGGCGATGTCTGCGCCCACAGTAACGGCGCCATGCGACTTCATCAACGCTGCGGGGCGATCGTTCATTACCGCGCCCAATTTCGCGGACATCTCTGGCGAATTGATCGAATCCGGTGTGTCGAGCACGGGGACGGGATGCACGAGCGTGCCTTGCGCGAACACGGGCGAATAGTCGTGGCCAGTCATCGTTAGATATGTCGACCATTGCGGGTGCGCATGAACAATCGCGCCCACGTCTGGCCGCGCTTTATAGATGCCCGCGTGCAGGTGGAATTCAAGCGGTGGCTTGCCTTTGCCCTCGATCAAATTGCCGTCCAGATCGATGAGGCAAATATCGTCAGCGGTCAGTCGACTGCGTTGTGAGCTGCCGACATTGATCAGCATGCCAGCGTCGCAACGGATCGAGGCGTGACCATTGTAGTCAATGATCCCTTGATGTTCGAGCATTCTGAGGCAGAGTGCGAGTTCGTCTTTATCGGCCATTTTCACCACCCTGCTTGATCATGAATTTCGGCGCGCCACAGGTCCCATGCCCGGATGCCGGCTGTTTGGTTCGGCACATCGGCCAAGCGACCTTCTTCCTTAGACAGGGCTGCCAACTCTTCGCCGTCTTCGGCTAAGGCGAGTGCCCAATGCTGAACCCGTGCACTAACTTCGGTGTAGACCGCACGGAACACCGCGACTTCGAGTGACGGGCCGCATGCGACCGAGCCGTGGGCGCGCATTAGGGCTACGGGTTTGTCGGACAGACAGTCCGCCAGCGCCACGCCCTTGTCATTGTCGGATACCAGCATGTCGGTTGCACCATGATCGCGGGCGATGTCGAAGACCGGCACGCCTTGTGCGAGAAAGGCGGCGTTGTGAAAGCACGCTTGCATCGGGGCTTTGGTCAGGCCGAAAGGGATGACTGAGGGCGAATGGCTGTGCACGACTGCGCAAACATCTGGACGGGCCTTGTAGATCTGGCCGTGAATGAAGCGTTCGAGAAAACCCTTCGGCGCGTCTTGATCACAGGCAACACTTTCGAGATCGTATTCGACGATGTCTTCAGGCCTGACAAGCGCAGGTGCCAATGCGCGCGACATCAAATAGCGGTCGGGCGCATCGGGGTGACGCATTGAGACATGGCCGAACCCATCCACTACACCGCGGGCTGCCAGAATACGGGCTGCGGCTGCGACATCGGCAATGCGGTCTGGGGCAACGGGTCCACCTGTATCGGGCATCAGATGACCACCTTTGTTATAACGCTGGCGGGGAAGATTTCTTCAGGCTCAAACTGTCGATGGGCGATGCCTTGCTGGAAGGTATAAAGGCCCATCATCTCCCAGGTTTTGCGGTTCGGCTCGACCCCGAAAGGGAAGGGGTCTTTGCCGAAGACGCCTTGCATTTTTCGGCCATAGCTGGACAGCCACGCGAGCGGATAGCGCGACACGGCAGGGTCCAGCAGGCGTTCAATACTGAGGCGTTTGGATTCTTCAAACGCATTGAACATGTTGCGAGCGACCCACGGGTGTGCGTCGTGCACAGATTTCTTCATCGCAATGATATGCATGATCGGCCAGACGCCGGTGTCTGCATACTGCTGTTCTTCAAGTTCTAGAAAGTTCGGGAACAGCCTTACGATATCGGGGTGCTCTTCCAGAAAGCAGGTCGGCGGGCGGGCAATGATGGCGCAGTCCAAATCGCCGGAAGCCAGCATCTCGGACAGGGATCTATCTTTGATACGAGTAATTTCGATACCGTCGGGCAGGTTCAACTCAACCTTTTCTTCGCGCCCCGGCGCGTTTGCCCCGGCCTGCAACCATTTGATCTTTGTCATGTCCATGCCGACATCGTTCTGCATCCACCCGCGCATCCACACAGCAGCGGAATGGGCCCATTCGGGGCTACCGACAGTCTTGCCGTAAAGATCCTCAATCCGCTTGATGCCCGATTTTTTGTTCACGTAAAACGATGAGAACCGGAATAGCCGTGAGCAGATCACCGGCAGACCAATGAGATCGCTGTTCTTGCGTGTGACTTGGGTCGAGAATTTGGCAAAAGACATCTCGGACATGTCAAATTCGCGGTTGGCCGTCATCCGCGCGAAACATTCGTGGTGGCCCAAAAGGAACCAGTTCAGGTCGATGCCCTCCGGGGCGACCACACCAGTGCGAATATCGCGGAAATGGTCGTAGTCGGTGGTAGCGATGGTCAGCGGAAGCTCGGTCATTTTGGCCCTCTTTGGTTCATCGAACATGTTGCCTGGCCTTGTTCTCAGAAAGGCAAAAGTGCGCGGTGAATTTGCATTGATCCTAGGGGAGGGAATGCATCCTCGCCAACGCGTAGTGGACCGGCGTTCCACATAAGAGAACTCGGGCTGCGCCTTGGTTGTGTAGTCCTACGCGAGTCCGTTTGTTTTGCAGTGCGCGTTTGGGAGGAAATTGGATGGATGTAGGTTTCGTTGGGGTAGGGGCAATGGGGGCTGCGATGGCGGGCCACGCCGCACAGGCGGGACATCGTGTCGAGGCCTTTGATACGGATGCGTCGGTGCTGGCGGCCGCAGCGGTCGAGGGTGTAACCGCTGCTGATACGCTCGGCGATATCGCGGAAGGGTGCGAGGTTGTCGTCGTAGTTGTCAGTACCGATGATCAATCGCGCGGCGTTGTCGGGGCGTTGCTGGAGGCCAAGCCAAGGGATGGTCAGGTGATTGTGGTCGCTGCTACCAATCATCCCGCGACGATGATTGCGCTGAACGATGATTGCATCGCGAAGGGTGTTGGCTTTGTTGATGCGCCTGTCTGCTTCGGTCTGAAAGGTGCGATTGATGGCGATCTGGTTTCGTTGTGCGGTGGTGCGGCCGCAGACGTCGCTAAAATCACGCCGGTGTTGATGGCTTACAGCCGCAGCGTTGAGCATATGGGGCCGGTTGGCACAGGTCAGTTGGGCAAGTCTTGCAACAATATGATGCACTGGGCCGCATGTGTGGCTAATTTTGAGACCCTGTCGCTGGCAAAGGCCTGCGGTATCGATGCGCAAGCGATGCGCGAGACGCTGTTGAAGTGCCCTGCGCATAATACAACACTGGACCGGTGGGACAGCACACGATTTACTTGGCACGAAAAGGACATGGACGTGGTGCTGGATCTAAGCCAGCAAGCCGGACTGACACTGCCATTGTTCGGTGCCGTTGATCAGTTGGTTAAGCGCCTGGGGCCGGATCAGGTGAAGGCGCTGCTATATGGTGAGGAAGCCGAATATCTTGGCCAGAAGATCAAGGGGCGCGCGATCTCGGAGGTTGTATCCTCGCACTGAGGAGTGTTCCCCTATTTGGAACGCCGTGCCATTGACGGGAACCGCCTCGCCACGATACCGTTTTTATGAAATCAAGGAGGGAGCGCCATGTCGGAACCAATCGACGAGGCTGGCGAAGGTCACAACAGCGGAAAAGTGGTCTGGGAACGCTGGACCAAAAAGCGGACGTTTGTGCGCGCGCTGGAAGGTACCTATGGCCAGCTGAAAGAAGAGCTTTATTCCCAACCGCGTGTTTACAAGACATCCGATCAAAGTTGGCACGGCGGACCCCAGCACTATGGCAAGAAGGTCATTAACCCGCAGGCCAACCGAATTGCGCAATCTATCGAGGCGCATGTTGAGGTGTTTTCGCCCAAAGGCTACGGTCAGACCCACGGTCATATGAATTCGGCGGTGTTCTTTGTGCTGAAGGGCAAGGGACACGATATCCATGATGGTCGCCGCATTGACTGGGAAACCGGGGATGCGTTAATCGTGGAAAATGCATGTGTTCACCAACACCTAAACGACACGGACGAGGAAGGTTTAATCTTGGTTCTCAAGGCTAAACCGCTGTTCCTGTTCATGCATATGGTCTTTCAGAAAATGGTTGAATATCCGCCGGAGACTCCAGTGCCGGGTCACGAAGATTATCTGCCACCGAGCAATGTATAAGGTGAGACTGACATGAGTATTGATCCTTCGACCTTTGCCGACGCCATCGAGCGGCAGCGCGCCAAGCAAGGTGCACCGGAAGTGTCCTTTTATAAGGATGCGCTAGAGCAATCTCAGGCGTTCCGGTCGGAATATAAGAACCGATCGAACGTTGTGAAATTCGATGAGATGCCGATGGAGCGGTCTGCTGACGGGCTTATCAAGCATGTCATCAACGAGCGTATGGATACCAAAGAATGTTGTATCGACATCTACATGCAGATGATTGCGGCAGGCAAAGCCACCGGCACCTCGCGCCATCTATCTGAAGAGATTGCCTTTGTGATCGAGGGCACTGGGCAGGATCTACATTATGATGTGCATTTCGAATGTAAGGTGGAATTTGAGTGGAGGTGGGACACAACACCAAAGGTTTATGATTGGGGTCCGGGCGACTTCATCTATGTGCCGCCCTACGTGGCGCACAAGCGTGTGAACACCTCTGATATCGAGGCGCGCGTTCTGGTTTGCAACAGTCGGATCATGAAAGCCATCGGGCTGGACTGGTTCGACCAGCTAGAGCCTGCAGAAGGCTTTGAAGAATTTTGGGTGCCTCCTGCTGACGAGTAATTGTCAGTGTGTCAGCAACGGCTGCCCGAAGGTTGTAATCATTCCAGCGAGCATCGCAAGCACCCCAGCCATGAACGGGACCGCCATTGCGGAGAGAAGGCGCATACGCAGGAAAGATGTCCCCAATAGCGGCACCTCGTAGATAAAGATGCGGTGCGCGGCAAAGATGCTCCACGACGTCACAAAGGCCACAAGGGCCGGGACTGAGGCGCCAGATTTGGCAAAGACGGCCGCGATAGCGAAGGCGATGACGGGTCCAGCCGGCACGATCAGCCCGGCGGCAACGGCCACGGGCAAGGCGAGTAGCCCCGCATCCTCGCCTAGAAGGCCCGCGATTGCCTCTTTCGGTATGAGTTTGGCGATAAAGCCTGCTGCGATCAGCGCAACCAGCATCCGTGGAACCAGCATTGCAAATTGCTCCACGAACCGCTGAACAACGGGGCCCGTGTCTTGGCGCTGCTGTACCGCGAGGGCAGCTAAAAGGACCAATAATACGCTGAGGACGAGCAGACCGGGGCTCATGTTTCGTCTCCTTTGATGCGCAAGGTCAGGGGAAGGCGACGTGCTATGAGCCCGGCGATGATCGGCAGGGGGAGGCAAACTGCAAAGCGCAGCATTGCGAATTCTGCCCCCATGAACGGCACATCCCAGATGAGAATCCGTTGGAGACCCAGCAGAGCCCACGCGGTGATATAGGCCACAAGGGCTCCACGATCCGCTCCTGACACAGCAACGGCGGCCAAAAGCGAATAGGCTGAAGAGGGCCCCCCCGGCGTGACAGCTCCAGCGAGCGTTGCGATTATCAGGCCGCGCATGCCAGATTTTTTACCAACAAGCGCTGACATCCGGTCGCGCGGCATCATCACCCAGATCAGTGCGGCGATCGATAGGGCAACGACGACGCGGGGCATGAGATCAGCAACCAAGCTTAGGTCTTCGCTGAGAGCGGCCCAGACCACGTCTGGGCCTTTGATCAACCAACATAGAATACCGAACCCGACAGCGGCTGCACCAAAGCCCCAAAAGCTCTTGCCTAGCGCACTCGACGAGACCTCTTTGCGCCACGATGGGTCTTTGAGAAAATCGAATGAGGCCAAGCTGAGTTTCCCGCTTTAGTGGTGATGGTCGTGCGAATGGCCGTGGTGGTGATCATGGGCGCGGCGGATTGCGTCGACGCGCTCCTGTGGCTCTGCGTGACCGGCGGAGATTGCCTCGATCAAAGCGCGAAACAGGTCGGCTTCCGGCGGCAATTGCCCAGCCAGAAAGCCTGCCAAACGGGCCAAGGCAATCGCCTGGGCGGCCAGTGCATCAACGGTCTCATCGTCTTCGGCGCGTTCAATATCCTGCAGAGACCGGGCTAGGCCTGCGCGGAAAATGCGGTCCATATAGGTGCCGCGCGCTGTCGCTTCGGCGAGGTTCACGGGGTTTTCACCGCCGCCAGTTGGTTCCGGCAGGTCCATGCCGGCGGTCAGGCCATGAAGCCGGGCGCGCATGTCTTGGCCTACAATCACTTGCTCGTCGATCTCTCCGCACATGGTGTATCCTTTCTAAAGACCCATGACTCCGAGGCCATGAAGACTGTCGACGACAACGCCGCCGCCGACAAAAAATGCAATTCCGCCAATAGATAGCTCCAGCGAGGTGCGCATCCAAGCCGCGCCTTGATGAATGCGCCCCAGCGGATAGCTTGCCGCAGCGGTTAAAAGTGTCATGCCGATCAGCGATCCAATTCCGAAGACCGCAAAGGCGAGCATTGCTTCGCCCATCGATCCCGCCGTCGCCACGATTAGAACCAGCAATCCGGCAGAGCCAGCAGCGCCGTGCAAAAGTCCTACGCCCAACGTTGGTAGCATCGCGCGGGCGGTGTGCCGGTGGGTGTGTATCGCCGCGTCATGCTGGGTTGGGTCGCCTGCGTGGGAATGGGCGTGAAAGTGGCGCGCGCCGTCATGGTCATGAGCGTGGATATGGATGCGCTCGCGACGCAGTTTCCACAGCACCCGCAGGCCAAGACCTGCAATCATGATGCCCACAGCCAATTCCAATGCAGACTCGACAACGCCCGAGATTGTCAGGCCCAGCATCAGCACGACCGAACAAATCATGAAAAGCGCCACAGTGTGGCCAAGTCCCCAAGCGGCTCCGCGCAAAATGATGCCGCGACGGTCGTCGTTCTTTCCCATCATCGTGGCGACCGCGGCGACGTGGTCGGCGTCAAGCGCATGGGCTAGGCCGACAGCAAAGCCCAACGTTAGGAACGAAAGGGTTCCGCCCGCCGCCAGCGTTGCGCCATCCGCAGCATAAGCTGGGGTGGCAAGAAGGGTGGCAATCGCAAGAGCATGGGGCAATGATTTCATGCGCGCAGCGCCGTCAGCATGGCCGGGATATAGTCGTCATCCTGTGCCACGACTAAGACGCGCGTAAATCTACGCATAGAATTCACAACACGGTCCATGCTTTCCGATGATGGACCGCGCTTCAAGGCCAGCCCGGCGCACATGATTTTACGGTCAAAACATTCGCGCGCGATTACCTCAGCTGCCGCCTCGCTAGAGCCATTGGTGGCAAGCAAAACTACAACGTCGGCTCCGGCGAGTTCCGCGTCAAGGTTTGCGGGGGTGCCATCGGGGTGACTAATCGGGACGTTATAGGAGTTTGTGTCGGCTGTGATTTTTCCATTGCCCAAAACCGTCAGGAAATGCGCATTGTCCCAAAGGTCGTCGGTAATTGCATACATCGCCTCAGCCGCCGCTTGGTCCAGCGCGAAGATGCGCGTCGTCCGGGTGGCGGAGTTTGGGTATTGCACCCTGTACAGTGCCTCTTCCGCTGTGGCCGCACGGGCGCAGCTGCTCAGCATGGTCGGGTGATCCACCGGCCCCCGGTCCGCGCGCGTCGCGTTGTCAGCCTCAAAGATGTCGTCGTGGTCGTGCGGCATTACCTAGACCGAGGTCTGTTTGACGCCGGGGCGCGCGGTTAGATCGTCTTTCATCGCATCCCCGAAAGGTTCTTCCGGTGGCAAGACCCGCGCGGCTGAGCGCACAAGCTGATGCTCAGGCGTCCGACCGGGAGGCTGCACGCCCTTATCGCGCAGTGCGACAACGGCTTTGCGCAAACGGTGCCGTGCCATGATGATACCGTTGTCGGTTGAGACAAGGTTCTCTTTTGTCCGATCCACAATGGGGCCCATGCTTTCTTGCAAGCTGGCGTCCTGCATCGCTATGCCCCAGATGCCCGAATAGCTATCTCCGCGCTTTTGCGCTTCGCGGTCCATCAGGTAGTCGTTGTCCTTGTTCTGCAGCGGCCGGAAGGTGCCGGGCACATATTGGTTGTGCACTCCGTAGCCGTCCTCCATCGCCTGCCGCTCTGTTGGTGAAAGCGCGCGGGTCGGGTGGTAGTCGAAGGACCAGGCCCAACAATTGTGATCGTCGATGGGGATCCAGAAGTGGCCATGCATAGGGTGGTCGCCGCGTGGCGGCACCATAGTGAACGACGGCATGATCCACGGCGTCACGCGCCAGTAGTAATGCCCTTCTTCCGCATTGCGTCGAGCGCCGATATGCAAGCCGCCATCAGATTCGACAACTTCAAACACGGGCTTCTTGTCGTTCTCGTTGTATGTGTTGCCCTTGGCGCCTCGAAACAGCGGATCGGTCTTCAACCCTCCGGAGTGAAGGAAAGAAACGTGGCTTGAATCGATGCCGCCTTCCATTGCCTGCAGCCAATTACATTCCTGCCAGCGTTTCGAAGAGTAGGTCTGCTCGGGCGGGACCGTGGCGAATTCCCAAATCGGTGCAGGTGGACGGTCTTCTTTCTCGCCCATATGGGTCCAGAGCACGTCACCAACCTTGATCAGCGGATAGCCCTTTAGCTTGATCTTTGCGCAAAAGCCGGATTCTTCGGGCTCGGAAGGCACCTCGATGCATTGGCCGGTATAGTCGTATTTCCAGCCATGGTACGGGCAGCGCAAACCGTCTTCTTCGTTGCGGCCGAACCAAAGAGATACGCCGCGGTGGGCGCAGAATTCGTCCATCAAGCCATATCGGCCCTTACTGTCACGAAACGCGATTAGCCGTTCGCCCAGGAGTTTTACGCGGGTCGGGGGGCAGTCATCTTCCGGCAGTTCTGAGGCCAGAAGTGCGGGGATCCAATACTGCCGGAACATATCGCCCATAGGCTTTCCGGCATCGGTTTCGGTCAGAAGCTCGTTGATTTCCTTGCGAAGCATTTGCGTTCCTTTTCCTCAAGCTGCGGCCCAACTGCGGGACTGCTCCAGGCGGTGCCGCACAGAATTTGTGATCTCAAGGCCTAGGTAGGGCTTTCATCAAAGCGCCTTGCCCGGCTTTGGCGGCAAATCCGCCTTTTCCGCCTCGTAGGCGGGGTCCATATTAGATTCGAGCCCGTTCTGGGCAAGCGCGTCACGAAACATCGTACGGACTTCGCCGCTTTCATCGGCGTAGTCGATCTGATCGCCTCCGATCCTTTGGCTGATCCACGCCTTTGGCACGCCCTGTTCGTTGCGGATGGCCACACCCTCGTATTTGAACGCAAGATAGCGAGCGGGCGTTGTGCCGGTATTGAAGTGTTGGTGATACCACATGTTCGGCGGCACGATCATTGATCCGGGCTTCCAATCATAACGTTTGGGTTCGGCCCCTTCGGGCCACATCAGCGAATATCCGGTGCCCGACAACAAAATAACATGCGCGCCCGGGCCATGTCGGTGGCACTTTTTGTAGGTGCCTACAGGGAACTGACTGATGTGGCTGTTCATCGAACACTTCGCCAGTTGAAAGCGGATGTGCCCGCCGCCAGCGCCGCGTTCTTTCGCGTGGATCAACGGCAAGTTCACCGCATCAGCGACATAGTTCGTCTCTAGCAACAGCCCCTGCATTTCTTTGCTTTCAGAGAAATATTCAGGCTCGCCTGAGAAACGACCTTTGAAATCATGCGCCGTGCCGAAGATGAAATCGGGTTCTTCGAAGACATTCATTAGGGGCGGCATGTTGGTCACGCCGATATAGCGGGCTGGTTCTGAGCCGGAGCCGTTGAAATGCTGGTGATGAGCGTTCAGGGGGATTCCGAATATCGACCCCGGTCCCCACTCAAAGCTCACTTTCGCGCCGCTGTCATCCCAGACCACGGTCGATCCACGCCCTGAAAGGATCAGAACGGTTTCTTCAAACAGTTGGCGATGTGGGTTGAGCTTCCCGCCAGTTGGAATCTCCATAACATAGCAATCGTTGGTGGTCCGGCTGGCGTCATGGTTCATGAACACTGCTGAACCACCGCGTCGTGCCCAAGGCTTAAGCTTTACCTCATGCAAGGACGGTACGTAGTTGCCGTTGATCAGGTCCAAACCCTCGTGCGCAATGAAACGCGAGTAGGGAGTTTCTTTTTCCGTCTTGAACTTCTCCGCGAGCTGGTCTGAAACAATAGCCTGACCTTTCATGACGTGAATCCTCTCAGTCACCAGTCATTCGCCGGGACAAATTTCAGTTGTTCTCAGACTATGTCCGGCATACTGTTGCGTCAATGGACCGACGGTCCACATAGAGGAACGTCGCTTTGCCGAAAGAAAAGAAGCCCACCCGTCACACGGTCGATGACCACATGTTCGGCGACTTTTACGCGCATGATCACGACGGTGACGCCGACCACGATCATGACGACATAGATCCCGGTCCTTTAGAAGACAATCCGATCTGGTTGCGCGACAACGTGGCTTTAACTTCAGTCGGGATCGATATTGGATCATCAGGCACACAGGTCATTTTCTCGACCATACATCTGCAACGGAAAGCGGACAGCCATGCCTCGCGCTATGTGATTGTGGATCGGCAGACGGCCTATGCCTCGGAGGTGAAGTTTACGCCTTTCCTAAGCGAAAATGAAATCGACGCTGCAGCGTTAGGTCAAATCATCGACGCCGCCTACGCCGATGCAGCTATCCTGCCGCGCGACATTGATACCGGCGTGGTCATTTTAACCGGAGAGGCGCTGCGCCGTGACAATGCCGAAGCGATTGCCGGAGTTGTGGCCGCTAGGGGTGGCGATTTTTTGACTGCGACTGCCGGCAACCACATGGAGGCGATGCTGGCAGCCTTTGGATCTGGTGCTGCCAAAGAGAGTTTTGACCGGCAGGCGCGTATTCTAAATGTCGATATCGGTGGCGGTACTACGAAGCTTGCACTTGTTGACCGAGGCGCAATCGTTTGGACGGCAGCCCTTCATATTGGTGGCCGCTTGATTGCGTCCGAGGCCAATAGGGTAACCCGAATTGAGGCGACCGGCGCATATTTTTCCCGTGAGGCCGGGGTTTCGCTTAACTTGGGTGATCCGATCAGCGCGGATCAAATGCGTACCGTCGCGACCCACATGGCGGATCTTTTGACAAAGGCAATCACCAGTCGTGACCTTCCCAAAGACGTGAGCGCCTTATTCTTAACAGAAATCCCGACGGACTTTGCTGATCTGACGGGTGTCGTCTTTTCGGGCGGTGTTGGGGCCTATGTGTCTGGTCAAGAAGACCGGGATTTTGGCGATCTTGGGTTTCATCTTGGGGCCTTGTTGCGCACACGGGCGTTAGCCGGAGATTTTGGGGCGCCCATGCTCGCATCGGGTTCTGCAATTCGGGCAACAGCACTTGGCGCCTCGGAATACTCTGTTCAACTCTCAGGGCAAACCAGCACTATCACAGCGCCGGGACGATGCTTGCCGCGCCGCAGCTTGCAAGTCCTAAAGCCGGCGATTGATCTGGCTGATAGCCCGGAAAGCACAGAGATTGCAGATGCGATCCAAGCGCATTTTGAAGCTTTTGACCTGGACCCAGTTCAACACGAAGTCGTTCTGGCGTTCGAATTCCAGACGGTGCCGGAATACGCCCGCATTCGCGCATTGGCCGATGGTATCCAAGCTGCTCTGTCCGGCCGTATTGCCGCCGGGCAGGGGCTTTATGTGATGATCGACGGGGACATAGCGCAAACGCTCGGGGGTATCCTGCGAGAGGATCTTGGTGTTGAGAACGATCTGCTGATATTGGACGGCATAAGCTTACGTGATTTCGATTATATTGATCTGGGCAAAATACGCCTGCCGTCCTTCACGGTGCCTGTCACCGTCAAATCCCTGCTGTTTTCCGACGATCCGCGTGGCGCGCGCCGGCAGGATCGGATACAGTTTTCCCCACCCACTGGCTCAGATCACCATCATCATAGCCTCCCGAAAAGCGATTATAATGACATCTGAGCAACCAGTTGACAGTTGGTCGTCCGACCGCAAGAGTGGAACGCAGTTCTTCCTTATGGAACAGGGCGCTTTGCAATGACTGATGACGTACCGCGGCCATTACGGAAAGAAATCAACCGCAATCCACGACGTAATGCATCGCGGCTGTCTTCTGTAACAACGGCGATTCATCTTTTGAAGACATTCACTGAAGAAGATGAAACACTTGGCATCAGCGAGCTTGCAAAGCGGTTGAACGTTGCAAAAAGTACTGTTCACCGCCTTGCCGGCGCGCTGTTGGATGAAGGTCTTTTGCAGCAAGACCCAGAGAGTGGTCGCTACGGCCTTGGTGTGGGGCTTTTCTCGCTTGGGGCTTTAGTGCGCTCGCGGTTGGATGTTACAAATGAGTCGAAGACTATCCTGAATGTCTTGCGCGAAAAAACGCAGGAAAATGTGCGTCTTGCAGTTTTGGACCGTCAAAGCGTTGTGTTCTTACATGATTTAGAAAGCCCGCAGGCGTTGCGCATTCGATCCGCCACTGGGCAGTTGAAACCTGCTTTTTGCACCGCAGAGGGGCTTTGCCTGCTTGCCGGATTGCGCGCGCCGGATCTGGAGACATTCCTGCAGTATCCAAGGGACGTGCGTGCGCCCAATACCATCACCGACAAAGACGAATTTCTGCAATCGCTGCGCCAAGTGAAGCGGCGCGGATATGCCTTTGAAGACGAATACTGCGATGAGGGTACGCGCTGTGTCGCGGCCCCGATCTACAATGCAGAAGGGCGACTTGTTGCAGCTGTCGGTGTTGCGGGCCCGCGTATTCGGATCAAAAAAGCTCAGGTGCCCAAGCTTGCCCCGGTGGTGACTGGAGCCGCGAACGAAATTTCGCAGCGCATGGGCTATGTCTTGCGCCAGCCCATCTACGTTTGATCGGAAACCACATATGCCCACAATCACTCAAACCCCTGATGGGCATGTATTCGACTGCGAAGACGGCGATACAATCCTGCGCGCAGCTTTGCGTGCAGGGATTGGCATGCCGTATTCCTGCAATACCGGGTCATGCGGCAATTGCCGGTTCCAACTGTTGGACGGTGAGGTCACGCACTTGCGTGACGATGCGCCGGCATGGTCAGAACGCGAGCTAAAGCGTGGTCGTTGGTTGGGGTGTCAGGCCGTTCCGAACGGGGACTGCAGTGTTAAGTTCCGCGCCATGGATCAATATGTGCCTTACAATCGGCCTGAATCCTTTGAAGCAGAGCTGACTGGGATCGAAAAGATCACTCACGATATTTCTCAATTCATGTTCCAAGCCGATGCTGTGCCGTTCTTTCGCCCGGGACAATACGCTTTGCTTCATGTTCCGGGCGTTACTGGCGCGCGGGCTTATTCGATGTCCAACCTTGGTGCAGGCGGCACGTGGCAGTTCATGATCAAACAGATGCCAAGCGGTGCGGCGACGGGGCAGCTGTTTGAGTCAGAACTGGGTGCAAAGATCACCATTGATGGACCTTACGGGACTGCATTTCTGCGCGAAGATAGCCCGCGTGATATTGTGCTGTTGGCTGGCGGCTCGGGTCTCTCGCCAATTGTATCAATCGCAAAAGGCGTAGCCAAGGCAGGGATGCTGGGCACGCGCAAATTGCATGTGTTCTATGGTGGTCGGGACGTGAGTGATCTTTGCGACGCGACAGTCCTTGGCGCAGAGGCGGCGGGGGCGGCGCGGTTCGTGGCCGCGCTATCCGAACCAGATGCCACTTGGACCGGCCCGAAGGGCTATCTGCATGACGTGGTTTTTGAGGATATGGGGGCTGCATTGAAAGACTGCGAAATCTATTTCGCAGGGCCAGCTATCATGTCCGCAGCCGTCCAAAAGATGACCCATGAAGCTGGCGTCCCGCAGGACCAGCTTCACTTTGACGAATTTTACTAAGCCCAGGGGCGAACTATGACTAGATTATCAATGACTCTTGGCTGTTGGGACTATGACCGTGTCCAACCGTTGATGGATGGCCGGGTGCGGCCTGACGGCATTGATTTGCGCTTCCTCAATATGATCGTCGAAGAGACGTTCTTTCGGATGGCGAAATTCCGGGAATTTGACGTCTCGGAAATGTCGATGTCGTCCTTTGTGGTTTCGCACTTCAAGCAAGACCGGCCGTTTGTGGCGATCCCGGTGTTCCCGTCGCGATTCTTTCGGCATTCCTGCATCTATGTGAATGCGGATGCAGGGGTCAACGAGCCCAAGGATCTGATCGGTAAACGGTTCGGTTGTCCTGAATACCAAATGACAGCGCCAGTGTGGATCAGAGGCATTCTGTCCGAGCATTACGGTGTTCCAGTAGACGGGCCAACCTATGTGACGGGGGGCGAAGAAACGCCAAACCGTGAGGAAAAAATCAGCATTGAGTTGCCCGATAACTTCCGGTTAGAGCGGATCGGGCCGGAAGATACCTTGGCGCAGATGCTTGCAGATGGCCGGATCGACGCTTTCCATACGGCGCGCAAGCCATCTACCTATGACGGGGTGCGCGTGAAGCGCTTGTTCCCGAATTATGTCGAGGTCGAAAAGGCCTATTGGCGTGACACGGGTATCTTTCCAATCATGCATGTGATCGCGATCCGCCGCGAAGTTTATGAGCAGAATCGCTGGGTTGCGATGAACCTGTTCAAGGCGTTTCGTGAAGCACAGAACCTTTGCTACGCCGGGCTTAAGGAAACGGCGGCGCTTAAGGGAATGTTGCCGTGGTTCAACGCCCATGTGGAAGAGGCGTTCGATCTGATGGGCGAAGATTTTTGGCCTTACGGCGTGGAAAAAAACCGCGCCACGTTGGATGTTTTCCTGCGGTATCACCATGAACAGGGCCTCTCACCGCGCAAGTTGGAAGTTGATGAGATGTTTGCTCCCGAAACTTATGAGGAATTCGTCATATGACGAAAGTCACAATCCCCGATCTTCATCGGAAGAAACAAAAGGGTGAGAAGATTTTTGGCGTTGTCGCCTGGGACACCCATATGGCGGCGATTGCGGACCGTGTTGGCGCTGATATCGTGTCGGTCGGCGATACCGTGGGCAAAAACCTATGGGGCCACGACACGATGTTTGAGATCACCATGGACGAAATGATAATAGTGACCAAAGCGGTGCGGCGCGGTGTTAAACGCGCGCTGGTGTCGGCGGATTTCCCATACGGGCCCTTGCAAGAAGGTGTGGATAGCGCCCTTCGGGCGGCAATCCGTCTGGTCAAGGAGGCGGGGATTGACCTGCTGAAGCTTGATGGCGCGGCCGACTACCCGGAGGCAGTTGAGGCGCTGACCCGTGCGGGTATTCCGGTCTGGGCGCAGTTTGGCTTGACGCCGCAAACCGCCCTTGCGACAGGGATTCCATATGAAAATCAAGCGGATGCTACAGAGGCTGCGCCCGGCATGGAGGCGCGTTTGATTGCTGAGGCCAAGGCGATGGAGGCTGCAGGCGCGGTTCTTTTGGATTTCACCAACTCCGGCCCAGTGATCGGCCCAAAGGTGGTCGAGGCCGTTTCAATCCCGGTGATCGGCGGCTTCGGTGGTGGTCCCTGGTTGGATGGCCGTGTCCGGCTGGCGCAGGCGGCGGTTGGCTATAACGTGGCCGCGCTCGATAAAGAACCGTCGGGCTATGCCAATATTGCGCGCACTATTCACGACGCATTGTCTGAATGTGCTGAGGATGTCCGGTCTGGGCGTCAGATCAAAGGACAGCCGGGGAGGTAGTGCCATGCCAACCGCTCACATCGACGGAATTGATACGCATTATGAGGTGCTCGGGAAGGGCCCGCCGCTGTTGATGTATGCGCCCGGCGGCTTTGATGCGCAGATTAGTAAGTGGTCTGACCTTGGGGTCTATAAGCGCATTCGCCTGCTCAACCATTTACCGCTGAAGTTTACTTGCATCCTGTTTGACCGCCGTGAGAATGGTCTGTCTGGCGGCCGTGTCGAGCGGATTACTTGGGATCATTATGTGCGGCAGGGTGCGGGGCTCTTGGATCATCTGGGCTTTGAAAAAGCGCATCTGATGGGCGGCTGCATGGGGTGCGCGCCGGTCGCGGCCTTTGCCGCGGCGCAACCAAACCGCGTCTTGTCGATGGTGCAGTATTGGCCTGTCGGTGGTGCGAGTTACCGGATCGGGTCGCATCAACGGTTTGCCCGGCACTTGGCATTCGCGGAGGAAAACGGTTTGCAGGCGGTGGTCGATCTAGTGAAGTCACACGACAAGAACTTTAGCGGTGATCCGCGTGGCGGGCCTTGGGGTCAACCGATCCGGAATTCGGATGATTTTGCTATGAGCTATGTTGGGCTGGACCTGCCGCATTATTTGTTGACCGTCCATGGCATGATGAAGGGGCTGTTTGACCGCGACACCGCACCAGGGGCGGAGCCCGAAGACTTGATGCGGTTGGATATCCCGACTTTGATCGTTCCGGGTGCAGACGGATTTCACGCGACCTCTGCGGCTCGGTACTTGCACGAGTGCCTCAAAGGGTCCGACTACTGGGACGTCGCGCCAGAACAGCAAACCGAAGCCACAGCCCCTGCGCGCGTGCTGGAATTCTTAAGCAGCGTGACCTAACCCACAAGCTCGTGCGACCCAGGCGCAAATAGATCTTCAAGCGGGATGACCGCATCGATGATGCCTTGCGCCACGACATGGTCCACAAGTTTGTTCAGCGTGTCGGCATTTGGTGCGAGGCCGTATGGCAGCGGATCGTCCATGACCTCTAACGCGGCAAGATAGGTATTGTCGGCTGCGGTAGGTGCAGTGATGCGTCCGGCTTTTAAGTCTGTCAGGTAGGCACGCTTCGAGGCACTAAAAGCCTCGAACACTTGCACGGCAATATCGGGGACCTCTTTCAAGAGGTCATCGCGCACCACAACCAGATGGTTGATCGGGTAGAACGCGCGCGATTTGAGGGCGGCTAGCCCTGCCGCAAACGGGTCCGTGATAAGTGAGCGCGTCGCGTTACTTTCAACCAAGCCGACCGCTGCGTCGATGTCAGCGCGTGCAAGCTGGTCGTCCAAGCTGCCTTCGCCGCCCAGATCCTCAACATGGGCAGGTATGCGCCAGTTCAAAACGTGTTCGTCGTCGGAACGCGCCCAAGTGATTTGGGATAGATCGACGCCGTATTCCTCCGCTAGAATGGCCCGCGCCCAGACACCAGTTGTGACCGTATAGCCGCGGCTCACACCGACGCGGCGGCCTTCGAGATCCTTAGGCTGTGTTATGGTCGCTTTGAGGGACTTGACGATCGACTTATGGTGAAAGTCACGCACCAAGAACACCGGGATCGCCGTGATTGGGACACCGTAGGCGCGCGCAGTGATATAGGTGGTCAGAGCCATTTCGCTAACGTCATAGGCCTGCTCGCGGACCATGTTGCGGAAGGCGCGGGGCAGGGGATTGACCTCTTCGAAGTCCAGAGCGAAGTCTGGCAATGTGATCTCTCCGGCCTTGAGGGCGCGGTTGTTGCCCTGGGCGCGGGTGACCGTTCTCAATGTTCGTTTGCTCATAATTTTCCTAACAGCACTCCGCCAATACATCGTCCAGGAGTGCGCTGCGCAGCCATGTAGGGGGCAAGTCCTTGGAATGGACATCGGCGGCCGGTTTGAAAACGCGCACTTTATTGCGCGTCTCTGCGTCGATCCAAAACAGGATCGTAGTCATTTTCTCCGGACCGCCCAGTATCCGCGTTTGTTCCTGGGTAACCAGGACGATCTGGTCGTCCGGCACGTTGTAGCGTGACCTGACGGTTGCCTCTATCCGTTCAAGGTCGACAATTGTCGCGGATGAGATGTTTCGATGTCCGAACATTGCCTTGCCTGGTCAATTCAGTAGCGTTCCTTCATGTGGAACTACGTTCTTGTAAGCAGTTTGGCGGTTTGTTAGCCAAGGGTCAACGTCAAAAAAACCGGAGGGTCTCAGGGTGCCTGAAAAAGTTCTCGCCGCTGTGCGGACTGGTCCAGAGCGGACTGAATTTCGCGAATTTGACATGCCCAATATCCCCGATGATGCGGCACTACTGAAGGTCGAGGTTGCAGGTATTTGCGGCACCGACGTGAAGTTCTATTCCAAGCCGCCGATTTCTGAGCCTGTAATCATGGGGCATGAAAATATCGGAATCATTGCCAAGGCGGGCAAGACATTCACTAAGCGGCGGGGTCTCAAAGAAGGCGACCGTGTTTTTGCCGAACACTATGTCGGCTGTATGACCTGCGAGCATTGCCATAGGGGCGATTATCGGCTGTGCATGGCCACCGACTGGCGAAAAAATCCAGAAGGTATCCGGTTCGGATATACGCCGATGACCCGCGCGCCGCATCTTTGGGGTGGCTTCGCGCAATACATGTATCTGCCGTGGAACTCCGTTCTGCACAAGGTGCCTGATGGGCTCTCACCAGAATTGGCGGGACTTGTCACGCCAATGGCGAACGGCATTCAGTGGGCCTTATTCGACTGCAAGGTTGGCTATCAGACCAAACTGCTGGTGCAGGGACCAGGGCAGCAAGGCTTAAGCCAAGTCGTGACAGGCAAGCAGGCTGGCGCTGAGCTGATTATTGTCACAGGCACAAACAAAGATGCCAAACGTCTTGATGTCGCCAAGAAATTGGGCGCGGATTATACGATCAATGTGGAACAAGAAGACCCGGTCGAGCGTATTCGCGAAATTACTGGCGGCGAAGGTGTGGACGTTGCCTTAGATTGTACGGCTGGTGCAGGGACGGCGCCACTTTTGCTAGGCCTCGAGGCTTTGAAGCGCAAAGGTGGGACGCTGCTGGTGCAACAGGAAACAGCAGAGTTTCCGAACTTTCCGCTCGCTAAGTTGTGCAATAAATACGTCACCGTCAAATGTGCTCGCGGACACAACTACCAATCGTGCGAACAGGCGCTTCAGCAGCTAAACTCGGATCGGTTTTCACTGGAGCTGATGACAACGCACCGCTTTGGGCTTGAGCAGACCCATGACGCGATCAAAGCGGTAGGAGCGTCGGGCGAAGCCATCCATGTATCTTTGATGCCATGGATGTAGCTGTCGACAATCGCGTGCCAGTGACGGTTGTCACGGGCTATTTGGGGGCGGGAAAGACCACGCTGTTGAACCATATCCTGAAAGGCGATCATGGGCGCAAGTTTGCGGTTATCGTCAATGAATTTGGCGACATTGGGATTGATGGCGATCTGATCGAGACCGGGGAAGAGGAGTTGATCGAACTCTCTTCTGGCTGTCTGTGCTGTGTCGTTCGGGGTGACCTTATTCGGACGTTGCGCGACTTGCTCAAGCGGGACGTGGCGCTGGATGGGATTTTGATCGAGACAACCGGCGTTGCAAACCCAAGCCCGGTGATCCAGACCTTTAGCGCCGATCAGCTTATTGCTGGCCTCTCACGGCTCGATGCGGTTGTAACCGTCGTTGACGCTGCCCATATCACGGCACGTCTTGAGGACAGCGCGGACGCCGCCGATCAGGTCGCTTTGGCCAGTGTAATAGTGCTCAACAAGGTGTCGGATGCCACAGAACCAGACGCGATTGAAGCAGTGCTGCGTGGTCTGAACCCACATGCAGATATTCATCGTATTGATCGCGGCCAGATCGATCCCGCCTATATCTTGGGAACACAGAGCTTTTCTTTAGACCGGATCGCACAGGACTTGGGCGATACCGGAGGGCATCATGATCATGTCGCGGCCAATGGGATTGAATGCATCACACTCGAAACGCAAGATCCGTTTGATGATGACGCGCTTGAAGCCTGGCTCGAACGCTTGTTGATGCTGCGTGGTGAAGATATCTTGCGCCTCAAAGGTGTTCTGGATGTCAAAGGTCAAGACCGTCGCGTCATCGTCCAATCTGTCCATATGATGTACGAGGGTGATCTTGGCGCTGCGTGGTTGAAGGACGCCCGATCCTCGCGCTTGGTTGTGATTGGGCGCAACCTTGACCGCAAAGAATTGAATGACGGGTTTGCGCGCTGCAGCACCCGTGAAAATGCTTGAAAATGGAGCCGCCATGCCAGTCGTCGTAACTGATATCAAACGTGCTGACCCGCAAGCCGCGAAGGCTTTAGCGCAATACGGCGTAGCCACTGTGCACGAGGCGCAGGGGCGGACGGGACTGATGCATCATAGATTACGCCCGATCTATAAGGGGGCTGCGATCAGCGGAACGGCGGTGACGTGCACTCTTGCCCCTGGCGATAACTGGATGATCCACGTAGCGGTGGAGCAATGCCAACCGGGCGATGTTCTTGTTGCAGCGACGATTTCAGAGTCGCATTCTGGATACTTCGGGGATCTTTTGGGTACCTGCCTGAAAGCGCGCGGCGTCACCGGCCTGATCTTGGATGCAGGGTGTCGGGATATCCGCGATCTTGAGGCTTTGGGCTTTCCGGTTTGGTCACGCTCAATCTCGGCCCACGGCACAGTAAAAGAAGTGCTGGGTGATGTGAATGTTCCCGTGTCCTGCGGTGATGAAATTGTCCGGCCTGGAGACGTGATCGTGGCGGACGACGACGGAGTTGTAGTTGTGCCGCGTCTGCAGGCAGGCGCGGTTGTTGCAGCATCGCAAGCACGGGTCGAAAAAGAGGAATTGGCGCGCGCAAAATATCAAGCCGGAGAGCTGGGGCTGGACCTAAACAACATGCGTGGACGCCTTAAGGATAAGGGGCTGACTTACCTAAGCCAAGCGGAATGGGAGACCGGCCAATGATCATTGATTGCCACGGGCACTACACAACTGAGCCAAAGCCGTTCATGGACTTCCGCAAGGCACAAGTTGCCGCCTTCGATGCCAGCGCCCAGATGCCAGCCTTCCCTGACATCTCTGATGATGACATCCGAGAAAGCGTTGAGGCCAACCAGCTTCAAGCACTGAAAGATCGCGGGGCGGATATGACGATCTTTAGTCCTCGTGCCTCTGGCATGGGGCACCATATCGGCGATGAGGCTGTCTCGAAAATCTGGACGCGGCACAGCAACGATTTGATCCATCGGGTGACGCAGCTATTCCCGGACAACTTCATTGGCGTCTGTCAGTTGCCTCAGAATCCCGTCGTGCCTATCGCCAATGCCATTGAGGAATTGGATCGCTGTGTCACGGAATTAGGATTTGTGGGCTGTAACCTGAACCCCGATCCAAGTGGTGGAATGTGGACCGGAGTGCCGTTGACCGACCGCGCGTGGTATCCGTTTTTTGAGAAAATGGTCGAACTTGATGTACCTGCGATGATCCACGTTTCTGGGTCGTGCAATCCGAATTTCCACATGACCGGGGCGCATTACATCAACGCGGACACCACTGCGTTTATGCAGTTTCTGCAAGGTGATCTTTTTGCAGATTTCCCTGATCTGCGCCTGATCATTCCTCATGGTGGCGGGGCTGTGCCCTATCACTGGGGGCGGTACCGGGGTTTGGCCGACATGATGGGCAAGCCGCCATTGACAGAGCATGTGATGCGTAATGTCTACTTCGACACCTGCGTCTACCATCAGCCCGGCATCGATTGTCTGTTTAAGGTGATCGACATCGAGAATATCCTGTTTGCATCAGAGATGTTCGGGGCTGTGAAGGGTGTTGATCCCGAAACTGGCCATAACTTCGATGATACCAAACGCTATGTCGATGCCTTAGATTTGTCTGATGCGGATCGTGCGAAAGTGTATGAGGGCAATGCTAGACGGGTTTATCCACGCCTTGATGCAGCCTTGAAGCTGCGCGGAAAGTAGCAATGCGCTTGCAGCATACCCGCTATGATATTGGCTAATTTTAGTTGAAAATAAATGATTTAACCTTATTCTGCATTGCAGCAAAGGAGAAATCTCAATGAATTATATTACAGCTTCACGTAAGAGCTTTGATCTTCCTTCACTGGCTGGTGTGCTCGGCTTGGACCATCTTCGTGCAAGCGTCCGCGGCATGGTGTCGGGATACAAAGCCTATCAGGTTTATACTAGGTTGGATGGTATGTCTGACAACCAGCTAAAGGCCAGCGGTCTGGAGCGCGCTGAGTTGCCCAGCGTTGCGATGAAGACGATCACCGAAGCTGGTAAGGCCTGATCAGGCGTCTGCCAGTTAGAATAGCGGGCGTGCAAGCCAAGTCTGGTATTGCTCAAGTCCTAGCCAATTCAGCAAGGTTGGGGTATCGCCAGCAAGCGCTATGGCGCCAACAACGGACAAGAGTATTGAGCCCACGACCCATCGGTCAAAGACTTCATGCTCTCGGTTCAGAATTGCATTGAAAATCAGCCGGAATACGACTGAGAGCCGCTGGATCGGGACCACCACTGTGACAGGGGCCACGGCCAGCGCGATGTAACGAAAGAACTGCGACAGCGCGACAAACAGCGCGGATAGCAGGAACCAACCGCGCGTGCCGCGGTCAAGGTCTGCAATATTGCCAGTCTCGCCAGCGGCGATCACCCATAAAATCACGACAACGGTAGCTGCGACATAAGACACCAGTAGGCCGCCGACGCTGTCGGCTATTCCGCCATCCGCAATTCCGAGGGCTACAAAAAGCGGGCTGGCCCCATAGCCAAAGGCACAGACAGCACCCCAAAACAGGCCGGGCCCATAGCGAGGTGTGAACCCCTTAGATACACCGGCCGCCGCCGCTGATTTTTTTCGGCGCGCAACGATCATTGGGCCCACAACAACCAAAGCGATACCGACGAGGTTCATCAGATTGACGGTCTCGCCCAGAAAGACGACGGCGAGTGCAAGAGCCAGTACGATCGAGAGCTGTTGAATAGGCGTCGACAAGGTAGACCCCAAAAGTTGGGTCGCCTTGTAGTTGCCGTATCGGCCCACTACGAAATGCACGAGACCAGCAAGGATCATCCAGAACCATGGCGCGACGCCCCAGTCCGCTATCGCCTCGAATCCACCCATGACAGCGGCAAGGATCACAAACATCGGCACCCCGAAAGGAACCGTGATCGCCATGGCTTGCAGGACAGAACCCTTGATAACCCCACGGCGCAGCGTGGCGTTGTTCAATCCAAAAAACGCAGCAGAGGCGAGAGAGAGGAGGGCGCCGAACATCAGGGAGCCCTCCTAAGGCGGGTCAGGGTTTCCCGCGCAGGAACTCACGGATCAGGTCCGGGGTCAGTGTGACGTCAGGATCATATTCCGGGGCATCTTCGATCTGCTCAAGATCGTTCAAACCGCATTGTTTGAAAATCCGGTTGATGCAGGAAATAAGCCGCAGCGGTTTGTCTAGCTCCGCGTTAAAGTGCTGGTGGATAGTGTTTGGCGGCACATAGATCACGTCGCCCGCCTCATAATCCCAGCGTGAAACCTTATCCTGTGGTTTCCAGAAATAGGTGTCGGTGATCTCGACATCGCAATCTTGATGCAGGTCGTAGCCCTTGCCTTCAACAACATAGAGGCACTCTTCCGCCAGATGCCGGTGCTTGCCAGATTTCGATCCCGGTGGGACGATCTGCATGTAGGCATCAACCGTTTCCATTCGGGTGTTCATACTCTCATTGATCAGGTGTTTGAGCAGCCCCTGACGCGACATGTCCCACGGCATTTCATGCGGGTGTACGACCTTCTTACGTTCCGCGTCCCGCGCGGGGCGGGCGGCGGCGTCATCGAGAAGATCTTGGTACAAAGGTTGGTTTTCGATTCCATCAAGCCAGCTGGTGGTTTCATCCCATGCCATCAGTAACCCTCCTTAGGATGGTTGTGATCTTCTTCTTCCTCACGCACTTCGAAATTCTCACCGCCAGGGGCGGGGAAGGTGTCGCGCGGCTCGACCGTTTTCTGGAACAACATATTCATAAAGACGAACATCGGCTTAGTCTTTAGTACAAGTGCGCGCGCCGGTTTGGTGTCAGAGGCGTTGAAGTGCTGGTGGACGCAGTTGTTGTGAACGATGGCCACATCTCCTGCCTTCCAGTCATAGCGAATATCGTCGTGGATTTCGTATCCCTCACCATCAAGGATATAGAAGGCGGCCTCATTTACATGCCCGTGCTTTTGGCTTTTGCCACCAGGCCCATATTCTTCCAAGTGCAGGTGGAACAGCTGGCTGATCCCGTCCTTTGGTTCCACATAGTGGCGTGAATAGGCCTGCGGGCCATCCACGAATTTGATGTCTTTGGCTTTACGGACCCGGGGCATGGCCCGCACGCGGTCCAGCTCCCATTGCAGGTTATATTCGCCTTGGATGGCGCGCACAAAAATGCGGTCCTTCTGGCTGTGGTAATATCCTGCGGGGCCAATTTCAGCCTCGGCTTCGGGGGTGTCTTTTTTATCATCCATGCCCCATTATTTCACGCAGACCCGTCCAAAAACAAGTTTTGCAGAACAACATTCTTCTATGCGGGACGCGTTCGGATCGACGGGTTTCCCTTGACTGGTCCTGCGTTAAATTTAGCGGGCTATGCGATGAAGAAAGACAGGGGTGACAATGACCGAAGCGAATAATCAGATCGAAATCTGTGCCAAGGACGATGTGCCCGATGGCGAAGTTATCCGCGTTGACCATGGCGATTTGGAGCTGGCCGTTTACCAGGTCGAAGGCACATTCTACGTGACCGACAACGCCTGTACCCACGGACCGGGTGAATTGTCAGAGGGCTATCTTGAAGGTCACGTAATCGAGTGTGACTTCCACCAAGGAAAATTTGATATCCGCGACGGAGAGGTCGTGGCGCCTCCTTGTCTCGTTGCGATCAAGACATACAAGATTTTGCCTCATGAGACCGCTGTTGTCATCGAGGCCCCTTAAAAGCTATTTTCGTCCAATCAAATCCACAAGGGCAGAGCGGCCGCAATGGCCCTCGCCTTCTGATACATCCGCATCATAGGCTTTGACGCTGAGTTCCGCGAAGCCGGCGAAGGCTTTGCGTAGCAGCTCTTCTGTGTAGAGGTTTTCTAATTTCTTGGGGCCGCCGGTGCCATAGTCTAGCTGCTTTGGTCCGTAGCCTTCGATCAGGACAAGGCCACCCGGTCTAATCGTCCGGCGTATGCCTTCAAAAACACTAGCGCGTTCTGAAGGGGGCAGGAATTGAAAGAAGATACCGACGACTACGTCGTAGCAGTCTTCCTCCCACGTCCGCTCTGTGAGGTCAGACAGTTCAAAAGACAACGCTACGCCACGTTTTTCTGCTAACTTGCGTGCTTTATCTTGTGCGATGGGCGAGAAATCTTGCGCGGTAACCTGCAAGCCACATTCTGCCAACCAGACCCCGTTGCGGCCTTCGCCATCCGCGATCGAGAGCGCTTTGGCGCCTGCCGGAAATTGCCCGGCCTGTTGTTGAAGAAAGGTATTGGGCGTAGTGCCAAACACATAGTCTTCGGTCGCAAAGCGACTTTCCCAGCGCTCAAATTCGTTCACGATGCGCTCCCGGTCAGACGGCGCCATGGTATTTTGCGCATGGCGGGTAAGAAGAACGTCACAATAGTCGCAACAATCAAAATGACAGAAATCGGACGGCCGAGCATATACTCCAGAACGTTACCGTCGGAAATGAGGCGTACCTGATGATAGGACCGCTCTGCGATTTCGCCCAGAACGAAGGCGATGACCAACGTCAGTCGAGGATAGTCAAAGCGGATCATCAGATAGCCGAATATCCCGATAATCGTTGCGACGGCGACGTCGGCCATACGTCCTTCGAGGACATAAACGCCTGTCAGTGACAGCGTCACCACCACCGGCACAACGATGTTCACATCAATCCGAGTAATCAGCACAAGGAAGCGCGCAAAGATGAGGCCGAGTACGGACGCACCAATCGCCGAAACCGTAAGCGCGACGATCAAGCCATAAATCTCTCGCTCGTTTTGCAGCAGGATTTGGGGACCTGGTTCGATCCCGTGCAGCACAAGTATGCCAAGGAACACGGCAGTCTCTGCGCTTCCGGGAATGCCGAAGGCCACCGTCGGAATGAGCGAGCCGCCATCTTTTGCATTGTTGGCCGCTTCTGGTGCGATGACGCCTTTGATGTTGCCTTTGCCAAAGGTGTCGCGGTCTTTGGCAGTTTGTGCTGTTGATGAATAGCTCAGAAACGAAGCCACTGTACCGCCTAGCCCGGGGATGGCGCCAATGACCGTACCGATTAGGGACCCGCGCAATAGGACTGGCCAGTGTTTGAAAACCGCGAGTATACCTTCGCCGACGCCTGTGATCTTCATATTCTCGGCCGCGGAGCGGGTTTCTTCATCCGCCACCGATCCACCCTTGAGCGCAAGCTCGATCATTTGACTTATGGCGAATAACCCGGTCAGGGCAGGGACCAAAGGAATACCGTCCCATAGATAATTCATTCCGCCAGTAAAGCGGGTTTCGCCGGTGAACTGGTTCGCTCCAGTGAACGCGAGCAACAAACCGATACAGGCCGCAATCAACCCGCGCAAAAGCTTACCTTTGACCGAAACAGCAATAGCTGCGAGGCCAAGGATGGTCAGCAGGAAAAACTCAGACGAGCCGAAGCTCAGAACAACTTCACGTGCCACAGGAATGAATAGAAGTAGGGTAAAAAGACCGATCAACCCTCCTAGGGCGGAGGCAGTCGCAGACGCACCAATGGCGAGCCCGGCTTTGCCCTGTCGGGCAAGTGGATAGCCATCGAATGTCGTTGCCGCATTAGGTGCCGTGCCGGGCGTGTTTAAAAGGATCGCGGATATAGATCCGCCAAAGGACGTGGCCCCCATAACGCCGCCCGCCAGATACATCGCATCAAGCGGCTCCAACGTATAGGTCACCGGTATTAGAAGGGCGAGTGCGGTTGTGCCACCCAGCCCCGGGATCACACCAAAAGTGAGGCCAAGCAAAACACCAGCCATCAAAAAAAGCAGGCTCCCCCCGTTCAGGACGGCAAGGAAGGCTTCAAAAAGCGCGTCTAAACCCATGACAAAATCCAGTTGGGGTACGCGCCGCCGGAAATGGCGGCGCGCAACATCTATTATTCAGCCGTTGCTGCGAGGTCTTTGTACTGCTCGTAGAATGAACTGAGATCATCCATCATAGAGGCAGTTGCGGCGGCGCCCATGAAGGCCAAACTAATGCCAGCGCCATCAGCCCAAGAGGTAACAGATGGGTCTTCTGACGCTGCGCGCAAACCTTCTTCAATAGCGGCGACGACCTCAGTTGGCATGCCAGGAGGGCCACCGATGACACGGTTCAGCGTGAACTTGGCTAATTCTGGATGTCCAATATCTGTAGCCGAGGGGACGCCGGTTACAGCCTCATCTTCGGTTAGGGTTAGGATCAACTTCAGATCGCCGGTTCCGCTGCCATCAAGGTATTTTGCAAGCGAGCTGATTGGCTTGATGGTCGCATTCACTTCACCGCTGATTACAGCGATCATTGCGTCGTTGGAACCCGCATAGCCGGTAACATCAACAATATCACACTCAAGGATACCGAAGGTGATCCGTGTCGTGACAGATGCCGTTGATGTAGCACCTGTGTCCGAAAGCTTTGTGGGTTGCCCCATCGCACAAAGATCTTCGACTGAATTGATGCCGCTGTCGACTGCCACTGCAAGCCCATAAGTTGCGACAGCAAGGTTTGCGATCCATGTGACTTCATCAAGTTTGAAGCCTTGATCGCGCCCCGTGACTTCGTTCACAGTCAGGCCGGGGATGTTGTAGATACCGATTGTATAGCCATCAGGATCGGACCGGTGAACGGCCTGTCCGCCACGCGCGCCGCCAGCGCCTGAGATATTCTCTGGTACAACGGTTGTTCCCATCGCGGTTTCCAATGCTGGCGCGAATTGACGCACAATAGTGTCAAAACCCCCGCCTGGGCTGTAGGGGATTACGAATGTGATGTTGTCGTCCGTTGGGAATTCCGCCTGTGCGGCCCCACCAACCGTGAGCGCAATAGCAGTCGCCCCTGTTACTAGTATCTTCTTCATTTTTTACTTCCTCCCTATGTTTTTTGGCGTCGTCACCAAGCGTTAACGCCACCCTTCGTAAAGAATAGGCCTCGGTAGAGTTCGTAATTGAGTGCCCATTCAAACACCGCGAACTGAAAGATCAGCACGCCAATCCCCACACCAGCAGAGACTGCAAGCGTAAGTTTACCCCGTAAACGCGCGTACGCTGCACAAAAGATCGGAGAGGCAGCAAGAATGCCAACTGTCGCCATCATTGCGAATGCACCAGCAATCCAACCCAAACATTCGGCCTGATTGGCAAAGGTTGGGTTATGCATCATTTCGCGTTGGCGAAAGCCGGTCCCGCCGAAGGTTTCGACAACCTGAGCGCCAGGAATCTTTGAGCGGCTCCAGACATCGAACACCGCTAAAACGATCATCGCGCCCGCGACCATTGCCGGAAACCGCGCAGATGTCGCTGAATATCCGCGCGCGATCAAGAACATCGCTACTGCGAAAGCCAACAGCAGCACGGCGGGCCAGATCGATGTGACCATGCGTGGGGCTTGGGGTGTCTCTTTCATTAGTGCTCCGTCGGGAACAAAAGCGATTTAACAACGACTGGTGTGGCACCGGTGGAGCGCAACACCTCGCCAATATCGATGAAATCGAATTCTGATAGTGCTATTCCGTCAATGGAAACGATAGCGCCGGGGCAATTCTCTTCGCTTCGGCACTGCATGCCGATCAGACCACCGATGTCACCTTCACTGACAATCACCAGCGGATGCCCTTTCTCAAGAATGGTGGTGAGGCCGGTGACAAGGCCATTGCCCAAAGCGCGAAGGCGGGCGTAACTCGCTGAACCGGTCCATGGCACGGCGACCGCAACCGGCGTTTCGCCGTCCTGCAAATCAAGGCGGGCGAGGGCGTCCTTGATTGCTGCCGCGACCTCCTGTGCGTCGATCTCATCGCCCAGCACGACCGTCGGTGCGATGACCGCGAGGTTGCGGAGGGGCAATGTGTCATCTGGATCAAGGTAGATTGTCGAACCAGAGACTTGCACAGTATATTGCGACGCGCCCACGACTGTCGCACGGATGCCTTGACGCGCAGGCGAGACCTGAAATGCATGCTCTTTTACTAAAGAAGCCAGGGCAAGCGCTAG
>Ga0208544_10000121_pt1 | contig 61964 bp, 50 predicted proteins | sample DEB08_DNA_9_FD_184526 | JGI IMG/M metagenome (GOLD analysis project Ga0208544, IMG submission 184526) | Aqueous microbial communities from the Delaware River and Bay under freshwater to marine salinity gradient to study organic matter... | ecosystem: Environmental > Aquatic > Marine > Coastal ...
ATTGCACGGGTATAGAGTTTTAAGGTTTACTTAATGTTACACCTCTATATTCGTGCTTTTTAGCTTATTTTTCAAATATTTCACGATAATTATTTGATTACCAATCTTTTATATCCAAAACTCACGTTTCTACGTAATTCCCTAATAAAATAGAGTCATTACTCACTTCAACAGTTAATTTTGCTTCTTGCTGACTAAAAGCCATTAGGCTTATCATAAAGGAAGCAAGAAAAATAGATAGCTTTTTCATGATGTCAATTTTTAAATTTTATTTATTAAATTTAAGTGGCGGGTTGTATAGAATTTCTATTTAAATTCTGAGGAATTAGTTGAATCTTGAGAATTTCATGCTCAAATTCTATCCTTTTGAACCCGCAACTCGCAACCCGTAACTCAAATCACCAATCTTTACTAGATTTAGAAGGTTTTGATTGTTTCTTCTTCACTTTTTCCTGCACTTTTCGCTCCTCCTCATCCATAATTTCCAATAATTGTTGTGCCTCTTCCTTACTTAAATCCTTAGGCTGAGGTTGTTGTTCCTGTTCTTTTTGGTCATCTCCAACGGGTTGCGGCTGATCTTGAGGTTGTTGCTCTTGTTGTTCCTCGCCTTCTTGCTGCTGTTCTTGGTCATCAGGTTCCTCTTCTCCTTCTTTAGAATCACTATTTTGCTGCTGCTGTTGCTGCTGTTGCTGAATTTGTAATTGCCGTTGTGCTTGCCCTAAATTAAACTTGGTTTCCACATCTTTCGGGTCTAATCGTAATGCGTTTTTATAAGCATTGACACTTTCTTCAAAATCCTGTTTAGCATATAAGGCATTTCCTAAATTATGATAAGCATTAGATTTAACGGTATTATCCTTGGCAGATTCCGCAGCAGTCGTATAATGCCGAATCGCTTCATCAAATCGCTTTTGTTGATAAATAGAATTGGCTAAATTATAAGCACCTTTGGTAGAATTATTTTCTTCTAGAGATTTGCGGTATCCTTCTTCCGCTGCTTGATAATCATCATTATCATAAGCCGAATCTCCACTACGCAATAGTTTATGGGATGATTGGGCAAAAACAGCAATGCCAAAAAATAAAGTACAAAATACTACTAAATATGTTTTCATAATTTTCAATTTTCATTTTCAATTTTCAAAATACAATTAGCCATTAGCACATACTTGATATCCGTGGAGAAATAAAATCCGTTTGGAAAAAGCACTAAATGACCAAATCCTTTTTTAAAATTAAAAATTACCTACTTGCCAAATAAATCCTTTCCAGCCAACCACTTATTTTCTCGATAAGACAGCACGAATTCTGCAATTAAAAACAAAATAGCTATGCCAATAAAATATTGAAAATAACTTTCATATTCATTAAAAACCCTAGCCTCAAATTCTCTTTTCTCCAATTTATCTACACTAGTTCTCAAAGCAGTTGCAACTGCGTCCACTTCATTACCCGCCAAATTAAAATAAGCACCGCCACCTGCATTCGCTAAATCTTGCATCATCGCTTCATTCAGACTTGTTTTAACTGGATTCCCTGTTTTATCTCGTTTATAATCTGACCGTCCACCAATAACGGTAGGAATAAATCCACCAGAAGGCGTACCTACTCCAATACTATAAATCAATAGCCCATTTTCAGCCGCTTCTTTCGCTCGATCTAAAGCATCTTCGTCGTGCGTTTCTCCATCAGAAATAATAATGATGGCTTTGTGCTGTTTATTTTCTTCTTCAAAAGATTGTTCGGCTAAATCTATCGCTTCACTAATCGCAGTCCCTTGGGCTGGGGCTTGATTCGGATTGGCACTTCGCAGAAACAACTGGGCGGCGGCATAATCTGTGGTCAAAGGCATTTGCATATAAGCATTGCCTGCAAAGAGAATAATGCCTAAACGGTCACCCTTTAATTTTTCTACAAGACTCTGTGAAAAACGTCTAGCACGTTCCATTCGATTAGGTCGAATATCTTCTGCCATCATACTTTGAGAAATATCCAAGGCAATGAAAATATCAACACTTTTACGTTTGACCTTTTCCTTCTTACTCCCCCATTGTGGATTTGCCCAACCAACAATTAAGAAGGATAAACCAAAGAGTAAAAGGACAAATTTAGCCATATGCTTATATTTAGAATAAGCGGGCATTAGTTGAGATAATAGCGTACTATTCCCAAATTTATCAAACGCATTTTTTCTTGCTCTTTTTATCAACCAAAATAATAACATAAAAATTGGCAATAAAAGCAACGCGTATAAATAGTCGGCATTTTCGAAACGAAAGGGCATGGTTTTTTAGATAGTACAGAGTTTTAATCGTGTTGATTACTTTTTTTAATGTGATATAGGAGCTTTAGCTTCGATGCTGTCTGTAGATTTAGTGATTTTTCAGAAACCTAGAGGGGCTTTAGCCTCGACACGATTTTAAATATGGTGTCGGAGCGATGCTCCTTTTAGGAAATTTATCGGATATTCAATATTTCTACAGACAGGGTCAGGGCTAAAGCCCTTAATTTTTCCATTTATAATAGTCAATATAACACTTAACCTGTCAAATTTATGAATACTAAATACAAGCAAAAGCTTGTAGTATCTGCAAAAATAACAAATCTTCCTTTTTATGTAAACCGTGTTTAGTTAATAACAGGTTAAAGTAAGTTGATATTTTCTAAATAAGCCTCTGCTTGCAAGAGAATTCCCTCCTTTTTTTGAGCATCCATTTTATCCCAAGTTCTGTAAGCCATTCCAATTCGTGGATTTTTTTCCAATTTGGCTCGATTTCTATCGTAAAAATGCCAGTATAAACTATTAAAAGGACAAGCTTTTGCTCCCGTTTTTTCTTTCTTTTTATAATAACAAGTTCCACAATAATGAGACATTTTATCAATATAGTTGGCAGAACCTGCATAAGGTTTCGTGCCAACAATTCCGCCATCTGCAAATTGGGACATCCCTCTTGTGTTCGTAATTTCTACCCATTCTATCGCATCTATATAAATGCCCAAATACCATTCATCCACCGCATCGGGATGAATCCCTGCTAATAAAGTAAAACTTCCTGTTACCATTAATCGCTGAATATGGTGAGCATAAGCATAGTCTAAAGATTGCCCAATCGAACATTTTAGACAATTCATTTTGGTTTGTCCATTCCAAAAGAAATTAGGTAATGGGCGTTTATTTTCAAAAAAATTTAAGTCCTGATATGCTGGCATTTTTTCCCAATAAATTCCCCTCATGTATTCTCGCCAACCAATAATTTGCCGTACAAATCCTTCTATTTGCGCAATGCTTATTTTTTCTTGATTGGCTTGCCAATAACTAACGGCACTTGATACGACCTCTAAAGGAGAGAGCAGTTTAGTATTTAAAGAAAAAGACAACCTCGAATGATAAAGCGACCAATAAGTAGGCGTCATCGCATCTTGATAAGCACCAAATAAATGTAAACAATGTTCATTAAAAAAGGTGAGTAATTGTAAGGATTCTGTTCTGTCAATCGGCCACAAAAATGCTTCTGGGTTGACCTTTCCAATCGTTTGAATATCCGTTGCTTGAATCATTTCATAAATAGCCGTAACATCTCGTTCAAACAGAAAGGGTTGAGTGGGTACATGGTCTTTGGGCAACTTCTTACGATTTTCTTTATCATAATTCCATTTACCAGTAATCGGCTGTTTTCCATCCATCATAATGTCATATTTCTTGCGCATCGAGCGATAGAAAGATTCCATTAAATAGGTCTTTTTACCCTTGAAAAAATCAGCTAATTCATTTCTTTGTGTTAGGAAATGTTCTGAATCAACAACCATCGTTTCAATGGAAAGCTGCTCACAAAAAGTCTTTAATTGCTCGTCTAGTCGATGTTCATCAGGTAATTGATACTCAAATTTTTCAATACCTAAATTTTCGATCAATTGACTTAGGTTTTCCGTTAAACTTTGCTTGTTTTTAGGGTCATCTAATTGGTAATAAATAACTTGATGTCCTGCTTTTTTTAGATTACCTGCAAGGGCGCGCATGGCAGAAAAAAAGCCAATTATTTTTTGAATATGATGTTTGACGTAATCCGTTTCTTGGCGTATTTCCATCAAGACATAATAAACGTCTTTGTCTACTTCTTGAAACCAAGAATGGGCATAGTTGAGTTGGTCACCCAAGATGAGTCTTAATGTTTTTGGCATATTAATTTTCTTTGTTCTTTTGTTTATTTCTTCTACAGCGTTCGCTACAATATTTTACTTCCGCCCAGTTTTTTGCCCATTTTTTACGCCAAGTAAACGGTAAACCGCAGACAAGGCAAATTTTTGTAGGCAAGTTTTCTTTTTTCATGAGCGTTAAACAGGGGTTCGATAGAATAGTTTATTTTTGAGTTTTTCTATTCTTATTAAAACTACACTTTTAATTTAGTCGTTATCTGTTTGTGAATAAATCTAAAAAATATATTGACTTAGTAGCTATTTTGCTATTTATTCTTTGTTGTTTTAGCAAAATTAGCGGGCAAAATAAATTAGAAACCCTAATAGCTACCGAACTAAAGGCGATATCTAATAGCGTTTTGTTAAATATATTACCGACCAATAAAAGTCAGCCCTTACCAACTAACTTACCACAATCTTATTTATTAGCAGATTCAACAACTATTCAAACAACCTTAAACCACTTAATAGACAGTCTCCAACAAGCGGCGTTTTTAACTGCGTCAATCGATAGTCTTATTCAAAAAGATACTATTTATACGGCTTATTTATTTTTAGGTAAACAGTATAATAATTTTCAAATTAGTAATGGGAATATTGATGCGTTGACTGCTAAGCGAACTAATTTAGACCGTTTTCTAAATGAATCAATTACTTATTTTCAACTAAAAGAAATTCAAGAAAAATTAGCAGTCGATGCAGAAAATAATGGTTATCCTTTTACAACGATTCGATTGGAAAATATAAAAATTGATGGCGAGCGGATTAAAGGACAATTGTCTGTAAATAAGGGGAAACTAATTCGATTAGCGCAATTAAAAACAGAAGGGGAAGGAGAATTGAATACTGCTTATCTAGAAAATTATTTAGGTTTAAAAAAAGGTACTATTTTTCAAAAAGATAAAATTATAGCCACTTCCCAAAAACTACAAGAATTACCCTTTATCAAAGAAACACGTTCGCCTGCTGTTCGATTTAAAGGCGCAGAAGCAACGGTTAATTTATTTTTAGCTCCTAAAAAAGCGAATCGTTTTGATTTTTTAATTGGTGTATTACCGAATAACCGAGAATCAGGAAAAGTATTAATTACCGCAGATATTGATGCCGAATTCCAAAATCAATTTGGTAAAGGCGAACGGATTTATTTTGAATTTGAACAACTCCGCCCTGAAACGCAACGCATTATTTTAGCTACTAATTATCCTTATTTATTAAATACGCCTTTGGGGATTGACTTCGAATTTGGTTTATATAAAAGAGATTCTACTTACCGAGATTTGATTTGGAATATTGGTTTGCAATATTTATTTGAAGGCGGTAATTATTTTAAAGCTTTCTCCAAGAATACGGCTTCGGCTTTATTGACGATTGAGGAACGTGCAATTATTCGCAATCGACAATTGCCTCAAAATTTGGATATTCGGAATAGTGCGTTTGGCTTGGCATATCAATTGGAAAAATTAGATTATCGATTTAATCCTAGAAAAGGTTGGTTATTACAATTGGAAGGAAGTGCTGGTTTTAAAACCATTCAAAAAAATAATAAAATTACTGACTTACTGGATGAAGATGATCGGGAATTTGATTTCGAAAGTCTTTATGATGCCTTAGATTTAAATACTTTTCAGTACCAATTAATCGGTCGAGTAGATAAGTATTTTCCAATTGGCAAAAGAGCTGCTTTGAAAACGTGCATTCAAGGCGCAGCAATTATTTCTGAAACACCCATTTTTAGAAATGAACAATTTAGATTAGGCGGTAATCAACTATTAAGAGGATTTGATGAAGAAAGTATTTTTGCAACGAATTATGTTTTGGGAACATTGGAATATAGGTACTTGATTGGTCAGAATAGTTACTTTTTTGTGTTTGGAGATATGGCTTATTTAGAAAATAAAACGAATGAAAATGATTTTTCTAACCGACTAATTGGAGTAGGAGCAGGCATGACTTTTGAAACGAAGGCTGGCATTTTTGGGATTAGTTATGCTTTAGGGAAGCTGGAGGAGACGGCTTTTGAATTTCGAGCGGCTAAGGTTCATTTTGGATTTATTAGTTTGTTTTGACTAGTGAGATTTTTTGACCACAGAGTACCTGTAGTTCACCTAGTTTTTTACGAGCGGAACTTTATTTTTTAGCACGGAGGGACGGAGTTTATGGAGGGCACGGAGTTTCTTTTATGAACGATATTTTGTTTTTACTACATAGCTCACATAGTTTTGACGAGCGCAGTTTAAATTTTTACTGTAAAAAAAGTCTACTTTTTTAAGGCTGTAATTGAGCAAGAATTCTTTACTACCACTAAAAAGCGTACATTAATTACTAAATTCCAATAAATTGGAATCGCACTATTGGACTACAAAAATAAATAAATATGAAAAGAAGACAATTTACCAAAATAATACCAAGTGCTTTCTTAGGAAGTACGCTCTTAGTAACTAAGTCGATTTCTAGTAAAAATAAAAAGACTATTAAACCCAAACGACTCAAAAAAAGAGATACGATTGGCTTAATCACGCCAGGCAGTTATATAGATGACGATGGTTTGCAAAAAGCAATAACCAATTTAGAAGGCCTAGGCTTTCAAGTAAAACTAGCCAAAAATATTCGAGCAGAACAAGGATTTGTTGCAGGAACGGACGCCCAAAGATTAGCGGATTTGCACAGTTTGTTTGCCGATAAACAAGTAGCAGGTATATGGTGCGCAAGAGGTGGATATGGCTGTGGACGCTTATTACCAACTATTGACTATCCCCTAATCAAAAAGAATCCGAAGGTATTAGTTGGGTTTAGTGACATTACGGCTTTATTGCAAGGTATTTATAAAGAAACAGGTTTAGTCGGTTTTCACGGCCCTGTTGGGTCTTCCGATTTTACAGATTACACCAAGGAATATTTAACGAAAGTTTTAATTGAACCGACTGATAAACTACCTATTGCCCTTTCTAAGGAAAATCTGGAATTGGCCAAAACGGATAAGGTATTTCAAACTGCCACTATCCGAGGTGGTCTAGCTACAGGAAAATTAGTAGGTGGTAACTTATCTCTATTAGCGCCTTTGGCAGGCACAAAATACCAGCCCAACATCAAAGGGAAATTATTATTCATTGAGGAAATAGGAGAGTCACCTTATCGCATCGACCGCATGTTAACCCAATTGCGGCAAAGTTATCCTTTGAAAGCGGCGGCAGGAATTATTTTAGGTGTTTTTCGAGGTTGTGAAATGAAGGAAGGCAGTCGGTCATTGAGTTTAATGGAGACATTAACCGATAGGTTAGGCGATTTGAATATCCCTGTTTTTTATGGAGCGGCTATTGGCCATATTGGAGATAATTTGACTTTGCCAATTGGAGCGAAGGCGAGTTTGGATGCCGATAAAGGGCTAATTACTTTATTAGAAAATGGGGTAGTTTAGAAACTCTTTTTTATGTAACTAGCTATCATGAAAGAATGCAAATGATAATACCATTAAAATTTATTGCACCAAGAATATCTTATTGATTATTGAACTCTAAATACGAAATAAAGTCCGTATTTAGAGTTCAATAAAATTAAAGAGATTACTATTACGGCCTAGGCTCTTTCCCAATAGAAATCATATTGGTAAATAAGCGATAAGCGCCAGGCACGCCTGCTGGCAATTCTCTAAACCAAGAATAACCAGAATAGATATAATAGCCCTTACCATGTTGAGCTATTAATAAACCACCATCTTTTGGTTCTTCTCCTGGGTCATTGGCCGATAAAATAGCTGTGAATTTTTCTTTATCCCATTCATTGGCAAAATACAAACCTCGTTCTTGCACCCAACCGTCAAAATCTTTACTGGTAATTTTATTCGGGGTAGTTAAAATCGGATGGTCAGGCACTAACATTCTTACTTCTGCTTCTTCTACCGTGACTCTATCTCTAGAAATATTCATCGCATAAGGAGCGATTGTTTTTTTATCTACTTTTAATCGCCAAGTGGTATTATATTGGACAATCATTGTTCCCCCTCTCTCCACGTAATCGAATAATTTAGGTTGGTAGAATTTCAAACGTTCGACCGTATTATAAGCACGGACGCCTAAGATAATAGCATCATATTTATCCAAATTACCAGCGATAATTTCTGCATCTTTTAATTCTGTTACCTTATAACCAATTTGCTCTAAACTGGTAGGGATTTCATCTCCAGCACCCATAATATAACCAATATTCTCGCCTCTTCTTTGAATGTCTAATCGAACAACTTTTGATTCTTCTGGCTGAAAAATCGTTTGTGTTGGAATATGATCGTATTCAATAAAAGTAGCGCCTTTGGTATAACTTGATCCATCCGCTAAAGTAACGATGGGGGAAATCAAGCCTTCTTCCTGAGTTGTTGGTGGAAAGAGTTTAAACGTGACCAATTGTTCTTCTCCTTTAATGCCTAAATTCACGTCAATAAATTCTGGTTCAATTTTCCAACCTTGAGGTCGAGCTAGAGTAACTTTTCCAGTAATTTTTTCTTTACTAGATTTGACTAAAACGCTAACCATTTTTGGTGCATCGTTCGCAAACACATAAACTTTCTCTTGGATATTAGCAAAAACAGGTGGCGTTACTTCAAAAGGTCGATAAACTTCTGCTTTGACAGGGTCTGCTTTTTTATGCACGACCTCTTTAAAAATAGCAATGGGTTCGCCTTCTACCACAAAATTCAATTGGACTTTAATTGGTCGAGGTGTTTCTGGTAAACCTCTTAAAGCTTGGTCCTCTACCGTGTACATCCCCAATTCCGATTTTTTATTTAACCAATAAGGATTGGTCATGGCAATATCAGCAGGAATTGCTAAATTATCTTTAGCTTTAAAAGTGATGTTATTCGCTAACACTTTATTTAAAACAGAATCTTTATTAATTGGATGAATGGTATAAGATTGTAAAGTCGCTTTCGCATCAGAACGATTAACTACTTCTATATCCAGGCCAACAGATTCGCCTGGTGTTGCTGAATAATCGGTTGCCAAAACTTCTACAAAAAGCCCCATACAAGCTTCGATAATGGTTTCTACTTCTGCTTGCTTGACATTTTTCCAATACCCATCAGGTAGTGCTTTGATTAATTTATAAGCTTGCATTAATGCAGGAACACTTGCCCCTGGATTGCTATAATCAAAATCATTTTCTACACCTGCTAAAATTTTTCCAATCGGTGCACCGCCTTTCACTCGATTCCAAGTTATATCAATGCCGTCAAAAATATCGTGCGCCGACTTAGGCATATCTCCTTTTAATAATTGTAAATACTCGATAGATTCTCCTCTACTTCCTGCACGTCCCATGCCTTGACATTGGTGCTGACTTCTACTTTCTGCTGCAATTTCAGAATTAGATTTTCCCTTAGTTGGATAATAAACGCCAACATCAACACTCACCATATCTGATTTATCTGCTTCCGCAAATTTTTCTCTACTTCCATAAAACCACCAGGAGGTATTAAAAAATAAGCGTTGTGGTTGCCAAGTATCGACCAGTTTTAATTGTTCTGGATAACTACTCTTTTTACCGGCCAAATCAAAAGCTTCATAACCAATTACGGCAGAAGCAGTATGATGACCATGCGTTTTTCCTGCTGATTTATGGTCAAAGCGATTGATAATTACATCTGGTTTCCATTTTCGAATCGCCCAAATGGCATCGGCTAAAACTTCTTTTTCATTCCAAATTTTTAGCGTCTCATCTGGATGTTTAGAATATCCAAAATCATTGGCTCGACTAAATAATTGATTGCCGCCATCAATTCTACGAGCAGCTAATAACTCCTGCGTTCTAATGACGCCCAATAATTCTCTAATTTCTGTCCCAATCAGATTTTGCCCACCATCTCCTCTAGTCAAAGATAAATAAGCTGTGTTGACTTTTAATTCATTTGCCATATAGGCAATCATACTGGTATTCTCATCATCAGGATGCGCTGCCACATATAATGCAGAACCCAAGACGTTTAACTTCTGGATTCCATCATGAATTTCACCAGACGTCCATCGTTTTGGTGCTTGTGCAAAAAGGCTAAACGTAAGGATAGAAAGGATAAATCCTACTGCCGTAATTTTTCTAAACATGGAAAATATTTTAAATGGTCAAGATAGACTTTGGTCGTTTTTAATATGGTCAAAGTCCTCTATTTAAACTCTCTTGAAAAAAGGAAAGTTACAAAAATAAATCAATCGGATAGGTTTCTGTATTGATTTCTATCAAACAGAAAAGAACTATCCTTTATAGGACAGTTCTTTTAGGGGAAAAGTTCTTTTGGGTTTGGTTTTAATCAATACCGCCACCCTTCCAAATCAACCCCCTCAGGCGCCCGCTTCCCAATCTCCTGAGCCCATTTAGAAATAAACATAGAGTGATACCGCAATCGAGAAATAGCATTCGGCTGCGTATGGTCGCCATTCCAGCAATGCTCTGCCAATTCGCCATAATCTACTTCGCCATCATAATAAGGTTCGGACGTACTTTCTAAAAAGTCTTCGGCTAAATAGACAGCATTATTGAGGTAATAATTATCCATATCGCCACAGTAAATATTAATTTTCCCTTTGAGTTTTGGACCAATTGTTTGCCAATCTCTTTTCATAATATAAGTCAAGTCATAATTTTCTTTCCAGTAATTGGCAATTGCTGGATTAATCTCGCCCGTTTTTTTATCCCAAATTCGTTTTGGATAACCATCTTCTCCGACGGGAGAAAAAACGGCTTCCCAAATATCCCATTGTTGTCCCGACCGACTCTTTGTACCTAAAACCAATTCTCTATAATTGGCATCTTGTAAGGTGGAACTGACTTGTCCTAAATAATTTCGGTGCATCGGGCGAGGCGTTTGTTTAAAATCACTTTCTAAAAAGTAAGCATTTTTATCTTTGTATAAATCGACCAAACAATACGCTCGAAAATCAATCGGGTCAGGACAAGCGGCATAACAGCCATTGTATTCATCGGGATATTTTACTTGTACGGCTAGGGCTTCCCAACCGCCCGTAGAACCACCATAAACAAATCTAGCCCAACCTTCGCCAATGCCTCGAAACTGTTTTTCAATATGTGGAATCAATTCATAAGTAATCGCATCTCCATAAGGGCCTAAATTTTCGGAATTCACCGCATAAGAATCATCATAATATTGGTTGGCATGTTGAATTTTGATGGCTAAGACTCTCGGGAATTTAGGACTTGTCCAGAGTTTATAAAAATCATGCGCTTCTTGCTGTTCCAATACATTATAACCATTCATCCCAAAGCGGGCGCTGAAAGTAGGTTTTAAATTAGGGTCGGGTGGCGTTTCGCTAAATCCACCAAAATCATAGGGGAAATGTCCGTGCATAATTGCCAACGGATACTTGACTTCTGGATGTTCCTCAAATCCTTCGGGTAATAAAACATGTGCGCCTAAGTACATATCTCGACCCCAAAATTTGGATAATAACTCACTTTTTATTTTGATATGCTTAATGTATTTACTGTCTTTTGGCGGCTCAATGGGTGCAATTTTTTGATCTAAGCTTATTTGAATCTTTGGATTTTGCTCCGCATCAATCATAATTTTTTGTGGGGTACTGTATAAGTTACCTGGCGCTCGATTCCATTTTTGCCCTTCTCCTCTATCCATCGGTAATTTGACGACATGCCCATCAGCCCGATTAAAAGTCTCGTATACATGTAATAAGGCTTGCACATAATATTCTCCTTTCGGAATATCGGTGATGCTTTTTAAGGGATACCCAAAAACAGCGGCATCAAAAGTAGCTGTATTTTTGCCACCAAAATTTTCCACATCTATGCCAAAAGCTAATTGGGAGTTTGGCCCATCTGCAATCTGAAAACGAGGTTCTGCATCATTGTTCTTGGAAATTAATAGTAATAATCGCCCGTCCAATGCTTGGTCGCTAAGCGAAGTGGGCAGCGTAATTTCAAAAGACAAATTATTTTTAGGTGCAATAGGAATGTTTTTGATGTTGGCACAAGAAAAAAAGCTGCAAACTAAAAATAGGAAAAATAGGGAATTGTGGTTGTTCATTATTATATAATTAGACGGCTAAATCAAATAGTCACGGGATAATAATTGATGGTCTAACTAAGAATAAGGGTGATAGATCTAAGGTTACAGGTATCTAAACAATTTTCAATTTTCAATTGAGTACTTACGTTAGACGGGTAGCCAGAATAAGGAGTAAATGACTAATTTTTTAAAGGAATGAAGAGATGGCTTTATTTACTCATTTCTTCATTCTTTCATTTACTCATTGAGCACTAAACACTCAACAACTTATCTTTCAAAGCAAAAGGTAAAGGAATTTTTCGTTTAGAATCAAAATCAAAAATAACAATGACCGACTCTCCATGTGCGGCAACGCCAACTTGTTCACTATGAATTAAGTGTTCCAAAACAATACTCGTTCTACCCAAAGATTTTACGCGAGTGCCGACGACAACTTTATCAGGAAAACTAATAGGTTTCACAAAATGGCAATTCATATAAGCGAGTACTGGGCCTATTTGAGTTTGAGGTCGTTCCTTAATTAATTCTTGAAAAATTTCAACCCTAGCATTTTCAAAATAGCGATAATAAACCGTGTTATTAACGTGACCATTGGCATCCATATCTCCCCATCTGACCGTACAATCTATTTGGAAAGGGTAATCTTCTAATTTCATATTGTTAAAACTAAGTAATGGTATCAGGTAACTGGTTTCGGGTAGCAGGCTAGATTTATTTTCGTCACACCTGCTACCCGAAACCAGTTACCTGTCACCTAAATTAAATATTCCCCATCTTATGTAAAATAGGCAATTGCCCACCATAAGCACGAGCTATATTTTCTTCGTTAAACACCGTTTCGGTATCTCCGTAAGCAATCATGCGTTGATTGAGTAAAATGACTTTATCAAAATATTTTTTGACGGTTGCTAAATCATGATGTACCACCAATAAGGTTTTTCCTTCTTGGGCTAAGCGTTTTAAAATTTGAATAATTTTGGCTTCTGTCGTCATATCCACACCGACAAATGGTTCATCTAAAAAATAAATATCTGATTCTTGGCATAAAGCCCTAGCAATAAAAACACGTTGTTGTTGCCCGCCTGACAATTCACCAATTTGACGATCTTTAAAAGCGGTCATTCCAACTTCCTCCAAAGCTTGCATGGCTATCTCGTTATCTTCTTTATTGAGTCGTTGAAATACTTTTTTATGTGGATAACGTCCCATCATAATAATATCAAAAACAGTAGCTGGAAATTGCCAATCTACGTCGTTTTTTTGTGGGACATAGACCACTTTTTTACGCATCTTTTCAATAGGCTTTCCTTCTACTTTCACCGTACCACTATCCACCTCTAATAAATCTAAAATCGCTTTAAATAAAGTTGATTTCCCAGCACCATTTGGACCAATGACACCATAAATTTTCCCTGCCTCAATTTCTAAATAGATATTGGTTAAAACCCTTTTTCGGTCAAAAGAAACGGATAAACCTTTTACGGATATTGCGGACATTTTTATATGAGGTTATGAGGTTATGAGGTTATGAGGTTATGAGGTTATGAGGTTGGGTGAATAGAATTTGCCTACTTCTTACACCTGAAAACCTTGTAACCTTGCTACCTCTAGACCTTTTCCCCCCTTTAATCAATATATTCTACTTTTCGCAAGAAACGAAATCCTACGCTTAATTCCACACTTACATTCACAATTCTTCTTTCAGAGACACTAATTGTTTGTCCAGGATCAAAAGGACTAGGTACGTTACCTAGAGGAGGTTGTCTATATTGGAAAGAAACATCAGGGTTGATTGTTAAATCGACGATAGCACCAATTAATTCTGTAAAAGGAAATTCTAAACCACCACCAACAGATACCCCATAATTAAACTTCCGTACAAAAGCATCAACAGGATAAGCAATACTTACCAATTGACCGCTTTGTAAATCTTCTAAGTTAGTATTTAAGGTATAATCGGCTCGAATACCAAAAGAATAGAATTTTTTGGCCGTCGCACCAAAATCTGATTTTTGCTTAGCGCCTAGCACAACCGATAAGTTTCTAAAGATAAATTCAGTAGTCGGTTGATTAAAGATTTGACCATTATTGATAAACCGTTGATTTCTAATCGCACTTCCTTTTAAATGCAAGCCAGCTTGACCATACAACGCAAAGGAATTGTCTTCAGGAACAGACTCAATGAACATACTCCCTTGATATTTTAGTAAAGGGTCTTGCTGCAAGCTTTCCCATTTCTGTATGCCTACTAATAAACCACCTTTAACCCCCCAAGCAAAAGTCTGAGCAGTCAAAGCAAAAACACTAAAAGATAAAGTCAATAAAAGAAGTAATCGTTTTGTCATAGGAACAAGGATTGAATTATTGAAGGAATGCCTGTCTACCGACAGGTAGAAAGGAAATGTTTCTTAGCAACTAGTGATGCAATTTATAAGTCTTTGACGATTTAATTTGTGTTGTTGCCATGTTTTATTCGTAACAAGGCAACATGGCAACAACGCAACACTAAGTACAAACAATATTAAACAACTTACCAACATTATTCAACTCGAAGTCGCGCTCCAATAGAAATAATCTTTGTATTTAAGTTATTTAATGCTTGTATAGCTTCAACAGTTGTGCCGTATTTTTTAGAAATACGCCATAAAGTTTCCCCTTTTATAACAGTATGGTATTTTCTGGTTTCAATAGTTGTTGGTTTATCAAGTATTGGTGTCGTTTCCTTTTCTATTGGAATTGTAATTTCTGGTTGAGTTGGTTGAGTAGTTGGTTTCTCTTTCGTAGGTGTTAAGACAGGAATTAACTCTTCTACTTTTTCTGGCTCAACTTCTTTTTCCTCTGCTACTTCATCAGTAACTTCTTCTTTTGTCTCTATTAAAACAGGTTTTGGTGGAGGAACTATCTTATCATTTCTTAATTTAGGCTTTTTTCTAGCCTTTCCTCTAATCGCAATAGCAGCTCCGATTGCGGGCTGCGTATTACTTGACATTTTATTTTTTCTGTATAATCTATCTAAACACAGTCCATAAGATTGGGCAATATCATACATGGTTTCTTCCGCTTTGACGATATGCGTTGTTTGTTTTCCTCTAAAATTTTTTCTTTTTTCTTGTATAAAAACTTTAGCATCTACCGCCAATGGTTCATTGGCTAATTGAATGGCTTCATTATATTTTAAAATTCGATTGATAGATGTTTTAGTTCTTTTGGCAATCATCGCAGGGGTTTCTCCTACTTTTGCAAAAGTCATTTTAGCATCATTAATATAAAAAATATCGGTTGGAATTTTCGGCTTATTTTTATTTTTAGCCACTTCACCACCAGAAGACATCTTATCGTATTCATATAATTTATATTCCTCAATAATTCGGATTAATTTCTTTTCATACGTTTTACTCGTCGCATAACCTGCTTTTTTTAAACCCTTTGCCCATTTTTTATAATCCGTCTTTTTTAATCTAAACAAGAAATCATACCGACTATTGTCTAATAAAAAATCAGAGTGAGCAGTGTAAGACCGTCTCACATTTTTATAACTTCTAAAGCAAGACTTAACCAATTTCCCTTTTTTATAATCATCATCTTTTCGATAATGCGTTTTGCCGCTCCATCTACTACCACATTTAATACCAAAATGATTATTGGCTTTTCTTGCCAACGTACTTCTACCCGCATTCGATTCTAGGATGCCTTGCGCCAATTTAATACTGGCTGGAACGCCTGACCGTTCCATCTCACCAATAGCAATATCCTGGTATTGGTCAATATAGGCTTCAATATTTTTATCTCCTGCAAGTAAACTTGTCCATGAAAAAAGGAGTAAACAAATAATATTTCTAATGATCATCATCTTATTTGATTTTAGCGACACAAAATAAACAATTTCTATTGTCGTTTTTCTAAATTTGTTCATTCTCTCAATTATTTTAAGTTATAAAAGCGTAAATGCTTCTATGCTTAAAGCAAACGCAAAAACTTTCTTAAAAATGTCTAAACTAGGTGTTAATACCTTATTAATGTTTTGCATATTGTTCTTTGCTTGCAAAGAAACAAACAAAACACCAGCGGAAACCTCAAAAGAACTAGAAAAAAACCTACCAGAAGTCGTTGAAGTAGCAAAACCGACGAGTATCGAAATATATGTCTGGGTGGATAAATTAAGACTTAGGGCAGAACCGACCACTCAAAGCGAAATGGTCGCTACCTTAAAAGAAGGAGATGCCCTAACATTTCTAAATGAGCGTTCCGACTTTACGGAAAAAATAAGTCTTCGAGGTACCTTATTTGATGAGCCTTGGTTGAAAATTTCCACTAAAAATGGCCAAGAAGGTTGGGTCTATGGAGGCGGTGTGAAATTTTATAAAATCGGAGTAGATGAAGCGCCAACCCCTTATGATGACTGTTTTAAATTACAGAAAGACCGTAAGATGACGCAAGCCAATAAATGCATCGACCGAACGCATTTTAGAGAACTTAAAAAAGAAAGTTCACTCGTAACAGAATCTAGTAGTGGCATTACTTTTCAATTATTAAGCGGTGATAAATTTACCTTAAATAATATTGGTGCGGATTCTATTTATCAATACCGGTATTATCTAAAAGAAATGGCCTCTTTTGTCGTACATGGCAGATATGGCATTCAAGAAGGGTATTTGCTAATCAATGATAAAACTGGGCAAATCACTCGAACTAAAGGTTATCCAAAAGCGGGAATAGATGGCGAATATATAGCTTGTTTAAATCCAGATTGGGGCGATAAAGGAAATTTTAGAGGGATTCAATTATTTGGGTATGTAGGAAATGAATTAGTTGTTGTTTTAGAAGAAGCGTTGGATGAATATCGACCTGTATTGCCTAAATGGGTGGATGAAAAAACACTACAATTTACCCTTTTGGAAGTAGCGGATAAACGAAATAGAAAGTCTAGATATGGACAATTGATTCAGAATGAGCAAGGGGAATGGGAATTAGAGTTGTAAAGAAGAGAAATCCGCTGTCCTTTAATTATCCGTTGTCGGAATGTTTATACAATGGATAATTAAAGGACAACGGATGAATGAGTTAGTTAGCATTATAAGTACAGGTCTACTCAAATTTTAACCGAATAAAAAATTAGGTATAGCTATTTATACTATCTCGCCTTAGAATAAAGCTACAAAACACACGAATAGTACTAAATAAAAGGAAATGCTAAAGATTTGGCATTAAATTACTGGTAGTAATACAATTAAGGGAAGATAATCCGTTTTTAAATTATACAAACCACAAAACGGCAACTTCCAACTTTAGAACCCCACTTAGAAAAATTGAAAATGTAAAATTATAAATTCAAAATCTAAAAGTACTGATAATCAGCAAATCAAAATTCTAGATTTATCCATTTATTTTTCGGTTTTTCTTATTAGTATTCATTGACCAGTAAATCAATTGGATGAAGGTATTCTATTCACTCTTTCTATATTTATTTTTGTCGGTGTCCTTAAATGGTCAGCAAGAACCGGCAAAGGAAATGGCCAATATCGTTCCCAATCCAGGTTTTGAGCGATATTCGGGGATTCCACTAGGTTGGTTCTATAAAGGCAAGCATTTTACGGATGTCATGAAATATTGGAATGCGCCGACAGGCGCTTCTCCTGATATTTTTGGACCGAAAGTACGTATTCCCAAACATTGGGCAGAAAAAGGCTTTGGCAAACAGCCTCCTCGAAGTGGCAATTCCATGGTCGGTTTAACAATTTATGGTTGTGAAGATGGCAAACCACATTGCAGAGAGTATATCCAAATCCAGTTAAAAGAACCGCTAGTTGTTGGGCAAAACTACTATTTTGAATTTTGGGCCAATCGTTTACCTCGGTCTTTAAAAGTCAATAATCTAGGCGGCCACTTTTCTATTGAAGAGATGAATGCGATTACAGATGAATTGATTGAAAGAACACCACAAGTCAATGCGACCGAAGTTATTAATACGCCAAGAAGTGGTTGGGTACGTATTGCAGGAAGATTTCAAGCAACAGATGAATTTAATTACTTAACCATTGGTAATTTCTTTACGGACGAAGCGACTAAAATGGAAACGCATAGCCGAGACCCGCTGACTTATGCCTATTATTATATTGATGATGTTTTATTAAAAAAGGAAGACCCTATTTTAAATGTCCCCATCAAGGAAGATGATTTGACCAAAATTCCTTTAGAAGAAGGAAAGATAGTCACCTTAAAAAATATCTTTTTTGAAACTGATAAATACGAATTATTACCTCGTTCTTATATTGAATTAAACAAACTACTAAAATTAATGCGAGATAATCGCAATATGATCATCGAAATGAGAGGGCATACCGATATTAGAGGTAAAGCAACTTATAATAAATACTTGTCTCGAAAACGAGCGAAGGCAGTTGTTCTCTTTTTAATTAATAATGGCATCAATCCTGCCCGTATGCAATACAAAGGTTTTGGTAGTGAATTGCCTATAGCGGAAAATAGTACGGATGATGGCATGCAATTAAATCGTCGGGTGGAGTTTAAGATTTTAAGTAATGATTTGAATTAGGAAACTCAATAAAAATAACATAGCTCTCTGAGCTGTGAGCGTAGCGCAGATATTTTTATAACATGGATGAGGGCATCGCCAATAAAAGCAAATGACTATCCGTTGGACTTCATTCATCCGTTGATAGTAGGATTTCCCAATGAATGAATGAATGAATGAATGAAGTCCAACGGATTTTTCATTTATTTCACTAATTTTTTTATCGCCTTCTCCGCCTTCCCAAATTTAAACCCCTTCCAAACCTGCTTCATCTTGCCTTGAATCTCTTCATTACAAAGATTTCCCAAACTCCCTTCATGTGTATGTTGAACATTTAAGTCAGGCGTGAAATTACCACTATCAATATCTTTTCCGACAATTTTATAAGCATCTCTAAAAGGCACACCGCTTAAAACTAAATTATTCACCGCTTCTACACTAAATAAATATTTATACTTCTCATCCGCAACAATCCCTTCTTTGATGGACATATTTTGTAGCATATAAGTCGCTATCTCCAAACAGCTTTTTAAATCCTGAATCGCAGGAAATAAGGATTCTTTTAATAGTTGAAAATCTCGATGATAACCAGCAGGTAAATTATTAATGGTCATACTTATTTCTGTCGGTAAGCTTTGCAGTTTATTACATTTCGCTCGAATCAATTCAAAAACATCAGGATTCTTTTTATGTGGCATAATGCTCGACCCTGTGGTAAGTTCGTCTGGAAAACTAATAAAACTATAATTTTGATTACAATACATACAAGCATCCATCGAAAATTTACCTAAAGTACTAGCGATTGCCGCCAAAGCAAAACTCAAAAATAATTCTGATTTCCCTCTACCCATTTGGGCATGCACCACATTATAATTTAAGTTATCAAAACCTAATAATTCAGTCGTCATGGTTCGATTCAAGGGAAAAGAAGAACCATAACCCGCTGCTGAACCCAATGGGTTTTGATTCACAATTTTATAGACCGATTGTAATAAAGTCATGTCATCCACTAAAGACTCTGCATAAGCGCCAAACCATAAACCAAAAGAAGAAACCATAGCCACTTGTAAGTGCGTATAGCCAGGCATTAAAGTTGCCTTATGTTTATCACTTAATTCAAGATAAGTCTCAAATAAATCCTTGGTGGTCTCTGCTAAGTCCTTAATTTCTGCTCTAAAAAATAAACGTAAATCCACCAACACTTGGTCATTTCGAGATCGGCCGCTATGAATTTTTTTACCAATATCGCCTAGTGCTTTGGTCAATAATAATTCGACTTGGGAATGTACATCTTCGATACCGTCTTCAATGACAAAGTCACCTTTAGTCGCTTTTTTATAGAGCTTTTTTAGTTCAACTTGCAATTGATTCAATTCGTCTTTTTCTAACAAATTGATACTTTCCAGCATTTCAATATGCGCTAACGAACCGAGTATATCATATTCTGCCAACCACAAATCTAATTCTCGGTCTTTGCCAACCGTAAAATTTTCTATTTGCTGATTGATTTGGATGTCTTTTTGCCAAAGTTTCATATCGTTGAGGTTGGTGATTTTTATAAAGGATTAGCCGAAGGTTTCGTTGATTTTTAGGTTTTAATTAAAACTTCGGACAGACTTTATTTTTATTTGTAAATTTTACAAAGCGGAGCAAAAGTAGATCGTACTAGGTTAAGAAAAAAGGCAACCTTGATAAAGAACTTCCTTCTTTCATATAATTATACCTTTTTGATTCCGAATCACTTGAAAATAATAACTTGAACCAGAATTAAATCATTCCGTACACTTAGAAGAAAAGATTTTTGTGGACTTGGCTTCATATTTGATTTAATTATAATATAAAAAATTGTTTTGTTGGTTTCTCACCATAAAAATCGCATGCTTAGCAAAAATGTTATATTTTTAACCATGAGAAACGGAAGAAAGTACTACCCCCTCTTTATCCGTCAACGAAACTACTAATTGAGCAACCAAAGATTGACGATTTTGAATAAACATTATTCTACATTAATTTTATTATTTTTAGTAGCTTGGACAAGTCTCCTAGCTCAACAACAGCGCCTACCTAAGGAAAAAATTCCTGTAGAAATTGAATTTTCTGACCAAGGTGGATATTATGAAGAAGAAGTCATTCTGGAATTGCGTTCTCCTGGAGCGGATATTTATTACACGACAGATGGTTCTTTACCCACTAAGAAAACCATAAAATACGAGTTTCCACTTGTTATCTCTGAAACGACGGTTATTCGAGCAAGAGCCTTCAAGAACAAAAAGAAGAGTGATATCTATGGGCATACTTATTTTTTAGAAGAACCAATCAATAGTTTTCCAACAGTTTCGTTAAGTGTTTCTCCTTGGGTTTTATTTGATCCAGAAGTTGGTATTTTTATGAATGGTCCTGATGCCATTGATTCTATTTGGCGTAAGCCAGGAGCTAATTTTTGGAGTCGTTCGGAAAAAATCATCAATACTGAAATATATGAAGCAGATGGTAAATGTGTTTTCCGAAACACAACTGGTTTTCGATTATTTGGTGGTATGAGTCGTTTATTTCCGCAAAAGTCGATGGTATTGGTTAGTAGGGACGAATACGGGGAAAAGCGAATTAAGCACAAGATTTTTGGTAAAAAACAACCTGCTAAATATAAATTTTTGGTCTTAAGAAATTCTGGAAGTGATTGGGGGAAATCGCATTTTAGAGATGCCTTCATGACCGACTTAGTGAAGCATTGGGATATGGAAATACAAGCAGACCGACCTGCACACGTTTATATTAACGGAAAATATTGGGGTATTTATCACATCAGAGAAAAAGTTAACCGTTATTTTTTAGAATCTCATTGGGGCAATCATAAAGATAGTTTAGATTTAATCGAACATAAGTTATCTCGAAAAAGAGGTAGTAAAAAGCATTATCAACGGATGCTTGATTTTTTAGAGGATAATGATTTGAGTCGAGCAGAAAACTATGCTTATATCCAAACACAAATGGATGTAGATAATTTTATGAATTATAAAGTGGCTCAAATTTTTTATGATAATGTAGATGCAGGTGGCAATATTAAGTATTGGCGACCACAAACCGAGGATGGTCGTTGGCGCTGGATTTTATATGATACAGATTGGGGATTTGGGCTACATAGCAAGACTGCTTATAAACATAATAGTCTAGATTTTCATACCGAACCAGAAGGCCCTAACTGGCCTAACCCGCCTTGGAGTACCTTCATTCTTAGAAAATTATTAGATAATCCCGAATTTAAGCAAGAATTTATCAATCGCTTTGCTGATCAGATGAATTATTCTTTTCACCCGCAAAGAGTATTAACGTATATTGAAAAACATTACCGCCAGATAAAACCAGAAATGCCCAAACATCTTAAACGTTGGCGATTAAGTCAACGAAAATGGGAGGAACAAGTGCAAATTATGCGGACTTTTGCAAAAGAACGACCACATCACATGCGTATGCACTTAATGGAAAAATTCAATACGGGCAAAGCTGTAAAACTGAACCTCGTTTGTACAGAAGGAGGCACGATTAGATTAAATCATAATCTAGAAGTTAAGTCAAATAAAAATTTTAGTGGTATCTATTTTGAACGGGTGCCTATTCATATCGAAGCAGACCCTAAACTAGGCTATCAATTTTCTCATTGGGAAGGTATTAATGTAGATAAAGGAACAAGAGAATTAACAATGGCTTTATTGGAGGAGGTGTCAAGTCTAAGGGCTGTTTTTAAGAAGATAACTAACCCAATTGCTGGACAAATTATGTTCAATGAAATTAGTTGTAATAATAAACAAACAGGGGATTGGGTAGAAATTTATAATCATTCAGATAAAAATGTCAATTTAAAAGATTGGATTATTGCGGACAATAAACATAGTTATCACTTACCCGCAACTATACTAGCATCAAAAGATTATGTAACGATTTGTCAGGACTCGATTAAGTTTGCAAAGCACTTTCCTACAACTACCAATTTTTATGGTAATTTAGGTTTTGGGCTTAGTAAAAGAAAGGAAAAACTGAGCCTCTATGATAATAAAGGGGCTTCTGTGGATAAATTTTATTATGACTTAGTGCCTAGAGATTCCGCCTTTACCCTCAATTTATTATTGCCTAATTTGAACAATGGAGACATTGAAAATTGGGAAGCATTAGTAGGAACAGGTTCGCCTAATCGACCGAATAAATATTATTTAGAAAGTCGAATTCAAGCAGAACAGGAAGTCTGGATGCGCGTTGGTGCTGCTGGTGGTGTATTGCTATTATTGTCTTTTATGCTATGGATGAAAAGGCAACAAGATTATTTGGAACGGGCTCGAAAAAATTAGGGTTTTAATCCTGCATCTTTACCATCAATACAAAACCACCAATTAATAAACCTGCGATAATTCCCCAAAGCAACCAATTACTACCTGTTTCACCATCAGCTGTTAGTGCTTTCTCCCTACTACTTTCCCGACTTAAGGCGGCTACCATTACATCTGTATTATGCTTTAGCATATCAATATACGTAGGGGCAGGACTCTCTTCATCTCCAATAGAATCCGCATATAATTGACCACCAATTTCAATGTCATTGTCTTTAGCTAATTGCTTTAAGAGTTTAGGATTGATGGTACTTTCAATAAAAAGGGCAGGTACTTTATTACTTTTAATCACTTTATTCAAGCGGATAATATCAGAAGTCTGTGCTTCCGCATCGGTTGAAGTACCCAAAATTGCTTCTAGTTGAATGCCATACGCTCTACCATAATATTGAAACGCATCATGAGAGGTAATCAAGACCCGTTTTTGCGCAGGAATTTTCTGAATTTCTGTTTTAATATATTTATCTAAATCTTCTAGTTGTGTTTTATAAACGCCATAATTAAAAGCATAAATATCTGCATTGTCAGGATCTAATTCAGAAAGTGCATCTTTGATATTTTTGATATAGGTCAAGCCCAAACTTGCATCCATCCAAGCATGCGGATCTGCTGAATTTTCATACTCTATACTTTGAATGGGTTGAATGCCTTCGGTTACTCGAATGGTTTTAGCCTTTGTTCCTGAATTTTCAATTAATTCATTTAACCAACCCTCAAAGGTTAACCCATTTTTGATAATCAAGTCCGCTCGATTGACCATTTGTGCATCTCTAGGCGTTGGTTCGTGCAAATGTGGATCGCCGCCAATCGGTACAATGCATTCTACGTTGACCATCCCGCCAGCAATATTTTTTGCCATATCCGCCATCATCGAAGCGGTAGCTACTACGGTCTTTTTTTCTTGTGCAAAAAGAGAAAGAGTGAATAAACTAATGATTAAAAAAAGTCCTATTTTTTTCATAAAATAAAATTTAAACGGAAGCTAAAAAGTTAGTAGATTGTAAAATAAGTTGTTCAATTAAACCCGATAAAGCTTTGTAAATGCTTGGACACCCATTCATAACTATTTAAAGTGTTTTGACATATAAATTCTGACAAACTTTATTGGTTAAAACCTGTTCTTGTTGGTCGTTTAACAAAATTCGATTAGAACCATCGTATTCTACCCTTTCCAATATTTGTACTTTAGAACCCAGTACTAACTTTAATTTATTTAAGTATTGTAAAAAAGAAGGAGAATCATCCAAAACACCTACGACAACTGCTGCTTGATTTTCGGCTAGATCCGTTAATAAAATCTGCTTCCTAAACGTAAAGTTACCATCCGCATCAGGAATCGGATCCCCATGTGGGTCAAATTTAGGGCGACCTAAAAATTCATCCAAACGGTCAATTAATTTTTCGGCTTTAATATGTTCTAATTCTTCGGCAATCTCATGCACTTCATCCCAAGAAAAATTAAGTTTTTCTACTAGGAATGTTTCCCACAAGCGATGCTTTCTAATTAAATTAGTCGCTAATTTTTTACCTGCTTCTGTTAATCGAACGCCTTTATGCTTTTGATGATTAACAAGTGGAATCTCTTTTCCAGATAATCGGATGATCATGGCAGTAACTGACGCCGCTTTCGTTTGCATTATTTTAGCAATAGCATTAGTAGAAGCTCGCTTACCCGTTTCTTCACATAAGTTAAAAATAGCTTTTAGATGATTTTCCTCTGCTTTAGAGATAGGATTCATTATCTTGGGTTTTAATTAGAACCAATCTATTTTGGTTTCTTTTTGTAAAAATACTATTTTTAGCCTAATCTAAAAAATATTTTTGATTCAACTTAAATTTTAATATGCTAATTAAGACAAGAGGTATTATTTTTAAAGCCATTAAATATTCGGAGACGAGTTTGATAATGGATATTTATACCGAAGAAAAAGGACTACAGAAGTATATTATTAGTGGAGTGAGAAATAAGCGATCAAAGGTAAAAACGGGTTTATTACAAGTTGCGACCTTAGTAGATATGGTGGCTTATTTTAGAGATACTAACTCGATGAATCGGATTAAAGAGATAAAAGCTGCACAAATTTATCAATCCATTCCATTTGATTTAATGAAAGGAACGATTAGTTTGTTTATGGTAGAATTAGCGCAGAAAACGATTAAAGAAGAGGAAAGTAATCCCGATTTATTTAATTTTTTATTTAGTCAATTTGCAGACCTAGATCAACTTGAAAAAATCGACCCAAATTTTCACCTTTATTTTATGCTAGATTTATCGGGTTATTTGGGTTTCTTCCCTGGAGGTAATTGGAGTGAGACAACGCCTTGGCTCAATATGAAGGATGGTAATTTTACCCAAGAAGAACCTTTGCACCAATACACTTTTGATAAAAACTTGAGCAAGCAGGTAGGTTTATTAATGAAAAAGGAAACCGTAAAATTGACACGACTAGAGCGGCAGAAAATCGTACAAAAACTCATTGACTACTATCGCATCCACATAGAGAGTTTCAGTGGTCTGAATACACATGAAATTTTAAAAGAGGTATTAGAAGGGTAAGTTGTGAGGAGATAAAAAGGAATGAGTTAAATGAGTTAATGAGGGCATAAACGGTATACCTCATTAACTCATTTAACTCATCACCTTATAAGCTCATTTCTAGAATTCCATTTGGAAATTAGCTCTATAAACAGAAATCCAAGTAATGATAAATAAGAAGAAAGCTAAAAAGATAAAGAATATAGTTCTTCCTTTTCCTCCTTCATTTTCGATATGATCTGACATCGTTTTTTAATTTTATAAGAAGTAAAAACCAGTATCACTTCTAGTATGATAAATAGAAATTTAATTTGGCTGCAAATATCCTAAAAAAAACCATGCCTAACAAATGGATGCTTTACTAGTCATTGAAAAAATTACAACTATATTGCAGACCTTTTTCATCAAAACGGTGTTCGACCATTATGGATACGCAATCAGCACAAATTTCGGAACGGCCTTCTCTACTTAGTTGGGGTATTCTTTTATTATTAAGCTTAGTTTGGGGCAGTTCTTATATTCTAATTAAAAAAAGTTTAGTTGCCTTTACTCCGCTACAAATTGGTTGCTTGCGATTAAGTATTTCTGCGATTGCTTTCTTACCTATTTTTTTATGGCATTTTAAGCAGATTGAATGGTCAAAGTTAAAATACTTGATAATTGTTGGTATTTGTGGAAGTGGTTTACCCGCTGTTTTGTTTCCATTGGCGCAAACAGAAATTAGTAGCTCTGTGGCAGGTACGCTAAGTTCATTGACGCCACTTTTTACTTTAATTATTGGCGCGTTATTTTTTAAAACGGCATCGGCATGGTCAAAATTAACAGGTATCCTAGTAGGGTTGATGGGAGCTATTTTCCTAATTGTATTCGGACAAGATGCAGGTATCAAAGGCAATTTATGGTATGGTCTTTTTATTCTTATTGGTTGTGTTTGTTATGCGATTAGTACAAATATCGTAAAAGAGCACTTACAAGAAATGAGTTCTTTCAAAATAAGTGCAATTGCTTTTTTTATGGTTGGTATTCCTTGTTTAGGTTATTTATTCACAACAGATATAGTGGAAATAATTCAGACACATGAATATGGTTGGAGGTCACTTGGCACCGTTACCGTATTAGCTTTAGGTGGTACGTTAATGGCAACTGTTTTATTTTTTAAATTGGTTCAATTGACCAACCCCTTATTTGCTTCTTTGGTTAGTTATTTGATTCCGATGATAGCGATGTTATTAGGTGCTTTTGATGGGGAGTCGATTACTATTTTGCACTTTGTTGGGATGGGTTTGATTTTGGTAGGCGTCTATTTAACAAAAGGGAAATAGGTTAAAAACCTTTCCTCACTTCAATTGTTAAACAAGGTCAAGAATAAAACAATTTAATTATTGTTAGGTAAGATTATTTAACCGAAATTTGTCCACCAGAAATAAACATAAAAAATTATTTATTGAGTATAAAACGAAGATAGACCATTTCAATAGTTTATCGGAATTGAAAAAGAGGATTTATTCTCAAAAAAGAATCAAAGTTTAATCATAATTTTTTGTGATTAATAATTAGATTAGGTCTCTATTCTCTTATCTCTACTCTCTATTCTAAAAAAAATAGCAATGAGCGATTATTCATTTATAGCAAATGCCCATCCTTCTTTTATTGATTCCATGTATCAACGCTATCAGGAAAATCCTGAATCTGTAGAAGAAGGCTGGCGAACTTTTTTTAAAGGGTTTGATTATTCAGAAGGTGCAGTTTCTAATGGGAATGGAGCAGCTAAATTAGCTGCTACCAACGGTACTTCCACTAGTGCCGGATTTAATGAAAAAGAATTCCAAGTTTTATCTTTAATTAAAGCTTATCGGAATAGAGGACATCTATTAGCTACAACCAATCCAATTCGACAAAGAAAAGATAGAAATCCGCAATTAGCTATAGCAGATTTTGGCTTGACAACAGCAGATTTAGGAACGGTATTTAATGCGGGAAAGGAAGCAGGGTTAGAAAATAAGACGCTGCAAGAAATTGTCACGCATTTAAATAGAATCTATTGTGGAAATATTGGTTTTGAATACCATCATATTCAAGACAGAGAAAAGCGTAGATGGATTCGAGCAAAAATTGAGCGACATCACCCCGATAGAAGTTATGATATTGGTATTGATAAAAAGAAGCGAATTTTAGAGAAGTTGAATGGTTCGGTGATGTTTGAAAAGTTTTTACATACGAAGTATGTGGGACAAAAGCGCTTTTCTTTAGAAGGTGGAGAATCAGCAATTGTTGCTTTAGATGGGGCGATTAGTAGAGCGGCGGAAGAAGGAGTAGAAGAAATCATTATAGGTATGGCTCATCGTGGTCGATTAAATGTGTTGGCCAATATCATGGGCAAGACTTACGAACATATCTTTAATGAATTTGAAGGAACAGCAGTTCCTGATTTAAGTTTTGGAGATGGGGATGTAAAATACCATTTGGGCTATTCTTCTATTGTAGAAACGATTTCTGGTAAGAAAGTACATCTAAAATTAGTTCCAAATCCATCTCACTTAGAATCTGTTAATACAGTAGTGGAAGGTTTTTCTAGAGCTAAAGCAGATGTTTTATACGGAAGTGATTACGATAAAATTTTACCAATTCTAATTCATGGAGATGCTGCCGTTGCAGGACAAGGAATTGTTTTTGAAACGGTACAAATGAGTCAATTAGAAGGGTATTATACAGGAGGAACGATTCATTTTGTAATCAATAACCAAGTAGGTTTTACGACCAGTTACGAAGAAGCTCGATCTTCTACCTATTGTACTGCCGCTGCAAGTGTAGTGCAAGCACCTGTTTTTCATGTCAATGGAGATGATCCAGAAGCGGTGTTGTTTGCAATGGAGTTTGCCTTAGAATACCGCCAGAAGTTTAATAATGATGTGTTTATCGATATGGTTTGTTACCGTCGGCATGGGCATAATGAGGGCGATGACCCGAAGTTTACGCAGCCAGAAATGTATGACATCATCAATAAGCATAAAAACCCAAGAGAACTTTATTCTCAGCAATTAATTGAGAAAGGAGAGGTAGAAAAACAAATGGCAGAAGGGTTAGAAGAAAATTTTTGGTCTGACTTGCAAGATAGATTAGATTTGGTCAAGGAAAAATCATTGCCTTATACTTATCAAGAACCAGAACAAGCTTGGAGGAAATTAATCAAAACAAAAAATCCTAAAGATTTCATTAAATCGCCTAAGACGGGTGTTGCTAAAGAAATGGTAGATAAAGTCACGAATCATTTAATGACTTTACCAAAAGATTTTACGCCATTGAGTAAGGTGAATCGACTTTTGAAAGGCAAGCAAAAATTAATTGATACAGGAAATATAGATTGGGCTTTTGCAGAATTAATTGCTTATGGTTCTATTTTATTAGAAGGAAAAGATGTAAGAATGAGTGGACAAGATGTGAGAAGAGGCACATTCTCTCACCGTCACGCTTATTTTAATGATAGCAAAACATTTAAGCCACTAAATCGATTGGAGGGCATGGAAGATGACCAAGGTCGATTTATGATTTATAATTCTTTCTTATCAGAGTTTGGCGTATTGGGTTTTGAATATGGTTATTCCTTAGCTAATCCTAATACGTTGGTACTTTGGGAAGCACAATTTGGTGATTTCTATAATGGAGCGCAAACAATAGTTGATCAATACATTGCTGCGGGAGAAAGTAAATGGGGTAGAATGAGTGGTTTGGTCATGCTATTGCCACACGGTTATGAAGGTCAAGGCCCAGAACATTCGAGTGCTAGACCAGAACGGTTTTTACAAGCCTGTGCAGAATTTAATATGACCGTTGCCAATGTAACGACACCAGCTAATTTCTTTCACTTACTACGTCGCCAATTAGAGCGACCTTTTAGAAAGCCTTTAGTTGTGATGTCGCCTAAATCGCTACTAAGACATCCACTTTGTGTATCTGATGCGAAAGACATAGAAACAGGTACTAACTTCCAAGAGTTATTAGATGATCCAGCTATTAAGACCGCAAAAATGGCTAAGCAAGTAACGCGTGTTTTATATTGTTCAGGTAAAGTCTATTATGACTTATTACAAAAGAAACAGGCGGATAAAAGAGATGATGTTGCTATCGTCAGATTGGAACAATTATACCCTTTCCCATTAACGCAAATGGAAAAGATGAAAAAGAAATATAAAGGCGCAGAAGCATTTTGGGTTCAAGAAGAATCTTCTAATATGGGCGCTTGGCAATTCTTTTTAGCCTTCTATCAAGATTTCAATATTAAATTGATTTCTAGAAAATCTAGTGCTTCTCCTGCAAGTGGGTTTAAGAAAGTCTCTGACCAACAGCAGAAAGATTTGGTGGCAAAAGCTTTTAAATAAAGCTAGTATAAATTAAAAAAGCCCTTGGTATAATTATACCAAGGGCTTTTTTAATTATTTGAAGCATACTTGTAGATTATAGCGTCAGCCAGAAATTATTAATTCCCTCACCTTGCACAATTTGTAGCCTATCCAAATTTAATAATTCCAACAATCCTAAAAAAGTAACAATGGCATGTACCCTATTTTCGCATTCGCCAAAAATACTTTTAAAACCCGTCTTAACGCCTGCTTTAATTTTGGATAAAATGAATTGCTGTTGCCCTTGAATGGTATAATTGTAATCGACTACGGTATGAATTTTTTTCTTGCGATTCTCGTCCTCGAATCGCTCTATCACTTTTTCAAAGGTCTTTAAAATTTTAAAAAGCGATAAAGATTCTAATTCTACATCGACTAGGGCTTTATTGGCAATGACTTTTAATTCTCTAGAAATATTACCTCTATCTTCTTGTTTAGATCGAGTTTCTTCCATTTTTCTCATCTCGTCCAACACAGATTTATAGCGTTTGTATTCTAATAATCGTTGAACTAATTCTTCTCTTGGGTCAATTTCATTCCCTTCTTCATCTATAGGCTTTCTAGGGATTAAAATTTTAGCTTTAATTCGCATTAAGGTGGCCGCTACCAATATAAATTCGCTTGCCAAATCAATATTCAAAGCTTCCATTTGTCGAATATATGCCAAAAAATCATTGGTAATCTTGGAGATGGGAATATTATAAATATCCAATTCATCTCTTTCGATGAAGAAAAGCAGAAGGTCAAATGGCCCTTCAAATTGGTCAAGCTTAATTGTATAGGTTGTCGCTGCTGCCATTAAGTAGTTTTCTTGTCAGCGATGTAAAAGACCTCCAAATTTTCAAAAAACTTGGAGGTCTAAACACCATCTAGCTAAGTAATTTTTTTACAATTCCAGAAATGGTCTTTCCATCTGCTTTACCTCCTAATTGCTTAGAAGCCATGCCCATAATCTTGCCCATATCCTTCATAGATGTGGCACCAGTTTTAGCAATAATAGCTTGCAATACGCCAGTTAATTCGGCTTCGCCCATTTGTTGAGGTAAGTATCTTTCAATGACCTCCACTTCCTCTTTTTCAGTGGCGGCTAATTCTGGTCTATTTTGTGTTTCATAAATACTAATAGAATCTTTTCGTTGCTTAATCATTTTTTGTAGCATCTTGATTTCTGCTGCTTCATCTATTTCTTTACCACTACCATCGGTTTTAGCTAATATAATTTGCGATTTAATCGCCCGAATACCTCTTAAAGCAACTTTATCTTTTGCTTTCATAGCCGCTTTCAAGTCTGTTACAATTTTCGCTTCTAAACTCATGTCAAATGTAATTTTTAATTTTTACAAAGTTAATGAAAATGATTGATTGCCGAATGTATTTAACTGTCTAATTCTTTCCTATGTGCTTCCACCCATTTAGTCACTTCAATAAAATCTTCCAATGATAATTGTTCAGGACGTTGGGTGAAAAAAGGATTTCCTAAGAAGTCAGGGTCTTTTGAAAACGCTTTCATCGTATTGCGCAACATTTTTCGACGCTGACTAAAAGTAGATTTAACAATGGTTTTAAATAATACAGGATTACATCCCAGTTCAAAACCATCTCGACGTGTCAATCGGATTACCGCAGATTGAACCTTTGGTGGTGGATTAAAGTTCCTTTTATCCACATCAAATAATAATTCCCCACTATAATGTGCTTGTATGAGTACACTAATCACGCCATAAGTTTTACTCCCTGGTGGCGCAACGACTCTATCAGCGACTTCCTTCTGGAACATGCCCACCATTTCTGGAATTTGGGCTTTATAATCCAGCATTTTAAATAAAATCTGACTGGAAATATTATAAGGAAAGTTGCCAATTAAACCAAAAGATTCTTTTTTAAAGAAAACATCCAACGGCAATTTCAAAAAATCTTCTTGTATAATTTGTCCTGCTAATTCAGGATAATGCTTCTTCAAATGAAAGACCATATCTCTATCCGCTTCCACGACGACCAATTCAAAATCTTGTGGTATCAAATATTTAGTCAACATCCCTTGACCAGGCCCAACTTCCAATACTTTTTTGTAAGTATTCGTCAATTGCAAACTATTCGCAATTCTTTCTGAAAGGTCTTCATTTGTTAAAAAATGTTGACCATAAGATTTTTTAGCTCTCAATCGTTCAATTTATTTGGCGTAGGGTTTATAGGATTAAGGAGTATGTTTACCCGCTACCCATTGTTTTATACCCTTAGCTAAAATTAGATAAATAACTGTTTACCAGAAACAAATCATTAAAATTTCCTTTAAACAACAAGGCAAAGATACGAATATACTAGCTTTCCCTTTTTTAAAAATAAGCGACTACTTAAACTAGACACAAAATGAGCTTTAGCATCCATAGAATTGAATCTCCAAAACCAACCGATAATCTATTAATTCTTGCCAATTCAAGGGATTTACTTTGGGCGAAAAAATACCTGACAACTACAGAACAAGCTTATTTAACCCACGCTGCGGAACAAGCGATTAACTATGTCTTTTTTCCAAAAGGAACGCAAGGTATTTTAGTTCATTTTGTTGAATTAAGAGGCAATGTGATTGACCAAAAAGAAGCCAATCGACGAGCAGGAAATGAAATCATCTCCGCAGTAACGCATTACAGAATTGATGTCTTAACCATTTTAAATAAAAGCGGTCAAAATCACTTAACAGAATATGTTGAAGGCATGGTTTTGGGAGGGTATCAATTCACTAAATATTTAAGTGGAAAGGACGATACATTTAGAGGTGCTAAAACGATTAACTTACTGGCGAGAGAAATAGCGCCACTCGCTTTAGAACAATTAGAAGCAGTTTTATGCGCTACTTACAAAGCAAGAGATTTGGTGAATGAGCCACAATCCTACTTAACCGCCGTAAAGCTAGGAGAAGAAATAGAAGCCTTGGGCAAAGCTTATGGATTTCAGGTAGAAACACTCGATAAAGCTAAAATCCAAGCCTTAAAAATGGGTGGTCTTTTAGCCGTGAATAAAGGCAGTTTTGCCCCACCAAGATTTTCTGTTTTAGAATGGAAACATCCAGAAGCAAAAAATGCGAAACCTGTTGTATTAGTTGGGAAAGGCGTTGTTTTTGATACGGGAGGCATTAATCTAAAACCGACGCAAGGTTCTTTGGATATGATGAAATGTGATATGGCAGGCGCAGCGACAGTTATTGGAGCGATGGTCGCCGTAGCTAAAGCGAAATTACCAATCCATTTAATTGCTTTAGTACCTGCTACGGATAATCGTTTGGGCAATGAGGCGTATTTACCTGGCGATGTGATTACTATGTATGATGGTACAACCGTAGAAGTTTTAAATACGGATGCAGAAGGTCGTTTGATATTAGCAGACGCACTGCATTATGCTAAAAAATATGATCCTGAATTAGTGTTAGATTTTGCGACACTGACAGGCGCAGCTGTTCGGTCACTAGGACAACATGCGATTTGTTATATGGGAACTGCGGATAAAAAGGTTAAAACTAACTTAGAGAATAGCGGTAATCAAGTTTATGAAAGATTGGTTGAGTTTCCACTTTGGAAAGAATATGGCAATGCATTAAAATCTAATATTGCTGATTTAAAAAATATTGGTGGCCCTACGGCTGGACAAATTACAGCAGGAAAATTTTTACAGCATTTTACAGATTATCCTTGGTTGCATTTTGATATTGCTGGACCTGCTTTTTTGCGAGCAGCGGATAGTTATAGAAATAAGGAAGGAACAGGGGTTGGCGTTCGATTGATTTTTGAATTTTTGCGAAAATACTAACGCATCGAGACAATTTTTACTCCTGAGGAAGTACCAATCCTATCTGCACCAGCCTTCATCATTAATAAAGCATCTTCGTTCGTTCGAATACCGCCAGATGCTTTTATTTTTATATCAAGGGGCAATAAGGAACGTAAATGTTTAATATCTTCTGGAGTTGTAATAGTGCCATTAAAACCAGTAGAAGTTTTGACAAAATCAACCCCAGAATGAATCGCCAATTCACAAACTTTTACAATCTCTTCTTCTTCTAATAAGCCCATTTCAATGATTAGTTTCATCTTTTTACCTCTTAGATGGCTAATCATTGTTGTACTCTCAATATCATTGCGTACGGTATTCCAATCATTATTTTTGATAGCGGCAATATTAACGACTACATCCAGTTCATCTGCACCATCATTACAAGCTCTTTTTATCTCCTCTACTTTTGCGCCAGTAGTACTATAGCCCATTGGGAAAGCAATAACGGTACATATTTTAGTTCGGGAATCTCCTAACAGCTTTTTTGCTTGAAAAATATAATAAGGGGGGATACAAACGGACTTAAACACATGCCTAATTGCTTCACTACAAAGCACTTTTATATCAGCAGTGGAACAATCCGCTCTTAAGTAAGTGTGATCTATAATGGTTGCAATATCAACCTGAGTTGTTGGAGAAGGCATCTTTGATTCGTTTTGGTGAAAATAGTCTCTTGAATCAGCAAGATATTAAATTGTGTATATATTTTAGAATAAAAAGATATTATTTTTTTCATTATGACAAAATCAAACAATTCTTTCATCAGACTTTTACTATAATACCTTTTTTAGGGTAATAAACTAAACCCATGTCGTTTCTCCATAAGCAACAGACTGGATATTTGTATTTTTTCCGAGATGATATTTGATAACTGGTTTGACAAAATTGGTGCATAAATAATGTTGATGCCCCATACGAGAGTGGTCAGCGTGACCATGGGTAATCAACGCTCTTTTAACGGGCAAACAAGGGTCTATATAAATATCAGCTAATGGGCAATAGATGCCTTTCGGCGTAAAAGTTAGTAGATTCAGGTTAGCTTTTTTAGATAAACAAACGGAAGAAATTCAAAGTAGTATATAGTCGTCCGTTCTAATTTCAATTACTAGTAAATTAGAACGGACAACTGGTAACAGTTTAAACCGCTGCGGTTACATAATCCTCTACATGTTGTTTAAATAATGCCATGATTTGCTTAGTGGTATCCCCAATAATGCCTTTATTAATTCGCCAAAAATCTACTTGTCGAATGGGCATTACAGTCTTAGTAGAACTGGTCATAAAACATTCCTTAGCGGCTCTCGCTTCCTTAAGTGATACAGGCCGAATTTCTACATTAAAGTGTTTATTCGCAATTCCCAAAACATGTTTACGGGTGATGCCTCGTAAGGCATCTCTGTCTGGCGTAATAATAGTTCCTGCCTCATTAACAATGAAAAAATTAGCGCGTGCAGATTCCGAAATAAACTCGCCATCGTGGTATAAAACATCAAAAGCTTCGGCTTCATCAATTTCTTTTTGCAGACTTATTGGTTTTAAATAATTAGTCGTCTTTGTATAAGGTGTTTCGCGAGTATATTGATACGCCATTAGTTTGACGCCCTTAGTGTAATAAGATGCAGGGTAAGTTGGTAATGTGCTAGCTACCATTACAAAATTTGGCGTCGTCGGTAAAAAACCGTCCAAAGAATACCCTCCAGTTAAAATTATTTTAATGCCACCAAATTCCAATTCATTGACCTTTGCCAAAGCAATAATCTTTTCTATTATTGCTTCTCTTGAGTAGGGTAATGATAAACCTAATTTTCCAGAAGAATTTTCAAGCCTATCCAAGTGGTCTTCTATAAAAACAGGTTGACCTTTGTAAATTCTAAAAAAATCAAAGACGCTATAGCCTCTTAAAAAGCCTAAATCTTTTACATTGATAACCGCTTTTTCAATCGGTACAATTTCTCCGTTAACATTATAATACTTAATCATAACAAAATCATTAATTATTAACCAATAATAGCACAACTAAAACTACTACCAGTTACTTATTTTTCTTTTTATAAATACCATCAAAAATCACTATCCAATTTTCGCCACTATCAGTGGATTGTTTCCAAAGTTGCCGAATATTGCTAGTCTCTTTATCAGGCGTATAACTCATTTCAAATAAAATAGTTTGTCCATTCCCTCCGATGGTTTGCCCTTTCATCTTCATCGCTCCTGATTCCCATTCTCCTTTAAAATGGTAAGTAGCGCCACTCACGTCTACCCAAATTTGATTCCAAGTAGTATCAATTGGACTAAAAGTGTTTAAACTTTTGCCTTTGAATCCAGTTGCGCCTGTCCAATTTTCTTGTACGACACAACCATTTAATATTCGTTCGATGGTATTATGCCCTACAATAGTATCTGCTTGTGTATGATACACTTCCCAATCCCCTAGCCAAAAGTCAAATTGAGCATGGTTAGTAGAATTACATGGATTTTGTGCCTGCAACAGCGTATACTGAAAACTCAAAAAACAAAAACAGAGCAATAAGTAATTTTTCATAGCACCAATTTTTAATCGAAAAACAAAGTTAATTAAATTCACCATTTTCTAACTTTTTAATGATTGAATAATTTTCAAATGGTGACTAAATTAAAACTGTCTCAACTTTTAAAAGTCAATCATGGTAAAATCTTGCCTTTTATCTTTCCAAAGTAATCTAAACTTTAGAAATTAATGACCGAAAACTATCTTTTCGTTTTAAAGCGTAACAAAATCTCTATTAAAGCAGGTGCTACTTTGTGTAAAAACGTAACTTTGCCCACGCTTTAAAAAGTTATTGGAGGTTATTAATAATTATTAGCAATTATTACCCCTTTAATAATTGCTTAGCAATGCTCAATTTGGTTTTAAAAAGTATCGGCGAATTCATTCGCCGCTGTAATTCTACAAATTATTTTACTGTTTAATACCATTCTATACAAAGACGAATGAACTCGACGGGTACAGATAATTTAATCGAGGTTCGATTTTTTAAGATTTTATCTTAAAATCAATATTTCACTGGTCTTTGACCACTATTTCTAATTAGATTTAGACCGAATCGACTTAAATTAAGTCGGCATAATGCTGTCAAAGACAGCAATGATATTGATTTGAAGTTGCAAACTTCAAATATCAAACACCAAAAATTTTATCTGTACCCGTCGAATGATTTCGCCAATACAAATTGAGTACTTCTAATAACAGGTAATCATAACCTTATATTCAATGGGCTTCAAAGAAGAAATAGAACGTAGAAAAACTTTTGGTATTATCTCTCACCCAGATGCTGGTAAAACCACCTTAACGGAAAAATTACTTTTATTCGGTGGTGCGATTCAATCTGCAGGAGCGGTCAAATCCAATAAAATCAAGAAAAGTGCAACTTCGGATTTTATGGATATTGAGCGCCAAAGAGGTATCTCGGTAGCGACTTCTGTGATGGCTTTTGATTATAGAGGTAAAAAAATCAATATCCTAGATACGCCTGGTCACCAAGATTTTCAAGAAGATACTTTCCGAACGTTGACAGCCGTGGATAGTGTGATTGTCGTAATTGACGTCGCAAAAGGCGTGGAAACACAAACCGAAAAATTGGTGAAGGTCTGCCGAATGCGAGATACCCCAATTATTGTGTTCATCAATAAAATGGATAGAGAAGGATTGGACGGGTTTGATTTATTGGATGAACTAGAAACAAAATTGGATTTATTGGTTCGTCCGCTAAGTTGGCCAGTTGGTATGGGTCGAGATTTTCAAGGAGTCTATAATTTATATGAAAGAAAATTGGTGTTGTTTAATCCGCATGGTAAACAAACAGGAGATGTTTTTGAAATCAACGATTTAACAAGTGACGAACTAGATAAACGAGTTGGGGAAAGAGCAGCCAATACACTTCGAGAGGAAGTGAAAATGATTGATGAGATTTACCCTGAATTTGAGAAAGAAGATTATTTGGAAGGGCTTTTATCCCCCGTCTTTTTTGGTAGTGCCATTAATAATTTTGGGGTTAAAGAATTGCTAGATTGTTTTGTAGACATTGCACCAACTCCTTTACCTAGAATCACAGAAGAAAGAAAAGTTGACCCAAATGAAGATAAATTTTCTGGTTTTGTCTTTAAGATTCATGCGAATATGGATCCAAAACACCGAGATAGAATTGCCTTCTTACGGGTTTGCTCAGGAACATTCCAGAGAAATACGAATTATCTGCATGTCCGACAAGAACGAAAGATGAAATTTTCCAATCCCACTAGTTTTATGGCAGCCAAAAAATCCATCGTGGAAAAGGCTTATCCTGGCGATGTAATTGGTTTATACGATTCAGGTAATTTTAAAATTGGCGATTCGCTGACGGAAGGCGAAAAACTACATTTTAAGGGCATCCCAAGTTTCTCACCTGAACAATTCCGTTATGTTGTTAATAAAGACCCTTTAAAATCCAAGCAACTAGCGAAAGGTTTAAGCCAATTAATGGATGAAGGCGTCGCACAATTATTCCACAGACCATTTAATAACAGAAAAATTATTGGTACAGTTGGTGCACTGCAATTTGATGTGATTCAATATCGCTTGAAGCATGAATATGGCGCTTCTTGTGCTTATGAACCTGTTAATATGCACAAAGCATGTTGGATAGAATGTGAAGATGAAACAAAACTCAGAGAATTTTTGAATCGTCGAAAAAGAGACATGGCGACAGATAAAGATGGCAATCATGTTTTTCTAGCAGAATCTGCTTGGACGTTGAAAATGGCACAGGATAATTTCCCAGAAGTAGTTTTTCATTTTACGAGTGAATTCTAGTCCTTACTAATTGAAGATGTATCTATTTGAATAAAAAATTGATACTTATCCGTGTTTTTTATCCATCTATGGCTTTTATTTTTAGACCATAGCTGAATAAAAGCCACGGATTTTTTAAGTTTAGGGCGAAAAGTAAATTATCTTTCATTCGCTCTTATAAAAATATAAATTATGTTGTCAAGATTATTGGTTTTATCCCTTTTTGCATTTTATTTGACTAGTTGTAGTATTAACGCAATAGGAGGCAAGGACGGCAAAAACGGTGCTACTTCCTTATTCAATGGTAAAGATTTAACAGGTTGGGAAATCTATGGTACCGAAAAATGGTATGTAGCAGATGGGAATTTAGTTTGTGAAAGTGGCCCAGATAAGGCTTATGGTTATTTAGCAACTGACAAAACATTCAAGAATTTTGACTTGACCTTAGAGTTTCAGCAAGAAGCTAATGGGAATAGCGGTGTGTTTTTCCGTTGTTCTATCGAAGGTACTAAAATAACAGGGTGGCAAGCAGAAGTTGCACCTCCGAATCATAGTACAGGTGGTATTTACGAATCGTATGGCAGAGGTTGGTTAATCAAACCTGATCCAGAAAAAGACAAAGCCTTGAAAATGGGGGAATGGAATACCATGCGGATTAAAGCGATGGGGGATGTTGTGACGACTTGGGTAAATGGACAAGAAATGATTACTTTGGAAGATGCTAAAATTGGTGCGGCGTCAGGGCAAATTGCTTTGCAAATTCACGACGGTGGTGGGATTAAAGTGAAATGGCGAAATATTCGGATGACGGAATTATAGTAGGCAGTTGGCAGTCAACAGTAGGCAGTTTATCGTTTGCAAACTGCCTACTGCTTACTGTCTACTGCAACTGATTCACCCCATTCTTTACCACATATTTCTTTCCCAATACTTCCTTATCAGAAGGCGCATTTAACTTATCCACGTAATACCATTCCACCATGGTTTCTGCTTCTGTCAAACTAAGGACAACATAACCATGATTCCTTAAATCGGTATATTTAAGATGCGGGTTTTTAGCACTCAAAACTTTTTCCGCTTGTAGTACTTCTTCTACGGCTGTTCGTTCATCCGAATTGGCAGAGGTAATACTAGGCGTTCCAATTTCAATTGCAATTGTACTTTTCCTATCTTCAGAAGGTACTTCAAAAGCCCAAGAAGAGTGGGTATCTCCAGCAGTAATAATAACGTTTTCAATTTTTTCATTGGCTAAAAACTGACTAATTTGATTTCTTTCATAAGGATAACCATCCCAAGCATCTAAATTTACGGGGCTGCCAAAACCTAGATCACTAATATCACAAGGTGAAAAAATTACTTGATTCCCTATTACTTTCCAAGTCGCATCAGAGGTTGTTAATTCATTTTTAAACCAAGCCAATTGTTCAGCGCCCAACATCGTTCTATCAGCCGCTTGAAATTCGGATTGACTCACACTATCTACAGGATAAGTTCGTCCAGCTAAACGTTCGTCTAGCATGATTAAATCAACGGTATTCCCAAATTTGACGGTTCTGTAAATGTCTTTAGTCGCATTATCTCTCACAGGTAACCATTCAAAATAAGCTTGTTTAGCGACTTCTTTTCTAGTCATAAAATCACCATCTTCTGGTTGGTGATTTTGTGCGCCTGCTTTATACACATTATTCGCTACTTCATGGTCATCCCATATCGTAATAAAGGGGTGCATTTGGTGGACTTTTTGAAAATCTTTATCCAAACGATATTGAGCATATCGAGTACGATAATCTGACAAGGAGGTGATTTCTCTGGCAGGTAGATGTTTTCTATCCAAAGATGAGTCGCCATAGCCACCAGGTTGATATTCATAAATATAATCGCCTAAATGTACCACCGCATTCAAATCATCCTTTTCGGCAATTCTGGCAAAGGCATTATAATAACCTGCTTCATAATTGCTACAACTTACAACTGCTAATTTAACAGGTGATTTATCATCGGCAGCGGTCGTCTTTGTTCGACCAATGATTGATTGACCATTTAAAGCTTCAAATTGATAATAATAGGTCGTATTTGCTGCCAAATCTTGCACATCTACTTTAACCGTATAATCTCTAGTTGCATTGGTCGTTATAGTACCAGATTTTATGGTATTCGACATGTTAGCGTTTGTCGAAATATTCCATTTTACTGGAATGTCACTAACATTATCAGGCGTAACCCGAGTCCAAATAATAACGCTTGATGTCAAAGGGTCGCCAGAGGCAACACCATGGTAAAAAGGCTTTTTTGCTTGGTCATAAAAAACGCTCGTACCATCGTCCGATAAAGGAATAAGGGGCTTTTGTTCTGCGCAAGCCATAAAAAAGGATAAAGCACAGAGTAAAAAAAATAATTTAGAATTCATGTTTATGCTTATTGATTGCTGAAAAGAGAATATAAGAAAGTATCGAAGGTAGCTATTTTATTTACAATATTGGGTTTGCAATCTTTACAAAATAGTTTTGAAACCATAGATCAATTAGAATAGAGATGAAAAATCGGATAACTGATTAACTCTTCGATTCTTATTGGATATAATTATTCGTTTTGACTACTAATTTCGTCTCTTTTCTCTACTCTCGATTCTCTCTTCTCAAAACTGTATGGTTTTGAACGAAATAGTTAATTTTACAATTTGAAAAAATAGATAAATGATTTTTAATAATTTCCAGATAACTAATAAAGGGTTCACTTTTGCGAAGTTCGCTTGTTTACTTTCAATTCTAATTATCTTTTCTGCTTGTAGAGATAATGGTCCAGGTTTTAATATGACCTACCAACGAGATTTTGAAATTCCTGCGGGTTTGGGCGTATTTGATACCCACGTATTTGAGTTAAATGGTATTCCTACCAATAAAGCCGCTTTTTTAAGTACAACTGGAGCGAATGAAAATGAGATTACTGCTATTTTACCTAAAGAAGCTGAATTATCCATTAATTTTGCGAATGTAGATTTTATTTTTGTGGGAGAAGTAGTCGTCGAAATTTTTACTAGAGAAGATAATAATGGCGTCGAAATATTTTATAGAGATGAAATTCCTTTAAATATAGGTAGAAGCATTACCTTGTTTCCTAGCTTACCCGAAATTAGTGAATATTTGACAGGAGACGAATTTAATATTCGAGTAGAACTAAGATTACGAGATATTTCCCCCCAATTTTTAGAAACTAGATTAGATTTCCAATTTTTTGCAAGATTAGAATAAACGATTGCGAGTTGCGGGTTTCGAGTTACCAGTTGTTCTAACTCGCAACCCGCAACCCGCAACTCGCAACCCGCGCACATGAAAATTTACTTTGCTTCCGATTTTCACTTAGGCATTGACGCTAACAAAACCAGTAAAGAAAGAGAACGGCAATTAGTTCGTTGGTTAGACCAAATAAAAGCAGATGCAACTGCCATCTACTTAGTAGGGGATTTATTTTTTTGGTTTGAATACAAACGAACTGTACCAAAAGGCTATGTTCGGTTTTTAGGAAAGTTAGCCGAATTAAGTGATGCAGGTATTCCGATTTACTTTTTTACAGGTAACCATGATATGTGGATGTTCGATTATTTTGAAGAAGAATTTGGCATTAAAACTTATAGAGAACCTATCCTAGAAGAGATCAACGGCAAAACTTTTTTTATAGGACATGGCGACGGAAAAGGCCCAGATGATTATGGCTATAAAATCTTAAAAAAGATTTTTGCCAGTCAGCTTTGTCAATGGTTATTCGCCCGATTGCATCCAAATTTTGGGCTTTGGTTAGCGACCACTTGGGTAGTAAAAAGCAAAGGGGAAAAGCCAGCAGCACCTCAATTTTATGGAATGGAAAACGAAAGGTTATATCAGTATGCTGTAAAAAAATCAGAAAAAATTAAGGCAGATTATTTCATTTTTGGTCATCGGCACTTACCTATCAATACGATATTGCCCAATGGAAAAAGTCGATATATTAATACTGGTGATTGGTTAGTTCATAATTCTTATGGCGTCTTTGATGGAGAGAAAATGAAGATTCATTTTTTTGAAAGTGAGCTGGAGGAGGTTTATAGTATTTAATTCAAATTACAAACTAGTAGTAAGGTTTCTTTAGGCTTTACTACTAGTTTACAAAAACCGTAGTTTATTTTGCGAATTCCAATTTACAGGAATGGCTACAGGTCTTGACACTACAGTAATAAAACCGTTACTTTTGTAGTGAGTTTTTCATCTTAAAAAGCAATTTACAGCAAACGAAACTATTTACCGTGGTAAACTGGCTTAAAAATAAGCTTTCTCCTTTTTTTAAAGAAATAGAACCCGACCCAATGAAGTATTTGATTGTAGGTTTAGGCAATATGGGCTATGATTATGATGGTACTAGACATAATATTGGCTTTGATGTAGTCGATTACCTAGCTAATGAATTTGAGCTTACTTATAAACATGTTACTTTAGGAGATATGGCCGAATTTAAATACAAAGGCAAAACCTTTGTTTTATTAAAGCCTTCTACTTTTATGAACCTAAGTGGTAAAGCTGTAAATTATTGGATGCAAAAGCATAAAGTACCACAAAGTAATGTGTTAATTATTTTGGACGACCTCAATCTACCCTTTACCAAACAGCGCATCAAAGGAAAAGGGAGTGATGGTGGTCATAATGGCTTAAAAGACATTAATCGAGTGCTAGGCAATCAGAATTACGCTCGACTCCGATTAGGAATTGGCAACGATTATCATAAAGGGCAGCAAGCTGATTTTGTGCTAGGGAAATGGTCGAAGGAAGAACTAGTAACTTTACCCAAGGTTATCAAAACGGCGGCGGAAACAACTAAAGCTTTTGCGACCATTGGTTTAAAGTTTACAATGGAAAAATTCAATAACAAGAACAATGCTGGTTCAGGGAGTGGTAATCAATTGAGTGATAAAGTAATCGCTCAAAAAGCAAATAAATCGATTTTTGCCTTCTTTAAATTAAAGCCAGCAAAAGTAGAATTGGCTAAATGGCAACGAAACGGTCAAGGTAAAGGAAGTGTTCATTTATTAAGTAAGTTGGGAAAAAAATTGCCTAAAAAAACCAAATATAGTCTCGGTACTTTAAGTGTGTTACTCAATGAACAAAGTGGGGAAATATTTGCCATTCATTCTAGTCAATATACTTCCTTAGTAAAACCAGATTTTGAAAAATTAAATCTTGATAATACTGATAGTCTTAGAGTAGGGCAGGCTTTGGATGGTAATATAGATATAACTTCTTTGGGGGAACAATGGATTTTGTTAGATAAAGTGGAGGAAGACCTGCAAGAACAAGTATTGATGAATGCTTATCAAGCAACGAAATAATGATTTGGACAATGAGAGTCAATTTAATACACAGTAAATGAAGATAAACCTAATTGTAATTAGAACCAATAATATAGAAAAATTGGCCAACTTCTATCAAAAATTAGGCATCACTTTTCAATACCATAGACACAGCAAAGGTCCTTTTCATTATGCTGCTGAATTAAAAGGCACTATTTTTGAGATTTACCCCTTATTAAAGCATCAAAATAAGCCAGATAATTCTCTTAGATTAGGGTTTGATGTAAACCACCTAGATGAATTAATACCCTTTTTAGAAAAAAATAAGTTTGAAATCCTCAAAGCACCAACTCATTCGAAATATGGCTACTTTGCTATTATTAAGGATTTGGATGGTCGAAAAATTGAATTAAAACAAAATGAATTTAAACCAAGAGTTAGTAAAAATTGATACAAAAACTCCACAAGAGTTGGAAATAAAAGCTGCTGATAGATTAAAAAATTTAATCTATCAATACCCCAATGACTTAATACTAAGGGAACAATTGGCAGAATTATACTATGAAAATGGTTTATTAGAGGCTGCTGGAAAATTTTGGATGCTAAGCGAACCTACAACGAAAGGCATCAAACAATCTATAGCAGCTTATGAGCGATCTGTTAATTCCTCTGGTACTAAAATTTTGAACGATATAATTTTTAGAGGAGATAAAAATAAATTACCTGAATATGCTAAAAAGAAGTTAATAGCCTTAGAGAAAGATAGTCTGGTTAAGTCGAATTATATTCCTACCTTTTCACCAAAAAAGAATAGAACCAAAAGGAATAGTCATCCCCCTTCACTTTCGGAAAAAATAATGCCATTTATCCTAGTATCAACATTGATTTTTACGCTTATTTTAGCGGTAGTTGCTCTAAGAACTGTAATGAATTGGATATTTTAAAAGTGAATAATTGCCTTCACTATATCCACCGCCACCTCCTTCTTACTTTTCAAAGGAAAATCCTTCACCTCCGTAGCAGAGATAATCTTTACCTTATTGGTATCATGCCGAAAACCAGCCCCTTTGTCCTGCAAAGAATTTAAGACAATCATATCAAAATTCTTTTTTACTAATTTGCCTTTGGCATTTTCCAACTCATTATTGGTTTCTAAAGCGAAACCAACGATAATTTGATGGGGTTGCTTTTGTTTACCTAAAGTAGCCGCTATGTCTTTCGTTCTAGCTAGTGGAATGATCAAACCACCCGCTTTCTTTTTTATTTTCTGGTCAGCTATTGTTTCTGGTCGGTAATCCGCTACCGCGGCGGCTAAGACGGCAATGGCACAATCTGGAAAGGTTTGGGTCGCTGCCTCAAACATCTCTTGCGCCGTCCCTACTCGGATAATATTAATACCAGTTACGTCCGTGGATAAATGAGTTGGGCCTAGAATCAAATCAACCATTGCGCCTTTTGCAGCTAAGGCTTCTGCAATGGCAATCCCCATTTTTCCAGAAGACCGATTGCCAATAAATCGGACAGGGTCAATCGGTTCATAAGTTGGCCCTGCAGTAACGACTGCTTTTTTACCAGATAATTCCTTTTTTTCAGATAAAAAATTGAATAAATAGCTGACTATATCTTCTGGTTCTGCCATTCGTCCTGCACCAACTAAACCACTTGCTAATTCGCCATGTCCAACAGGAATAATATGGTTACCATAGGATTTTATCTTTTCAATATTCCCTTGAGTCGAAGGGTGTTTCCACATATCTAAATCCATGGCAGGTGCTACAAACACCGGACATTTGGCAGATAAATAGGAAGCCGTCAAGATATTATCACAGAAACCATGCGCCATTTTAGCCAAGGTCGTAGCTGTCAAGGGGGCCATAATCATCACATCCGCCCACAGGCCTAATTCCACATGATTATTCCAACTTGCATCGGTCGCTATATCCGCATGTACTGGTTTTTTGGACAAGGTAGAAATAGTCAAAGGAGAAATAAATTCCGTAGCTGCAGGCGTCATTAATACTTGAACTTCTGCCCCTGCTTTTATTAATAAACGGACTAATGTTGCCGATTTATAAGCAGCAATACTTCCTGTAATACCCAAAAGAATTTTCTTACCTGTTAGTCCCATAATTTAAAGATAAAAACTAAACCTACTAAAATGATTTACCTCCAATATCGACGCTTAAAGGTAAATTTTTTTCCTGCCACTTAGTCCTTTAAGTTCACATAGAAACATAACTTAAAATCTAAAGGAACTTAAATAGTTGAGTGGTAAAGGAAAATGTATCGCTAAAATAGTTCAGAAATTAAAAACGTCCAAATCTCCGAAGAAACTTGGACGTTTTTAATATAGAACTACCGACTGCAAATTACTTACAGCCAACTGTACTAAAACCTAGTATTTGTTCTTTCTTTTCCGTCTCCTCCTCCATCTTTATCCTCTCTACCATATCGATAATGTAATTCCCCCTCATTATACTCATGCATTGCAATCAATACAGGGTTTGGTAATCGCTCATAAAATTTAGAGATTTCAATTTGTTCCTTATTTTCATGAATTTCTTCAATCGTATCAGAACTTACCGCAAACTCATCTAATTTTTGGTGCAATTCATGCTTTAAATCTACCGCAAGCATTTTTGCCCTTCTTGTGATGATAGCCAAAGCCTCATAAATATTACCCGTACTCTCTGCTAATACTTTGACGTTTCTAGCTCGAATATTTGGATCAAGCCCTTGAACTCTTGTTTTTATGTCTGACATTTTTGAACTTTTTTAGACTTTTACTGGAATTTGCTTTATATTTCTTAATAGCATCTTTGTATTCGCTTTTTGCATAACGGTCTAAAAAGGCTTCTGCTTTTCTGACCGTTTCATTTAAGCGCTCTTCTTGCTTTTCGTAAACACTATTTTCTGCTAATAGGTAATGTGCTTTTACAATTAGGTATCCTACTTTCTCGGCATCTTTAGAATCAGGATAATCTCGAAGTACATTTTCAAAAACCCTGGTTGCAGACTGATATTCTTTAATATCATAATATAACTGCCCTTCTGCTAAAGACTTTTCTTCTAATTTTTTCCGCATCTCATCTATCAACCGATTTGCCTCTGTAACACGGTCACTTTTAGGATAAGTATTGATAAATAATTGAAATCCATCAATTGCTTTTTGCGAAGAAGATTGTTCTAATCTATATATTGGAGATAATTGGTAGTAGGAGTAAGCAGACATATATTCTGCCTCTTCCTTATACGCACTATTTCCATAAGTAGATACGAAGTTCTTGAAATAATACGACCCCAAGACATATTTCTCTTGATAATAATGCGTGTAGGCATAAGCAAAATACACTTTTTCTGCATCTGCCTTTCCTCGCAAACCATTGATGATTAATTCAAATAAGGTTTGTGCTTTTTGATAATCACCCGCATCATAGTATTCGAATGCTTTTTTTTGTAAAAAATTTGGGTCAGGGTTTGTCCGAATTTTTTCAAATTCACTCCGACAAGAACCGAATAAAAATAACAGCCCAAATAAAAAGCCTATTGCATATCTGTTTATCATAAGCACGCAAAATTAAGTGTTTTTTAGAAGAGTTGACAATTTTTCTTGCTAACTCTCTTTTTTTTAATGCAAACTTCCAATTTTTAACGCATAGATAGCCATTGTCCGTTGCTATTAACGTTTTTTTGCCCGTTAAAAATTTGTTAAACTAAAGAAAGAAAGGGATTAGAGGTGATTAGACCTTATTATTGGTTATTTTTATCATAGAAAAAGTTAAACCTATCTTACTCAATTATTGTATTTATATATCAGGGAGTCTTATTTTTTTAAAACCGTCAGTTGATTCTGATAGTTATCAAGTTGACCGTAAACCATTTATCATGGATACCAAGCCATTAATTAATAGAGTAGCAGCGAGTGGATTAATCACTTTAAACTTAGCAGATTTTTTTCCTGAAGAGGAAATAGCTGTTTTTGATTTAAAGGATTATTTGTTCATGGAATTAATCCTAAAAGAAAAAGATTTTAGGAAAGCACTAAAAGAATTGAATTGGGCACAGTATGCTGATAAGCACTTATTAATTACTTGTTCCACCGATGCTATTATTCCGATTTGGGCCTATATGTTGGTGGCCGTTCATGCTACACCCGTCGCTAAAAGTATTTTTCAAGGAACTCCTGAGGAATTTTATAAACAATCTTTTATTACTACCTTAAATCAACTTGACCTCGACCAATACGAAAATCAATTATTGGTCATCAAAGGATGTAGTGACAAACCCGTTCCTATTGCAGCTTACGTAGAATTGACTAAATTATTACAACCTGTAGCTAAAAGTATTATGTTTGGAGAACCTTGTTCTACTGTACCACTCTATAAAAAACCTAAAGTAAAAAAATAGCAGCCGTTCTCTATGCTTTTTTAATATTTATTATTTTTATATTATTTAAATATTTATATGAAATCCCCCCAATTCAACTTTAACAAAATATATATCGGCTAAAACCAACAATATTCACTCATTTTTTCTAAATTGGCATACCATTCAGACTAATAAACAACTGTGCTGTAAAACTGATATACCATGAAGTCAATTTCTTACTACTCTATTGCCGTAGCTGCTTTTCTAACTTTTGCCCTCTTTGCCTCTTATACAGATTCAAATGAAAAACCTCTAGGTTTGGCTGATTTTTCAGTTACCCATCAATTACCTCAAGTTATCAAACCTGTTAATTTAAATAAGGCATTTGACTTTGCGGGAGAGGCGGTACCTATGGAAAATTTTGATGCAAGAGAAAGATTAGATAGAGAATTGACAGAAAATTCTTACCGACATGGAAAAAATATGTTGAATCTTAAAAAGGCAAATCGTTATTTTCCTTTCATAGAAAAAATTCTTGCAGAAAATGGCGTACCCGATGATTTCAAATATGTAGCGGTGGCGGAAAGTGATTTAAGCAATGCAGTTTCTCCAGCAGGTGCTAGAGGTTTTTGGCAATTTATGAAGCCAACGGCTAGAGATTACGGCATGGAAGTGACGGCAACGGTGGATGAACGCTACCATATAGAAATGTCCACTCGTGCCGCTTGTAAGCATATTTTGAGATTGAAAAAAATTATGGGTAGTTGGACACTCGCAGCAGCAGCTTATAATGTTGGACAGACTAGACTTAAAAGAGAAGTTACCGCACAAAGAGCTAACAGTTTTTACGATCTAAATTTAAACCAAGAAACTTCTCGCTATTTATTTAGACTGATTGCTTTCAAGGAAATCATGCAAAATCCACAAGACTTTGGTTTTAATCTTGGTGAAGAAGGCTACCAACCGCTAGATGATTTTTCGGTTGTAGAAGTCAATACAACTATTCCTAATTTGGGTGATTTTGCTCAAAAATATGGCACTTCTTATCGAATGCTAAAATTGTATAATCCTTGGTTGATTTCCACTTCTTTAGCGAATAAATCGGGGAAACAGTATTTTATCAAAATTCCTCAGAAGTAAATTATGTCAACCGTAGCTTGGACATTCTTGTCCGAGTATTTTCCAGCGATATTTGCTTGGGCATGAATGTCCAAGCTATGGTAATATTCCTTCCTCCATATTTAGTACAATATTTGCAGGTATTATCATACGTTTTGGTCGCTATTTTCACAACCAAATGTTAAATCTCCCTATAGAATAATCTTTTATTCGTAAAAATGGTTATTTTAAAGCTGTATTTGATAACGTGAACCAAATTTCTGCGTTATAGAGTAGTATTTAGTACTGAATTTCACCGACTTCTATAAATATTCATACCATGGCAAATCAAAAGGATAATTATCAATTATTGATTACAAAGCTTGACCAGTTTATTCGAAAGTTTTATGTCAATCAATTGATTCGAGGCGGCTTATACTGTATTGGCTTGATACTCTTCCTATTTATCGCTGTCAATACCTTAGAGCATTTTTTCTATTTTGATACGGGCGTTCGGAAGGGACTTTTTTATTCCTTTGTTGGGATTAGTGCCGCATCATTGATTGGCTGGGTCATTTTGCCTTTATTGAAGTATTTTAATTTAGGGCAAGTTATCTCTCACCAACAAGCGGCTGAAGTTATTGGCAGTCATTTTGGGGATGTGAAGGATAAATTATTGAATGTCCTGCAATTAAAAAATCAAGCAGAAAAATCTAATAACGCTGAGTTAATCCTAGCGAGTATCAATCAAAAAACGGAAAAAATTAAACTCGTTCCTTTTAAGGCTGCGATTGACCTTGGCAAAAATCGAAAATATTTGCGCTATGCGTTGCCACCGTTGTTGTTATTATTAACGATGTTGATCGCAGCACCGAGTATCATTACCGATAGCTCAAATCGTTTGATTAATAATGATACAAAATTTGAACGACCAGCTCCTTTTCATTTTCAAATTAATGAAGAAGATTTAACAGTTGTGCAATTTGGCGATTATACCTTAAATGTAAACGTTGAAGGAGAAGTTTTACCGAATGAAGTGTATATTGATATTGATAATTATAAATATAGATTGAATAAAACAGAAGCAGGAAAATTTGCTTACCAGTTTAGTAATGTTCAGAAGAAAACAGACTTTAAATTGTTTTCTAGTGGGGTAGAATCGGATGATTATGCTTTAAATGTTTTGGCAAAACCAAATATTCTAGGCTTTGATATTAAATTAGATTACCCCGCTTATACCCAAAGAAAGGATGAAGACTTAGCTAATATTGGTGATTTAGTCTTGCCTATTGGAACTAATATTGACTGGATTTTTAATGCACAATATACCGATAATATTAATATGCTTTTCTCTAGTACTGGAAAGAGCGAGACCATTACTAGATTTAGTGATGAATCTTTCACGCATAAAAAGAAAGCATTAAAGGATGAAGGCTATAAATTATTTATTTCTAATGAGTTATTGCCAAATGCCGATTCGATTTCTTACCGAATTACCGTTATTCCTGACCAATATCCAACTATTAATGTAGAGAAATTTGTGGATAGCTTGAATGAAAAATTATTCTTTTTTGTAGGAGATGCCGCCGATGATTATGGTTTACGAGGACTTTCTTTTAATTATAGAATCAATAAAGAAAGTGGTAAACAAGGACAATTAATAACTGTCCAACTTAAAAAACCTGATGCTAAGCAAGCGCAGTATAATTATACTTGGGACATCAACGATTTGGAATTAGCACCAGGAGATGAAGTCGCTTACTATTTTGAAGTTTTTGATAATGATGGGGTGAATGGTAGTAAGTCTGCTCGAACCAATATCATGTTATTTGCCACGCCAACTTTAGAAGAATTGGAGGCAGAAACTGAGCAAAATAACGAAGATATTAAGGATAATTTACAGAAGTCTCTAGAGGAAAATAAGAAGGTGCAGCAAGAAATGAAGAAGACTAGAGATAAAATTTTACAGAAAAAAGAACTGGATTGGCAAGATAAAAAAGAGTTAGAAAAGTTATTAGAGCGCCAGAAACAGTTGGAAAAAATGATTGAAGAAGCGAAAAAAGACTTTGAAGAGAACCTTAAAAATCAAGAAAATAATAAACCAAACGAGAAAATTCAGGAAAAACAGGAACAATTACAGAAGAAATTTGACGAGTTGATGACGGATGAGATGAAGGAATTAATGGAGAAAATGGAAGAATTGTTGCAAAAAATGGAGAAAGAAGATGCCTTGCAAATGATGGAGGATATGGAGATGAGTGAAAAACAAATGGAGAAAAACTTAGAACAATTAGAGGAATTGTTCAAGCAATTGGAGATGGAATATGAGATGCAACAACAAATTGATAAGCTTAATAAATTAGCAGAAGAGCAAGAAAAATTAGCAGAAGAAACTGAAAAGGCAGCTGAAGAATTGAATAAAGAAGAAGAAAATAAAGAGGACAATGCCGGTGAGGAAGAGAATAAAGATGGGGAAGAAAAGGATGGGGATAAGAAAGAAGGCGACGAAAAATCTGATGAAGAGAATAAAGATGGGGAGCAAAAAGATGGGGAAGAAGAAAATAAAGACGGAGATAAAAAGGACGGTGACCAGAAAGATGGGGAGCAAAAAGATGGAGAAAAGAAATCTCAAGAACAATTACAAAAAGAACAAAAAGAGATTCAAGAAAAATTAAAAGAAATTGAAAAGAAGAGTGAAGAGTTAAAGAAGAAAAATGAGGAGTTAGAGAAACCTATGCAGATGGAAGATCAGGAAGAACAAATGGATGGTGCGCAAGAAGATATGGAGCAAAGTCAGCAACAAATGCAGAAAAAGCAGAATAAAAAGGCTTCTAAATCTCAAAAGAAAGCGGCGCAAAAAATGAAGCAAATGGCGCAGCAGATGCAGCAAGGCATGGAATCTGGAGAAATGGAACAAATGGAAGAAGACATGGCTGCGTTGAGACAATTACTAGAAAATTTAGTTGGTTTGTCTTTTGACCAAGAAGAATTAATTAATGAAGTTAGAGCGAATACCATCAATACCCCTAAGTATGTGGAAGATGTACAACAGCAATATAAATTAAAAGATGACTTCAAATTAATCGAAGATAGTTTACAAGAATTGAGCAAACGGGTTTTCCAAATTGAATCTTTTGTTACGGAAAAAGTAACAGAGATTAACTCCAATATGAAGTCAAGTTTGAAAGAATTGGAAGAACGTAAAAAGCCACAAGCAAATGACCACCAACAAAGAACCATGACAAATGTCAATGATTTAGCCTTGATGTTAAGTGAAGTGATGGACCAAATGCAGCAGCAGATGTCTAGTATGATGTCAGGTAGTCAAATGTGTTCTAAGCCTGGTGGAAAATCAGGTAAGTCTGGAAAGAGCGGAAAAGTACCAATGGATAAAATCTCCGAAGGGCAAAAACAAATGAATGGACAGATGCAGCAAATGAAAGATGCGATGGAGAAAATGCAAGGGGAGAAAGGGCAAGCTAAACAATTTGCGCAAATGGCTGCTAAGCAAGCGGCACTTAGAAAAGCATTGAGAGAAGCTAAGCAAAAAATGCAAGAACAAGGTCGTGGTAAAGATGCGCAAGGTTTGCAAGACATCATGGATTCTATGAATAAAGTAGAAACTGATTTGGTCAATAAAAGATTATCCAACGAAATGATGAAGCGCCAAGAACAAATCTTATCTCGATTATTGGAAGCAGAAAAAGCGGAGCGAGAAAGAGAATTTGATAATAAGCGAAAAGCAGAAGCGGCGCAACAAGCAGAACGAAAGTTCCCGCCTTCTTTAGAGAAATATATCAAGGAGCGAGAAGCAGAAATTGAATTGTACAAATCGGTTTCTCCTGCACTTCGCCCTTATTATAAGTCTTTGGTAGAGGAATATTTTAAGGAATTAAAGGCAAAATAAATTGCTAGCGATTAATAAAAAAAGGGCTGCTTTCGATGGAAAGCAGCCCTTTTTTTATTTCACAATTTGAGATTTATACAGATTCTTTTCGATTTGCTAATTCCGCAAAAAAGTCACTTAGAATATGATTGAAAACTGCTGGTCGTTCCATCATCGGCGCATGCCCACATTGGTCAACAATAAATAATTGAGAATTATCAATTAGCTCATGGAATTTTTCACCTACAAATTTTGGGGTCACCGTATCTTCCTTTCCCCAAATCAATAGGGTAGGTGCTTTGATTTGATACAACTTATCTCCTAAATTATGTCGAACGGCTGATTTCGCACAAGCAATAATTCGAATCGCTTTATTTCTATCATTCACAGTATTAAAGACCTCGTCCACTAATTCCTTCGTCGCTACTTTTTTATTATAAAAAATATCCTCTGTCTTATTTTTGATAAATTCATAATTGCCCCTTTTAGGAAAAGTAGAACCTAATGAATTCTCAAATAAACCAGAACTTCCAGTCAAAGTAATAGACCGAATTTGCTCAGGTTGTGCCAAGGCATATAATAAAGAAACATGACCACCTAAGGAGTTTCCTAGTACATGTACTTTACCATAATCTTTATAGGCAACAAAATCAACCACATGGTCAACTAATCCACCTAACCCCACTTTTCTAATAGGTAAGTCAAAAATGGGTAGCATTGGTACCACCACATTATGCGTTTTTGCAAAATGATTAATGATGCCTTGAAAATTGCTTAATGCACCAAAAAGGCCATGTAGCAACATTAATGTTTCGCCCTTCCCTCCTGTTTCAATGTATTTGAATTTTCCTTCTTCCCTAAGTTGATATTCCATCTAGGTATTTAATAAAAATAAAGTGAGTTTTTATGATTTGATAGTTTAATGACATTAATGCAATTAAACTATTCTACAAAAATATCACTTTTATTTCGTCATGGCAATTTTATGTTCAAAAGTAGCTCTTTGAATAATAAATTTGTTTTTATTATATAAATTTTACTTTCATATTTTTAGGTTTTGAAATATGAATACAACTAAGAATAGCATAAAACATTACTAACATCTGTTGATAACTTTGTTAATAACAATAATAACTCACCTTCGTTTTCCACTATTCCACAGTTATTTTTGTTAATTTGTGCATATCTAATCCTATTTTAATTTCCAGAAAGCACTCTATTTTCTTTAAATTGAAAATTAACATATAATAAAATAGCCAGTAAAATTAATGCTCCAGCCTGGTGCATCGCTCCATAAACCAACGGAATTCTTCCAAAACAATTCACAATTGTTAATATACCGAGTAAAAATTGTATTCCTAGCATCCCGATTAGCAACTTATTTCCTAGACTCAATTGGCTAGACATTTTTACTTTTCTAATTTTTACAAAAAAATAAATAATAAAAGCGGATAAAATATAAGCAGTACTTCGATGTAAAATTTGGACAAAAGCTTTTATGGAAGCACTTCCTTCATAATCCACTACATCCGCAACATTTCCACTTAATGCACTCATCAAACGCTCTCCTTCTACAAAAAATGGAAAATATGGATGAATTAAACCAGCCCGCATACCTGCCATCAATCCACCAAAAATAATTTGAATCATCAATACGCCAGCTATCCCCCAGCCTAACCGTTTAAATTTGGTTAATTTATAGTCTGTTCTCAATGGTTGTCGAGCCATAAACCAAGTCCAAATTAAATAACCGAACAAAATGGTCGCGAGCGATAAATGCCCGACTAATTTATATGCACTTACCCAAGTCCGATTATCCGCGTTTAAGCCACTAGCCACCATTATCCAGCCGAAGGTGGCAACAATTGCAGCCAATCCAACAGTTATCCCCAACCTTTTCAACAACCAGTTAGGAATTTGCTTTTTCCAAAGAAAAAATAGAAAAGGAAATAGAAATACAAAGCCTAAGGTTCTAGCCCATAGTCTATGAAAAAACTCCCAGAAAAATATCACTTTAAAACCAGATAAATCCATATCTGCGTGAATCGTTTCGTATTGTTTTTTAGCTGCCACTTTGTAGAGTTCAAAAGCTTCTATCCATTCCGCTTCGTTCAATGGAGGAATAGTTCCTTGAATAACCGCCCACTCTGTAATGGATAAACCAGAATCTGTTAAACGAGTGACGCCTCCAATAACGACTTGTATAAAAACCATCGCTACGCCAATGAACAACCATACACGGACTGCTTTATTAATTGGATTTTTTAGCACGCTACTTTTTTCAGATAAATTAATTTGTTCGACGACTTCTTTTTTCATTTTTATTTTTTCTGTGCTGCCAGACAGATAACTTCAATACTGCAAGGCTAAATTTAGAAATGGGCGGAACAAGAGCGAGCAACTCTTTTTTATACACACTTCTAATATCTTATTAATGGATTATAATTTAAAATTTAAAAAAAACTACTCATCATTAGTGGTGTTAGTTTGTGAGTATTAATTTTCAATAAACCTTGATGAATTCCTTACTAACTTTTCTACTTTCTTACCAACAACTAATTAATACTCAAAATCCTTTGCTATCAATGTTTTAGGGATTTATCCACAGATAAGTGGAGAACTTTTGTATTAGTTCTTTTTTATTTTTTAACTATTGGTAATAACTCCTAAACCTGTTAGTAGGCTATTCGCTTATTGTTACTAAGTCTTTTTTTCTACTACTTGACTGATGACGTTGTGAGTAATTGTGATGAACTAGTCATTAATTAACATTGATTTCCACAGTTACTGACACTATTCTAACACCTATTTTCGGAGTATAACTTAGATTTTTTAATTTGATTATTTATCTAAACTAAAATCTATACTATTATAACACAAAGGTCAGGCTATTTCCTCAATATCATTGTCATTATTTTATAAAATCTTATTGACTTGTAGAGTATTAGGAATGCTATTTAAAATACTTAATTGGGAATGAAGACCTTATGAATTGAGGTTATTTTATTTATAGAGTATTTGGTTAATAAGCTGAATTTTTATGAGTAAAAGTGATGGAAAATAGGATGTGGAAAGAATTACGTATTTCTGTGAATAACTACTATCTAAAAATACTAGACTAAACTGCTTTTTTGGCTTACGAACAAAAATTCTTTTATTATCCACGTTTTCCACAGAGTTGTAAACATTCGTTTGTAACTTTTGTATTTTTCAAAAATCACTCAAAAATAATGCCCCTGAGAATCGTGTATTTGAAAGCTGACTGTATCTCAGTCCAGTAGGATTTACAGAAAAAGCGTTTAAACAATTAGATTACGCGATTTTTATGACTGAATACCCCTTTTTTGCCCTATTTATTGGGCTTTTTGATAGATTTATGTTGAATAACTTGATGATGCTACTATCATATTTTTGAAAGGAAACACCAATTTTCTCTAGAAGGCCATCTATCTTTTAAAAATTATGATGGTTAGATGTTTACTAGTACTTCTATTTTTTCCTATTTTTCTATTTGCTCAAAAAACTAAATTGAAAGAAGTCTATTTTTATAATTCGCCTCAATTAAGTAAAGCCTATTCTGTATTAAAGAAAAATAAACTCATTAAACATGGAGCTTATAAATCCTATTTTGAAAATGGTAAAATCAAAGAGACTGGAATTTATGAATTCAATTTGAAGGTTGGAGAATGGATTGAATTTAATAATTATGGAGAACCCCAAAAATATAAAACTTATAAAAAAGGAAAACTAGAGGAGCAGCGAAAGACTGGAATATGGGAAAAATTCTACGAAGGTGGAAAAGTTATAAAAAGGTATGACCACGATAAAGAGGAACAGCTTGAAACATTATTTGTTCTTCAGATTGAGTTTCCAAGAATTGCTAGAGAGAATAATATTCAAGGAGTTGTTGAAATAGGATTAGTGATAGATGAGGATTGTGAAATTAAGGAGATTAATATAGTCAAGTCTTTGGAAACTGATTGTGATGAAGCTGCTTTAAATGCTATTCGTAAGCTAGCTGAATTAATACAAAAATATGATAAGACTAAATGTACTGGAATTAAGCAGGTAATTCCAGTACACTTTAAGATAGAGTAGACCTATTATTTAATAATTACGTTTTTTAAAAATTGTTTTTTGAAGATCAAGATTTTAACTGCTTACTGCTACTGCTGACTGTTTTATATATCCAACTTCAAATAAAGTGGACAATGGTCAGAGTGTCGAGCGGCCTCAATATGATAAGCTTCGACTAATTTATCTTTTAGATTCTCCGTAACGGATTGATAATCTATTCGCCAACCTTTATTATTGGCTCGGGCATTCGCTCGATAACTCCACCAGCTATACGCTACTTTTTCTGGATTCAAGTGTCGGAAACTATCGACCATTCCATTAGCAAACCATTTGGTCATCCATGCTCTCTCTTCTGGCAAAAAACCAGAATTCTTACTCTTTGGATTATGGATATCCTTTTCAGTATGTGCGATATTATAATCACCAACTAAGATTATTTGCTTTCTTTCTTTTTTTAATTCTTTTATCCACAAAAAAATGTCCCTGAGAAACGCGTATTTGAAATCTTGACGGACTGTCCCTCGTGTACCTGACGGAAAATAGCAATTCAACAAAGTGATTCCGCTAAAATCAGTACGAATTAGCCTTCCTTCGCTATCATAATCGTCAATTCCCATGCCTTTTACTACTAAATCTGGCTTTTGCTTGCATAAAGTAGCGACTCCGCTATACCCCTTTTTCTCCGCAGAATGCCAAAAATGATGATATCCCAATTCTTCAAACGGTGTCATATCGACTTGTTCTAAGTTGGCCTTGGTTTCTTGTATACATATTATGTCATAATCATTGGCTGCGACAAATTCTACTAAGCCTTTTTTGATAGCTGCTCGAATGCCATTGACATTATAAGAAATAATTTTTAACATCTGTTGATAAGTTTGTTGATAGTATGAATAACTTTTAGATTTTTGAATCTAGTATAATTGTCTAAATAATTACTTTTTCTAAAACTCGAAAATAGACATAAAAAAAGACATGATTCCAAAACCATGTCTTTTTATTTGATGAAAAGTTACTAAAGTGAATGTAGTTGATATTCATAACTTACGACTTATAACTCATCACTAAATTTATCCCATTTCAGAAACAACCTCCTTTACCTCAGGAATCATTCGCTGCAACATTCCTTCAATTCCAGATTTCAAAGTAACCGTTGAAGATGGGCAACCGCTACAAGAACCTTGTAGAATTACGGTAACAATTCCTTCTTTGAAAGATTTAAAAGCGATGTTTCCACCATCCATTTCCACAGCTGGCTTGACATATGTATCAATTAAATCTTTAATTTTTTGTACAATTTCTGCTTCATCACCAGAATATTCGTAACCGACGCCTTTTTCTGCTTCGATTTCTGCCATCGCTGCTTCGAATCCCTCATTAATAATGCCACCTCCATCTTCGATATAATTCTTGATGAATTTTTTAGCTTGTAACATGATGTCTTCCCAAGCATAATTGATATGTTTGGTAATCGTCACAAAATTATTACAAACATACACGCCTTTGGTATATGGTTGCTCGAATAAGGCAGTCGCAATTGGTGACCATTCTTTTGCCAATTCTTCTTCTCTAAAATCTGCTGTCCCTTGAAACAACATTCTATTCGTTACAAATTTTAAAGATTCTGGATTTGGTGTTTGCTCGGTGTATAACATCACCGGGCTTTTAGTTGCTGTACTTGTACTCATTACTTTATTAAATTTGATGGTTCTCAGCTGATAATTGTTGGTAACTGAAACCTGATTAGTCAATAATTACCACATTTTCTTCCTAGTTGCATTTAAAAACTACGTTTTCTATCTGCAAAAATGATATGACTATGTGGTTGGAAAACGAAATTACTACAAAATTAAGTCTTCATACTTTAAAAACACATTAAATCCTTTTTCGTTGAAATATTTCTTTGTTTCTGTAAAATTTCGATTACTTGTTGCCAAAACAAAGTCCCCTCCCCAGGCACCTAAAGATTTTACCACACCCCAATAATCACTAAAATAAATGGATTGCATTTTTTCAAAACCAATTAATTCGGAAATGATGTTTTCATGCTCTTTTAACAACTTTTCAAAAGCTTTTAATCCACTAATGTGGATAAGTTCGGTGGATAACGTGGATATTTTTTGGATTTTTGAATTAGGAATGATTCCTTTCTCCCGATACCTAGCAATTCCTTTTTTGCTATCCTGTTTTTTATCTAAGTAAACGAAATATAGTTGGTCTTTGAAGCTTGGATTAAAAGCTACGGCTTCAAAAACTGGCTTATTTTTTCCTTTTAGTTGATAACTAATCGGTGAACTAGCAGTAGCGCTAGCAATATCGTAACCAGAACCACCGAATGCTTCAAATAATAATTCAAAAGGGTCGCATTTTGCCCATTGAGCTATTAAGGATATTAAAGTGGAGCTTGTACCTAACCCCCAATCTCTCGGGAAGGTCAATTTAGTGGTTACGTTATCCACAAGATTGTTAATAAATTCTGGATTTTGTTTTTGGGCTTGTAATAAAATGACTCGTAATCGTTCTGCAATCGGATTATTGTCGATTTTTTGGTGTAAATGTGTATAAATATGTTGAAACCAAGGATAACTTTTGGAATCTTGACTTTCCCAGACTAATTTTTGAATTTGGTTGGATTCAACTGTTAGGGATTGCCCTAATTTTGTTGGTAACGCTATGGCTAATGCGCCATCCAAAACTAGGTATTCTCCTGTTAATAATAATTTGCCGTTGGCGTAATATTTTTGCAATGTTGATATTGTTTTTTCGACGCTGATTCCGTTGATTTTTATGATTTTTTATGTTTCGAATAGTGATAAGTACTACTCTTTACTTTTCGAGTCTATTATTATTGTGACTGGTCCAGCATTAATTAAAGCGACTTTCATATCTGCCCCAAATTCTCCAGTATAAACTGGTCGCCCTGAAATCATGCCTAATTGTTTGACGAACTGTTCGTATAAAGGTATCGCAATAGCTGGTTTGGCTGCTTTGATAAACGAAGGACGATTGCCTTTTTTGGTACTGGCATGCAAAGTAAATTGACTGACCACAATTATTTCTCCTGCAATGTCTTTAATGGAAACGTTCATTAATCCATTTTCATCTCCAAAAACACGTAAGCCACTTATTTTTTTACAAAGCCATTGAATATCTTCTGCATTATCCGTTGGTTCTATGCCTAATAGGATTAAAAAACCTTGTTCGATTTTGGATTTTACTTGTTGGTTGATGGTAACGGAGGCTTCGCTGACTCTTTGGATGACTACTCGCATTTTTTTGAATGATGAACGATGAACGATGAAATATGAATTGTGTGTAAAGGTAAAAATATTTTTTGAGCGAGTTTTTTAAATTAAGTTATTCGCTTTTTATCTGTATTTTATTTGCAATTATAGAAAGTGAGCCGATTTGGACTGATAGTGAACCGATAATGCTAATTTTCTGAGATTTTTTATTTACTCCATTAAAATTGCTATCACTTTTGGCAAAGCTGCTTCTACCCATTCCCCATATTGACGACCGCTTGGATGTAAATTATCCATAGAGAATGCCTCTGGTGAATCGCCTAACTGTCTTGAAAGGGTTGTTATATCTACAAACAGAATATTTTGGTCTAGGCATTTTTGTTTAATGTAGTCATTATACTCGTCAATCTTTAAGGCTATTCGTTCTCGGTTATTCCCTCCAAGCGGCGTAACTCCATAATCTGGTATGGATAAGACAAACACATTTTCTTTACCATTCGCTAATTCTATTGATTTGAGGAGTAATGCATCAAATTCAATCTCGAATATTTCAAAAGGTTGCCCCCAAAACTGATTATTGACACCAATTAATAACGATATTAAATTATAATCTGATGATACGGTATCGGCTATTGCTTTTAAAAGATCATCTGTTTTCCACCCACTTTTAGCTATGATTGTTGTTTGTGCTATTTCAAACCCATTTTCTTTCAATTTTTCGCTCAGTTGATTGGGCCATCTTTCAGCTGTTTCGACTCCTTGACCGATTGTATAGGAATCTCCTAAGGCTAAATATTTTATTGATTGCTTTATGGGAATTTCTACTTGTTTTTTGCAAGCTGTAAATATTAGAGTGAATGATATAATAACAATGCTGTTTATTAGAATGAATGCTCTCATATTAGGGTATAATAGTTATTAGGTGTTCTAGTTTTGATACTTTATTTTTATTAATAGAGATATTGGCAATTTTGGATTTATTTTTTATAAGGTTCTTTTTTTGGTTTGGGTTAGGGGAGTTTTATGGGTGATGTTTCATTGTTTTTTGAGTTATTGATAAAAATAATTTATTGGTTTTTCCTCTATATAAAACCCGTGTTCAGTATTCTCCTCAAAAATTCTAGTGATATTTAGTTCTTTTGGAAAAATTTCAGTTGCTGTGTCAGTTCCAATCTTTGAAACAGATAAAATTATAGGAGGAATTTCAATTTCTATTGTTTCTATCTTTAATTTCCTTGAGAGTTTTTCCTCTAAATTTTTATCAGCGATAAAGAATAAGGTTT